>Ga0207644_10001094_pt1 | contig 17394 bp, 19 predicted proteins | sample KBSS73metaG_FD_184326 | JGI IMG/M metagenome (GOLD analysis project Ga0207644, IMG submission 184326) | Switchgrass rhizosphere microbial communities from Kellogg Biological Station, Michigan, USA - KBS S7-3 metaG (SPAdes) (version 2) | ecosystem: Host-associated > Plants > Roots > Rhizosphere... | reverse complement strand
GTCGATCACCCGGCCCGAGCGGTCCTTCAGCGTCGGGTCGTCGATCTCCATCTTCAGCCGCTCGTCGGGATAGAGCGGCGTCAGGTTGTCGAACAGCACCTTGTGCCGGACGTTCTCGGGCGTCTCAAAATTGATCTGGTCAACCTTGACCAGGGCGAAGTAGCGCTCGCCCTCGCGCGGCGCCCGCACCGCGCCCACCACCGAATCCCCGGTGCGCAGGCCGAACTTCCGGATCTGGGACGGGCTGACATAAATGTCGTCGGGGCCGGGCAGGTAGTTGGCCTCGGGGCTGCGCAGGAAGCCGAATCCGTCCTGCACCACCTCCAGGGTCCCCGACCCCGAGATCTCCACGCCTTCCTCGGCGAGGGTCTTCAGGATCGCGAACATCATGTCCTGCTTGCGCATGGAGTTCGCGTTCTCGATCTCCAGCGTCTCGGCGAAGCCCAGCAGGTCGGCCGGGGACTTGTCCTTCAGTTCCTGAAGGCTCATCCGCGTCAGGCCCATGGCGACGATCGCCTGGGCGACTTCGGACGGCTCTTCGTTGGCCTCAGGCGCGCCCTCCGCATCTTCGTTCACCGGCGCTTCCGACCTGGCCTCAAGGGCGTCCAGGGGGTGGGGAATATCATCTTGCATTGTTGGGAAATCTCGGTTGGCCGCCGGATGGACTCCGGCCGCGACAGATCCAGCTAGGGGCGCGTCGGGCGCCTATGGCGTCGTCTCTGGGAGCCGCTCCCCGGCGACGGCGCGGGCGGGCGGAAAAAGGCGGGGCGTCCCGGCGAACCGAAACGTAAGGGATCGGAACCACAGTCGCACTTTGGCGTCAAGCGGGCTAGCGCCCGAACTCCGTGGTCACCGCCAGCACCATGATGATCGCCGCCAGGAAAGGCAGCTCGTTTACCGCGCGCCAGTAGCGCTGCGAGCGGCGGTTCCGGCCTTCCACAAACGCCTTGCGCGCCAAGCCCAGATAGTGATGCCAGCCCGTGAGGAAAACCACCCCCGCCAACTTGGCTGCCATCCAAGGCTGGCCGAGGAACCCCCAGCCCCGCACGGCGCCATCGACCCAGATCAGCGCGAGGCCGAACGTCCAGGCCACGACCATGGCTGGATTCATGATAATCCTCAGGAGTTTAAGCTCCATCACCTGGAACGTCAGGTCCAACTCCGACCCAGGCGTCCTCCCCACGTGGTAGGCGAAGAGGCGCGGCAGATAGAGCAAGCCGGCCATCCAGGCGATGACCGCCAGGATGTGCAATCCGCGCAGCAGGTCGTAGTGGGCGATCAGCCAGGGGCTCATCATGCATGCTCCCGGCAGGGACATCGGCTGAGCCCGACCGGGCAAAGCCAGCCCCCGTGCGGCGCAAGGTCCCCCTGGCGCGCTAAGGCCGTCAGCGCCGTGTGCGCCAGTTCGGTGATGAACGCCTCCCGCACCCCTGGCGCGCGAGCGCGCAGATAGACGGCGCAGCCCGCAGTGCGCGCAAGTTGCGCATAGTCGTGGTCGAGCTCCACCAGCGTCTCGACATGCTCGGAGACAAACGAGACAGGGTCCACCAGAACCCCGCGGCCCTCGGCGCCGGCGCGCCGGATCTCGTCCTCCGTGGACGGCTCAAGCCATTTGAGGGGGCCGACCCGACTCTGGAAGCAGACTCGCCAGTCGGGCAGCTCGGGAAGGCGTGTTGCGATCGCCGCCGCTGTGGCCTCCACCTGGGCGCGATAGGGGTCTCCCCCATCCACGACCCGCTGGGGCAGGCCGTGGGCGGAGAACAGCAGGCGCACGTCAGGCCGCCCCGCCGTCTCCCAGCGGTCGCGGATCGCCTCGGCGTGCGCCTCGACCAGGCCCAGCGAGGTGGGATAGCAGCAGACGGCGCGCCAACCCCCCGTTCCGCGATAGGCCTTCGTCCAGTCCTTCAGCGAGGACGCCGTGGTGGTCGTCGAATACTGGGGATAGAGCGGAAGCAGCACGACCTCGTCCGGCGCGAACTCCGCCACCGCCTTGGCCGTATCGGCGGCGAACGGCTTCCAGTACCGCATGGCGATGAAGGTCCGGGCGTCGATTCCGGGCGCCAAAGCGGCGATCTCCGCCTCTAGCGCGCGGGCCTGGGCCTCGGTCTCGGGCAGCAGAGGCGAGGCGCCCCCCATCAGGTCGTAGTTCGCCTGGGCGGTCTTTTCCCGTCGCGCGGCGATCAGCTTGGCGAGCGGCCGGCGAAAAGGCGACGGAAGGCCGAGGATAGCGGGATCGCTGAACAGGTTCTCCAGGAATGGCCTCACCGCGGCCGGCCCATCGGGGCCCCCAAGGTTGAAGAGCACGACGGCGAGCTTCACGCCGCGGCCTCGACCCGTTTGCCCGTGACCCGCTCGACCACCCGCGCGATGTGGGCGATCGGGGTGTCGGGCAGGACTCCGTGGCCGAGGTTGAAGATGTAGGGTCCGTCCCTCCACTGGGCCAGGAGCTGGTCGACGCGCACATCCAACGCTGGACCGCCCTGGCGAAGCAGCAGGTTGTCCAACGCGCCCTGCACCGCCCGGCCCTGGGCCTGCAGCCGTCGGCCCAGCGACGCCGGCGCTTGGGCGTCGAGCGCAACGCCCTCCACAGAAACCCCCTCGGCATAGGCCTCCACCAGGGCGCCGGCGCCTCGCGGAAAGCCGATGAACGGCGCAGTCACGCCCGCCGCCCGCACCTTCTCCACGATCGCGGCGTGGGGCCTGACGACGAGCCGTTCGAACAGATCTTCCGGCAAGGCTTCGGCCCAGCTCTCGAAAAGCTTCAGGACCTGGGCGCCCGAGCTGGCCTGCATCACAAGGTAGCGCGCGGTCGCCTCCACCAGAACGTCCAGCAGCGCGTCCAGCCGCTTAGGCTCCGCATACGCGAAGGCCCGCGCCGCCTCGCGGTTCGAACCGCGGCCTTCGATCATATAGGTGGCGACCGTCCACGGGCCGCCGGCGAAGCCGATCAGGGCGCGCTCAGGATCCAGTTCGGCCCGGACCCGCTTGAGGGTCTCCCCGATGTCGGCCAACCGCCCGGTGGAGGCGGCGATCTCGCGGGTCAGGGCCTCCTGCGAGGGAAGCGGCCCAAGCCTCGGCCCCTCGCCAGCCTCGAACCAGACCTCCTGCCCAAGCGCCCTGGGGACGAGCAGGATGTCGGCGAAGACGATCGCCGCATCGAAGGGAAAGCGCCGCATCGGTTGCAGGGTGGCCTCGGCCGCCATCTCGGGATCGTGACAGAAGGCGATGAAATCCGTCGCCCGCTGGCGGAGCGCCCGGTACTCGGGAAGCGATCGTCCGGCTTGGCGCATGAACCAGACCGGCGGCCGCTCCAGCGTTTCGCCGGCCAGGGCGCGTAATAGAAGAGGAACCATCGCCCCCGGTTAAAGCCTCTTCCCGGTTCGCCCTCAAGCCCGGGTCGGGAAGGACCCTTCTTCTCTTCGTCCTTGAAGATTTGAAAATGGTCTGGAGTAGAAGGAATTGGTCCTGTCGAGGCCGGGGACAACCTTACGGTCCCTGCGACAATGGTGAGTTTGTCCCCATGTCGTTCCGTCTCTGGCGACCTGTTGATCCCGAGGCTGTGGATCATGGGGACAGGCCGCAAACCCCCGCCAATGTTAAGAAACCGTTAACCTTTGCGGGAATGAACGGGCGCCGGGCCCGGATCTGACGCGCCGGCGGAATGAGCTGTGGTCGAATTTGGCGCTCGGGCCGCGGCCAGGGGATTAATGATCCGTAAACGGGCCGATCCATCCCGGTGATTAGGCGGAAGCCCGGACGTGCGCCAGCTATCCCCATTCCCGCTTGGCTTCGCTAAGAGGGACTCACAGGATTCGTCCCCAGGCATTTTTTCCGAGCAGGCCCACGTGCCCACCACAGCTCCGACCCGCCTCGCCACCTACTTTCATATCCATCTGGTGTCGGATTCCACCGGCGAGACCTTGAACGCCATGGCCCGCGCCGTGTGCGCCAGGTTCGACAACGTTCTGCCGATCGAGCACATCTATGCGCTCGTACGCTCGCAGCGGCAGCTCGAGAGGGCGCTGGGCGATATCGAGGAAGCTCCGGGCATCGTCCTGCACACCATCGTGGACGACAAGCTGCGCAGCGACCTGGAAGACGGCTGCCGTCGCCTGGACCAGCCCTGCATCCCCGCCCTCGATCCCTTGGTGTCGGCGCTGTCGCGCTACCTGGGCGCCTCGACCACCACCCGCGTGGGCGCGCACCTGCGGCTGGACAACGACTACTTCAACCGTATGGACGCCCTCAACTACGCCATCTCCCACGATGACGGCCAAGGCGGGCAGGACCTCGACCTCGCCGACGTGGTGCTGGTCGGCGTCTCGCGCACCTCCAAGACCCCGACCTGCATCTATCTGGCCCATCGTGGCGTGCGGGCGGCGAACGTGCCGCTGGTGCCTGGCCGCCCGATCCCCGACAAGTTGACCAAGCTGAGGAAGGCCTTGGTGGTGGGGTTGACCATTTCTCCCGACCGGTTGCTGCAGATTCGCCGCAACCGCCTGCTTTCCCTCAAGGAAAGCCGGGAGTCCGCCTATGTGGATTCCGACGCGGTGAGGAACGAGATCATCGAGGCGCGCCGACTTTACGAGCGGCACGGCTGGCCGCTCATCGACGTCAGCCGACGCTCTGTCGAGGAGACGGCCGCCGCCATCCTCAACCTGATGCACGGCGGCCACGGGCAGGTCGAGGTGCTCGGGTGACATCCACGCTGGTCCTCGCCTCCAAGAGCGAGACGCGACGGATGGTTCTGGAGCGCGCCGGCGTGCCGTTCGAGACGGTCGATTCAGGTGTGGATGAGGAGGCGCTGAAGACGTCGATGCTGCGGCGCGGCGCGGGGCCCCGCGCCGTCGCCGAAGCGCTGGCCCAGGAAAAGGCGATGGCGGTTTCACGGATGCGGCCCGGCCTGGTGATCGGCGCCGACCAGACGCTGGAGCTGGATGGCGCGCTGTACGACAAGGCGCCGGACATTCCCGCCGCCCGCGCGCGCCTGCGGGCTCTGCGCGGCAAGCCGCATCGGCTGCATGCCGCGGTGGTGGTGGCGAGGGACGGGCGCGTCCAGTGGCGCGACCTGCAAAGCGCGACCCTGGTGATGCGGAACTTCTCCGACGTCTTCCTGGACGCCTATCTGGCGCAGGAGGGCGAGGCCGCCCTGGGTTCGGTGGGCTGCTATCGGCTGGAAGGCCTGGGCGCCCAGCTTTTCGAAAAGGTGGAGGGGGACTACTTCGCCATACTCGGACTGCCGTTGTGGGGCCTTCTCGAAGTCCTCCGGACGGAGCAGTTATTGTCGGCATGAAACGGTTGAGCGGAACGACCACGGTGGCCGGGGTGGCGGGATCGCCCATCCGTCATTCGCTGAGCCCGCAGATCCACAACGCATGGATCGAGGCCGCGGGGCTGGATGCGGTCTATGTGCCGTTCTCACCTCCGCCGGACGACTTCCTGCGGTTCGCCGACGGCCTGCGCGGCGGGGCGATCCGCGGACTCAATGTCACCCTCCCCTTCAAGGAGGCGGCGCTCAGCATCGCAGACCAGGCCAGCGATCGGGCCGTTCTGGCCGGCGCCGCCAACCTGGTGATCTTCGACGAGGACGGCCGCATCACTGCCGACAATGTGGACGGCCTGGGCCTGCTTGCGGCGTTCTCGGTCCAACAGCCCGGCTTCGACCCGAAGGCCGGACCAATGGTGGTGATCGGCGCCGGCGGCGCCGCACGGGGCGCGGCGGCGGCCTTCGTGGTCGCTGGCGCGCCGGAAGTGCGGATCGTCAACCGGACATTGGCGCGGGCAGAACTGGTGGCGGGCTCGCTTGGCCGGCGGGTCCGGGCCTATCCGCTGAGCGCCGCGGCCGACGCCTTCGAAGACGCCGCGGCCATCGTCAATGCGACCTCGGCCGGTCTGATGGAAGAGAGCGTGGAGCTGCCGCTCGACCGCGCGCCTGACGCCGCCATCGTCATGGACATGACCTATCGGCCGCTGGAGACCCCCTTCCTGCAGCGCGCCCGGCAGCTTGGCCGGCCCACCGTGGATGGGCTGGAGATGCTGATCCGGCAGGCCGAGCCCTCGTTCGAGGCCTTTTTCGGCGTCTCTCCCCCGAAGGATGTGGACGTTCGCTCGCTCTGCATCGAGACGCTCAAAGCCGACCCATGTTGATCCTTGGCCTGACCGGCTCAATCGGAATGGGCAAGTCGACCACCGCGGCCATGTTCCGCGACCTGGGCCTGCCGGTGTACGACGCCGACGCGGCCGTGCACGCCGCCTACGCCAAGGGCGGCGCCTGCGTGGAGCCGTTGAGGGCGGCGTTTCCCGGCGTTGTGAAGGACGACGCCGTCGACCGCGAAGCCCTAAGGCGGGCTGTGCTCGGCCGCCCCGACGAGATCGAGCGCCTCAATTCGATCGTCCACCCGATTGTGCGGGGCCTACAAAAGGCCTTCCGCGACGCGGCCCGGACCGCGGGCGCGGACCTGATCGTCCTGGATGTGCCGCTGCTTTTCGAGACCCGCGGCGACACCCTGGTCGACGCGGTGGCGGTGGTGACCGCGCCGCCCGAGATCCAGCGAGAGCGGGTGCTGGCGCGTGAAGGCATGAGCGTGGAGCGGATGGCGGCCTTGCTCGCCCAGCAGACGCCGGACGCCGAGAAGCGCGCGCAAGCGGATTTCGTGATCGACACCAGCCTGGGGCTGGAGCCTGCGCGCCGCCAGGTCGCCGAAATCGTGGCCGTCATGCGCGACCCCGCCCGTCGTCCGCCAAGCCGGCGCGACCGGACGTCCGCTTGATCGCCGGCGCCGAACCGGGTCAGAAACGGAACATGGCGCGCGAGATCATCCTCGATACCGAGACCACCGGCTTCGAGCCGCACCTCGGCCATCGGCTGGTGGAGCTGGCCTGCCTGGAGATCGAGGACTTCGTGCCCACCGGCCGAAGCTTCCACACCTACATCGACCCCTGCCGTGAGATGCCGGTGGAGGCCGAACGGGTGCATGGGCTCTCAGAGGCCTTCCTGCGCGGCAAGCCGAGGTTCGAGGACGCGGAGGTGGTGGACGCCTTCCTCGACTTCGTAGGCGACGCGCCCCTGGTGGCGCACAACGCAGGCTTCGACCGCGCCTTCGTCAACTGGGAGTTGGCGGCCGTGAAGCGTGCGCCGCTGCCCGATCCGCAGTGGATAGACACCCTGGCGCTCGCCAAGCAGCGCTTCCCAGGGATGCACAACTCGCTCGACGCGCTCTGCAGGCGTTTCAAGATCTCGCTGTCGGAGCGCGAGAAGCACGGCGCCCTGATCGACGCCCGCCTGCTGGCCGCAGTGTACCTGGAGCTGAAGGGCGGGCGTGAGCGTCGGCTGGAGCTGACCAGCGCGGCGATGGTCACCGCCGTGGCCGCCGCGACCCAGAATGTCTATGGGGTGCGGCCGAGACCCCTGGCGCCTCGCTCCACCGAGGCTGAGCGGGCCCTTCACGCCAGCTTCGTCCGCGACGTCCTGAAGACCGACACGCTCTGGAAGAAGCACGGGCTCTGAGGCCGCGCTAGAGCATTTTCCGCCGAAGTGAACGCCGATTCGGCGCAGAAAATGATCTAAATTCAAGGTGTTTTGAGCAACATCCGAGTCTACCGAAACGGATTCCGCTCTAGGGCTTGCCGAAGATTGCCGCCAGGGGATCGGGCGCATCCGGGTCCCACCCGTGCCGCGGGCCCAGCGTCAGGCCGCCGTCCACCACCAGGTTGGCTCCGGTCACGAAGCGCGAGGCGTCGGACGCGAAATAGAGCGCGGCCTCGGCGACGTCCTCAGGCTGCCCCGCCCGGCCGATCGGCTGGGCCTTTCCCCCGTGCGTCGCGACCGCCGCCGTGATCTGGTCGGCGATCTCGGGCGACAGGCCGAGCGAGGCCCCGAAGATGGAGGTGGCGATCAGGCCGGGCGAGATCGCGTTCACGCGGATTCCCTGCGCGGCGAGCTTCGCCGCGGCCGACCGTGTCAGCTGCAGAACCGCGGCCTTGGCCGCGGAATAGCCGAGCGGCGCATAGCCGGCGCCCAGGGCGGCGACCGAGGCGGTGTTGATGATCGAGCCGCCGCCTCGCTCCGCCATCAGCGGCTGGGCGTGCTTCATCGCAAGCGCCGGCGCGCGGGCGACCAGGGCGAAGATCCAGTCCCATTGCTCGACGTCGATCTCGTCCACCGTCTGCATGCGGTCCGAGACGCCGGCGTTGTTGAACAGCACGTCCAGGCCGCCGAACCGGCTCTTGGCCTCGGCGAGCGCCGCGACGATGTCGCCTTCGCGGGTGACGTCGCAGCCGGTGTAACCCAGCCGCCCGTCGTGCTTCGCCTCCAGCGCGCGGCCCTTCTCCTCCTGGATGTCGGCGACCATAACCTGCGCGCCCTCGGCGACGAACAGCTCAGCGCTCGCCAGGCCGATGCCGGAGCATCCGCCGGTGACGACCGCGACCTTGCCTTCCAGGCGTCCCGCCACCACGCTCGTCCTATCCTATCTGCACCACGATCTTGCCCAGCGCCTCGCGGTTGGCGAGCCGGGCGAAGGCGTCCGCGCCGCGCGCCAAGGGATAGCGCTCGGAGATCACCGGCCGCGCCTTGCCGGCTTCGTAGAGCGCCATCAGCTCGGCGACGTTGTGGCGGTGGCGCTCGGGATTGCGCCTGGCCCACTCACCCCAGAAGACGCCAAGCACCTCGGCGTGCTTCAGCAGGACCAGATTCAGCGGGATGCGCGGGATATCGCCGGCGGCGAAGCCGATCACCAGGAAGCGGCCCTCCCACGCCAGCGCCCGGAACGCGGCTTCGGCGTAGGCGCCGCCGATCGCGTCATAGACCACGTGCGCGCCCGCCTCGCCCACGGCGTCTTTGAAGAGCTGCGCCAGGGCCTTCCTCTGATCCGCGTCGAAGGGCCCCCGGGGATAGATCACGGCTTCGTCGGCGCCGTTCGCCTTGCAGAACTCGGCCTTCTCAGGCGTGGAGACGGCGGCGATAATCCGCGCGCCCATGGCTCGGCCCAGGGCCACCGCCGAAAGCCCCGCCCCGCCGGCGGCGCCGAGAACCAGCAGGGTCTCGCCGCCTTGCAGCCGGGCCCGGTCCTTCAGCGCATGCTGGCTTGTGCCGAAGGTCGTGAGCATCGCCGCGCCGTCCTCGAAATCCATGCTGTCGGGCATGACGATGACCCGGTCCTCATCGACCGCGACCAGCTCGGCCGCGCCGCCGAACCTGTTGCCGCCGATCACCCGGTCGCCGGCCTGCAGGCTGGAGACCGCCTCGCCCGCCCGGGCCACTACGCCGGAGAACTCGCCGCCGGGCGCAAAGGGCCTGGGCGGCTTGAACTGGTATCGATCCTCGATCATCAGCAGATCGGGGAAGTTGACCCCGCAGGCCTTCACCTGGATCATCACCTGCTTCGGCCCGGGCTCGGGATCCGGCGCCTCACATAGCGTCAAGCCTTCCAACCCGGCGGTCTTGCTGAGCAAGGCCTTCATCGGCGCCCTTCCCGGTGTTTGGCGGCTGTTCACGCCTAGCCTATATACCGGGCCCGCCAGAAGAGGACCCCTTACGTGGGCGTGACCCTGGACCTTTCGCGCGCGCCGGCCGCCCCGGCGACGCCCGCGGCGCCCAATCTTTCCGGGCTGACCCGCGCCGAGCTCGCCCAGGCCTTGGTCGAGCATGAGGTTGTGCGCCCGGAGAAGGCCCGCATGCGCGCCTCCCAACTCTGGCGCTGGATCCACCACTATGGCGTGACCGACTTTTCGGCCATGACCGACGTGGCCAAGGATGCCCGCGCCGCGCTGGCCGATCGTTTCTCCCTGGCCCGCCCCGAGGTGGTGGAGCGCCAGGTCAGCCGCGACGGCACGCGCAAATGGCTGATCCGCATGGCTCCCGGGATCGAGGTCGAGACCGTCTACATTCCCGACGTCGGCCGAGCCGGCGCCTTGTGCGTCTCCAGCCAGGTCGGGTGCACGCTCAACTGCACCTTCTGCCACACCGGCACCCAGGCCCTGGTGCGCAACCTGACCGCAGCCGAGATCGTCGCCCAGGTGCAGGTGGCGCGCGACGACTTGGGCGAATGGCCCTCGCCAAAGGAGGACCGCAGGCTCTCGAACATCGTCTTCATGGGCATGGGCGAGCCGCTCTACAACCTCGACAACGTCGCCGCGGCCATCGACATCATCGCCGACAACGAGGGCGTCGCCATCTCGCGGCGGCGGATCACCGTCTCCACCTCGGGCGTGGTCCCTGAACTGGCCGAGCTCGGCCGACGCACCCAGGCCATGCTGGCCATCTCGCTGCACGCCACCAACGACCCTCTGCGCGAGAAGCTGGTGCCGCTGAACCGCAAATATCCGATCGCCGAACTGATGGCGGCGGTGCGCGCCTACCCAGGACTCTCCAACGCCAAGCGCGTGACCTTCGAGTATGTGATGCTCAAGGGGGTGAACGACAGCCCCGCCGACGCCAAGGCGCTGGTCAAGCTGCTGCAGGGCGTTCCCGCCAAGATCAACCTCATCCCGTTCAACCCCTGGCCGGGCTCCGAGTACGAATGCTCGGACTGGAAGACCATCGAGGCCTTCGCGGCCGTGCTGAACCGCGCTGGCTACGCCTCGCCGATCCGCACGCCCCGCGGGCGGGACATCCTGGCCGCCTGCGGCCAGCTGAAGAGCGACAGCGAGAAGCTGCGCGCCAGCGCCCGGCGCAAGACCAAAGCCGAAGGGCAGGCTGAGCCTTAAAGCGTGCTATCGAACCCCTGAATCGCTTCAGGAGCGCGCAGATGACGGTCACGCCGGAGATCCAGGCCTTCGCTCAAGGCTTCCCCGTCACCCTGCTGCATGTGGCGGTCAGCGTGGGCTTGCTGTTCGCCGCCGCCGCCGTCTACGTCCTGCTCACGCCGCACCACGAGATTCGACTGATCCGCGAGGGCAACATCGCCGCCGCCCTGGATGTGGGGGGCGCGCTGGTCGGCCTGGCGATTCCGCTCGCCTATTCGCTGAAGGCCGCCATGAACCTGACGGACCTGGCGCTTTGGGGCGTGGCGACCGTGGCCGTTCAGCTGCTGGTCTTCCGGCTTGTGGACCTGGTGCTGCGCGGCCTACCCAAGCGGATCCAGAACGGCGAGATGGCGGCGGCGACCCTGCTCGCCGGCTGCAAGATCGCCACGGCGATGATCGTGGCGGCCTCGGTGGCAGGCTGAGGCGACGGTGCGCCTGAAGCGACCCCCAGACTGGCTGGTCTACGCGGGCGTCGTCGGCGCTCTGCTGTTCCTGTCGCTCAATCGCCGGGAGGCGGCGAAGGCGCCTTCGCCCGCCCAGGCCGCGAAGGAGCGGCCGGGGCCGGTCCTGGCGCCCGCTTCGCCATTCGATCCATCGGTGACCGTGGAGGCGCCCGACCGCGCGGGCCCCGCCACCGGCACCGCCTTTTCGGTCGCCGCCTCCGGCGTCTGGGTCACGGCGCGCCACATCGTGGACGGCTGCCCGCAGGCGGCCCTGGTGGTGGGCGAGGGCCAGGGGGTCGCCGCCCGCGCGCACATCGATCCGGCGGGCGAGGCCGCCCTGCTGTCCACAAACGGCGGCGCTCCCCCCTTGCCGCTGGCGCTGCAGGAACCTTTGCGCGAAGGCGAGCTCGCCTATCACCCGGGCTTCCCGCAAGGCCGGCCGGGCGAGGCGGCCACCCGGCTGATCGGTCGCGAGAACCTTGTGATCCGGGGGCACGGCGCCCGCACCGAGCCGGTCCTGGTCTGGGCGGAGGTGGGCCGGACCGGGGGCCTGACCGGCTCTCTCGGCGGCATTTCCGGCGCGCCGGCCCTGGACGCCAGCGGGCGCGTGATCGGGGTGACGATCGCCGAGGCTCCCCGGCGCGGACGCATCTACACGACCACGCCGGAGGCCCTGGCCCGTCTGATCGCCAGCCGCGGCCAGCCGTCGCCGGGGGCGTCCACGTCGGGGCCTCCGCTCACCCAGGCCAACTATGGGGCGACGGCGGCGGTGCTGCGTCGCGACCTGCGGGTGGCGCAGGTGGTTTGCCTGACCTAGACCGCCTCGCCGGCCCCCCGGCTGCGGTTGAGTCGGTGGATCAGCATGAACAGCAGCATGGGGGGGATGGCGGTGAGCCCCACCCCGATGAAGGCCGTGGCGTAGGCGCCCAGCGGCCCATAGGTCGGGGTGAGCGCCTCGACCGTGACGCCGGAGAAGCCTTTCAGAAACTTGCCAAGGATGGCGTAGGTGGACGACAGCAGCGCGTACTGGGTGGCCGTGTAGCCGAGGTTGGTCAGGCTCGACATGTAGGCAACCAGGGCCACGCCGGCGAAAGCCTGGGCGAAGCTGTCGCCCGACATGACGGCGGCGAAGGTCGGACCATCCACATGCAGGCTCAGGATGGCGAAGGCGGCGGTGCCCAATCCCTCTAGCAGGGCGCCCAGCATCAACGACGGCAGCAGGCCCAGGCGCACGCAGCTCACCCCGCCGAGCGCGATACCGGCGAAGGTCGCGACCAGGCCGAACGAGCCCCGGATCAGCGCCACCGTCTCCTTCGTCACCCCGAGGTCGTGGTAATAGGGGTTGTACATCGGCCCCATGATGAAGTCGGGAAGCCGATAGAGGGCGACGGCCGCCAGCATCAACAGCCCCACCGCCTTGTGCTGCCGGAAGAACTGCACGAACGGGCCGACGATGGCGTCGGCCAGACCTCTCGGACTGAGCAGCGTGGCCTTCGCCTGCATCGCGGCCTCCGCGCGAGCGGGCTCGAAGGCCACGAAAGTCGCCACGACGCCAATGGACATCAGGGCGGCCATGCCCGCGTAGGACGGCGCCCAGCCGAACCGCGCGGCGGCGGCGATGACCAGCGCGTCGGTCACCAGCAGAGCTCCGCGGTAGCCAAGCTGGGCCGCGGAGGTCAGCAGGCCCACCTCGTCGCTGTCGCTCGCCGCCTCGATCCGCCAGGCGTCGATGACGATGTCCTGCGTCGCCGAGGCGAAGGCCACCAGCACGGCGAAGGCGCCGATGGCGATCAGCCCCGGCTGCACCCCGGCGACCGTCATGCCGATCAGCCCCAGGGCGACGATGATCTGCGACAGCAGCATCCAGCCGCGTCGGCGGCCCAGGCGGCCGAGCAGCGGCACGTCGATCCGGTCGACGATGGGAGACCAGAGGAACTTGAGGAAATAGGCCGTGCCGACCCAGGATATGAAGCCGATGGCCTTCAGGCTGACGCCCTCATCGCGTAGCCAGTAGCCGAAGGTGTTGGCGGTCAGCAGGAACGGCAGGCCCGACGAGAAGCCCAGCGCGAGCATGACCGCCACCTTGGGCTGGCGAAGCGCTCCCACCACCTCCAGCATGGAGCGGCGGCGCGGCGCCGGCGGGGCGGCCGGCTCGGCCTGGGCGTCGGCAGTCATCGGGACCTCGCGAGATGGACGCCCCCGCGCCCGCACCCGACCTTGGCGCGCGCCGCGCCCGGCGTCCAGGCTGCGCCGAGGGCGTCGACGCCGCGCAAACCGGCGATTTGTGGCGAAAATAGCGCGGAAAAGGGGGCCTCCGGCGCCGCTTTACGCCCTTGGAAGTAGACGAAATCCATAGCTCGCGTTTAATTTGTGCTCGCATGGCCACGCGTGAGCCCATCACCGGACGCGCTCTCGAGCTGCTGACCCAGCGCGAACGGGAGTGCCTGCGCCTGGTCGACCAGCACCTCAGCTCCAAGGAGATCGCCCGCGAGCTTGGCATGTCCAAGAACTCGGTCGACACCTATTGCGACCGGGCGCGGCGCAAGCTCGGCGTGCCGGACCGCTACGAAGCCGCCCGCCTGGTGCGCGCCCTCGATGTTAACCCTGTCCCTATCGGATCAGGACACGACACGATCAGGACAGACAGCCCCGTCAACCTGTGGCCCGATGAGCAGGCCAACAGGGAGACGGCGAATGGGCGAGTGGAGCCACAACTTCGAGGACCGCGCGATGATCGGGCGGGCCCTCAGGCTGAAGCGGGAGATCGACGCGTTCGAAGCCCGCTGGCCGACAGCGGAGCGGCGAGACGAAACCATCCCGATGTTTTCCTGGGATCAGTTGGAACGGCAGCTCGTGGATTTGGCGGCGACCCCGGCGCAGGCCACTATGGCCAGGCACCTGGTTTCAGCCACCCGCAAGCTGGCGCCGTTCAAGCCTTCGGAAATGGTCTTGCGGGAAATCCTCTGCATGACCTGGGTCTTGCTCGACGAGAATTTCAAGCCGGAGGACAGTGGCGAGCCACCCGTAACGACCTAGGCCCGCTTGCGCGGGTCGGGGCCATCGTGGGCATCGCCGTAATCACGGCTCTCGCCTTCGGGGCCATGCTCGCTGGGCTTCAAGCGCTGCAACAGTTAGCGCGCAGTTTAGTATAGCTCTCAACTAAACCGAAAACCTGAAACCCAAATTTGCAACACGCGACCCCTGACGGGCGCGTGATGGAGGGATCCTATGCTCAAAGAACGCCGCATGGCCGCTGAAGTGATCGCCACCGCCCTGTGGGACGCCGAGTCCGCAGTCGATGTCGCGATGGCCAAGGCCGCCGACTTCACCGGCAAGCTTCCGTCGCTGCGCCGCCAGGCCGGCGCCTCGGCCCTGGTGGGCCAGGACGCGATGGAGCGCGCCAGCCAAGCCCTGGTCGCCCTGACCGAAGCCCGCCGCGCCCTGGTGGAAGCCCACAAGGAACTGAGCGTGGCCAAGCAGCAGGTCGGCCTGGGCGCGATCACCATGGACGATCCGGGCGGCGGCACGAAGCCCCCGATCAACATCGAGAACGAAGTCACCGCCCACAAGAGTGGTCGTACGCTGCGCCCGGTGGCGGCCTGATCTTCCGTTTATCCTGAGTTTGCGCTCTAAGCTGGGCCCTTCGACCACGTCGAAGGGCCCAGTCGTTTGACCATCGCGCTTCCGCCCTGGTTCGGCGTAGCCGTTTCGATTCTGATCTGTGGCGGCGCCTTATGGAAGGGCGACTGGGAGGAGCGGACCGCGGGCGCCACGCTGCTGCTGAATTTCGCCATCAGCATATTCCTGCGCGACGTCTCATGGCCGCGAGTTCAGCTCGCCGGCTTCACCGCAGACATCTTCACCCTGCTGATCCTTGGCGCGGTCGCGCTGAGGACGAAGAAGTTCTGGCCGCTTTTCGCGACGGGATTCCAATTGCTTTCGGTCCTCACGCACGTGGGCAAGATGATCGATCCGAACGTGCATGGCTGGGCCTACCTCACAGCCATCATCATCTGGACCTACCTCATCCTCATTTCGCTGGCGATTGGCGCTTGGAACGCCTGGCGGGCGCGGCGTCAGCTGGCGATGGCCGACGGGAGGGGCGCCACGCGGCGATAGATCAGGGCTTCGGCCACATGGGTTCGGCGCACGGCGTCGGAACTTTCCAGGTCGGCGATGGTGCGGGCGAGCCTCAGGCAGCGGGTCCAGCCGCGGGCGGTCAGCCGTCCGGCTTCCCCGGCGCGGGCGAGCAGGGCCTTGGCCGACGCATCGAGCGCGCAGATCGTCTCCAGCCAGTCCCCGTCGGCCTGAGCGTTCAGCGCCGCGGCGCCTTTGCGGCCGGCGGCGCGATCCGTCTGCAGGGCGCGGGCGCCCGCCACGCGCGCCGCCGCTTCCGCCGTGCCCTCGGCGGGCGCTGGGAGGGCGAGGTCGGCGGGGGTGACGGGCGGGACCTCCACCTGCAGGTCGATGCGATCCATCAGCGGGCCGGAAATTCGACCCTGGTAATCGCCCTGGCAGCGCGGGGCGCGCCCGCATGCGCCCTTTCCCGCACCGCCCAGTCCGCAGCGGCAGGGGTTCATCGCCGCCACCAGCTGCACGCGCGCCGGATATCGCACGTGGGCGTTGGCGCGGGCCACCACCACCTCGCCCGTCTCAAGGGGCTGGCGGAGCGCGTCCAGCGCCTGGGCGCCGAACTCCGGCAACTCGTCCAGGAACAGCACCCCGTTGTGCGCCAGGCTGACCTCGCCCGGGCGCGCCTTCAGGCCTCCGCCGGTCAGGGCCGCCATGCTGGCCGAGTGGTGCGGGCTGCGGAAGGGCCGCGCGCGGGACAGCTCGCCCTTGGCGATCAGCCCCGCCATGGAATGGACCATCGAGGTCTGCAGCAGCTCTTCCGGCGTCAGCGGGGGCAGCAGGCCCGGCAGGCGCTGGGCCATCATCGACTTGCCTGAGCCGGGCGGGCCGATGAACAGCAGGTTGTGGCCGCCGGCCGCGGCGATCTCCAGGGCGCGTTTGGCGTTCTCCTGACCCTTCACCTCGCGCAGGTCGGGGGCGCGTCCGACCTCGCGCAGGGCGCCGGGCTTCGGCGGCGACAGCACCTGGACGCCGCGGAAATGGTTCACCAGAGCGATCAGGGACGGCGCGGCGAGGATCCGCGTCTCGCCCGCCCACGCCGCCTCCGGCCCGCAGGCCTGCGGGCAGATGAGGCCCAGCCCCAGCCCGCCGGCGGCGACCGCCGCCGGAAGCGCGCCCGCCACGGGCGCGATGCGGCCATCCAGCGACAGCTCCCCCATCGCCGCCCAACCGTCGAGCGCGTCAGGCGGGATGACACCCATGGCGGCCATGACGGCCAGGGCGATGGGCAGGTCGTAGTGGCTGCCCACCTTGGGCAGGTCCGCCGGCGCGAGGTTGGCGACGATCCGCTTTCCAGGCCAGGCCAGGCCAAGGCCCGCGAAGGCGGCGCGCACCCGCTCGCGGCTTTCGGCGACCGCCTTGTCGCCCAGGCCGACCAGGATGAACTTGGCTTCGCCGCGGGTGAACTGGACCTCCACGTCGACGCGGACGGCGTCCACGCCTGAGAACGCCAGGGTCACCACCTGTGCCGTCATCTTAAGTCCTTGTGGGTAGAGAACAACTTATCCACACGCCGTGGCGCGGCCGCCAGCCGGAAAGCGAACTAAAAGGGAACACAGCGTGAATATGTGACGCTGTCAATCCACGGCGAACCGTTGCGTTTCCCGCGTGTAACTTCGGCCGCTCAGAAGTCGACGGCGATGCCCTTGCGCTCCCAGTCCCCGAAGCGCGTGGGCTCCGGCCCGCGGGGGCCGCCCCGCTCATCTTGCGTCGCGGCCTGTGCGGCGTCCGCTTGGCGCCGCGCCTCCGCCTCATCGAGCGCGCGCCGAGCGGCCGGGCTGAGCGGCTTGCCGGGCGCGGCGTTGGGCGGGGTGTCGTTCATGCCGCGGGTGTAGGCGCGAGCCGCGACATTTACTAGCGTTGCCTTGGATTCGCGTTGCTGGTTTTACCTGCAACACCACAGTTGGGAGCAGCCGATGTCGAGGATTTCGATCGCCTTCTTTGGATCGGCGGCGCTTTACGCCTTGGCGAGCATGGTGCTCGCCGTGGTGATACGAACATCGAACGATTTCACCCTGGTTCCGGTCAGCAGCTATATGAGCGTCCTTGGCTGGGCGAGCCTGGCGGTGCTCGG
>Ga0207644_10001091_pt1 | contig 17412 bp, 15 predicted proteins | sample KBSS73metaG_FD_184326 | JGI IMG/M metagenome (GOLD analysis project Ga0207644, IMG submission 184326) | Switchgrass rhizosphere microbial communities from Kellogg Biological Station, Michigan, USA - KBS S7-3 metaG (SPAdes) (version 2) | ecosystem: Host-associated > Plants > Roots > Rhizosphere... | reverse complement strand
CTTTTCAAACCGGGCGATGCTATTCGCGCGCGCGCCAGCGCGAACTGGGACCAACCGATGAACCCGGAGTTGCCGCACGCGCCGAATCCTCCTTACGGGGCGCTGATTTACTATCACCTGAGTAAGAAACCGGCGGGCGAAATCAAGCTGCAGATTTTCGACTCGACGAACAAACTCGTGCGTACGATCACAAGCACACAGCCGGCCATGTATCCTCGGCCTCCATATCCAGATTACTGGCTGATGCCTTCGTCTGAACGCGCTCTGTCGACGAACGTCGGGACGAATCGAATCAACTGGGATCTGCGTTATGACGATCCGCCGGGCTACAACCCGGACATAAATAACCAGATGAATTCGGCGCCCGGCTCAGTGACTCCGGCGCCGCATGGGCCACTGGCGTTGCCCGGCACGTACACCGTGAAGCTGATCGTTGATGGGCAGACGTACACACAGACGCTGGTCGTGCACAACGATCCGCGCCTGGGCGAGAGTCCGGCAACGATGGCGACGTTGCGGGCCCAGATGAAGCTGGCGATGGCTGCGGTTCAAGGGATGAAGGACAGCTATGCCGCCAACGAGGAAGTTGCGGCTCTGCGTGCTCAGTTGGCGACGCTGAGGAAGGGATCGTTGCCGCCAGACGTCGCCGCGGCGGCGACCGCGCTCGATGGGAAACTCGCGACGGCGGGTGGCGTTCAGCGCGGAGGACGCGGCGGTGGTGGCGGTGGCTTTGGCGGAGCTGCTCGCCTTCCCGGCACCTTGTTGACCTTCGTTGCAATTAACAATCTCTACAACACCGTGCTTGGTCCGCTGACGCAGAACGGCATCGACATGCCGCCTACAAAAGCTGCGGTCGACACTTGGGAATCCGGCTGTAACGAATTCACCGCGACGGCCAATTCGTGGAAGGCGATGCTCTCGACGGACGTCGCCGGCTTCAACACCTTTCTTACGAATAGCAAGCTGACGCCGTTGAAGATCGCGCCGACGGCGATCTCATTGCCGGCATCGTGTAAGTTCGCAGGGGCTGCCAATTCCACGCGGAAGTAAGTAGCGACGGCGGTAACTCCAGTTATCAGGAGTTCTCTTTGTGTCGAGAACACATTTACGCGTATGCGATTTGTGATCCTCGTCGTCCGTGGAACGACACAAAATTACCTGAGTTTACCTTGCGAGAAACAAGCGGCGAAGCGTTTAGGCATCGCTCGCATTACCCTTCTTCGCGCGCGTGAAGCCGGGCGCATTCGATTCTTTCGCATCGGGACCCGAGTTCTCTACTGCGCCGAGCATTTGACTGAGTTCTTGAACAACTGCGAGCGCAAGGCGCCGCGACCACGCGGACAAGCTAAGACCCTGGCTCCACGAAAGGAGAACGTCAGATCAGGGCGTGGGCGAGTCACGGAGGTTCCGGCGCGAAGTCTCGCAAGAAGAAGTAGCAGGCGTCGCGGCCGTTCGCCGCGAGCCGCTAGAGTGTTCTTGCGGGTTCTCTAGATTACGGCTATTGCGGAATTGCCATTGATCGCGGCGGTGTGAGTCCCACGCAGAATTGAAGACTTTGCCGGTTCTCGATGGCTTGTGGAAGAGCTGATCTTCTTCCTAGCGTGCGACATTGCCTTTAGAACAGCGGGTTAGGTTTGTAGAATTTATGTCATTTGTAAATGCACAAAACTTACAAGAGCGATCTTTGCCATACAGGTCGTCATAAAGAACCTCGCCCCAAGCATAAAAAGTTAGTGTGTTTTGCTGCACAGATGATATATGAGAACCGCTGAGGCTATTGTTTGCTGGCGCCGCATTAAAAACACCTTTTTTACCGGCATCAAGACTTTCAGCAGGATCGGTTTCGATGAGTTTACCTTGCGGCAGTTTTCCTTTCTGAACCTTCTTACGTTCTTCACCGCCAAGCAATTCGCCGCTGACACTCACTCGCAGATTATCAGCGGGAACTTGCCCTGTATTATGAATTGTTATTTTGGCGACTGGAACGGTGCCCGAGACGATAGGCTGCAGTAACTCGGCTTTACTGAGAACTATGAAGGAGCGCAGACTTTCTCTTGTCTTTAGAAATAATGCGATGCCACCGAGACCAAGGGCCACGCCCACCACTGCCAACGCGAGCGAAATACGCTTAAACGCAGGGCTGACTTCACTGATAGTATAGATGAAGGTAAATACACCGAAGATCAGGCTACCGAGAGCTATTAGTATGTCGCGTAGAGTCTTCATAGGGCCTCAGTCGCCCGAGTGTCGAGTTCTTGCTATTGGGATCACTCTCCGCGCTGGGAAATGCCCGGTCTTATGATCTTGTCATGACCGTTCGAGGAACAAATGATTGAGAAACGAAAGATTGCAACGCGACGCATCATAACACGCGTCTCTTGAGCTCGGTATCGAGTGACAGTGCAGATCTATCGTGCATCAAGCGACGGGCAGCTCTGCTTGATCAAAATACAAAAAATGAATGCCGACCCGCGCCGACCCAAGGATTGAATCTCATTCGGACCGCTAAGAACTTCCAGCGCTCACTCGCGATATCACCTTAAAAACTTCATCGGGAAGACCAGCTCAAAAAAGATCAATTTCGTGAGATTTCTTGACCCATCCTGACTTCAAAGTGTGCGCAAAAGTGTGGGCAACGCAAAACGGGCGACGCCAAGATTAAATGGGTCGCCCGTAACTTATGAAAAACATGGTGCCCGCTAGTAGATTCGAACTACTGACCCCTCGCGTGTGAAGCGAGTGCTCTACCGCTGAGCCAAGCGGGCTTCCGACCATTGCACTTCAATGGGTAACGCGGACCTTGAACGATGATGTTAGCTTCCAAACTCCGCGTGTGGGCGACATTTTAAATGATTTCCAACTACTTGCGCCAGCGGTATGGGCACTCCTCGAGTTCTAGGGTTCGCGGTTGTGTTGAAATCACGCCCAAAACGAATTTTTTAGCAAGTTGGGAGCGCCACCACGTAACCTGATGAAACGATATTAGCCAGTACTTACTGCGCTTAGCGGTCGTAAAGGATCAATCCATCTGGCTACATATCAACACCTACCCGCACCATGGTTACACCAACTCTCTTGCCATAAAAAATCGCGCTAGTTTGTTTCTGATCGGGGCCTGAGGATGAGCCAGTAGATCATACCTGCGTCTCAGCGGTCTCTGCATTTTCTGTTGCTGCTGAACTTTGAGATCCACATTTCTCCAAAGGAGACCGCTAAAAAAAAGACCTTGAATTACTTCAAGTCAGACCGGTCTCTTCATCCCTTACCCACCCGGGCAGCACGACTCGTGAATGCCCGCGCAATCGAATAGGACAGGAGAATGAGCAGTGGCCAGCAGCACTCATCCAACGCGGAATGTCGTTGTCGGCGCATCTTTCCAGAACGCAAAGAAGTCCTGATCGGGGCGCGAGAGCGTCCTCAACACTAGTATTTCTTACAGGTTTGCCGGGCGCAATCTCGCTGAGGATGGTGGTCTTTGCAAAGTGTTTGACTGACTGTTCGTGTGTGAGGCACGTCGTCTTAAGAAAAGCTGAGTAGCTCCGTGCCGACACCGACGATGTCCAGGCGTTTTTCTAATCTCACCTTCCTGTAAGAACTACTAGGTAGCAATCAAGTTGCCGGACGATAGCCTCGATACGGTTAGCGGAATTTCTGAGGAAGAAGGTTATTGAAGATCAACGAAGCAAACCTTTAATACGGGAAATATGACTTAGACGATTTCACGATTACGCCAATCGAAAGGAAGTCTCAATGCCTAAATTAATTCTCTCTATTCTAATCCTGGTCATCTCCTTGTCCGCTCCAACCTTGCAGACCAAAAAGAAAATCATTCTGCCGACGGGAGCCACGCCGTCGGGAAATTGGAGTCACGGAATCCTCGTGGATGGAACACTCTACATTTCCGGCATGGGAGGTGAAGATGCAAATGGAAAAATACCGGATGACTTTGAGGCCGAAGTGAAACAGAGCTTCGACAACATCGGCTCGGTGTTGAAATCCGCCGGCATGTCGCCCGCCGATGTGGTGAGCGTACAGGTTTACCTGACCGATAAAGCGACCTTTCAGCGGATGAACTCCGTGTATCGATCTTATTTTCAGGACCCACGGCCGACTCGGACAACTGTGGTAGTCGCCGGGCTGCTGGGACCGGGACGTATTGAAATCACAGCCACCGCGCGGAAATAGAACGAAGCAGTCGGACTGAGTAAACCGACAACGATGGTTGACCTGTCAAATATCCCGGCAGACGAAGCGCTGCGTCGATTGATTGCTGGAAATGAAAGGTTTGTCTCCGGCGAAATGAGCTTTGCCGGCCTGGAAAAAGAGTCGCTGCGCGAAATGGTGGTGGGTCAGCATCCGTTCGCAACGATTCTCGGTTGCAGCGATTCACGCGTGCCGCCGGAAATGATTTTTGATGCAGGACTCGGCGACTTGTTCGTGATCCGCGTCGCGGGGAATGTCTTTTCTCCGGAAATCGCCGGCAGTTTGCAGTACGCGGGCGCACATCTCAACACGCTGCTGTTCGTCGTGCTCGGCCATGAGGGATGCGGCGCGGTCAGTGCGGCGCTGAAAACGAGAGACGATGGCGAATTACAACTCTCGCGGATTCAATTGCTGGTCGAGACGATCCTGCCCGCGCTGCCACCGCTTGATCGAAGCCTTTCGCAATCAACGCGACTGACAGAGGCGGTCGAAAGCAATGTCCGTTGGACTGTGAAACAGATTTCCGAAACGCCCGAAGGTCAGAGACGCCGGGCTGAAGGCCGAGTCAAAATCGTCGGCGCGATCTACGAAATCGAATCTGGTCGAGTGAAATTTATCAGTTGATGACCCGCTCTGCACACATCGCATCGACTCGTGCGGTTGCTTTGGCCCAGGAAATGAAACCGCGGGCTTACTCCCGCGCTCCGGTAGGCACTCAGTTCGTGCTCTTCAAGTTATCGGGCCGTCACAGTTTCCGGTGTGCGCTACTACACGGTCGGCGGCGTTTATTACAAGCCGCAAATATACGGTGGCAGCACGGTGTATGTCATCGCTCATCCCTAACTGAGATTCGATTCATGCTGCTTCGAGCCGAAGAAGTGGGCGACAGACAGCTCTTACCGAAAGGAAAACAAAGCTAATGCCATTCCTTCCAAAATTGCAGACCGCGCTCGGCGTGCTCTTCATCCTAGCCACGTCCAGCGCGATTAGAGTTTCGGGGCAGACGCAAACTGCTACCGGCAGCTATCCAACCAGTACGATTCTAAGAGCCGAATCGACAAATGAGCCGAAGAAAGTGGAAGCAGTGAAATCATCCACTGCTTCAGCTGAGACCACCGCGCTGCCGGACAAGACCGCAGAGGCCAGCATTGAGACGAACCCAAATGTTACGCGCGGCGCGACTGCGCCGAGCACCACTACGGAAGCGCGGAGGGAAACCGGAAGCGCGCCGCGCCCCCAACCAACCTCCGACGACAAGTGGCACTTTGTGTTTAGTCCGTATTTCTGGATGGCCGGCCTGCACGGCACCACTGGAGGTCCAAACCGCACGATCCATGTTGATGAGAGTTTCGGCGACATCTTTCATGCATTGAAGTTCGCCTTCATGGGAGTGTTTGAGGCTCACAAAGGCAAATGGGCGATGCAAACAGACTTGGAATTCGTAAGTCTCGACGATGATCGAGCCACGCCGGGTCCACTGTTCTCAAGTGCCAACGCAAAGATCAAGACGTTCGTTTTTACTCCCGAAGCGGGATACAAGATTTACAACGACCCGGATAAAGGCTCGTTTGTTCAAGTGTTGGGCGGCACGCGCATCTGGCACATCAGTACCGACCTCAGCTTTAACGCCGGAGTCCTGCCGGCAGTCCAGATTAGGGATAGCCGAAGCTGGGTGGATGGGGTTGTCGGACTGCGCGGCAAAGCGGCTCTGTCAGAGAAAGTTTTCTTCCTCGGCAGATTTGATGTGGGCGGAGGCGGGTCAAAGTTCACTTACCAGTTGTTCGGGGGCCTTGGCTACAACATCACTGAAAAGGTTGCCCTGGTGGGTGGTTATCGCGTCCTGGACGTCAACTATGACAGGAACAATTTTCTTTACGACACGAACCAACGTGGGCCGATCGTGGGCGTGGGCTTCAAGTTCTAGCATGGTTTCTACAGCGTGATTCAAGCGGCTCTGTTGAGAGTTGCCGTGGAACAGCAGCAGACAGTCTGCGTAGATACGAAAGAGTACCGAATGTGCCACTGATCGAAGGCAAAGAGTTCGAGTTCCTCTCGGCGATCGTCAAAGTCGACTTCGGTGGGATATCGCATACCGGCAAGGTGCAACTCATCAATGAAGATCACTAGATGATCACTCGATTGAGCAAAGTTTGGTTGCTCGGAATAGAAGTAACTTCACGCTGTCATTTCTGACAGGTTATCAGCCCCCCGCACGGCCATATCATTCAGAATGCCATAGTGAGCACTGCACGACGACCTCCTGAGGCGGTGCTCGGGTCTAATTTATGCTTGCGGAAGGGTGAACCAAAATGGAAGCTGTGCGAAGAGTGGCGTCTGTAACATCGGCCGCGACGGAACCCCCTGAGACGAGGGCATCCACCCCTCTGATGGATGTGTTGATTCGAATTACGTTGATTGGCGCACTGGCGGTGCTGTGTTACCAGATTTTTTCACCATTCCTGTCGCTGGCGGTCTGGTCAATCATCCTGGCGGTCACGTTGTATCCGCTGCATCAACGGCTCGCCGCGAGGCTCGGCAGGAAGCAATGGCTCGCCTCGACATTTGTGATAATCATCGGCCTGTTGTTGATAGTCATTCCGGTGGCGTGGCTGGTGAATTCGTTTGCCGACACCACTCGGAATTTCATCGGCGCCGTGCAGCAAAACACACTGCAAATTCCCCCGCCGCGAGAAAGCGTTCAGAAATGGCCGCTGGTCGGCAAGAAGATCTACGGGGGCTGGTCGAAAGCTCATAGTGACCTGCCGGCGTTTGTGCAGAGCATGCAGCCGAAGATTGGCGACCTGGCCGGGAAAGCACTCGCTATGGTCGCCGGCCTTGCCAAGACCCTGTTGTTGTTCCTGGCCTCATTTATCGTCGCCGGCATTCTGATGGCATACGGCGAACCAGCTGCGGGCACCAGTCGAGGGATCTTTACTCGTGTTGCCGGCCCCACCAGAGGCGAGGCCTTCTTCAAACTCACCACCTCAACCATCCGCGCGGTCGCGTTAGGGGTTATCGGTGTCGCTTTCATGCAGGCGGTACTCGTCGGCTTGGCGCTGCTGCTCGCCGGCGTACCGGCGGCAGGCGTTTTGGCGGTTATTGTTCTCGTGCTGGCTATTGCACAATTGCCCGCCGTGATTGTCACGCTTCCGGCCATCATTTACATCTGGTCGAGCGGTCAATACAGCACCACGGCGGCGATCACACATACGATCATCCTGCTGGTGGTTGGCCTCGCGGACAACGTTTTGAAGCCACTAATGCTGGGTCGCGGCGTCGACGTACCAATGCCGGTGATGTTGCTTGGCGCGTTAGGCGGCATGGCGAGCGGCGGGATCGTAGGAATGTTTGTCGGCGCGACGTTGTTCGCGCTGGGGCATCAAATCTTCATGGGGTGGGTCACCGAGAGTCCAGACTCGGATCCGGCAGGGTTACAAAACGAAGCTGCTGAAGTGGCCCATGTAGCGGCAAAAACCTGAGAAAGTGCGGCCGACATTCTGACGGCCTGCTTGGCCGTATACCGCAAAACGTTCAACGCAGAAGAATATTCACCGTGAACGTGGTCAGGAGAACGGTTCCAAGCAAAGCAGCTGCAAGGGCCATTTGGAAATAAGGGTTACTAAGTACATTTAATTTCGTGCCTATTCGCTCCAGTGTTCGGTAGTACTGAATCATCATGACCACCAACGGAGCGGTTCCCGCCAGAAACATGAACATACCGAAATTCCTCGGTGTCTGAGGTCGCATGAATGTCACCGAAGAATTCTCCTGCAAGTACCGCAGCACCTGGTAAATTGCGAATCCAAAGCCAATAAAATTTAAAGAGGTTCGCACCCCGGCCAGCATACTTCGGTCCGCGGCCAGCACTGTTCGTTCAACCGCGAGCCTATCGGCCAGTTTTAGTTCTACGTTGTCTGCGATTTCTGCACCTCCAACCACGGTTTTCTTTTAGACATTTGCTGCCCGCACGGCCCACAGTGGCCGTGCCACCAATGTTAATTCTGACCGCTGCCCGCGGCTCGTTGAATGTCACGTCCAATGTCGAGTGTCTGCGATGGGATCGGCATGACGGTTTCCGGGTGAGTCCCTAATCGTCAATATCGATCCTGGGGAAAATGCCTTTCCCTCTCGGGAACAGGAACTTGATACTCACACGCCAGATGTTGCCGACGAATTGTTTAGGCGCGCCTTTTGAGCCCGCCCACTCGGCGTGGTAAATGAACTCAACAGCCAATCTTTTTTTGACTATGTAACCCAACGTGCCACGCAACCTGACCTTTTCCATGAAACTGTCATCGAGCCGCCAGAACGGTTCTACGTCAACGGCCGTATAGTACGTTTTAGCCGCCCACCTCTTGTCACCCTTTGCCAGCGGGACCTCCAGTGAGACGCGGTCGCGAAATCGCGGCTGGGATGTCTTTTTGTCGCCCTCTTTAAAAGCCCTGTACTCGTACCGCCCAAAGTTGATGACGTTCACTTTCTTTAGGTTCGGCACGTACGTCCTGACGCCCACAACGGGACGAGTCTCAAAGCTGTTTGTCGAGTGGTAGTTGTCGGTCCAGGCAAAGAGCGTCCCGGCCCACAGTTCTAACCAGGTGCCCTTGCCGTTCTTGGCCAGCGGCCTGTAGGTAACCCCCGGCAGTGTGACGCCAAGCGTAGTTAGTTTTTTTTCCGGGGCGTAGATGATCACGTTGTATTGAAATAGGATCACCTTCTCGTTAACAGGCATCGCAAGGATGATGCTCGGCCGGTATTCCTGCCAGATGTTCTTGTCCTGGGCCGAGGTGGGTATTGAGAAAACGGCGATAACGACAAGGACGTTCGCGAGATATAGATATTTTCGGGACAGCGGCATCCTAAGGACAGTCTCCGTCTTGTTGATCGGTTACCGTCCAATTTGAGCGGAAAGCAAAGACCGCCGAAACTGGCAAAAGTTACAGGATCGGAAGCGCACTTGATGAAACCGATTACAGATTCCGCAGGACCACAGCAGCACAGCCGTCCGCTTGATCAAACAGATGCGCCCTGAACCGCTCCGGCCCACCGTGATCCCCCGGAGCTTCGATGACGCGCGGACTTTCGTTCAGTTCGAACTTGAACGCGTCAAGGCCAAACGGTAATCCCTGACCGATCGATTTCAGCGCGGCCTCCTTGAGACTCCAAAGCTGCAGGAAGGTTCGGAGCCGTGCGGGACCTCCCTCTGTGACAGTTCGTGCCTCAGATTCTGTGAAGTACATTTGGGCGAGGTCTGACACTTCCGGCTCTGTTGGCTGGTTTTCAAGATCGACCCCGAGTCCGTGGGTCGCAGACCATGCGCCGATGAACCCTGACCGGCAAGAGGAAAAGCTAAACCATAGATCCGACTGATCGCGAAGGTACGGGCGACCAATCTCAGTTTCGTCGAAGATGATCTGCGATAAAGACGACGTCGAGCCGAGCGCGAGTGCGCCACAATAGCGACGAAACGCACGCCGCTGTTCAAAGTGAGCCTTGAGTTCCTCTGTCACAAAGCGTTTCGACCTCGTCCGCTCAGCATCCGACAGAATTGATGCACAACGGCTGACGGCGTCAGGATCAGACGAGAAGGGGGCATAGAAAACACAGGCTGCATCGCGAGCAGCCACCGGTGTTACATCGCGCGCTCGTTCGGAGAACATCTCATAAACCCATGCACTATCGTTTCGCGTCATATGTACCGTGACTTGAAAAAGGAACCAGCATCAGAAGTCGAGGTCCAACGCCCTTGCGATCAGTTCGAAACCGATAAGCTCGACGGCATAAATCTCCAGAGTGTGCCGGCCGATGAAGCCCAGCGCGCCCGCTATCTTTCCTGGCGGTTGAATGCGTGTCGGACCACGCAGGAAAAGACATAGTTGCAGGGACAAAATGCCCAGGATGACAATGAAGACGACGAACTGGGGTCGAGAAAACGAGAATTCTACTTGCTCCCGCCAGACGTAAGCCGCCGTGGCGATAAGGCAGGCCAGCAGTCGCATGAGGCCCCAGGTTTTTCTCGTCGGATGCGGGAACGGCGCCGAGATTTCAGCTTTCCCGTTTAAATTGGATTTGTGATCTACATAGATGCGTTGTGACAAGCCGAAGAGCGCCCACAGCCAACCCTCGGCGCCGTAATCAACAATTTGCGCCGTCACCGGAAGCAACGCGAAAAGCCCGGCGGCGAGTAGAGCGAAGCCAACCCAGCCATAACGTTGCAAAAAGATTTGTGCATAGGGACGCCCGAGGCGGATAAGTACGAAGCTCAAAAGAATGTTCGGCGCCACCCAATCCCAGTCGTGGTTCCAACTGTCGAGCAGGGTAAGGATCAGAGCGAGCCCAATCCACTTGAGCGGCACCCCGCGGCTCTTTGCATAGCCCAGAAGGAAAAAGAACGTGGGCGCTGCTAATCGCCCGAAGACGGCCCACCAGTGATCGTTGTCAACGAAGAAATAGCCAAAGTGGTCAACCAGGACCAGGATGATTGCGACGGTCTTCAGCCAGTCAGTGGTGTCAACGCAGTGTGGGCTTCGGGTAGAGGCAGCTACGTAGTCTTCCGGCTTAAATCCTTTGTCGACGCTCAGAGCAGGCTGCGCCGGGCTTCCTTCGTATGTTCCGGTTGTCAGGTTCATCTCCTTGAGAACCAGCGACAACGGGTAGAGGTTGGTGTCCCGCTCAATCACCGCGCCGCCCATCAACGTCGCGCCGGTGTTCACCGCGCAACCATCCTCAAGGTGAGTTCTTTTCACCTTGAGCATCATGTTCTCGAGGGTGTGGAGCTGCAGGAAACCGTCGACATAACAATCATTGCCGAAGCTCACCGCGTTCCAGTCGAAGCATTGCATTGGTTGGGCCACAATGGTTCGCTTGCCGATACGGCATCCCATCAACCGTAGAATTGGATTCGCGAGGATCGTTCCGGCGCAGAATGCCAGCGGCGTTCGGCACCAGACAAAGAAGCAGTCCTGTGCGAAGAAGTAGGCGAAGTGCTTCCAGGACCAGAACGGCGTCGCGTGATCGATTCCCCATTTCCGCCCGATCAGCAGTTTCTTGATGGCGCCGCACACTAAAACTAGAGTGACTTCCGTGAAGATCAAAGCTAGCAATGCGCTGGCGATCGAGTTTATGTCCAATCGCACGAGAGAAAGGTAGAGCATCATGAAGACGAGCCCTTCAGCGACCGGTAGCATTCCGATACTGAATAGATCGTTCAGCAAGACCCGAGTCAGAAAGAGAAGAAAGCTCGGCCGTCCCTGGCTCTCATGCTCTTCTTCAAATGACGCGCTGGAAAATTTCACGGGTGGGTTTCCCGCCACGGTAATTGACTCGCCCAAACGCGATCGCATCTGTCGACGAAACTGTATTTCACTTCCCGGCGAGGAGACGCCGAGGAGGAAGTTGGACGGGAATTGGCCATACTCGGCTACGCAATTGTTACCGCTGAAGAAATTCCGAGGCATATCCAGCCGGCGCAGCTTGAAGTGCTCGGCGCCACAGTCGAGCATGTTGGTAAATGACCCGTTGGACCAAAACACCTGAGTGTCAGCGGTAGCCACCTCAGGCACCAGGTTGTACATTACGTCGCACTCCGACGCGCCGACGTGCGGAAAACGCAAGCCAGCGAGGGCCCTCAGGTACTGTCCCGTGATGGTCCAGGTCCACAGTCTCTGGACGGAGTTCATCCTGTTCACCCGATACATGAGCAGAGCGCCCCTAAACCCGCGCGAGGGGTATAGCCCCGGCGATGAGGCCGTGAAGCGGATGAAGAGACAGGCCAGCAAAGAGGTGACTACCAGGGTGACCCAGGTGGTAATGAACGCGTCGAGGGTCAGCGGCCAGGCAATCTGAAACAACGACTTCACTCCCCAATCCGTATCGGCAGTCAACGTCCCGCCTTTAAAGATGAAGCTGCTGGCGAACCACAGGATCACCGCGATGGGAACCGCGCTGATCCAGAAGAAGACGAATTGCTGCATCAGGATGTTGACAGTCTCAAGTACCCACATCGGATACGTGTAATGGCACGTGTTTGCCGTGCGCTTCAACTCAATGCAGCGGCCACTAAGGCGCGCAGGGGCTCCTTCCCAAATCTCCTGCGAACCGACGTCGCTGAGTATCGCAGTGAAGGGGGTGATCCAGGAGCCGTGGCCCACGGTCACACTGTTGGCCACGGCGGCACGCATGCCGATCTTGCAACCGCGCTGGAGGTGGATCGGACCAACCCGCAGATGCTGGCCCGACCAACTAATTGTTTGAATGTAAGCGCCGGATTGGATAGCGACGTCGTTCTCGATAGTGATCAAATCAAACGGCCCGGTAAAGTAAGCATCATGAGCACACTGAAGGTTCTTTCCCACTTTTGCGCCGAGCCGCTTCAACGCGAAAGCTCTAAGCGGTGCGCTGCGATACACAGTATCAAGTGGGACGAGGCTGAACTTCTGCATCTGGCCGCTTAACCAGATTCGCAGATGCATTCTGCTCCACTTAGGGTAGATGCCCGGGGTTACCTTGTTTCGGTAGACACTACCACTCAGGAGAAGCTTGATGGTTACAACCCAAAGCAGATTGATAAAAGGCACGAGCAGGACCAGCAAGTAAAGGAAGAAGCTGACGGCGATGTACTCGCGCACGCTCGCAGTCCTGAAAGGCGTCGCGTCTTCAGCCACAGAAAACAAGATTAGGATTGCCACTAAGCCTGGTGAATAAAGTAACGCTGCCAGGAGGAGCTGCAGGAAAGTGAAGTAGCGGATCGAGAGTACCTCTGCCGCAGCCTCATCACGCGTCGCGCTGTTTACCACGACCTGGTCCACCGCGGCGTCCGGAGCTTCCTTTAGTAACCGCGGACGGTGCGCAATCTTTCGTGCCGTATTGCAGTCCGTCAGCAATGCCCGAACCGACACCATCCATCCGGCGGCTTGTAGCCGCTGCGCCAAACGCGCGATGACGATCGAGTGTCCGCCGGCGTCTGAGAATTCATCGTCCAGCTGAAGCGGCGCTTTGAATACGGACCTGCAAATTGCCAACACTTGCTCACAGTCGGAATCGATGATCGCGTCACCATTAGACTTGTCTTCCGGACTCAGGTGACCGGGCGCGCTCGCCGGGGCAGCAGGGGATTCGCCGCTTCTCAGCAGGTGGGCGAGATTCGGCAGGCGCTTGCGATCAATCTTTCCGGACACCGGCTTCATTACAAACTTTTCTACCAGAAAAATTTTTGACGGAACTGAAGGTGCGGGAAGTTGCGTTGCCAGCGTCGACGTCACCCGTTCGGCCCACGCCGCCGGCGCTGGCGCGACCGAGGAGATTTCTCCTTCGCGGATCGAAGGTGCGGCGACAAAAGCGACCAGCGACTCGTTCTGATAGTCGAGAACTGCGGCTTCGATCTCGCTGAACTGCGTTTGCAGGATATCCTCAACAGGTTGTGCCTCAACGCGGTGTCCGCGCACCTTGAGCTGAGCGTCGATTCGGCCGAGGAAGTAGACGCGCTGAGTTTTGATGTCGATCCTGCATTTGTCACCAGTGCGGTACAGACGACCGAACTGCGGGTGGGTAATGAATTTCTGCGCGGTCTGTTCCGGCAGGTTGCGGTACCCGCGCGCAACATGCACGCCTCCGATGCAGAGTTCTCCAACTTCCCCGTGGGGCAGTGGATGCAGTTGATCAATCTCCAGGATGACGTAAGTGACATTGGCGAACGGTGAACCGATGGTGATGGGCTCGCCCGGACGCAAACTCTGGCGACTCGTGTCGGTGCTCGCCTCCGTGGGACCGTAGGTGTTGATGATTTGTCTGCGGCCCCTGGTCCATGGCTCGACCAGGGCGCTGGGGAAAGCTTCACCGGCGGGCACGATGTAGCGACACAACGGGTAAGGCAGATCCACTTCGGGGTTTGCGGTCAGAGTCGTAAGCAGCACCGGCGGACAGAAAAGCACTGTGACTTCAGCTTCTCGTAGGACCGGAACCAGATCGGGCCCGGATCGAATCTGTTCCTTGGTCAGCATCACTACCGCACAACCCGAAACCCAGGCGCTGTACATTTCGGAAATGCTGCCGTCATATCCCAACGACGAGGTCAGCGAGGTCGCGTCCATGCCCGGGATGAGATCAAAGTAGTCGGCGTAGCTGAGGGCCAGGTTCACGTAACCTGCGTGTGGGCACTCCACACCCCTGGGCTTTCCAGTCGTGCCACTGGTGTAGAAGATGGTTGCCAGACGCTGTGTCGGATCGTCCAGCCACGTGGGCATTTTTCTTCGGGACACTGCAGCGGGCAAAGCCAAAACATTGAGCGTGGGCAGGTCGCGAAACTTGTCTTGTCCCCGCGTTAAGACGACCACCGGTTGTGCGTCCTTGAGCATGTGAGTGATCAGTGCTTCGGGCAGGGTCGTGTCGAGGAACATCAAGGTACCGCCCGCCTTGAGAGTGCCAAGATGAGCAGCGACGATTTGCCAGTTGTCCTGTGACATGGCCACCGCCACCACTTGATCTGGGCCAGTGAGGAAACAGGCAAGAGCTGCGGCGATGTCTTCGGCGCGCGCGTCGAGCTGCGCGAAGGTCAAAGACTCTCCAGTGTGGGGAATCTGTAAGGCAATGAGATCCGGAAATCTCTCAGCGGAACGACTGAAGACTTCTGTGAGCCACCGGATCCCTTTCTGATGAGGTACGTTGAGGAGGTGGCGCTCGTCAAAGACATCCGTCAAGCTGTATGGGCAGGTATCCGCTTTCGCGAGTGGCTCCTGCTCCGCCGCCCAAAGGTACCGTCTCCACGCGACAAACGTCAGCACCAAAAAAACCGCGACGGCCGTTGTGACAATGATTGCTGCCAATACTTTTCCTCACGAGCTCGTGACTAGTGAACGACTGGAGCGCAACCGTCCCGGTTGCTTGCCCGGATGTCCCGACTCTGACGCGGCAAGCGGGACGCTTTGCTCCAGTCACAGCGGTTTCCTGGACCGCAACACTTCGATTGCACGCGTAATCAACGGATCGGTACCGGCTTCAATGTCCGACTTTGTGTTGAAGAGCTCGATATCCGCCGGTACGCCTCTGCCTTCGTAGCAGACCATCTCAGCCGAAAAGTACTTCTGATACGACAAAGTGTAGCGCCAGCCATTCGGAAGACTCTTCTCCAGTTCATACGAGAATATGCCGTTCGTGTGATCGCCAACGATCGTGACATGAGGCAACTGCTTGATTGCCAGCGCAAAGGCCTCACCACCACTAAAAACAGAATCACACGTCAACAGCACGATCGGTCCGGTAAATCGATCGTCACCTTCCGGTTCGATGTGCCAGGTCTTTAATGGGGTAAGGTCATCTTCGCCTGGGCCAACTTTTGTCTGGCGGCGAAAGGCAACTCGCCTGCGGTCGCAAAACCGATTGATGATCGTGATTGCGGTATCATCGTCTCCGCCCGGGCAGTCACGGATGTCAATGATCACGCCGTCCAAATCCTTGAAATCACGCCCAACCTTGTCCAGCGCGTCCGTTAGTGTCCGCCCGTTAATGCCTTCCAGTTCGAGTATCCGCAAATACCCAAAAGCCGGCGACCTGCCGTAGTGAAGAATCCACGCCTCAGAAGCTTTCGGTTGACTAAAACCATTGGCGACTAAAGTCTTCTCGGTCGTTTGGAATAACTGCTTGATGTCCTGCTGGCTGGTGAATTCCCGCCAGAATCTGGGCTTCTTCTCCGGCGTGTAGCGTCTTTTTCCGTCCCTACTTGTTTGCGCTATTAGACTCACATGCCCATCGTTCAACGGCGCGAGCATCTGGCAAAAAATATCGAACAGCTCATCATCGCCGGTCTCGCTCGTGACTTTAGCTCTGTAGGTTTCATACTGCTTCTTCCAGTCGACATTCCTTACGTCGAAAAATGGGTACCTGTTATTAAAGGACTGCCAAAACTCTTCGAAATTCTTTTCGGGGTCGCGATCGAGCATGCGATATCCCTCTTCTCCCGCTGCTGAGTTTCATTTCAAGTGGAATGGGTTCAGTCGAAATACTGTTCCAACGTTCCTTTTCGGCGAACATCCAGAGTCACGCAATGAGGGCCACCACCAAGCAGCTTGGAGTGCCGCAGTTTAAGGGGAATCACATCCACACCTTCCCGCTCTAAAAGCTTTATTAAAGTTGGTTGATTACGATCGACGACGACCAAATTTGGACTGATGCTGAATGAGTTCATGTCGATCCAGTCACTTCCAATGCACATGGATAAGTAGTCAGGATCGTAGCGGTCGGTGTTTTCCATCGGCGGGCTGTAAATGACTTTCCATTGCTTCAAAATTTTCGGCAGCGTGTCATCATTGAGCCGAGCAGGATTAGCCAGGACCAGGCCAGGGCGTAAGGCCACCAGAGTCGAGTCAATATGGCTGCCGTAATAAACATCTTTGAGGAAATGGACCTGATATCTGTCTCCCAGAATTGATTGCAGCCAGTGCCCACCCATTTCGTTACCGGTGGCGCTGACCAGATAGATCAAATCGTGGCCAAAACGCAGGACGTTGGCGGCGTCAAAGGCCGGCTCATCGTTGCGCGGCGTGGGCTTGTCCAGATCAACTCCTGCGAAGAGCGAGTCCAGGAGCATGGGCTTCGGCGCGCTGATCCATTTCGCGCCTGACTTCCAATAGTCAATCAACAAGGTGCGATAGCTGAACGTCTCCTGAGCGCGGCTGCGAATGACATTGGGTGTTTCGATGATCTGGTCACCAATGACCAGCAGGACATCGCGGGGACAATAGTTGTAGTAACCCTGAGACTCCCAGTGGATGGTGGAAAACCTGGCCTCGTGCGGCCACGTGTCCGGACGTTTGACGGTCACGCCACAGCTTTCCAGGATTTCGACAAATCCATTCAAGTCCTCTTCCGTCTCTTCGATTATCCGTTGTGGAAAAAGGCCGCGCGGGATTTCGGTCAATAAACGATCAGGATATTCGGCGACTTGAGTGCTGCGGTCCGGGAAGGGAAACCGCGCATTCAGAGGATTGCCTACAATAACCTCTTCCAATGGATCCCACTCGTTACAGCTCCATACCCGTGATATGGGCGGTGCTTCTCCTGGTGATTTCTGAGTGCCAATCACATTCTCGCTTCTTATCGACCACTCCAGGCTTGGGTGCTCGGCGGTTAACGTTGACGTATTTTGATTCGAAAAATCGGTCATGTTGGTCACCATCGTGCAGAATTGCTAAAGAAGTCCGGTAGCTCAATAGCCTCGCC
>Ga0207644_10001090_pt1 | contig 17416 bp, 28 predicted proteins | sample KBSS73metaG_FD_184326 | JGI IMG/M metagenome (GOLD analysis project Ga0207644, IMG submission 184326) | Switchgrass rhizosphere microbial communities from Kellogg Biological Station, Michigan, USA - KBS S7-3 metaG (SPAdes) (version 2) | ecosystem: Host-associated > Plants > Roots > Rhizosphere... | reverse complement strand
TGGCACGAGCTGGCCGCCCGCCAAGATGGCGGAGATCAGCACCCGCAAACACGGCACGCCCCTGTGCATGACGCATTACCGCGAGTTCAACCTCGCCAAGCTCGGGACGCAGCGCGAAACGGTGGAGGCGTAATCCGATGGATGATGCCCGTGCCGATATGAGTGAGGCGGAATGCGACGCGGCGCTGGCGGCGGCTCGCGCACGGGTACTCCGCGCGTTCGAGGACGACAGGGGCGACGTGGAAATGGAATGGGGTATGGCTACGGGGCATTGGCTGGCGATGAGCTCGCGCGATGAAGCGGTCGTGGCGGACCTCATCGTGACGCACGGCATCACGCAGGTACTGGCGGCCCTGCGCCTGAGTGCGAGCGCGCGTGGCCACGACGCCGACCACGAGTGCCCGCTCGTGCTGCGGCGCGGCGTAGACGTATGTCCCCAATCGGAGCTGCACGGCCGACCGCTGGTCGGCGAGATCAAGCAAACGCTGCGGCGGTGGCGACGCGACCGGCTAGGAAGGAGCGACCCCGAATGAGCTGGCGATTGATGGATCGAGTCGCGGACTTGCCGGTGACCGATGAACAGTTCCGCATCCTGATGTTGTTGGCGAAGCGCGCCCAGGATGACGGGACGCGAGCCCGTCCCGGAATCAAGAGGCTCATGGAGCAGACCGGCAAATCCGAGCGGGCGGTCCAGCGCGCCCTGCACGACTTGCAGGCGGCCGGGCTGATCGTGGCGACGAGTTACCTGACCGGTGGCCGGGGCCACGCCACCGAGTATCGCCTGGTGCTGCCAAACGGTGACGTGCGTGGCACCCTTTCTCCGACAACGCGCCCCGAAACGGTGGCACCAATGGCACCCATTATCCCAACTCCTGCCGTAAACGGTGCCACGCATGACGCCCTTTCGGTGACAAAGGGTGCCACCAATGACGCCCTTACGCCCGTAAAGGGTGACGCCAGTGACGCCGTTTCCCCGGAAAGGGTGCCATCCATGACGCTAAAGGGTGCCACCGGTGGCACCCCAATAGGTCCTGAATATATCCGGGGAAACGCCGGTACCTCCGGGAGGAGGAACGAGGAGGGGGCGCGGGGGGAGGGACGCGCCTCGCCCCGGCCGCCGGCGGTGCGGCTGCCGCCGCCGGACTACGCGCGGGGCATCACCTATGTGCCGCCGGAGCCCGGCCGCTATCCGCATGTCGTGCGCTGTCCGTGTGGCCAGCACAACAGCATCAAGGCGCCGACGTGTTTCAAGTGCAAGGCGTCCCTGAGCGAGCTCGCGGCGGTGGCGGTCGCGGTATGACGACGGCCTGCCCGATCTGTGGGCGGCTCGAGGGCATCCGCCGCCGCGGGCGCTGTGACGCCTGTTATGGCTACTACCGGCGCCACGGCACGGAGCGGTCCGTGGCCGTCCAGCAACGGCACTACGCCCAGCCCTGCCGCGGCTGTCGGCGCCTGGTGCCCCCGAACCAGCGGCGGCGGGGCTACTGCGCCGCCTGCTATATGGCGCACCTGCGGGCCGGTGTGCCGATGACGGCCCGCGTGTCGTGAGGAGGCAGCATGGTTGACGGTTCCGCGCAGACGGCGGCGCGCGGGCGGGTGGCCGCCCGCATCCGCGCCTTAGGGGCGCACTTGTCCGAAGCCGCCTTCGAGATCGAGCACGGCCGCATCGGGGAATTGGCCCACGAGATGCTCGACGGCGCCAGTGTGCCCGCCGAGCACGCCTATGGCGTCGTGGCCCGGACCTGGCTGGCCGAATTCGCCCAGGTCAGTGTGGCGATGGGCGAGCTGGACGGCATGGCGCAAGGGCGGCGCGATCTGGCCCGCGAGCAAGACCTGGCCACGCGCCGCGAGCGGGCCGTCGTGCGCGAGCTGCCGCCGCTGGCCGAGCGGACGGGCCTGGCCATGCCGGGCGGGTGGCCGCCCGCCTCCGGGGGCCGCGATGGGGCCTAAGGCCCTCCTGCCCGCGGCCTGGCGGCGGGAGCTCCAGCGCCTGTGGTGGGCGTGGCGCTGGGCACGGCGCGGATGAGCCCCCGCCAGGCGCCCGAGAAGCGCCTCCAGACGGCCTGTCGCCAGGTGGCCGCGCTGCACCGGCTCCAAGCTTGGCACCTGAGCCAGGCGCGGGCGTCGGCGCAAACGCCGGGCCTGCCGGACGACCTGTACACCGGCTGGGCGTGCCCGCTGGCCGTCGAGTACAAAGCGGGCCGCAATCGCCAGACGGCGGCGCAGGAGGACTTTCAGGCGGCGTGGGTGGCCTCGGGCGGCGCGTACTGGATCATTCGCTCGGTGGACGAGTTTCTGGCCGCGCTCGGCGGGGAGGAGGCGGGATGAGCGCGCACCAGGCGCCGATTAGCCACCGCGAGTCGGCCACGACGCTCCTGGCGCGGCCGTGGCGCGTGGGCCACTCGACGGGCCGCGCCATCTATTGCTGGCCCGGCGGCGATGACGACGTGATCGGCGTGATGGATACGCGCACCCTGGCGTGGGCCGTCGTGTGGGCGCACAACCGGGCGCTGACGGGCGAGTACGAGTACGCCATCGCCTGCCAGGCGCTCGGGCTGGACGCGGCAGGGGCGCCCTGATGGCGGAACCGACGCCGGCCGAGACGGCGGGGCGGTGGCTGACCGCGGCCGCGGTGGCGGTGCTGGCGGGCGCGCATGTGCCGCGCCGGGCGCATTGCGGCTACTGCCTGGACCCGTGGCCCTGCGACACCGCCGCCCTGCTCGCCCAGGACGGCGCATGGCGGGCGCTGGTGGGGGAGCTGCTCGCCTGGGCCGAAGCCGAGGCCGCGCACTGGGCCGGGCGTAATGCCGACCGGTACTGGCAGGCCCAACGCATGGTGGGCGAGATTAAGCGCCTGGCCCCGGCGGTGCTCGCCGGGGCGGCGGGGGAGGCGGGCTGATGCCGGCCTGGTCGCGGTGGCACTGCACGTACTGCCAGTCCGAATTGGCGCGTCAACTCGAGCGCGGCACCGTGCGCCTGGCCCTCGAGCGGGCCACGAGCATCTATGCGCTGGCGAACGGCCAGCACCTGATCGTCTGCCGCTGTGGACGGCGCAATTTGCTGCGGGCGGGTAAGATGCTGCTAGCGGCGCCCTCGGACCAGGACGCCGTGCCGGCGCCGTGATTCAGAACAGACCGCGAGCAAGACAAGGGCGTTAGCAACATGCCGTTTCAGAAAGGCCAGAGCGGGAACCCCGGCGGGCGGCCGAAGACCAAGCCGCTCACGGCCTTGATTCTCAAGGAGCTGGGCAAAAAGGCGCCCGGCACGCCGTTTCGGCAGGGCGAGCTGGCGGTGTGGAAGCTCGTGCAGCTGGCGATGGCGGGGGAGGGCTGGGCGATCAAGGAAGTGCTGGACCGCGTGGAAGGCAAGGCCATGCAGGCCGTCGAGCACGCGGGCACGGCCGGCGCGGGCCTGACGTTCACCATCCAGATTGCCCGCCCCCCGAGTGAGGAGCCGGATGCCCTCGACGCTTGAGCACGCGACGTATACCCGGCCGTGGCTGTATCCCCGGCAGGAAGCCGCGCTGTTCAACCCGGCCCGCTATGCCGTGGTCGAGGCGAGCACGAAGGCGGGCAAAACGGTCGGCTGCATGGTGTGGCTGGCGGAGCAAGCGATGCTGGGCCGCCCCGGCCACAACTTCTGGTGGGTGGCCCCGATCTATCCCCAGGCGAAGATTGCCTATCGGCGCCTCAAGGCCGCCCTCCCTGCCGTGTTGGTGGCCGCGAACGAAACGGAACTGACGCTGAACCTCGGGGGCCGCGTGCTCTGGTTCAAGTCGGCCGATAAGCCCGATAGCCTCTACGGCGAGGACGTGTACGCCGCGGTGATCGACGAGGCCTCCCGCTGCAAGGAGGAGGCCTGGCATGCGGTGCGCTCGACGCTCACGGCGACGCGCGGCCCCGTGCGGATTATCGGCAACGTGAAGGGCCGCAAGAACTGGGCGTACCAGCTCGCCCGGCGGGCCGAGAGTGGCGAGGCGGGCATGGCCTACGCCAAGCTCACCGCCCAGGACGCCATTGCGGGCGGCGTGCTCACGCAGGCCGAGGTGGACGACGCGCGCCGCGTGTTGCCCGCCCACGTCTTTCAGGAGCTCTACGAAGCCGCGCCGTCCGACGATGGCGGCAACCCGTTCGGGCTCACGGCGATCCGCGCCGCGGTCGGGCCGCTGAGCGCCGGCCCGCCTGTGGTGTGGGGCGTGGACCTCGCCAAGAGCCTGGACTGGTGCGTGGCCATTGCCCTCGATGCCCAGGGCACCGTGTGTCGCTTCGAGCGGTGGCAAGGGCCGTGGGACTTGACCGTGGCGAAGCTGGTCGCGCTGCTCGGCGCGGTGCCGGCCCTCGTGGACTCGACGGGCGTGGGCGATCCCATCCTCGAACGCCTGCAGGCCCAGCCGCAGGCGCGCGTCACGGGCTTCCCGTTCACCGCGCCCAGTAAGCAACGGCTGATGGAGGGGCTGGCGGTGGCGATCCAGCAAGGCGAGCTCAGGGTCCCGGACGGCCCGATTGTGCAGGAACTGGAATCGTTCGAGTATGCGTATACTCGCACAGGCGTGCGCTACGGGGCGCCCGAGGGGCTGCACGACGACTGTGTGTGTGCGCTGGCGCTCGCGGTGCAGCACTGGCAGCATCGGCCGGCGGCGTGGGAGTTCCTATGAACCTGTTGGAAAAGGCGTGGGCGGGCTTCAAGGCCGGTAAGCTGACCGCGATGGTGTTTCCGACCTCCGGGGGCAGCACGAGCACCTGGGGCGCGTCCTCGGATGGCTGGGGCTGGGGCAGTGGCGTGGCGGGCACGCGCCTCGACTATGCGGGGCTCGTGGGCGACCCGAGCCAGTCGAGCGTGGTCATGTGCCTCTGCAACTGGGCGGGTCGCAACTATCCCGCCGCGCCCCTGCAGGCCGTGCGCCGCGGGGCGGACGGCACCGAGACGATCTTGCCCGATGATCCCTGTATCGCCCTCATGGACCGCCCCAACCCCGTCTACGGTGGCGCCCTCATGTGGGCCGCGCTCATCGCCGACGCCATGCTCTCGGGCCAGGGGTACCTGCTCAAGCGCCGCGCCGCCGCCTCGAGCCGCCCCGTCGAGCTGTGGTGGGTGCCGTCCAACCTGCTGGCCCCCGTGTGGCCGCAGGACGGCTCCGCCTGGATCGACCACTACGTCTACACCCCGACCGCGACGCCTATTCGGGTCGAAGTGGCCGATGTGATTCATCTGCGGCCCTTCGGCCTGGACCCCCACAACCCGCGGCTCGGGCGGGCGCCCCTCCAGGCCCTCTACGCCGACATCTGGACCGACCAGGAAGCCCAGGCCTATACGGGCAGCATCCTCCGCAACCTGGCCGTGCCCGGCGTGGTGATTGCGCCCAAGGCGCCCGACCAGCGCATGACGCTCGACGATGCCGAGCGCGCCAAGATCGCCTTCGAGCAGAAGTTTGGCGCGGATAATCGCGGCCGGGCGTTCGTGCCCACGGGCGCGGTGGACGTGACGCGGCTCAGCTTCAATCCCAGCGAGATGGACCTGGCGCAGCTCCGCCGCCTGCCCGAGGAACGGGTGACGGCGGTCTTCGGTATCCCCGCCGTGGTGGCGGGCCTCGGCGCGGGCCTCGACCACAACATTTACAACAACGTCAGCCAGGCCCGCGAAGCCGCGTATGAAGAGTTCCTGATGCCCATTCAGCGGATCAACGCCCACGACCTGGCCACCCAGCTGCTGCCCGACTTCACGACCGACCCGCACATCCGTTTGCGGCACGATTATTCGTTTGTGAGGGCCTTGCAAGACGACCAAGATGCGCTGGCCAAGCGGGCGGTGGAGCTGTTCCAGGCCGGCGTCATCGAGCGGGGGGAGGCGCGCGAGCTGGTCGGGCTCGTCGGGCGGCCCGCCGATGCGGTCTACCTGCTCCGGAGCCAGACCGTGCTCATCGAGCCCGACGCGACTCCGGAAGAGTTGGTGCCCGCGCCGCCCGCGCCCGCGGCCTTGCCCGCGCCCGAGGACGCGCCCCCACTGGCGCTCCCGCCCGGCAAGAGTCTGAAGGCGGGCGGCGTGATTACGGACGCGGACCTGGTGGCGGCCGTGGCGTACTGGGAGGCCGCGGTCGGCGCGGACGACCCGCTGGCCACGATCCTGGACGCCGTGCCGGTGGCGACGAACGGGACCGGCCATCATGGCTAAGCCGCGCCGCTGGTGGGTGCGCCGTGCGCTGGGGCGCGGCCGTGGCTGACTTCACCTGGGATGCGGCGCGCGGGCGCTACTGGGATGCCCTGGGCCAGTTGGTGCCCGAGTCGGCTATCCGCGCGAGCCTCGACGCCCTCATCGCGCACGGCCAGGCGCGCTCGGCGGTGCTCGCCCAGCGGCTCGCCGAGGGCCACCTCAGCCTGTTGGACTTTCGGGCGGCGATGCAGGACGAGTTGAAGGCGGGCCATGCGGCGAGCGCGATGCTGGCGGCCGGGGGCCGCGCCCAGATGACGCCGGCGCTCCGGGGGGCGCTGGGCGCGCGCCTGCGGGGCGAATACGACTATTTGGCGAATCTGTCGCTGGATTGGGCACAAGGGCGGATGACCCCGGCGCAGCTCGGCGCCCGCGTGGCGATGTACCCCGAGGCGGTGTACGGCACCTATGAGGCGGGCCGCCTGCGGGCCGCGGTGGCGCGCGGCGAGACGGAAGGGCGCAGCGTGCTCGGGGGCAGCCGCGAGTCCTGCGACCAATGCCGCAGCGAAGCGGGCGCGGGCTGGCGTCCGCTCGCGGAGATCGCGCCGATTGGGTCGCGCAGTTGCCGGAGCCGCTGCCGGTGCACCATCGAAACGCAGGTGGCGTCTGCCGTGGCGGCGGCATGAGGGCGGAGCCGCTGCCGCTCCGGGACGTGCGCTGTGGGCGCTGTGCGGTGCTGTTGTTCAAGGCCGTGGGCGAGGCGCATGTCGCCATCATCTGCCGCAACTGCCAGCAATACCAGACCCTCTCCGTGCGGGGCTTGCCACGCCCCCGGTAGTGTGCTACGCTAGTGCCGTTCCACGGAACCGCATAGAAGCGGCGCAGCCGCGGTAGGCTACCTGCAGAGGGGCCAGCCGCGGTTTTTGTGTGTAGGAGCCCGCGATGCCCGGCCTGCACGACCTGGCCCTGTGCGCCGCGGTGCTGTTCTTCCTGCTCGCGGCGGCCGGGGTCGCGGCCCGCGTCGGCTGGGCGTATCTCGGGTGGGCGTGTCTGACGATCATGCTGGGAGTGAGCCGCTGATGGACCACAAGGTACTGGCGATCACGGACGGCAAGATGGGCGACGCCGGCGCCGGCAGCTTTGCGGGCTACGCGTCCCTGTTCGGCATCCTGGATGCGCAGGGCGACGTGGTCCTCAAGGGCGCGTACCAGGACACGATCCCCCAGTTCCTCGAGCGCGGCTTCATCGCCTGGGGCCATGACTGGCTCGACCCCGTGGCCACCATCCGCACGGCCACCGAGGACGATAAGGGCCTGTACCTCGAAGCCGACTTCCACTCCGATCCCGCCTCGCAGCAAGCCCGCACGCGCACCCTCGAGCGGTTGCAGCGCGGCAAGTTCGTCGGGCTGAGCATTGGCTATAGCGTGGCGGACGCGGAGTTCACCGAGTCGGCCCGCCTGCTCAAGCAAATTGATTTGTACGAAACGTCGCTGGTCACGGTGCCGGCCTTGCGGGACGCGGGCGTGACCGCGGCGAAGGCGCAGACGCCCGACCCCGACGAGCCGGTCTGGCTGGCCCGGCTCGCCACCTGGCTGGCGGAGCTCAAGGAGGGCCGCGCGATGACGGCCGCGCGCCGCACGCGCCTGGCCCAACTGCGCGACCAATTGCAGGCGGGGGTCACGGACCTCGACGACCTGCTCACCGAGACGGCACCGCCCACCACGGCGGGCGCGCGGCTGTATGGCGACTACCTGGCGAGCCTGGCGCGGCGGGCCGGGGTGGCGGTCTGATGCCGCGCCGCGGTCGCGGGTGGTGGCAGGCCCGCCGGGCGCGTATGCCGTCCGGGCCGACGGGGCGCATTTTCCTGACGTTCCCCCAGGCAACCGGGACCATCATCCACCCGGCGGACTGGGCGACGGCGCGGCTCGGGGGGGAGCCCCGGCTGCAACCGCACCGGCCGCGCCGGTGGGCCACGGTGACGGTCGCATGACGGTGCAGGCGCCGCCGGCGCTCATTGACGTGCGCTGCCCCGTGTCGGGCCATTTGCTCTGTCGGGCCAGCGGCGCGGGTACCGTGGTCGATGTGCGGTGCATCTGTAAGCGGTTGATTCGCATCGAGGATATTTACCACCCGCGCATGATCGCCGACCGCTAACGGCGGCGGCGCCACCCGAGAGGCCCGAGCCCCGCGAGGCCAGAGCCCAAACCTGACGGAGGTTTGGGCGTCATGGCCAACGCAGCACTCACCGACGCGACCGGGCGGCTCCACGCAAAGCAGGCCGAGCTGAAGGCGCTGTTTGACCTGAAGCCCGACCGCGACTTTACCCACGCGGAAGGCGAGGCCATCCTCGCCAAGCAGGCTGAGCTCAACGACGCCGGCGCGGAGTATGACCGCCTCGCGGCGCTCGACCAGATCGACCGCGACCTCAAGGCGCGCGAGCGGTCCCTGGCCGCGCCCGCCGCGCCGATGGTCCATCCGGGCGGGGGCGCCGCCGGCCTCGTCGAGGCCCCTAAGTCGGTCGGCGAGCGGTTCACCGAGACCCTGGCCTACAAAGACGGCGTGGCCCAGGGGCGCCCGTCGTTCAGCGTGGACCTGCCCCAGGTGTCGCTGAAAACGCTCATGACGACCGCCGCCGGCTGGCTGCCCTATGCCACCGGCCCCCAGCGGACGATCCTCTCCGCGCAGCGCCGCCCCGTCGTCGGCGATTTGGTGCCCCAGTCCACGACCAACCAGCCCGCCGTCATGTTCATGCAGGAAAGCACCTTTACGAACGCGGCGGCGCCCGTCGCCGAAGGCGCGGCCAAGCCCGAATCCGCGCTCGCGCTCACCCGCGTCACCGTGCCGCTGGAAGTCATCGCCCACTTGCTGCCGGTCACCATGCAGCAGCTCGAGGACGTGGACGGCATCCAGCAGTACATCAACAACCGGCTGACGACCATGTTGCAGATGGCCGAAGAGATTCAGCTGCTCTCCGGCACCGGCACCAGCCCGCAGCTGCAAGGGTTCTTGACCCGCCCCGGCCTCCAGGCGTATGCCCGCACGACCGAGCCGAACCAGGACGCGATCTACCACGCGATGCAGCTCGTGCGCTTCACGGGCATGGCCGAGCCGGGCGGCATCGTCATGAACCCCATAAATTGGGAAAAAGTGAGACTTTCGGTCGCTACTACAGGCCAGTACTTGATTGCCCCGCCCACCGAGGATGGCGTCGAGCGCCTGTGGGGCAAGCCCGTCATCCAGACGCCCGCCATCGTCGCCAACACCGCGCTGCTGGGCGACTTCGCCCTCTACTCGCATATCTCCCGGCGCGATGGCGTCCGCATCGACGTGTCGGATAGCCATAACGACACGTATGCCAAGAATATCCTGACGATCCGCGTGGAGGAGCGCGTCGCGCTCGAGGTCTACGCGCCGTGGGCGTTCTGTAAAGTGACGGCGCTGAACTAATGCGTGTGCCGACGGTCTCGCACCGCGCGGTGCTCGCGGGCCTGGTGCTCGCGGGCCTCGGGCTCGGGGGGCTCAGTGCGGCCCCCCCGGCCCCCGCCGCGCCCCTCGCCCAGGCCACGGCGACGCCCACGCCGACCGCGCCGCCGTTCCTGGACTTTGGCAACGGCTTTGGGGTGCAGCCCCTGCCCCGCGCCGGGGTCAACTGCATCGTCGATACCACGGCGCCCACGGGCGTCTACTTCACCTGTCTGGCGGGGACGCCCGTACCGACGGCGCCTTAGGGGGATGTTGATGGCGCTCATAGCACCGGCCACACAGCCCCAGCGCCTTGTGCGGGCGCTCTATGGTGCCGCAGCCCACGCATGCGACGTGGCGGATGGCCCATTGCCCGGGCGGACGCTTGGACACCCCGGCGTGATGATGGCGCGTGTGCCCACCGCGCGTCATCACCTCCAGGTTCTCGATGGCGTTGTTAGCGCGGTTGCCATCGCGATGGTGCACCAGCTCCGTACGTGCGAGGGGACGGCCTAAGTGTTCTGCCATCACACGCCGGTGTTCGCGGACCTTGCGGCCGTCAGGCTGCCGCAAGGTGACATACCCCTGGGTATGCGACCGCCCGCCTTGCCAGTGCGGATGCTGGGGACCGCTATGAAAGCGGCTACGGCATTCGGTCGAACAGAAACGGGTACCATCCCGCCGCGCAATGGACGGCTTACACGGGAACGATGTCCCGCATTGCAGACAAGTCACTGCTTGGGGCAGTCCCCGGAACGCTACGGCCATGCAGTCTCGACCGCAATAGCGCCCATAGCCGTGGTCTACCTGCGAGGCAAACGCCAGAAAGCGCCCCCCACACGTCTCGCAGATGCGCTCAACCTTGGGGCGTCGGGGTGCACGGGGCGTATACTGAGGGCACATCAGGGCCTAAACCTCCTGGTGTCACGCTCCCGGCAGGTTGCACTGCGCGGGAGCACATTTGTGCCCTGCATTATACCACTGGAGGCGTGTTAGATGCCGTACGAGCTTACAGAGACGCTGTATTTGGACGAAACACGCGAGGAGGTAGTCAAGGAAGGCGACCCCCGCGCCCGCTTCCTGGTGGGCGTAGAAGGCCAGACCATCTCCGATGAGGAAGCGGAGCGGCTGGGCCTCAGTGGCGACAAGTCCCAGTCCAAGCCCGCGCCGCCCCCGGACGCGGCCACGAAGGCGGTTCATGAAGCGCCTGCCGATAAGGCGATGGACGGCCCGAAGACCCCCAAGGCGCGGGGCACGGAGTAGCCGGTGTCCCTGACCACTGTCGAGACCGTCGCGGCCTTCCTCGGCCTGACGTTCACCCCCGCGCAGGCCGAGCAGGCCGCGGCCCTCCTGCCCGCGGCCGATGCTGCCATCGCGGCGTATACCGACCGCGCGTGGCTCAGCCCGCCGATTGCGGGCGAGGCGCACACCGCCGAGGGGCCGCTGCTCGTGCTGCGCCAGCGCCCCGTCGCGTCCGTCGAGGGCGTGGCCGCCGCCTGGGGGAACGCGCCGCCGCGGTCCCTCGCCGTGGGGACGCAGTACACCGTGCGCGATCTGGGGCGCGGCCTCGTGCTGCTCAGCCCCTGGTGGACGGGGCGGCCCAACGACCGCGCCTACGCCACGCTCCAGGTGGACTACACGCCCGCGAGCACGGTCCCGGCGGACGTGGCCCTCGCGGCCACCATGCTGGTCGCGGCCTGGCTCCAGCCGTCCCTCGAGGCGGCCGGCAGCGGGGCGGCGCCGGGGCCGGTGGTCCGCACGCAAGTCGGCGATGTGAGCGTGCAGTACGCGAGCAGCGCCCCGGCCGCCGCCACGGCTGGTATTAGCGGCTGGCCTCCGGCCGTTACGGCGCTGCTCGCCCCCTACCGCGCCGCCCTGGGGGTGGCATGACGCTGTTTCCGCCCGCCGCCGCGAGCCAGCTCCGCCAGACGATGGCCGCGAGCTTCACGGACCAGCTGACGGTCTATGCGCCCGCCGCGGATGGCACCTTCACCACGGTCGTGCAGGCGGACGTGCCCTGTCGGTTGGCCCGCCTCGGGCTGGCGAACGCCGTCACGGCGGCCGAGCGGGCGGACCTGGCGGCCTGGCGGCTCCTCTACTGGGACACCAGCTATGTGCTGCCGGAGGACACCGTGCAGCTCCGCGTCGCGGGCGTCTGCTGGAACCCCGTGGCGGGCACCTACGAAGCGATGGATGTGGGGGACGGCGAGATCGTCTACCGCCGTGCCCAGGTCGTGCGAGCCGACGATGGCTGAGTACAGTGTGCGGCTCGTGGGCCTCCAGGACGGCGTGCAGGCTATTAGGCAAGTACGCGACGCGGCGGGCCGTTTTAGTGGTCCGCTGTTCCGCGTGGGCTCGGACCTCCGGTATGCCTGGGGCATCGAGACGGGCCGGCGCAAGAGCGGCCGGCTCGCCCGGCGGGCGGGGCCGGCGCATTTCCTCTCGGGCGCCGTGGCCCGCGTCGAGCCGCGCCTGCGGGAGCCGCTGGCGGCGGCGCTGTGGGAGGGGACGCACGCCACCGATACCGCGCTGCGGCGGGCGGGGGATGCGCTGGTCGAGGAAGCGCAGCGCCTGGTCCCCGTGCGGTCGGGGCGGCTGCGCCGGTCCATTCGGGCCATTCGGACGGGGGCGCCCAGTGATTGACTCCGGGGCGGCCTTTACGGCGCTGGTGGCCCTCGTGCAGGGCCTGCCGGGCATGCAGGGCACGGTCTACGAGGGCGTGCCGGCGGCCTTTGCCACCCGCATCGGCGCGTATGTGGTCACGCTGGGCATGGCCGTGACCGACAAGACGACCGGCAACCTGTTGCAGCTCACGCAGGAATTTGAAATCGGGTTTGGCTACCGCGTCAGTGGCACGCCCAGCGGGGCCGAGCGCGACGTGCTCGGCTTCAAGGATGCGCTCACGCGGGCGTTCTACCGCGACCGCACCCTCGGCGGGGTGGTCGAGAGCGGCGAGTTTCTGCCGGGCCTGAACGCCCCCGACTACCGCCAGTGGGCCGGCGCCGAAGTGCGGCTCTATCCCCTGCCGATCCGCGTGATTCAGCGCGAAACCGTCACGTAGGAGGCCACGATGGCAACCCCGACGCCGACCCCGCCCCCGCCGCCCGAGCCCACGCCCCAGGACGAGCCGTCCCCGCCGGATGATCCGGTGGTGGCGACGTATCAGGGCCAACCGGCGGGCACGCCCGGCCATGAGTTCATTAGCGGCATCCCCGCCACGGACCTGACCGCGAGCCAGTATGCCGCCCTCACCACCGAGCAGCGGTTGCAACTCCAGAACACCCCCCAGTCGGGCGGCCAGCCGCTCTACCAGATGATCCCGGCGCCGGAGGCCCGGACCGCGGAGGCGGCCGCGCCGCCCGCTACCGAGCCGGTCCCGCCGCCTCCGGCGCCGCCACCGGTGCAGTACCCCGCGGCCGATCCCGCGACGACGCCGGTGCTGCCCCAGACGCCGGATGCCGCGCCGGCCCCGCCGAAGAAGTAACGCCGCCCACACGGCGCACGCCACGGGCACGAAGGAGACGCGATGGCCGGCGAGACCTGGCGAGAACTGCTGCAGGTGGGGCGCGAAAGCGTCTTCGGCACCCCTGTGGCCTGCCCGCGCGCCGTGTACGTGATGGAGCCCGAGTTTAACCGCACGCGCGACCCGCGGCCGAAGCGGTTCCCCACGGGCGGGCGCGACAATCAGCGCGCCCAGACCCTCGGCCCCGTGGCCGTCGATGGCAAGGTGTCGCTCGACGTGTCCCCCAGCGAAAGCCTGGAATGGCTGGAGTGCATGCTGGGCGCGGCCACGGTCGTGCCCGCGGTGGGCGGCACGCTGGCGATGGTCCACACGTATGTCCCGAAGACGACCATTCCCAGCATGACGGTCGAGCGCAACGATGGCGCACAGCTCCTGCGGGCCACCGGGGTCATGGTGGATGCGCTGTCCCTCAGCGGCTCCGTGATGGCCGAGAACAAACTGGACTTCACGCTCTTTGCGGCGGAGTATCTGCCGTGGGTCGGCCCGCCGACCACGCGCAGCGCCGAACGCGTCCCCGGCTTCCTCGATGGCTGGCAGGCGTTTGGCTATCTCGACGACATGAGCGGCGTCGCCGGCACGACCAAACTGGTCGGCAGTTTGATCAACTGGACGGTGGACGCCAAAAATAACTTAGGCAGAAAATATTTCGCGTCGAACAGTCTGGCGCTCGGCGCGCTGACGACGGGCGAGCTGGACATCACCGCGGGCGTGATGCTCGAGGCGAGTGCCGCCGTCACCCCGGCCGAAGTGGCCAAGTGGGAAGCGCAGACGAACCGCGTCCTGCGCCTCGAGTTCCTCGGTCCCGCGAACGGCATCGAGACGGGCCAACGCGAGTTTATGACGTTCGACATCCCCGGCGCCTGGGCGACCGTGAACTACAACGCCAACGACGCGGGCACCCGCACCTACGAATTTTCCCTGAATTACTTGTACAGCTCGGCGCTCGGCGCGGGTCTGGTGGTGCGCTGCTGCACCCCCCGCACCGCCGCCTTCGTCTAGGAGACACGCCCTGATGATGACCGATGCGGAGTTTGCCATCCACCCGGTAGTCGCGCCGCCGGCCGCGTCGCATGCCAACGGCACCGCGCCCCCCGGCCCGAAGATTCCCCGCACCGAGCTCTGGCGCGAGCTCCCCGAGCCGTACCAGGAGTTCCGCCTGAAGTTCTGGTTCGACCACCCGGCGGGCATCATGGCCAACCTGGACGGCGACGACTCGATCAACAAGGCGGTCGCGCTCGTCTTCCTCGAGCACAACGGCTGGCAGGACGACCAGGGCGTCCTGCCGCCGCCGAGCGATCCCGAGTTCGTCAATCGCTGTCCCACGCATCTCCTGGTGACCGCGTTCGGCATGGTGCGGCAGGCGACCACGACACTCCCAAACTCAATGACGCAGACGAGGCGGCGCTAAGGTTCTATCTCCAGGCGAGCAATCCGGCCGGGCTCTACTGCCCGTGGGCCTGGACCCGCGACCAGCTCGCGCAAGCCTGGGGGTGCTTCCCGTGGGAGGTCGATGCGGCGCCCCTGCAGGAAGTCCTGCTTAAGCTCAAGCTGATGGGGATGGCGGCCGAGGCGCGGGCCTACTGGGACGCGAAGCAGCGCCGCGCCAGGAAGTAAGGACGATGGCCGACCTGCAAATCCTCATCGAAGTCCTCGGCAAGAACCTGGCCGGGGGCGCCCTCGGCGATGTCCACCAGGACCTCGATAAGCTCGAACAGAAGTCGATGTCCACCAGCCAGGCGATGGTGGGCGTCGGCGGCGCCATGACCGGCGTCGGCGTGGCGGGCGCGGCGATGTTCGGCGCGGCCATCTCCGCCGCCTCCGACTTCGAGAAAACCATGTCGGGCGTCAAGGCCGTCATGTCGCCCGACGAGGTGAACACGTTCGGCGCGTCCCTCGAAGCCCTGGCCCTCAAGCTCGGCAAGGACACCGCCTTCAGTGCGAAGGAGGCGGCGGAAGGCATCGAGCAGCTGGTCAAGGGCGGCGTCAGTGCCGAAGCCATTCTGAACGGCGCGGCCGAAGCGACCCTCAACCTCGCCGCCGCGGGGGGCGTGAGCCTCCCCGATGCCGCCGAGATCGCCTCGAACGCGATGGCCATGTTCGGCATTAAAGGCGAGGGCATGGCCCACGTGGCCGACATGATCGCGGGGGCCGCCAACGCGTCCAGCATGGAAGTGACCGATTTTAAGTTTGCCTTGAATCAGGTCGGGGCGGTCGCCACGACCGTCGGCCTGAGCTTCGATGATACCGCGACCGCGATTAGCGTGATGGCCGCGCAGGGCCTCAAGGGCTCCGACGCGGGTACGTCGCTCAAAACCATGTTGATTAACCTGGTGCCGCAGACCGACAAGGCGGCGGGGGCGTTTCGGCAGTACGGCCTGGAGACCGTGAACGCGACCAACGTGATGGAAGCCCTCCAGGCCCGCGGCATCGACGCGACGAACCTGAGCCTGGAGGACCAGCTCAAGACCCTCACCATGTCCGTGACGGGGTGGAGCGGCATGGGGGAGATGACCAAGAAGCAGAGCAAAGACTGGGATGAGGCCCAAGGCGCGCTCCGCATTTACCAGAATGCGTTCTTTGATTCGACGGGCACGATCAAGTCCTTCGCCGACATCTCGGGCATTCTGAAAGACAAGCTGGGCGATCTGTCGGCCGAAGAACAGATTGTGGCCCTCAAGACGTTGTTTGGCACGGACGCCATGCGCGCCGCCTCCATCATGATGCGGACGGGCGCGGAGGGCGCCGACGCGATGGCGGAGGCCCTCAGTAAGGTGACGGCGGCCGAGGTCGGCGCCGCCCGCATGGACAACCTGCAGGGCGCGCTGGAAGCCCTCAGCGGCTCGTTTGAGACGCTCCAGATCACCATTGGCCAGAAGCTCCTCCCCTATCTGCGGACGCTCACGGAGACCGCGACGGGCATCCTGAACGGGTTCCTCGAACTCCCCGAGCCCGTGCAAAACACCGCCGTCGCCATTGGCCTCGCGGTGACCGCCGTGGGCCTCCTCGTCGGGCCGCTGCTGATCCTGGCAGGCATGCTGCCGACGCTCGCCGCGGGCTTTGCGCTGATGGCCGCGCCGATTGCCGCCGTGGCGATTCCCGTGGTCGCGCTCACCGCCGCCGTCGCGCTGCTCGCCGCCGCCTGGATCAACGACTGGGGCGACATGCGGACCAATCTGACCGCCATCTGGGAGGAGGGCCTGAAGCCGGTCTTCGACGCCCTGGGCGAGGTGTTTGGCCTCATGGGCGAGATGCTCGGGAGCCTGCTCGGCGACTGGGTGCGCTCCTGGCAGCAGATCGGCGACACCACCGAGGAAGAGGGCAAGCAAGCCAGCGCCGTGGCGAAGGAGATCGCGCGCTGGCTGCGCGAAGACTTGACGCCGGCCATCAAGAGCTTTGCCGACTGGTGGCGCGAGCACTGGGAGCAGATCAAGACCGTCATCACGGTCGCGGCCGAAGTGCTGGCTACCCCCTTCAAGGCCATCATGGCGCTGACGCAGGCGCTCATCGACATCTGGGGCCTGGTGCTGCCCGCGGTCAAAGCGGCGCTCGACCCCGTGTTGACCTATCTCGGCGAATGGAAGGACCGGCTGCTGCCCCAGGTGGGCGCGGTCTGGGACGGCATCATCACGGCGGGGCAGAAGTTCTTCAACGACATGGTGACCAACATCACGACGGGTCTCGCCAAGTGGGTCGAGCCCTTCCGCGTGGGCCTGGAGAACCTGACCAATATGTTCGGGGGGTGGTTCGGGAAAACGCAGACGGCCGCCAATACCAATATGGCGACCATCGGTACATCGTCCAGCGCGGCCTTCGCCAACACGTTCGAGCCGGGCATGGAAAACAGCCTGCTGAACGTCCACGGTCACAGCATCATGGAAGACTGGGCGCAGGACACCGTCACCGGGTTCCCGCCGCTGATGACCCAGATAGCCGAGATGTCCGTGGGGGCCTTCGACGATGCCTTCACCAGTGGGATGGCGGAGGCGATGGGCACCGCCACCGGCATTGCGCAGAAAGGCATGGACGACCTCCAGCAGATCATCGGGGGCGGGGGCGCCGCCTATCCGGGCGGAGGCCTCGGTCTGCCCACTCCACCGGGTGGCGGCGGGGACGGGGGCGGTGGGGCGCCTGGTGGCGGCCCGGTGGCCAGCAGCGGGGGCGGGAAGAACGGCGGGCCGGGCAACAGTACCGAGCGCAATCAATTCGGGTTCAAGGAGTGGGTGAGCGGCGAAGGGAGCGCCTATCCGGGGTCCAGTCTGAGTGCCTGGGGCCAGAACGTGAAGCCGT
>Ga0207644_10001087_pt1 | contig 17443 bp, 15 predicted proteins | sample KBSS73metaG_FD_184326 | JGI IMG/M metagenome (GOLD analysis project Ga0207644, IMG submission 184326) | Switchgrass rhizosphere microbial communities from Kellogg Biological Station, Michigan, USA - KBS S7-3 metaG (SPAdes) (version 2) | ecosystem: Host-associated > Plants > Roots > Rhizosphere... | reverse complement strand
CTCCTTGGACGAGTTGCTGGGCATCTCGGCGCGCCGGAGCGAGCAGGCCGTTCCCGTAGCCGCGCCGCCCGGCGCTCTCGCCGAGAAGCCTCGGGTCGAGCCTTCGTCCGACGTCGTGCAGCGCAATGCCGACAACCCCGTCCTCGAGATGGCCAACGGAGTTCGTTGGGAGAAGCTGGCAGTGGGTGGCCGGTCCGAAGTGGATGCTCTCCTGGTTACCTATGAGCCCGGAGCCGCTAGTTCGCTCGATCGAAAACTCATGCGCCACAGCGGCGTCGAGTACGCGTACCTGTTCACGGGCGAGCTGACGCTGCTGCTCGACTTCGACCGCCATCTCGTGACGGCCGGCGACTCGCTGTGCTTCGACTCCACAAGGCCGCACATGTACGTCAACCAGGGCGACGTCCCCGCGAGGGGCGTGTGGTTCGTAGCCGGCCGCCACGACCTCGACGACACGCGCGAGCGTGTTGCCTTCCTGCTCGGCGACCTGCTCGCCTCCCCGCAGGGGCGCCCCTCCAACGCGGTTGAGGCGCTCGATCTGCTCAACCCGGCGATGCCGGAATCCCCCTTCCTGGACGCGACGAAGCGGAGAGACGATGACGAACCCGGCCGACACCGCGACGACGAGTGACGCCCGGAGAGCAGCGCCGCGTGTCGCCTTCGTGACCGGAGGTGCGCAGGGCATCGGCTCGGCGATCGCCGGGCGCCTCGCTCGGCAGTGCTCCGCGGTCGTGATCGGCGATCTGAACGAGGCCGGCGCCGAGGAGGTCAGCAAGGGCCTTCGTGACGAGTACGGGGTCGACAGCCACGCAGTCCGCCTCGACGTCACCGACTCGGACTCGGTCCGAACGGCCGCCGAGGAGACCCTTCGTCTCTGCGATCGGATCGACGTACTGGTCAACAACGCAGGTATCTCGAATGATGGCCCCAGCCTCGAGCAGAGCGATGAGCTGTGGGACCGGACCCTGCGGGTCAACCTGACCGGCGCGTTCTACGGCGCCCGTGAGTTCGGCCGCCACATGCAGGCCGGTGCGGCGATCGTCAACATCTCCTCCATCGCAGCGTTGGCCGCGACGCAGCCCGAGCGCCATGTCGGTTACGACGTCAGCAAGGCAGGCATCATCGCGCTCACGCGAACTCTCGGGGTCGAGTGGGCAGATCGAGGCATCCGCGTGAACGCCGTGGCCCCCGGCTACACCGACACCACGATCCTGCGCGAGGTCGGCTCGTCCGATCCGGCGGTGTTGGAGCAGTGGCTCTCTCAGGTGCCTCAGCGAAGGCTGATCGATCCTGCAGACATCGCCGAGGTAGTCGCCTTCCTCGCGTCGGACAAGGCTGCCGCGATCACCGGCCAGCTCGTCATCGCAGACGGCGGCTGGTCCGCGTCAGCGTGATCAGCCGAAACCCCTGTTCGGTAGGGGTTGACAGATCCCCGCAGTCGTTTAACGATACTGAACACTGTAGTGAACGGGCTGGTTGCCGTCGTGCGCAGCCGTTCCCGTCATCGGCGACGAAGGAGCCCCGGTGTCCCCTACTCTGCCCAACCCTGCTCTCTCTCGGCGGGCGCTGCTGCGCTCCGCGATGGCTGTCGGGATCGGCGCCACCATGGCGCCGATCCTCGCGTCGTGCGGTACCGCGAACCGTGAGGCTGCAGCGCCGGCCGGCCCCACCGACCTCGCGCCGAACGACCCGCGCACCGCGCGCTACCCGATCATCGACAGCTTCTACACGTTGGACAACGACTACTTCCAGGGTTGGGCCAAGGGCTCCGCGGCCGCGGCCGCGATGTTCCTCATGCCTCGCGACCAGCAGGTCGACAACTCCAACGTCGACACCCTGAAGAGCGTCTTCGAGAGTGCGCCGACCAAGGGCATCCGTGGCATCAGCACGTTGCCCAACACCGCCGCTGCGACACCGGAGATCATCGGCTCTGCGCAGCGCAACAAGATCTACGTCTCCAGCAACTGGTCGAACGCTCCGTGGAGCACACCGTTCGACATCGGCGACTACTTCTACTCCTACCAGGCCGCCAACGATGTCGCCGGTGCCCGCGCCGTCTGCAACGTCCTGTTCGAAGCGATGGGTGGCAGCGGGAAGTTCATCCACATCGAAGGTATCCGCGGTAACAGTGCCTCGGACAACCGGACCGCCGGCGTGGACCAGGCGCTCGCCGATCACCCGGGCGTCCAGATGGTCGCCCGTCAGGCGGGCGAGTTCAGCCGCGGTGGCACCCAACCGGTCATCGAGAGCCTGCTGACCGCGAATCCCGACGTCACCGGGATCATGTGCCAGAACGACGACTCGGCGATCGCTGCCGTGAACGCCGTCGAGTCCCGGGGCATGACGAATGTGAAGATCGTCGGCATCGATGCGATCGGAGAGTTCCTCGATGCGATGAAGCGCGGGTCGGCGCTGGCGAGCTGGGCGCACCACGGCGCCTGGATCGGCGCCTACTCGACAGTGCGGGTCTTCGACGCGCTTGCCGGCGTGAAGCTCAGCGCCCCGGAGCGGATGATGTACTTCGGCGGCTTCATCGTCGACACACCGGAAGCCGCTCAGGCCTACCAGGACCTCATGTACTCGGACAAGCCGCTGCCGTTCGACTACGAGCGGATGTCGCGGGCACTGCATCCGAACGACTGGGACCCTCAGAACTCGATGCGGCCGATCGACCCGTCGACCTATTGGCCGCGCGATCCCAAGCCCGCCGGCTACACCCTGCAGGCGATCTACACCGACCCCGGGTGGGCTGCACAGGTTGAGCAGGTCACCGAGCAGTACAAGCAGGCCTTCCGCTCCGACCCGTTCGCCCCTGTTCGACAGAAGTGCCAGAGCGGTGGCTCGGATGTCTTCGCCTGATCGCACAGCCCGTGAGTCGGGGATGCCCGAGATCAACGAGGCGCCGGTTCTGCTCGATGTCGATGGGGTCACCCGGACATTCGGCCCCGTCACCGCCCTGTCCGGCGTCTCGCTCTCCGTGCATCGCGGAGAGATCGTCGGCCTGATCGGCGAGAACGGCGCCGGGAAGTCCACGCTGCTGAACATCATCAGCGGCACCGACCGCGCCGACTCCGGAATCGTGACCGTCCGTGGGAGCCGGGCTGCGTTCCACGACTACCACGAGGCGACGCGTCACGGGGTGTTCCGCATCTTCCAGGAACTGGCGCTGGTGCCCACCATGACGGTATGGGAGAACTTCTCGCTCTCCCACGAGAAGCACTTCACCACCGCGGGAGTGATCAGCAGACGAGCCGGCATCCGGCGGACCCGAGAACTGCTCGAGCGCTTCGACCACGGCTGGATCGACCCGACCCGCTCCGTCGAGTCCTACCCGTTCGCGGTGCGACAGATCTTGGAGATCCTCAAGGCCTTCTCCCTCGCCGAACTGCTCGGTCACGACGAGCCGATCATCCTCCTCGACGAGCCGACCGCGGCGCTCGCCGCGGATGAGATCGAATTCCTGCGCACCCTGCTGATGAAGGTCAAGGAGCGCAGCGCGGTCGTCTTCGTCTCGCACCGGCTCTCCGAGCTGCTGGAGTGGAGCGACCGAGTGGTCGTGTTCAAGGACGGCGCCGTGGTGTCCGACGGCCCCGCCGCTGCACTGACCGAGCACGAGCTGCACTACCTGATGGTCGGCCGTGAGCGCGACCAGGAGTTCTACCGCGAGGGAAGGCAGGGCGTCCCCTCCGACCGACCCGTGCTCGAGCTGCGCGGATTCGGCGACGGCGCCTCGTTCCGCAACCTCGACCTGAGCATCGCCTCGGGGGAGATCCTCGGTGTCGCCGGCGTACTCGGGTCCGGCAAGAGCGAGCTGGGTCGCACGCTCTTCGGAGCCGGACATGCTGCAGGCGGTGAGGTCACGTATCGCGGCGAGACCCAGCGGGCCGCCGGCCTTCCTCGCGGGGCCCGGGTCGGTTACGTCCCGCCCGAGCGCAAGGACGACGGGCTGCTCGACACCTTCTCCGTAGCCAAGAACATCTCGTTCGCTCGCATCGTGCACCAGCGCGGCCCACTGCTCGACCTCGGCGACGAGCGAAAGGAGGCCCGCCGCTACATCGACGCGCTGCGTATCCGTACGCACTCGGAACGGACGTCGATCATGCACCTCTCCGGGGGCAACCAGCAGAAGGCCGTGATCGCGCGATGGCTCGCCCGCGGGGTCGACCTGTTGATCCTCGACAATCCCACCCGTGGAGTCGACGCTGGGGCCAAGGAGGAGATCTACGAGATCATCCGCGACCTGACCTCCGACGGCGTCGCGGTCCTGCTGATCAGCGACGACCTGCTCGAGGTCATCGGCCTCGCCCATCGCGTCGTCGTCATGAAGGACGGCGAGATCGTCCGTGAACTCGCCTCACCCGTCGACGCCAAACCGACCGAGGCCGACCTCGTCGCCATGATGGTCTGACCCGGTACCAGGAGCACAACCATGACCACTTCCCTCGAATCGCGGACCACTGCGACGTCAGCCCCGAGCACCCGGCGCTCGGCGCTGTCCCGGGTGCCCTGGTCCTCGCTGACACCGGTCGTCGCACTCGTCACCCTCGTCGTCGTCTTCTCGCTGGTGGACAGTCGCTTCTTCCAGTTCGAGAACGGCCTCAACATCCTGCGCCAGTCCGCCGTGCTGCTCGTCCTGGCCATGGCCTCCACGATCGTGATCATGATGGGCAGCATCGACCTGTCGGTCGGTTCGGTCCTCACGCTGAGCGCGTTCATCGGCGCGATCCTCGCCGGGACCACCGGGAGCTCGACGGTCCTCCTGCTACTGCCGCTCATCGGTGCCGCGTGCGGCCTGCTCAACGGGCTGCTCGTCGCCTACGGGCGGCTGCCCTCGTTCCTGGTCACACTGGGACTGATGTATGCCTTCGACGGCCTGGCCAGGTACATCTCCGGCGGCCGGCCGCTGTCGGTGCGACCCGACGGGCTGATCGACGTGTTCGGTGGATCCCTCGGCGGCTTCCCGACGGTGGTGCTGTGGGCACTGCTCGCGCTGGCCGCGGCGATCCTGCTGATCCGCTACACCCGTTTCGGCCGCTACATGTACGCCCTCGGAGGCAACGAGAAGGCCGCCACGCTGTCCGGCGTCCCGGCCAAGCGCTACAAGCTCTATGCCTTCATCGTGGCCGGAGTCTTCGCCGGACTGGCCGGGTTGCTGCAGCTCGCCCGCGCCCGAAGCGCCAGCCCGGACATGGGCGAGCCGTTCCTGCTCCCGGCCATCGCCGCGGTCGTCATGGGCGGAACGCCGCTGTCCGGTGGCATCGGTGGTCCCGCGCGGACGGTGATCGGCGTGTTGATCATCGCCATCCTCGGCAACGGCATGGTGATCGCGGCCGTCGATCCCTTCCTGCAGAACGTCGTCCAGGGGCTGGTCGTCATCGCCGCCGTGGCGCTGACCATCGACCGCCGCAAGCTCACCCTCGTCAAGTAGGAGTACCGACCATGCGCGCAGCCGTATTCCACGCTCGGCACGACATCCGAGTCGAGGAGGTTCCCGAGCCCGCTGCCCCTGGGCCCCACGAGATCTTGCTGCGCCCGGCGCTGTGCGGGATCTGCGGGACCGACCTGCACGAGTTCACCCACGGGCCGATCGTCGTGCCCTCGTCAGCGCCGCATCCCCTGACGGGCGCGGTCGCCCCGCAGATCCTCGGCCACGAGTTCTCGGCACGGGTCCTCGCCATCGGTGCCGAGGTCACCAAGGTCTCGGAGGGAGACCGGGTGTCCGTGATGCCCCTGATCTATTGCGGCGCATGCTATTACTGCCGCCGCGGGCTCAACCACCTCTGCGTCCGGATGGCCTGCACAGGCCTGAGCTGGCACGGGGGAGGTATCGCCGAGCAGGTGGTCGTACCCGACTACCAGGTCGAGAAGCTTCCCGACGAGGTCAGCGACGTACAGGGCGCCCTCGTCGAACCGACCGCCGTCGCCGCCTACGGCATCGACCGCGCCGGGCTGCTGCCCGGCGACACCGTGCTCATCACCGGCGCCGGCCCGATCGGAGCGCTGTCGGCCATCTACGCCCACACGGCCGGCGCCGCGCAGGTCATCGTGTCGGAGCCCGACGCAGGCAGGCGGAAGCTCATCGACGAACTGGGGATCGCGCACACCCTCGACCCGACCACCGTCGATGTCCCCGCGGCGGTCCACGAGCTCACGGACGGTATCGGGGCCGACGTGGCGGCCGAATGCTCGGGCTCCGAGCCCGGCCTGGCGGCGGCCCTCGCCGCCGTCCGCGGACGAGGCACCGTCGCCCAGGTCGGACTGCATGTCAGGCCTGCCTCGATCGACCCCATGAAGCTCTCCAACCGCGACATCACTCTGACCGGCACGTGGTGCTACCCCGTCCAGGACTGGCCTCGTGTGATCGCCCTGCTCGCCGGCGGGCGGATGCCGGTGGAGAAGGTCGTCAGCGATGTCATCGACGCCGCGGACGTCGTCGCGCATGGCTTCGAGCGGCTGATCCGCCCCGGCTCGGAAGCCCAGAAGATCCTCGTCCGCGTCTGACAGTCGTCTCACACTCACCCTGCTTCTCAGGAGGACACCGTGCTGATCGGATTCGCCGGCCTCGGGCGGATGGGCCAACCGATGGCCCGCAACCTGGCGCGGGCCGGCCACACCGTGCTCGCCTACGACCCTTTCGCCACCGAGGCACCTGAGGAGGTGACAGTCGTCGGTTCTGCCGCCGACCTAGCCGAGGCGCCGTTGACCATCAGCATGCTGCCGGACGGGGCGACGACGCGCGACCTCGTGGTCGACGAGCTCTACGGGGCAGGCTCGGACCACCTCCACGTCGTCATGGGAACGGTCGGTCCCGGGGTCGTGCGGGACCTGGCCGCAGCCGGGGTGGTGGCCATCGCCGACGCGCCCGTGTCCGGCAGCGTGTCACTCGCCGACACGGCGAAGATCACCACCATGGTCGGAGGGACCCCCGAGCAGTTCGAGTACCTCCGACCCGTGCTCGCGGCAATGACGTCGGCCCAGTTCCACACCGGACCGGTCGGCTCCGGATCGGCGGCGAAGCTCGCCGTCAACGCGGTCCTCGCCGCGTTGAGTCAGGGCGTCGCGGAGGGGTTGCTGGTCGCCGAGGCCGGCGACCTCGACCCCAAGGTCTTCTACGACGTCCTGCGCAGCAGCGCCGCGGGCGCGCCCTACGTCGGCTACAAGGAGGAGGCCTTCCTGTCGCCGGAATCGGCCGCAGTGGCCGCCCCGGTGTCGCTGATCCGCAAGGACCTCGGGCTCGCCCTCGAACTGGCCCGAGGGCAGCACTTGAGCCTGCCCGGCTCCGAGGCCGCTTTCGCCGTGCTCGGCGAGGCCACCGAGGCAGGCCTGGCCGAGGAGGACATGGCACAGGTCCTGGCCGCCCTGCGACTGCGCAACACCCAGCAGACCCCGTGATCGACCAGGAGACCCGCGATGACCCACAGCTCCACCGACGTCGACACCGAGACGACGATCCGCGCTCTCGAGGACGAACGCTACGAGGCGGTGCTTCGAGGTGACTTCGACGCCTTCGCCGCGTTGGCTCACCCCGAGCTGACCTACACCCACTCCAACGGCGCGGTCGACTCGCTCGACTCGTACCGGGACAAGGTCGAGAACGGCTTCTACCTCTACCACCGCATCGACCACCCGGTGGACAAGGTCGTCGTCTCCGGCGACACCGCCCTGGTCGTCGGCGAGATGCACGCGGACATCACCGCGGGCGGCACACGCAAGACACTGGCCAACCGCGCTCTTGCCGTCTGGGTCCGCGCGGATGGCCGATGGCGGCTCCTCGCCTACCAGCCCACTGTGCTTCCGGTGACCGAGCGGTGACGGCCTTCGCCTACGACGCGCTGCCGGGACGTGTGGTCTTCGGGCCGGGCGTCGCACGTAGCGGACTCGTCGACGAGGTCGACGCGCTCGGGGGCGCGAGGGTCCTGCTGGTCGCGGGGGACGCGGAGATCGAGCTGGCCCGCGAGCTGTGCGTCCCGTTCGCGGGCCGCATCGCGGCCACGTTCAGCGCCGTCCGACCGCACGTGCCCGTGGAGACGGCCGAGCGGGCGCGGGAGGCCGCCGCGGGCGTCGACCTCGTGCTTTCGATCGGTGGGGGTTCGACGACGGGGACCGCGAAGGCCGTCGCCCTCACGACCGGGCTCCCTGTCCTCGCCGTACCCACCACGTACGCAGGCTCGGAGGTCACCCCGGTCTGGGGCCTCACCGAGGGCAACCGCAAGACAACGGGCACCGATCATCGTGTCCTGCCGAAGACCGTCGTCTACGACCCGGACCTGACGCTGACCCTGCCCGCGGCGCTGTCGGTGGCGAGCGGTCTGAACGCCATGGCCCACTGCGTCGAGGCCTTCTGGGCACCTCGGCGCAACCCGGTCTCGTCGGCCGTCGCCGAGCACGGCATTCGTCGCCTGGTCGCCGGTCTCCCCGCCGTCGCCGCCGACCCGGGTGACCGTGCCGCTCGCGCCGATCTGCTCCTCGGGGCCTATCTCGCGGGTTCGGCCTTCGCCGTCGCAGGCTCCGGGTTGCACCACAAGATCTGCCACGTCCTCGGCGGGGCGTTCGACCTGCCGCACGCTCAGACCCACGCCATCGTCCTGCCGCATGTCGTGGCCTATAACGCGCCCGGCGCTCCCGAGGCGATCACTCGAATCGCGGGCGCCCTCGGAGAGGGCGACGCCGCCGGCGGGATTCACGCGCTCGGCCGTGCTCTCGGGGTGCCGTCAGGCCTGCGCGAGCTGGGTCTCGTCGAGGGCGACCTCGACAGCATCATCGACCCGATCCTCGCCGTGGCGCCTGCGGACAATCCCACCGCGGTGACGCGGGAGGGAGTACGGACGCTGCTGCACGACGCATGGGCCGACGCGGCCCCAGGAAAGGAGACCGCATGACGAGCGAGCACGTGCTGGCCGTCGACCGGGAGCAGGCGGTGACCGACGAGGTCGTCGCCAGCTTCGACGGAACGGCCGATCCACGGCTGCGTGAGGTCATGCAGAGCCTGGTCCGTCACCTGCACGCGTTCGCTCGCGACGTCCGACTATCCGAGCGGGAGTGGGAGGCGGCGATCGCGTTCATGACCCGGGCGGGGCACATCACGGACGACCGCAGGCAGGAGTTCATCCTGCTCTCCGACGTCCTGGGGCTCTCGATGCTCACCGTCGCGATCAACGAGCCCCCTGTCCCTGGGGCCACAGAGGCAACCGTGTTCGGGCCGTTCTTCGTCGACGACGCACCGGAGGTCCCACTCGGCGGCGACATCGCCCGGGGTGCGGCGGGAACGCCCTGCTATGTCTCCGGGTCGGTCCGCTCGACCGACGGAACGCCCCTCGCCGGAGCCCGCCTCGACGTCTGGGAGGCCGACGAGGACGGCTTCTACGACGTCCAGTACTCGGCGGAGCACTCTGCGGGCCGCGGTTGGCTGCGGTCCGGGTCGAACGGCGCGTACCGGTTCTGGTCGGTCCTCCCTGCGCCGTACCCGATCCCGCACGACGGCCCGGTCGGCGCGCTTCTCGCCGCCGCAGGCCGAGGCCCGATGCGGCCCGCGCACCTGCATTTCAAGGTCACCGCGCCCGGACACCGGACGCTCATCACGCACGTCTTCGTCGCAGGCGATCCCTACCTCTCCAGTGACGCGGTGTTCGGGGTGAAGGACAGCCTCGTCGTCCAGGCCACCGAGCACGACGGCGGTATCGCTCCCGACGGGTCCCACCGCGAGGGCCGGTGGACGGGCATCGAGTTCGACCTCGTCCTGCCACCGCAGACCTGAGCAGCCGGCGGGCGGTGGCCACTCCGGCGCTGCAGGCCGGAGAAGCAGAGATGGCGGAGGCGGACGGGAATCGAACCCGCCGGCGGCGGTTGCCGCCGCCCACCGGTTTTGAAGACCGGGACGCCCACCAGGTACGTGTACGCCTCCATTCGGGAACCTACCGCACCGAGCCCACCGAGCGCGGCCCCGGCTCCGGAGCCCCTGCGCGAGCGGTGGCCCTCAGCGCAAGCGGATGCGGCCGGTCCCGGGTCGGACCACGCCGATGACGGCTGCGGGCGCGCCCAGCTCGGCGGTGGCCTCGGCCGCGGCGTCGGGTGCGGCCCCGAACAGCAGACCGCCGGAGGTCTGCGCATCGGCGAGCAGCAGCAGCTCGAGCTCGCTGAACCCGTCCGCGTCGACGACCGAGCGGACCCAGTCCAGGTTCCGCCGCGACCCGCCCGGCAGCACGCCCGCCTGGGCGAGCTCGCGGGCTCCCGGCAGGATCGGGATGTCCGCCACGCTCAGCTCCACGTCGACCCCCGAGGCCGCCGCCATCTTGGCGAGGTGTCCGAGCAGGCCGAACCCCGTGACGTCGGTGGCGCCCGTCGCGCCCGCCCGGACCGCGGCGGCCGCCGCGGCGGCGTTCGAGGCCGTCATCGACGCGACGGCGGCCGTGACGAGCTCCCGCCCCGCCGTGCCCGCCTTGATCCCCGTCGTCGCGATCCCGATCCCGAGCGCCTTCGTCAGGACGAGCGCGTCGCCCGCGCGCAGTCCGGCATTGGTGAGGATCCGGTCCGGGTGCACCTCCCCCACGACCGCCAGCCCGTACTTGGGCTCCGGGTCGTCGACGCTGTGCCCGCCCGCGATCACGAACCCGCCCTCGCTCGCCACATCCTGGCCGCCGGACAGCACCTCTGTGAGAAGGCCTGCCGGGAGCTCCGACGAGGGCCAGGCCACCAGGTTGAGGGCGAGGATCGGCCTGCCACCCATCGCGTAGACGTCCGAGACGGCGTTCTGCGCCGCGATGCGGCCCCACACGCGTGCATCGTCGACCACCGGCGTCAGGAAGTCGGTGGTCACCACGAGTGCCCGCTCGGCGTCGAGCCGCCAGACGGCGGCGTCGTCGCCGGTGTCGATGCCCACGAGGAGATCGGGGTGGGCCGTGGGTGTCAGGGAGCGCAGAACCTGCGCGAGCTCACCGGGAGCGAGCTTGCAGGCTCAACCGGCTCCGTGGCTGAACTGGGTGAGCCGGCGAGGTTCTGCGGAGGACGCCATCGAACGACCTTACAGCGCGCCGCGGAGCGACGGTCCGCTCGCGCGCTGGAATAGGGTGCGGTGGTGGCCTTCCCCGACGAAGCCGTCGATCCCCGGCGCCGAGTGCCGCGCACCGACGTCGTCCTCGCCGACCCGCGCCTGGTGTCGGCCGCCTCGCGGCTCGGGCCGGTCGTGGTCAAGCAGGCCGTCGGGACGGCGCAGGCCCGCGCCCGGCGCGGTGAGATCGTCCCGGAGGCGGTCGCGGACGCGGCCGTCGACGCACTCCCGACCGCGGTCACCACGCTGCGCCGGGTGCTCAACGCGACCGGCGTGTTGCTGCACACCAACCTCGGACGCGCCCCGCTGTCGGCGGCCGCGCGCACGGCGATCGAGGTGGCGGCGGGGACCTGCGACGTCGAGCTCGACCTCGCCACTGGGACCCGCGGTCGGCGCGGGGCCGCCGCCGTCGCCGCGCTGCGCGACGCCGTGCCGGGCGCCGCAGCCGCCCACGTCGTCAACAACGGCGCGGCGGCCTTGGCGCTGGTCGCCACGGCGCTGGCGGCGCCCGGGCGGGAGATCGTCGTCTCCCGGGGCGAGATGGTGGAGATCGGCGACGGGTTCCGCATCCCCGACCTGCTCGCGGCGACCGGGGCCCGGCTCCGCGAGGTCGGCACCACCAACCGCGTCCACCTGGACGACTACGCGGCCGCCGTCGGCTCCGACACGGCGTTCGTGCTCAAGGTCCATCCGTCGAACTTCGTCGTCACCGGCTTCACCCGCTCGGTGGACGTCGCGGACCTCGGCGGGCTGGGCGTCCCCCTGGTCGTCGACATCGGCTCGGGCCTGCTGCAACCGCATCCACTGCTGCCCGACGAACCCGACGCCGCCACCGCGCTGGCCGGGGGCGCCACGCTCGTCACGGCGTCCGGAGACAAGCTGCTCGGTGGGCCACAGGCCGGACTGCTGCTCGCCGGGCCGGGTCCCGGTGCCGAGCTCGTCGAACGGCTGCGCAGACATCCCCTGGCCCGGGCCCTGCGCGTCGACAAGCTCACCCTCGCCGCACTCGAGGCGACGCTGCGGGGCCCCGAACCCCCGACGGTGTCGGCGCTGGGTGCCGACCCCGAGGCGCTGCGGGCACGAGCCGCCCGGCTCGCCGACCGCCTCACCGCGGCAGGCGTCGATGCTGAGGCGGTGGCGAACGAGGCGACCGTGGGCGGGGGCGGCGCACCCGGGGTGACGCTGCCGAGTGCGGCGGTGGCCCTCCCGGAGGCCTACGCCGCCGCTCTGCGCGCGGGCGACCCCCCTGTGCTCGCGCGCGTCCGACACGGCCGCTGCCTGCTCGACCTGCGCGCCGTGCAGGCCGAGGAGGACGACCTGCTCCTGCGGTGCGTGACGTCGTGCAGGTAGTGGCCACAGCGGGGCACGTCGACCACGGCAAGTCGACGCTGGTCCGCGCGCTCACCGGGATGGAGCCCGACCGCTGGGCCGAGGAGCGCCGCCGCGGGATGACGATCGACCTGGGGTTCGCGTGGGCGACACTGCCCTCGGGCACGACGGTCGCGTTCGTCGACGTCCCCGGTCACGAGCGGTTCGTCACGACGATGCTCGCCGGGGTGGGGCCGGTGCCTGCGGTACTGCTGGTGGTCGCGGCCGACGAGGGCTGGATGCCGCAGTCCACCGAGCACGTCGAGGCGCTCGGCGCGCTCGGCGTGCGGCACGGTCTGCTCGTCGTGACCCGCAGCGACCTCATGGAGCCGGACCTCGCGCTGGAGGAGGCACGAGAGCATCTGGCGGGCACGGCGCTCGCCGGGATCCGGCACGTGTGCGTGTCGGCGGCGACCGGTGCCGGGCTCGACGACCTGCGCACCGAACTCGAGCGCCTGGCCTCGCAGATGCCGGTACCCGACCCGGCCGCCGACGTGCGCCTCTGGGTGGACCGGGCGTTCACGATCCGCGGCGCGGGCACCGTGGTCACCGGGACCCTGCCTGCCGGAACCCTGGCCGCCCACGACGAGCTGGAGCTGTTCCCGGTCGGCGGGGAGGCGGGTCGGACCACGGTGCGCGGGCTGCAGAGCCTCGGCGCCGACACCGAGCGCGTGTCCGGGGTCGCCCGGGTCGCGGTCAACCTGCGCGCGTTGCCGCGCGACGCCGTCGGCCGCGGCGATGCGCTCGTCACGCCGGGCCGATGGCAGCGGACCGATCACCTCGACATCCGCGTCGTCGGTCTGCGCGGGGCCGCGCCCGACACGAGTGATCTGCCCACACAGCTCGTGCTGCACATCGGGTCGGCCGCCGTGGCGGCCCGCGTCCGTCCGCTGGGCCGCGACACCGCTCGGCTGCGGCTGCGGCACCCGCTGCCGCTGCGGATCGGCGACCGGGCCGTCCTGCGCGACCCGGGTCGTCGCCGCGTCGTCGCCGGGGTCCTCGCGCTCGACGTGCGGCCGCCCGATCTGCGACGGCGCGGCGCTGCCGCACGCAGGGCCGCCGAGCTGGAGAAGCTCGACGGCGTGCCCTCTGCGGCGGCGGAGCTCGCGCGGCGCGGCGTGGTGCGCCGCACCGATCTGCTCGCGATGGGTGTGACCGCGTCCGACCTCGACTCCCTCGCTCGCCGGGCTCCCGGCGCCGACGGCAGGCTCGTCGACCCGGACCGGGCCGTCGAGCTCGCTGCCGAGCTCTCCCAGGCCGTCACCGCACACGACGAGGCGGACCCACTCAGCCCGGGCCTGACGGTCGAGGCCGCGAGCCGCGTGGTCGGCCTGCCGACGGCCCGGCTGGTCGAGGCCGTCCTGCGGCACACCGGGGACACCGGCACGGCGGAACCCGACGACACCGCACTGGTCCTGCGGGACGGACGACTCACCCGAGCCGGGGCCGCACGGCTGCCCACCCGGCTGCTGGACGCGCTCGAGGTGCTCCGCGCCGATCTCGCCGCAGCCCCGTTCGCCGCGCCCGACGCCGACCGTCTCGCCGAGCTCGGCCTCGGGCCCCGCGAGCTCGCGTCGCTCAGCCGCGCGGGCGAGCTGCTCCGGCTCGCCGACGGGGTGGTCCTCCTCCCGGGTACCGACTCCCGCGCCGTCGACATCCTGGCGGGCCTCCCCGAGGAGTTCACCCTCAGCGAGGCCCGCCAGGCTCTCGGCACCACCCGCCGTGTCGTGCTCCCCCTGCTCGAGCTGCTCGCCAAGACCGGCCGCAGCAGCCGCACCGCCGCGGGCAACCACCGCCTGATCCGAGCCTGAGAGCTGCCGAGAGCGTTCCTCACATGAAGTTGCGGGTGTGCAGGGCGGACAGCTCGGCCGCCTCGTCCGGCGGGAAGCCCAGCCGGGCGAGGCGAGCACGCCTGCCGTCGTCCATCGCCTGGTGGAGCTCCTGCACCGCGGCGAACCCGTGCGCGATCGCCTCCGGCGACCAGGATCCCGCGGCGAGCACGACGAGGGCGTCGAACACGTCGGCGTTGAGGCCCGCGGTGTCGGCGAGCGCGTCGTGCCTGCGCTCGATCGCACCGCGAAGCCTGCCGCGCAGGGACGGGTCGACCGTCCCCTGATGTTCCAGGTGCGCCACCCCGAAGGCGACGTGCCGGGCCTCGTCGACCCGGGCCAGATGCGTGATCCGCGCGGTCACCGGATCCGGGGCGTGGCGTTCCAGGAACGCGAGCAGGGCGAGGAAGCTGCCCTCCCCGAGGACCGAGAGCAGGAACGTCGCCAGGGAGAAGTCCGGCTCGACGAGCAGCGTCGCCAGCGACGACCGCCCGCCCGCCGACGACGTCCCCATCTCGCCGCCGTGCAGCAGCGCGCGGCGGGTGAACACCTCCATGTGCCGGGCCTCGTCCGCGGCCTGGACCGCGAGGAGCTGCTGGACCTCCCGGAAGTGGGGGTGCACGCGGGCGAGCAGGCCTGCCGGGACGACCAGTGCGGTTTGCTCGTTCTCCACCAGATAGGTCATCACCTGCACGACGGACGCTTCGACGTCCGGGGGGATCTCCGCGGGCGCCGCCCACTCGACGGCGGTCGCCGGATCCCACTGCGCCGCGGCGGCATGGGCGTACAGCCGCGGCGCGAGGTCCGCCCAGACGACGTCCCGGTCGGCGAGGTCGAAGCGGCTCTCGGGCCCGCCCGCCTCCACCAGGGCGCCGCGGGCCGCCAGGCCCCAGCGCCCCGGGGGCCGGGCGACGATCCCGTCGACGCCCGGTCCCCCGGCCCGCTCCGCACCGACCCACCGGTCGCGCTCGGCGGTCCCCCGGCTCAGCGTCCAGGTGGCCGTCCTGTCCGCGACCTCCGCGAACCCGTGTCCCTCGGCGCGCGCCCAGGCGCGCAGGTGCACGCCGAGCGCGGGGTCGCCGCCGGTCACCGTGATCCGGTCACCGACGCCGACCCCGCCCAGCGCTCGCCGGACGAGCAGGTGGGCTCCCCGGTCGAAGCCGAGCATGCCCAGGTCGAGGCTCACGGCACGTAGTCCACCGCAGCCACCCCGCCCGCGGCGTCGTAGAAGCCCGTCTCGTCGACCGCCCGCCCGAGCGGACCGAACCCGCTGGTCCGACCGGGGACCCAGCGGCGCAGGCCCTCGAGGTCGAGCAGCGGTCGCACCTCCGGGTCCGCGTACGACATCGACTCCAGCAGCCGTACGAACTCCGCCGCCTCCGCCTGCGGGGCGGTGTCCACGACGGCCATGGTGCAGTGGTCGTAGACCGGCGTCTGGGCCAGGATCCGGGTCGCGCCTGCCGGGAGGGTGCCCTCCCGACCGAACAGCAGGTGGTTGCCGTCGATCATGCAGGCGGCGTCGACCTCGCCCGCGACCAGTGCCCGGGCGGCGTCGCGCTCGCCCCCGATGTGGTCGCCGTGCAGCCCGACCCCGACGTCGAAGCGCCGCACGGTCAGGTCCCCGACGCCCTCCCCGTGCAGGTAGGACAACGGGATGAGCGTCGACTGCGGCGAGTCCACGGCCCCCACCGCCACGGTCGCCCCCTTCAGGTCGGCCACCGTCCGAGCAGGCGAGTCCGCCCGCACGACCACCACCGACGTCAGGTCCTGGTCGGTGTCTCGCATGACCGCCGAGACGACGGTGCGGCCGCGGGCCGCGGCGAGCCGCTCGGACCGCAGCCACGCCAGCGGCGAGTTCCACGCCGCGTCGATCCGCCCGGCGACGAGCTCCTCGACCTGCCGCTCGTAGTTCGAGTACAGGACGTAGTCGAAGTCGAGGCCCTGCCCACGCAGCCACCGCCGGAACCCGTCCCAGATGGTGACGACCTTGGGGTCGTACGCGACCCCACCCATGACCAGCGTCATCAGGCCTCCCCGAACAGCGGCAGGCCGAGCGACGCGCGCCCGACGAAGTCGTGCAGGGCATCGGTGGTCGGGGCCATGACGCGGGCCGCGAGCGCATCGCGGAACCGGCGCTCGATGCCGAGCTCCTTGCGGAACGCCGCACCCCCGCACAGTTTCAGGACACCGTCGCCGACCTCCGCGGCGGCCTCGGCCGAGACCGCCTTGACCTGCAGGACCCGCAGGGTCGCGTCGGCACGCCCGGACCCGAGCGCGGCGAGCGTGTCGGCGAGGAACGCGCGGGTCTGGTCCGCCTTCGTGCGCAGCGCGGCGAACGCCAGCCGCGTGGGCTGCTGCGCGGCGAGGGTCTGGTCGAGGTGGTCGAGCCGGGTCCGGGTGAGGTGCTCGGCCGCCTCGGCCAGCAGCGCCTCCATGATCCCCAGCGAGACGGCCGCGTTGCCGACCAGGAAGGTCGGCAACGCGGTGCCGAGGGCGACGTCGAGACCGGCGCCGTCGTCGGCGAGCCGGGCGGAGGCCGCGACGACCGCCCCGTCGGCGACCATCGGGCGCGACGCGTTGCCGCGCAGGCCGAACCCGTCGAACCCACCGGCGACCGAGACCCCCGCGGTGCCCGCCGGGACGAGCCACAGTGTCATCGGCCCCTCGGCCGCGAGCGGCCTGCTGGACCAGACGTAGCTGTCGGCCTCGCCCGCCGAGGTGACCCAGCTCTTGGCGGCGTCGAGGCGGATCCCGTCGGCGGTCTCGGTCGCCGTGCCCACCGGCGCCCAGAAGTGGCTGCGCGAGCCGCGCTCGGAGAACGCCAGGGTGCTCAGGTGCCGTCCGGCGGCGATCTCGCGGCGGACGTCGTCGGGTCCGTGCGCCTCCAGCACGGACGCCGCCGCGAGGTGCATGAGGACGATCATGGCCGTGGAGGCGTCGGCGCGGGCGATCTGCTCGAGCGCCTCGGCGGCGTCGGCCAGGGTGCCCCCGGCGCCGCCGACGTCCCGGGCGCTCAGCAGGCCGAGGACGCCGGCGCGGGCGAGCTCCTCGACGTCGGTGCGGGGGAACGCACCGGTTCGGTCGGTCTCGGCGGCGGCCGCGGCGACCGTTCCCCCGACGACGTCGCCGAGGTCGGGCAGGCTGGATGTGGACATGGTGCTCCTGTCGGATCGTGGAGGACGACCACGACGGAGCGGAGAGC
>Ga0207644_10001086_pt1 | contig 17448 bp, 11 predicted proteins | sample KBSS73metaG_FD_184326 | JGI IMG/M metagenome (GOLD analysis project Ga0207644, IMG submission 184326) | Switchgrass rhizosphere microbial communities from Kellogg Biological Station, Michigan, USA - KBS S7-3 metaG (SPAdes) (version 2) | ecosystem: Host-associated > Plants > Roots > Rhizosphere... | reverse complement strand
GAGACAGAAATCGTTGGGCCTAGGGAAGGAAATTTTGGATACCTCGGATTTTTGCCTGACGGCCAGAATATTTTTTATAGGCTTCAATTACCCAATGAACCGATGGCAACGTATGTCATGCCTTTGTCGGGAGGCCCGGCTACGAAACTGCCAATTAACGCATCGGGTGCAATCAGTTATTCAGCGGACGGCCGATACATCGCTTATATCTACAACGACATGGCTCAAGGCAAGGTCAACCTAGTCCTTGCGAATGCCGATGGAACGAACCAGCAGACAATAGCCACGCGACAGAGACCGAATAATTTCTTTAGTTCCGTCGTTCCTGCCTGGTCGCCCGACGGAAGCAAAATCGCCTGTGTGGGCCAGTATGGGTCCGAGGGTGCTCCCCGGGTGCTTGAGGTCGACATTAAGACGCGTAGTGAAAGACCGATAACGTCTTCCAAATGGGGCAACATGAGGGGGGTGGCATGGTTGCCCGATGGTAACGGGCTCCTCTTAGCCGCTTCCGAAGAGACATCGCCCATTTTACAGATCTGGTACATCTCGTATCCGGGCGGAGAGCCGCATCGCATCACCAATAGTCCGATCAATCATGTTAGCTTGAGCCTGAGCTCCGACGGGACCAACCTCATTAGCGATGCGTCGTGGGCGCCCACTTCGATTTGGGCTTTGCCCGTGACCGAAGCGTCTTCTGATCGTCCCCTTTCAGTTGATACGAATAGTGGCAAGCAGATAAACGTCACCAATTTTGTGGGTCTCACGCTATTCAATTATTTACGACTCAGTTGGACGCCTGACGGGCGAATAGTCTATGTGTCCCACGAGAGTGGCAATGCCGATATCTGGTCCATGAAAGCGGACGGAAGCAATCGGAAACAGCTCACTACCGATCCACATTCTGACACCTGGCCCGAGGTCTCTCCGGATGGACGCTCAATCCTTTTCATGTCCGATCGCGGCGGCGCCGAAAATATCTGGCGAATGGACATCGACGGTGGAAATCAGACGCGGCTGATCGGCGACCCAATGGAACTCTTCCCTGTTTTTTCACCGGACGGGAAATTTATCTACTACGACTCCGCGGACTCGGGGAAAGAAACCATCTGGAAAATGCCAACTACCGGAGACGAACGTACCCAGGTGATCTCTGATACCTCCGAGGGGCAAGCATTCTCTCCTGATGGAAAACTTCTCGCCTACTATAATTCGGGAAAAATCTTAGTTGTCCGCGTTGATGGCGGGCCGCCGATCAAAACCTTTGACGGCAATAACGGAAAGTTGGCGTGGTCGCCTGATGGCCGGGCGCTGACATACCTGGTTAACCGCGATTTCGTTCCCAATCTTTGGATGCAACCGCTCGATGGTGGTGAGGCAAAGCAGTTAACGAACTTCACTTCACAAGGAATTTCGAATTACGCGTGGTCACGCGACGGGAAGCAAATCGCCGTGGCGCGAACGAGCTTTAAAAGCGACATTGTGTTAATCAGCGACGTTAGATAGTTGCACTTTCGCCGATGCCAACCTTGACGCACGGCAGGCGTTGCAGATCATGGAAGCGCGCGGCCAGTCGAGTGACCATCCGGTGTTGATGGGCGTACCGGAGACGCATTACTTGAAGTGTGTGATTGCGCGAGTCATTGATTGATTTGGAGTGCGCCGGCAGAGCGAAGAGCGACGGCGCTTTGGATTCCCCGGTATAAGAAATCCAAAGCGGTGTCGCTCTACGCTTGCCACCGCACCCCAAATAGCTACGGTTGCATTCCCGGATCAGCTTCCACCACAACCTTCGTCGTGTAGTCTTTTCCGTTGACGGACAGCTTGACGTTGTAAGTTCCGGGGTCGAGTAATTGGCCCTGGTTGAAGAAGCCGCCGAAGCCGCCGCCGCCACCGCCGCCTCCTCCTCCTCCGCCTCCACCGAATCCAGGCGGCAGGTTTGCGGGACGTGGTGGCGGATCGCCACGCATATTCCACTGGACGCGATTGATGCCAACTTCCTTAGTGCCTACGATGTTGCGCACAACCTTGCCGGTGTAATCGCTGATTGTGATTTTAACATCACCTGAAGGCGCTGCTTTCAAGTAGTAGCTGATTGCCGTTCCCGGCGCTGGATTCGCGCCGCGGAAATTTTTTGCGCCGCCGCTGTAACGGCTCAATCGCGCATCGTTCAGCCATTGCGTAGCCGGACGCACATCGAACAGGAAAAAGTCTTTATCAAGCACCTTGCTGCGCGAAAGCTGTTGCAAGGGCGTGATGTCGTCGAGGATGTAAATGCCACGCGCGTGCGTGCCGATGATCAAATCGTTATCGCGCGGATGCACGAGGATGTCGTCGATGCGCAGCATAGGCAGGCCCGACATAAACGGCTTCCATTCGTGACCGGCGTCAAATGAAACAAACAGACCGAAGTCAGTTCCCAGGTACAGCAGGTCCTTGTTTTTCGGATCTTCGCGGATCACGTTGACTGGGCCGATTGGCAAATCCCCCACAACTGAAGTCCACGTGGCGCCGTAATCGCGCGTGATATAGAGATACGGCTTCATGTCATCAAACCGGTGGCCGTCGACAGCGAGATATGCGGTGCCCGCATCAGTTCGTGAAGGCTCGACGCGGCTGATGTGATACATCTCGCCGGCTTTGTCAGCGAGAATCGGAACGTTCTTCGAGACATTAGTCCATGTCGCGCCGCCATCGCGGCTGACCTGCACCGTGCCGTCGTCCGTGCCAATCCAAATAATGCCGGGGACGGCCGGCGATTCGGCAATCACGACGATGTAGCTGAAGCTGGTGTAGCCGTCGTTCTTTGAAGCCATCGGCTCGGTCCCTTTGACGCCCATGATCGAAAGCTGATTGCGATCGATTTTCTTCGTCAGGTCGGCCGACGCGGTCCAGGTGTCGCCGCGATCCATTGATTTGAAGAACCGATCGCCGCCGACGTAGAGAACGCGTGGATTATGTGGGGACATCACCAAAGGCGTGTTCCAGTAGAATCGATACTGCTCGCTAGCGGGTGGCGTGGGCACGATGTTCGATTGACCCCCGCCGAATCCCTGTTGCTGAGCAAAAGCCGCGAGGGGATCCTGCGCTTCCGGAGAAGCGCCGGGCGAAGGAGACGCCGAAGGATTCGCGCCGCCTCTGCCGCCACCACCGCCGCCGCCACGTCGCGGAGTACCGCGCGGCCTGATATTTACGCTCCGACCCGTGCGTAGATCGAGTCGTGACATGTTTCCGTTTTGGGATTCTGAGTAAATGATGTTGTAGTCGGTCGGGTCGACTTGCGAGTAGAAGCCATCGCCGCCACCCGTGCGAAACCAATCGGCATTGGTGATGCCGGCGCCGCCGCCGCCACCCCCGCCAAAGCCACCACCGCCGCTGCGCGTCTGGCTCGGGCCGCACCACGAACCGTTGTCCTGCAACCCGCCGCAGACGTAATACGGTTTACGCATGTCAGCGGCAACTGCATAAAACAATGCGGCCGGAATCGTATTCACAAATTCCCACGTTGCGCCCTGGTCGTAAGTAACATCAAGACCACCGTCGTTGCCGATCAGAATGTGATTGCCGTTTTTTGGATCGACCCAGATCGCGTGATTGTCGCTGTGCGCGATCCCGGCCTGAAGTGAAGTGAACTTCTTCCCGCCGTCGGTTGACTTACTGAAGTTCAAGCCGCCGACATAGACATTTTCCGGGTTGCTGGGATCGACGCGAATCTGCGTGTAGTACATCGGCCGGTTGTTTTCATTGCTGACAACATGCCACGTCTTGCCTTTGTCGTCCGATCTCCAAACGCCGGACTTCTTCGGGTCGAGAGGCGTCGGTGTCGGCGATGCTGCCGGAGACGCTGCGGGTGTTGGAGTTGGCGTGGGACTCGCCCCGCCGCCCGCGATTGTCTCTTCGCCACCGGTGCCCGTGCTGGCGCCGACTTCTATCTGCGCGTAAAGCACATTCGGATTCGATCGTGAAACGTCCAAACCGATGCGGCCGAGCAATCCTTCCGGAAAACCGTTGCCCTGAATCTTTGTCCACGTCTTTCCGGCGTCAGTTGTTTTCCAAACTCCCGATCCCGGCCCGCCGCCGTTGAAGCCCCAGGAGGTTCGGCGGCGTTGATACGACGCGGCGTACAGAGTCTTGTTATCGGCTCCGTCCATCACGAGGTCGGTAAAACCCGTGTCTTCATCGATGAACTTGGCACTGGTCCACGTCTTGCCACCGTCCGTCGTTTTGTATACTCCGCGTTCTTTGTTTGGTCCGAACAGATGGCCGATCACCGCGACATAGACGATGTTCGGATCTTTGGGATCGATAACGATGCGCGCAATTGATTGCGAGTCCGCCAGACCCATCTTCGTGAAGGTCTTGCCCGCATCCGTCGATTTATAGATGCCATCCCCAAACGTCGAACTTTGACGGTTGTTCGCCTCGCCGGTGCCGACCCAAACGATGTCAGGATTCGACGGCGCGATGGCTATGTCTCCAATAGATGCCGACGAGTAATTCTCGAAAATCGGCTGGAAAGTCGTGCCGTTATTCGCCGTCTTCCATACGCCCCCGGTCGCGAATCCGATGTAGCAAATGTAGGAATTGGTTTCGACGCAAGCGATGTCGTCAATGCGCCCGCCCATGCTGGCCGGCCCAATTGAGCGAAACACAAAGCGCTTCAGCATGGGATCACTCGACCAGTTCACTGGCGTAGGCGTGGGACTCGCTGCCGGCGTGGGTGTGGGGCTTTGATTCTGTCCCTGCGCCGACGATGCGGAGTTGGAACTCTCGGCGTTGACCGCGAATGCGCCGAGTGTGACGACGACCAGAGCAAACGAGACGACTGCGAGCAGCAGCCCGACATATTTGTGCGAACGACACGGGTGATTCATAGGGGGCTTCCTTTCGACAAGTTATGAACAGAAGGCGCAGCCAAAGAACGCGGCTGCTTTGAAGTGCGCTTACGAACCCTAAGACGTTGGGTATTTGCGCCGGGTTACACCTGACGCGCGCAAACATTTAACCGATTAGTCCAGGTTAGTCAAACAAAGTTGCGCGGCTGAGGAGTGACAAAAAGTGCCCACGCTCCGTCGCATCGTTTCGGTGAGAAAAGCTTGACGCGTCACATTCACGAGATTAGAATCGCCTCGACTTACGAATTACCGAGTTCCCCAATGCTACCGCGCACGCAACGTCAGAAAGAAGTCCTCGACTACATCACGCGTTTTCTCGCTAAGCACGGGCATCAACCATCGTACGCACAGATCGCACGACACTTCGGCGTTAGTTCGAAAGCAACTATTGCCAAGCACGTGGCCGCGCTCGAAAAGCGCGGGCTACTGAAGCGTGAACATAAGCCGGGAGTATTCGAGCTGGGCTTGAGCATGGAAGAAGCGCCCGCGGACGCTGTTTGCGAAGTGCGTATGGTTGGTCGCATCGCGGCGGGCGTTCCGATCGATGCAGTCGAAGATCTCGAAATGATCTGTGTGCCTCGCTTTCTGCTCGGACGGGTTCGGCCTGATCGGATTTATGCGTTGCGGGTGAAAGGCGACTCGATGATCGACGAGCACATCTGCGATGGTGACATTGCTTTGATCGAGAGTCGCAACGAAGCCCGTGACGGAGAGATTGTCGTCGCCTTGATCGACCAGGCCCGCGCCACGCTGAAGCGTATTTTCCGCAGAGGCGACGAGGTCGAACTGCGACCTTCTAATGCGAGTCTTGAACCGCTGCGTCTGCACGCGTCACGCGTCGCAATCCAAGGGGTTTTTCGCAGCTTAATGCGCCCCAGCGCCTAATCCTTCCGCCCGTCAAATCCCGAAAAATACGCGACTTTTTGTGGTTTTCAGCGTTTGCGTGTCTTTACCGCCAAGTCAGTGTCCGCTTCGAACTCAAATTTACAGTCCGCGGGCTTCTTGTCTTCGCGCAGCCCCAGAAAAATCGGCTGCCGCATGCGTTCATCGGCCGTCCATTCTGAGAATTTCACCTCTGCGACCAGCTTTGGCTTCAGCCATTGAACCGGTTCGTTTGTCTTGGGAGGTTTGATGAAAGGACTTTTTTCGGTCTTGAGCGGCTGCATGAGTTTGTAGATCGATGCCAAAAGTTTTTCGTTGAAGCCCCCGCCGGTGTGGGCAACGTAGTGAAGGTCACGTCCTTTGTAGAGTCCACAGACCAGCGAACCAAAATATGAGCGCGTTCCGCGCGGCTGAGTGTAGCCACCGATCACAACTTCTGATCGAAGTACTGTCTTCACCTTGAGCCAGTCGGACGTACGCTTCTGCACGTACTTGCTCGTCGCGCGCTTCGCCATCATTCCTTCGAGGTGAAACTTTTCGATCTCGCGAAAAAACTGCTTGCCCTCGGCTTCTATATGATCTGAATACTTCACGAACGAAGCGGGCCGCAGAATCCGTTCGAGCAGAGCTTTGCGTTCGATCAGCGGACAGTTCATCAAATCAAAGCCGTCACAATACAGCAGGTCGAAAGCAAAATAGACAAGCTGAGCTTTGCTGGCTTGCGGATAGCTGCCGCTCCGGATTCGCAGCTTGTTCTGCAAGAGCTGAAAGCGCGGCATGCCATGTTCATCGAGCGCGACAATCTCGCCGTCGAGGATCGCCTGCCTGGCGTTGACTTGCTTCGGCAGCTTCGCGAGTTCTGGATATTGGGGCGTCATTTCGATCTGATTGCGCGAGACAAAACGCGCCTGCCCGCGATCGATGAAACAGACAGATCGAAATCCGTCCCACTTCGTCTCGTAGATCCATTCCGGATCTGAAAACGGATCGTCGACGAGCGTCGCGAGCATGGGATTAATCTCCTCTGGCATCTTCATCTTCCGCGCGCCTCCGCAGAGATTAGGAGCGTCAGATCGATTCTTGTTTCGTTTGGAGACCATGCGAAGGTTATCTCATGCTAGTTTAAGTGGCGCGATGGCAGGCAGCAAACCATTCAAACCAACGAAGCAGCAATTGATCGATGCGGCCGGTAAGACGCTGCCTGATGTAATCGCGCCGAATTTAAGGGTGCTGTTCTGCGGCATCAATCCGGGACTGTACACGGCCGCGGTGGGACATCATTTCGCGCGGCCGGGCAATCGGTTCTGGCCGGCCTTGCATCAGTCCGGCTTTACAGATCGTCTGGTCTCGCCATTCGAAGAGCGTGAACTATTGAAGGCGGGCTTAGGAATTACCAATGTCGTCCCGCACGCTACAGCGTCGGCTTCAGAGTTGACTCGGGAAGACTTCACGAAAGGCGGCCGTGCGCTGGCGGCAAAGGTAAGGAAATACAATCCGCGAATCATCGCGATTCTGGGCGTCGGCGCCTATCGCCAGGCTTTCAATCAGCCGAAAGCCACAATCGGCGAGCAGCCGGAGCGCATCCATTCCACCCGGGTCTGGGTACTCCCAAACCCGAGCGGTTTGAATGCGAATTATCAGTTGCCGGAACTTGTGCGCTTGTTCCGCGCCTTGCGAGTGGAAGCTACTTCTTCTTAGCCTTCTTGCCGGCCTTGCTCTCTCCTGGCTTAGCGAACCGGATGTACCAAGTTCTTTGATTTGCGATGGGCAAGGCCACTTCACCGGGCTTTCCCGGTGTCGCGCCATTGTTAAAAAACAGCTTGGTCGGCGCGTTGGTAATTTTTGACAAGGAATAATTAGCTGGAGTGGTAGGGCTTGGTGCGCCTCCAGCGCTGCCCGGCGGAATCTGAGTTTGGCCCTGGGTGAAGTCCACCCATATTAGTGACGAACCGCCGCCACCAACCAATACCGGCGGATCGCTGCCAATATCGAGCTTAGCTCCGCTCCTTTTCTTAGTTGTCATGTTATGAATTCTCCTTATGCTGACCGAGTTGAGGTTTGCCTACCGAACCGAGGCGGAACTCTGCTCCAGTTGTTTTCGGTAGAACTGAATGTCAGGACGCGCCTGGTAAGTTTTGAAAGTGTCGGCGCCCCATTTCTGTTCGAGCGACGAGAACGCATCGCCGGCTTTCTTAAAATAATTCCGGGCGTTGCCATGATCGAGAAGTTTTTCACTCGCGAGTCCGGCGATTAGTGAAGCCCGCCAATTTCTTTCAGTTAGCCCGCTAGTATCAAAGAAGTTTTGGGCCTGCTGCGCGGTTTCAACTGCTCGCTTTGCATCGCCCGCAGCCAACGAAGCTTCAGCTAATGCGAGTTGCGCCTGAGCCAAAAGAAGTGGATCGCCCAACGGCGCGGCGGCAAAGACCGCCTCTTCGCAGAGGGCCGCGCCGGCGCGAGCCTGGCCGGAAAGGGCCTGTGCCAGTCCTATAAGGTATTTGCCGCGGACGTTTGCGGCCTTGCTTTGCGACCCGCCGATTTCCAGCGCGCGATCGGCACTGGCGATTACCTCGCCGAACTTTCGTTCATTCAGCGCCATCTGCGCACGGGCCAATTCGATCACGACCTGCAGTGTCTTGTAACTGGCATCGTCCTTCTTAGCGATTTCGGAAGCCTGCGTAATATCGCTGCTGGCCTCCTCATGCTGACCGAGGTCCCAGTGCGCGCCTCCGCGGTTTAGTAACGCATAGCCCAGATTGAGCTGGTTGTTCAACGATTTCTGGATTTGATAACTCTGTTCGAAATGTGGAAGCGCCTCTGCAGATTTCTCGAGGTCCGCCAGCAGATTGCCGATGCTTGTATGCGCAGCAGCAATCTGTGGCTGATCGGAAGTTTGTTCAGCGAACTTCAGTTGATCTTCAAAAGCCGCCAACGCTGATTTGAAGTCGCCTTTTCCCCGGTACAGCCGCGCGCGGATATTCATCGCCTGGTTTGTCTCGGTGCGATAGCCGGCATTTTGATAAAACTTTTGGGCCGGCTCCTGGTAAGTCAGCGCTTTGTCGGCTTCGCCGCGTTGCTCGTACAGGCTGGCCAACGACAATTGCGCGCGGGCCTCATTCAATCGCGCTCCGAACTTTTGCGCATAGTCCAGCCCCTGCTGGAAGTCGCGCTCTGCGCTCGCGTAATCGGCCGTGAGAAAATCGACATACCCGAGTTCAATGTAGCCGCGGGCAATCATGGTTTCCATTTGGTTCGCTTGCGCAAGTTCGAGCGCTTGCGTCGCAAACTGCTTGGCCTCAGCGCCCTTGTTCTGTTTCAGCGCAACGCTGCTGAGCTGAAAGAGAATCCGAATCTGTTGGTAGGGAGCGTTGACTACCTTTGCCATATCGCGCGCTTGCTCTAACCGCACCCGCGCGTCGTCAGGTTTTCCGATGCTGTCATTCAGCACGACTCCGCGCTGAAGAACCACCTCGGCCCGGCCTTCAACGTTGCCGAGCGATTGATAACTTTCTTCAGCTTTGTCAAAGGCCTGGTTCGACGCGTCGATATCACGTTTCCGGCCATAAAGAATTCCCAACCTGAGAAACGCCGCGGCCATGTGCGGGTCGCGCTTGATTGCTTCTGAATAGCTTTCGATAGCTTTGTCTGTCTGGCTGTTTTTTTCGTAAGCCCGACCCAAATCTACGTGTGATTCGGCCTTGGTGGGATCGGCTTTGACAATCTCTGAATACGTCGCGACGGCGGCTGGAAAATTCCGGCGCACAGTCGCAGTTAGCGCGTCGAGATATAGATTGTCCACCTTTGAGAGCACTGAACGGTTAGGCGTCAATTCCGTGGCGCGCAAGATCTCGTCTTTAGCCTTATCAAAATAGTCGAGTTCCATAAACGCTTCGGCGAGACGCGCATGCGCGAGCGCGAATTGATCGTCGGCCCGAGTCGCTAACTCGAGGGCTTTGCTTGCCTGAAAATAAGAGCCCGCGCGGATCGCATTCGCGCCGGTTTCATAAAGTCGCTGCGCTTCGGCGTTGGGCTGGTGCGGCCGTGCCCGGAACAGGTACCAAACGCCCAGAGTCAAAACAATGATTCCCACCAAGGCGGCGACAACATAGCCGATGGGTAGCCGCGGACGTCGAAAAATATCCGACAGGGTGGCGAAGGTACCCGTCGGTCGCGTTTCCGGAGCGGAGGGAATCAGCCGGGTCACGGTGTTGGCCGCATCGCCGGACCAATCGCCCTGCACGAGGTGCAGGTCGGCGATAAATTCATCGGCGTCTTGATAACGAGCCTCGGGCTTTTTCGCGAGAGATTTTAGCGTGATGCGATCGAGTTCTTTCGAAACATCGGTATTGAGTGTGGAAGGAGGCGCGGGATCGTCGCGCAGGATTTTCGCGCAAATTTCTGCCGCGCTCTTTCCGAAGAATGCTGGTTTGCCGGCGATGCATTCGTAAAAAAGTGAACCCAGCGCAAACAGATCGCTGCGAGCGTCAACTTCATTTCCCATGGCTTGTTCGGGCGACAAGTACATGGGCGTCCCCACAATCAATCCGTCGCGCGTGTGTGTGACCAGTAGCGTTTGCCGTTCCGGATCGGTTACGTCGTTTGCTTCGGGGGCCACCTGCTTGGCCAGTCCAAAATCCAGCACCTTCACCTTGCCACGTTCGTTGATGGCCACGTTCGAAGGCTTGATGTCGCGATGGATGATGCCTTGTGAGTGTGCTTCGCCGAGTGCCTCGGCAACCTGTCTGATGATTTCGATCGAGCGCGCAATCGTCAGCTTTTCTTTGTGTATCAAGTCGCTAAGGGTTTCGCCTTTGATCAATTCCATCACGATGTACGGCTCGCCCTGTTCGGTCTCGCCGTAGTCGTAAATCGCCGCAATGTTTGGGTGTGAAAGCGCCGAAACGGCGCGTGCTTCGCGCAGAAAACGCGCGCGGAAATGCTGATTATCGCCGCCGCGCGTGGTGAGCGTTTTGAAGGCGACGCGGCGTCCCAGGTGTGTGTCCTCGGCGATATAGACGACACCCATGCCGCCCTCGCCGAGCTTCTCAACAATTCGATAGTGCGAGATGGTACGGCCGATCATTTGAGGTCGAATCCGACGGATTCTTCAAGGGCAGAAGGTTCTGTCTACTGCCGCAGCAAACGTGAGGGCGACGTCATTTCTAAGGAGCAGCGCGCATTCTCTCGCGAAGCGGTACCAGATTCAAGAGAAAAAGAATGACAACGGGGAGTTCGAGGAATGAAGTTCGCGTAAAACTCTGCGGGAGGATGTCAGCAGATGATTAGAAAACTCAAATCGGGGAAGTACCGGCTTTACTCTCGCAAGAAGGATGCTAAGACAGGGAAGCGTCGGAACCTCGGCACCTTCGACTCGCGTGAGGCTGCTGAGAAACATGAACGGGCAGTGCAATATTTCAAACGACATTAGCATGGCATCGGGCGTCTCGTCCGTGAAGCTCACGCGCAAGATGCGCGTGCCACCGGCCTAAACCATTCGCTTGAGCGTCAACGCGTTTCGTATCGCGGGACCTTCGTTGTAATTCCAGCCGGAAGTACCGATGTGGATTTTGGTAGACATGATCGCTTCGTTCCAGTGCTGAGACTTTGATCCGCTCACTACCGTTCGCGGTTCTGTATCTGCAACTCCTATGCTTAAATGTCGCTTGAAACATTTTCATGACTGATTTTCTCTCGCAACTCAATCCACAACAGCGCGAAGCAGTATTGGCAGGCGATGGCCCGGTCTTGATTTTGGCTGGCGCGGGGTCGGGCAAGACGCGCGTAATCGCCCATCGCATCGCCTACTTGATTGCCGAACGCGGTGTCTGGCCGCGCAACATTCTTGCGGTGACGTTCACCAACAAGGCGGCCGAGGAGATGCGCAAGCGCGTGAGCAGGCTGCTCGAAGGGCTGGACATTGGCAGCGCGCCGCTGATCTCGACGTTTCATAGTCTCTGCGTCCGAATCTTACGAAGAGATATCGAAGCGCTGAATGCCGGTTACACGCGCTCGTTCACGATTTACGATCAGGATGACACGGTGCGGCTGACGCGCAACTGCATTCGCGAACTTGGGCTTGACGATAAGCAGCTGGCGCCGCGATCGGTGCAAGCGGCGATTAGCGCCGCCAAGAACCGCGGCGAAGATGCAGAAGCATTTTCCGCGAAAGCACAGTACATCGACGAACGGCGGGCCAGCATCGCGCGCGTCTTTCAGCTATACGAAGAGCGGTTGCACAAAAACAACGCGCTCGATTTTGACGATTTGCTGATTAAGACGGTGCGGCTGCTCCGCGATGTGCCTGACGTACGCGAGCGTTACAACGATCGGTTTCGATACCTGCTCGTTGACGAGTATCAGGACACGAACCAGTTGCAGTTTGGGCTGATTCGGCAGCTGACGGAAAAACAGCAGAACATCTGCGTGGTTGGCGATCCGGATCAGTCAATCTATCGCTGGCGTGGCGCCGACATCACAAACATCCTGAAGTTCGAAGAGCACTTTCCGTCGGCGAAAGTGATTCGGCTGGAAGAGAATTACCGCTCGTCGCAAAACATCCTCGATCTTGCCAGCGGACTTATCAGGCACAACGTTGAGCGCAAAGAAAAGGCGCTGTGGACGCAAAACGCAGCCGGCGAAAAGATTCGTTATTACCAGGCGCTGGATGCGGAGATGGAAGCGCGCTTTGTCGCGGCGAAGATCGAAGAGCATCTGAGAGCCGACGCGGACATTCGCGCGGCCGTCTTGTACCGCACGAACTCGCAATCGCGTGTGTTTGAAGAAGCGATGCGCCGCGCGGGACTCGCTTACAACATTGTCGGTGGGTTCTCATTCTACGAACGCATGGAAGTGCGGGACATCATCGCGTATCTGAAGCTGGCGATGAACCCGCACGACTCGATCGCGCTGCAACGCGTCATCAACACGCCAACGCGCGGCATTGGCAAGACGACTCTTGATCAAGTCGAAACGCGTGCGCGCGAATTCGGCATCTCTCATTGGTCAGCGATTTCCGATCTGATCGAAGATGAGCGACAGCTATCGGCGCGGGCCGTGGCAGCGCTAGCGAATTTTCAGCGCGTGGTCAACGGACTGGCGGCAAAGGTTCAGCAGCTTATTCAACCGGCGGAATCTGACGACGGAGACGACGTCGCAGACAACACTATCGAGTCAGCGTCGCCCGTTTCAGATTTGGTGAAAGCCGCGATTCTCGATACCGGTTACGAGAACGCTCTGAAATCCGAGAATAACGAGGAAGCCGAAGCGCGACTCGAGAACCTGCAAGAGTTGGTGAACGCAGCAGTCGATTACGACGATCAAGGTGCGCAGGGCCTGCGCGACTTCATCGATCACTCGGCGTTGGTGGCTGATACGGATCAATACAAGGCAGACGTGCCGGTAACGCTAATGACTGCGCACTCCGCCAAGGGCTTGGAGTTCCCGCTGGTTTTCATCGTCGGTCTCGAAGACGGCCTGTTCCCCCATTCGCGATCGCTCAGCGATTCGTCGGACATTGAAGAGGAGCGTCGCCTTTGTTACGTCGCTATGACGCGCGCAGAGCGATTTTTGTATGTGACCCATGCGGTAAAGCGTCGGGTTTATGGAGAGGAACTGGCTTCTGAACCGTCGCAATTTCTCAATGAGATGCCCTTGGAGTTGATCGATGACCTCTCACACGGGCGATCCTGGTTATCATTTGCCCGTGGCTCAAGCGCGGTTGCGGACGATGGACATATCAGCGCGCATCGCGACACGAAAGCCAGAGCAAAGTACGAAGGGAAGACTTACGATAGCGCCCAATCGATCGCTGACTTCTTTCGTGATCGTGCCGGCCGGATGGGCGGTTCCAAAGTCGCGGGTCGAACCCCCTCAGCGCAAGGCTCGACGCCTTCAAATAAAGCTCCGGCCACGGCATCGCAAGGCAGTGGACAGTTGCTACCGGGTGCGTATGTCCGTCACGCAAAGTACGGAAGGGGCTTGGTTTTGCGTCGCGAAGGCTCTGGGGACCAAATCAAGTTGACCGTCAGTTTCCCGGGTTACGGGCAGAAAAAACTCGTCGAAAAATATGCGGGGCTGGAAAAAGCATAGAGAAAAGCTGCTGACCGGATCTTCGCCCACGCGACCCCTCGCAATCTCATAACTCGCAGCCCTATTTTTGCAGCGAAATCGTACACGCCGGCTGGCCTACCTCGGTAGACATGCCTGGATCGGTGTGCTAGCCTTTTTCGCGTTATACACAGCGAACCTCGCGAAAAACGGGTTCGCTTTCTTTTTGAGCTATTAGGCTTTATCTAGATTTCGTCGCGACCTGCCCGAGCGGGGAATCGGACGAATTGGTCTTTTCAGAGCAGCGTTTCAGGAACTCTAGCCCTAGCTTCGGCTTTAACGCCTTCAGTCTCCTTAGTCGAAGGACGAGTCGCGTCGCCAATGCGGCTCGCACGCGCGCTACTGAAAAGTTGGCAAAAACTATCGGACAGGAGAGCCCGACTTGAAGAAGATAACCATCATCCTGGGAAGCGCCTTTGGTGTGCTTCTCGTCTTTTCAGTATTTTCCTACGCCAAAACCTTAATTCAAGCACAAAATCCAAAGCCCGCGGCTCAGGAAAAAGTCATTGAGGTTGCCGGGCAAATACCCGAAACGGTTTCCGAGCCGACGCCCGCGACCACCGCGGCCGCGGAAGTTCCAGCAGTTCGGCCGGGCGAAACGTATTCGGCCACGGCTTACAGTCTTCGCGGAAAGACGGCAAGCGGACAGTTCGTGACCCGCGGACTGATTGCGGCTGATCCGAGAGTACTGCCGATCGGCACGCGTGTACGGTTGGAAGCGGGGCCATGGAGCGGGGAATACGTAGTTGCCGATACGGGCGGCGCAATTAGAGGTCGGAAAATAGATATTTGGACACCATCCTCCCGCGAGGCGATGCAGTTTGGCCGTCGCGCAGTGAAACTGACGGTGCTCGCGATTCCGGGATCGCGCTCGAAGACGCCAGTGCTGCAGCCGAAACCGGCCACTACGACAACGGCGGCAACCACAGACGCGAAGCAGGAAAAATAACCTCACAGCCTGGCCAACTCAACCGATTAACAAAACAGTTTCGAATTATTAGCGGGAGCAATCCCGCTTTTCTTTTTTGTATCGCCAACAGTTAAGATGCTGCGGTGAACACAGACGCATCGTGCGCAGCAATTTTGGTTGAAGTCTGGCGCGGGCCGATCATCGAATCGCTGCACCGCGGCCATTTGATCGCGGTTGACGGCGAGGGAAAAACAATCGCGGAAATTGGTGATGCGGAGACAGTCAGTTTCATTCGTTCATCGGGCAAACCGTTTCAGGCTATTCCGTTAATCACTTCAGGCGCCGCCGATCGATTCGGCCTGACCGAAAAAGAAATTGCCATCGCGTGCGGTTCACACAGCGGTGAACCGATTCATGTTGAGGCTGCCCAGTCCATTCTGCAAAAGATCGGGTTGGACGCGTCCGCGCTGAAATGCGGCGTTCACGAACCGTTCAGCGTCGAAGTCGCCCGTGAATTGGTGGAGAATCAGCAGCCTCCCAGCGTTCTGCAAAATAATTGTTCAGGCAAGCATGCGGGAATGTTGGCTCTGGCAAAGCACCTCGGGGCGCCAACGGAAACCTACGACAGTCCAGACAATCCAGTACAACAACAGATCCTGCGTTCGGTCTCCGAGTTTTCCGATATTCCGCAAGGAGAAGTCGCCATTGGTATTGACGGTTGCGGTGTCCCCGTCTTCGGATTATCAGTACGCGCGATGGCGCTGATGTACGCGCGCCTGGTTCACCCGCCGGCGCACTTCGACGACAAGGTGAAAGATGGCTGCCGGCGCATTGTGCACGCCATGACGACTTACCCTGAGATGGTAGGTGGCAGCAAAGATCGGCTGGACACAGAGTTGATTCGCGCCGCCGGCGGCCGTTTGATTTCCAAAATTGGCGCCGAAGGCGTCTACACAGTAGGTGTGTTGCCGGGCGCTGAGTGGCCCACCGGAATCGGTTTCGCTTTGAAGATCGAAGACGGCGACGACAAGCGCGCGCGACCACCCGCGGTCATCGAGGCGCTGCGGCAGCTCCGTGTTTTGCCCAATAGCGAAATAATGGCGCTGGCGGCGTACTCGCCTACGGCGATCACAAACCGTCGTGGGGAGAAGGTGGGGGAAGCGCGCGCCGCCTTCTCGCTCGATGTCGGCAAGTAAATGGCCAGCACGACGACCGAAAATGAACCTGTTCTGCTGCGCGATTCCGCCGGACGCGTAGACTACGATTCCATTCCGGATGTGATTCAGTGGTTCCTCGATTTTGACGAGCGCGTCGCCGTCATCAAACACCCGAAAATTGAAGAACTGTTTCAGTGGAAGCAGCAGCAAAGCCGCAACGCCGGCGAAAACGTATTCAGCTTTAATCGCGCCGAGGATCGACTGGCTATCGGAATCATTCAGTCGGTCGCACACCATCCGAGTGAAGAAGCGCTGCATGGGTGGATCGCGCAACTCTTGAACGCACTCAACAGCGCGTCGAAGGGAACCGAGGATGTGGCGAAGGCGTATACGCTGGAAATGGACGCGCCTTCGGTAGTAAACGAGTCAGTGAAGATTCCCAGCGCATCAGCGCGCCAAGAGTTCCTGATCAACTGCTGGCTGGAAACGCTGTGCACTGCTGAAATTCGCGTTCTCGGGTGGCTCTACAAAGAGATTTATCAACGACCGTTTCAACCGGATAACTATTAGGAACATAGCCATCGATCCGATCACGTTCAAAATTCTGGTCAGTCTTGCCATCGTCGTGATTGCGACGGTGCATGGTTACGGCGCGGCGTGGTTGGCGATCTGGATGCTCTTTCATCCGTACAACGCCAAGAAGATTCTTGGAGTGACGATCTGGCCGCAGGGAATGATCCCACGACATCGTGAACGGCTCGCCCAATCGATCGGCAATGCGGTCGGCAACGAATTGGTCTCGCAGGAAACAGTTTTTAATGCCTTGTTTGAAACGGGCTTCTTCAATCGGAAAATCGAAGGCTTCGTAAACTCCTATACAACTGAATTGCTATCGACCGTCTATCCATCGCTGATCGAAGCGCTCCCGACCGGCGCACGCGCGCCGGTGCTCGATACGATCGCGGCGTTGCAATACAGACTTGCGGAACACATCGCCTCAGTCCTGAAGAGCGAACAGACTGCCGACGCTATCGAGAAGTTCGTCGACCGCCAGGTCGATAAAGTTTTGGAGCAGCGGCTGAATGAGACCATTAGCGAAAAAACATTCGATCAAATCAACAAGTTCGCACAAGGCCGCTTTCACGATTTGGTTAACGATGAAAGCTTTGAAAGAAATGTGAGCCAGTTCGTCAGCGACCGCCTGGGCGATCTCGCCGGCACGCACGCGACTTTGGCGGAAATGTTCACGCCGGAAACGGTAGCGCTCGTCAAAGATCGCATCGCACAACAGGTGAGGCCGATCGCGGATCATCTGGCTGACATCATCACCAGTCCGACTACGCGAAGTCAGATTGGCGGCCTGATCAAGCGGGAAGTCGACGACTACTATCGCGACCTTTCGTTCTTCAAAAAGATTTTTATCTCACGCGAACGGATTTATTACGAAGTTGACGACATGGTGCACGGAACCATGCCCCGCCGCGTTGATGAGTACTTGCGCGGT
>Ga0207644_10001085_pt1 | contig 17449 bp, 12 predicted proteins | sample KBSS73metaG_FD_184326 | JGI IMG/M metagenome (GOLD analysis project Ga0207644, IMG submission 184326) | Switchgrass rhizosphere microbial communities from Kellogg Biological Station, Michigan, USA - KBS S7-3 metaG (SPAdes) (version 2) | ecosystem: Host-associated > Plants > Roots > Rhizosphere... | reverse complement strand
CTTGCCGTGGCCGCCCAGCTTGCCGATGTCGACGATCGCGTCCATGTCCGTGTTGTTGTAGACGGTCGCGTTCATCGTGATGGCGTCCTCGGCAGTGAAGTCCAGCTGCTCCGATTCGAGGACGATCTCGAAGGGAGGCGTGTCCTCCGGCGCACGCGCAGGCTTCTTGTCCTTGGCCCAGGAAGGCGCTCCGGCGAGGAGAGTGAGGGCGGCGAGCCCGAGGATCGCCGCCCGGAATGCCGACGTCTTCAATGCGGGGCGCACTCGCAGAAGGCATTGTTGGGGCAGCAGAAGCTCGACGTGTCGCACGTGATGAGGTGCGAGCCCTTCGGGCACGGGCCCGAGCGCGACAGCTCGTCCCCGGCAATGACGGATGCCGAAGAACCGCAGAGGGACGGCGCCACCACCGCCGCGAGGAACGCCAGAACCGCGATCTTCTTTCGCATGGGTCCTCCTCCAAGAATGGAAGCGATCCTACACCCGCGGACGCGGGACGGGAAGGGTGCGGATCCGGGGCGGGCGGATCCGCGAAAAAACGGACGCTAGCGGCCCGTCTTCGCGCCCAGGCAGCGCGCGACGGCTTCTTCCAGGTGCCGGGTGTCGATCGGCTTGGCGAGGTAGCCGTCGAATCCCGCTTCGAGCGCGCGGCGCTCGTCCCCCGGCATGGCGAGGGCCGTGAGGGCCAGGATCGGGATGGAGGCGGTGAGCGGGTGCGCCTTCAGCTCGGCTGCCGCGGTGAATCCGTCCTTGACGGGCATGGCGAGGTCCATGAGCACGAGGTCCGGGAGCTCGCGGCGCGTCATCTCGACTCCGATGGCGCCGTTCTCGGCCAGGAGGACACGGTGGCCGAGCCGTTCGAGCAGCGCACGCGAGAGCTCTCGATTGAGGTCGTGATCGTCGACGACGAGGATGGTCGCGGGCGCGCCCGGCGCCGCGGGGGGCCGCGCCGGGGGTTCCGGTCGCGCGCGGCCGGTCGCCCGGTCCACGGTCTCGAGGAGCCCCGACATCGAGATGTCTCCCTTGCGCGCCAGCAGATGCACGTCGCGCGCGAGCCGCTCCCGCTCCTGTCCCGAGAGCGTCGCGGCCGTCAGGAGGATGATCGGTACCCCGCGCGTGCGCGCGTCGGCGGCGAGCGTCTCGATGATCTGGAAGCCCGAGATGTCGGGGAGCATGAGATCGACGACCGCCAGGTCGGGCTGCTCGCGCAGCGCGAGGTCGATGCCTCGCCGCCCGCTGTCGCACGTCAGCACGCGGTAGCCGGCCGGGCCGAGGGTCGAGGCGAGCAGATCGCACACCGTCGGGTCGTCGTCGATGACCAGGACGGTGGGGCGCGCGTTTCCGCGGCCCGGCAGGACGAGCCCCTGCAGGCGGTCGAGCAGCGTGTGGCGCTGGATCGGCTTGACGAGGTACTCCGAGGCGCCGAGCGCGAGCGCGCGGCGCGGATCGCCCAGGACCGACTGGATGACGACGGGGATGTCGCGCGTCGTCGGATCGCGCTTGAGCTCGCGCAGGAGCTCGAGCCCGTCCTCGTCCTCGAGGATGATGTCGAGGAGGATCGCCGCCGGGCGCAGGCGCACCGTCACGGCGAGAGCCTCGTCGACCGTCTCCGCCAGGGCCACGTCGTACCCGGCGTCGGCCAGCGTGTCCTGCAGGAGCCGCGCCGAGGCGGGGTTGTCCTCGACGACGAGAACGAGCGCGCGCTCGCCGGGCCCGGGCTGGCTGCCCGCGGGGAGCCGCGCGAGCGGCGCGGGCTGCGCGGGCGCGGGCGCGGGCGGCAGGGGCGCGGGCGGCGCGGGCGCGGGCGGGACCGCAACTCCGGGCGCAGCCGCGATGAGAGCCAAAGCGGAACCGGAACCGGGCTCCGCGCACGGCGCCGCCGGCGGCGCGGACTCCCCCGCGCTCTCGCTCCTCGGCGGCGCCTCCAGGCTCCCCCCATCATGGTCCCTCTCGAGGACGGCGCGTGCGGCTTCCGTCCCCTCCGCGGGGAGGGTGAACCCGATCGTCACGCCCGGTCCGGCGCCGCTCTCGATCCGGATCGTGCCGCCGTGCTGCTCGACGAGCCTCTTCGAGATCACGAGGCCCAGTCCCGTTCCCTGATGCTTCTTCACGAGTGCGCTCTCGCCCTGAACGAAAGGCTGGAAGAGCTTCTCGCGCAGCGACGGGTCGATCCCCGGCCCCTCGTCGCGGACCCAGAAGCGGACCGAGTCCCCGCGGTCCTCCGCGCCGATCTCCACCGTCGCGCCGTCGGGGCAGAACTTCACCGAATTGGAGAGCAGGTTGAGCAGGATCTGCCGGATCTTGCCGCGGTCCGCCATCGCGCGCCGCTGAGTTCGAACGAGGGGCCGCACCGTGATCTGCTTGCGGCGCGCGGCGGGAATGATCAGCGTCAGCGCGTCCCCGATCGCGTCCTCGGCCGCGAGCGGCTCGAGCGCGAGCGACGCGCGTCCGGCCTCGATCTTGGCGAGGTCGAGGATGTCGTTGATGAGGCTCAGCAGGTGGCGCCCCGCCGCGAGGATGTCCTCGGCCCAGCGCGCCTGCCGGGGCGTCAGGGTCTCGCCGGCTTCCTCCATCAGGAGCTCGGAGAAGCCGATCACCGCGTTGAGCGGCGTGCGCAGCTCGTGCGACATGTTGGCGAGGAACTCGGACTTGAGCTGGTTCGCGCGCTCGACCTCGCGGCTCTTGGCCTCGAGCTCGCGGTGCTGCGAGCGCATCTCGTCGCGCTGGGAGGCGAGCTCTTCGGCCTGGAGGCGGAGCGTCTCGTTGCGCCGTCCCAGCTCCTCGGCGAAGCGGCCGGTCTGTTCGCCGAGGTCGTGGCGGCTGATCGTCAGCGCCAGCGGCACGGCGAGATCCTCGAGGAACGAGAGCGCCTCGTGCGAGAACCGCGGTCCGCCGACGACCAGGACCCCGACGGCGCGCTCGCCGACGACGAGAGGGACGAGCGCGACCGCCGCACACCGCGCGCCCAGCGCATCGGGCTCGACCACGTCCACGCCCGCATCCCACGGGCCTTCGAGCACGAGCGTATGGCGGGTGGTGAGGGCGGCCGCGGCGCGATTCGATGCCGACTCGGCGATGGCGCGGATCTTCGCGGGCTGGGTCGTACCGCCGATGAAGAGCAGCTCCCCCCCTTCGGCGACCCGGAAGCACACGGCGACCGCCGCGCCGACAGGGAGCGAGGCTTCGGTCAGCCCGGCCAGGAGGACGCGCTCGAGCGGGCCGTCCCCCGCGAGCGCCGTGAGGGTGCGGCCGAAGGCGAGATCCCAGGTCTGGCGCCGCGCGATCTCGGCCGACCACTCCGCGAGCTTCGCGTTGCGCGCCTCGAGCTCGGAGCGCGCGCGCTCGAGCGCCTGGGTCCGGTCGCTCACCTCCGTCTCGAGGTTGTCGCGGCCCCGCTCGAGCGCGTCCGCCATCCGGTTGAACTCGCCCGCGAGCCGCCCGAGCTCGTCGCCGCGTCCTTCGGGCACGCGCGCCGCGAGGTCCCCCTTCGAGATCTTCGCCGCGGCCTGCGCGAGGAAGCCCGCGGGCCGGATGATGTGCCGCGCCAGGAGCGACCCGACGGCCAGCGCGAAGAGCAGGATCGCCGCGCACGCCAGGAGCGTGTCGCGATACAGCCTGTGGATCGGCGCGAGGAAGGAGGTCTCGGGGACGAAGGCGAAGACCGTCCACGGGACCGTGCGCAGGCGCCGCTCGGCGGCCAGCGTCCAGCCTTCCCCCTCGCCGCGCTCGCGGAAGACGTCCGACTGCATCGAGGTGCGGGCGCGAAAGTACTCCTCGGGCGCGGTCACGGGCGTTTCGAGGAGGGCGCGGGTGCGGCCCACGAAGCGCTCCTCCTCGACGAGCCTGTCGATCGTCGGGCCGTCGAGGCGCGCCGTCGGCTTGAAGAGCAGGTTCGCGCGCGCGCTGTGGCCGATCCGGATCCCGTAGCGGTCCAGAAGGACCATGTAGCTTCCGATCCCCGCCCGTCCGTTCGCCGCGCGGATCGTCTTCCAGAGCGCGGCGGCGCGCACGTAGATGGCCACCATGCCGACGACGCGTCCGTTCGAGACGACCGGGGCGACGTACGCGATCGAGGGCGTGGAGCCCGACAGCGGCAGGGAGACGTAGACGTCCGAGATGGCGAGCTGTCCGGCCAGGGCCTTCTGGAAGTGCGGCCGGAACCGGATGGGGATCCCCTCGAGGCCCCGCTCGGTCGCCATGACGACGGTCCCCGCCGCGTCGATCACCGCGAGGCCGCGGATGTTGGGGTCGGTCCTCTCGTGGATCTCGAGCACGGTGCGCAGCTGCGAGCGCCGGTCGTCGCGCCCGTCGCTGTCGGCGAGGAGGAATCCACGCACCTCCGGGAACTCACCCAGGCGTGTCACGGAGGTGACGTAGACGCGATGGAACTGATCCACCTCGCCGGCGAGCTGCTCGGCGCGCGCGATGAGGACCTCGGCCGCGTCCCGGCGTATCTGCTCGCTCGCGTTGTGCACGCCCACCACGGCGGCCGCGGCGAGCGGCAGCGCGGACGCCGCCACCAGAAGCACGATCATCTTCCAGCGGAGAGGCCAGTCGCGGAAGCGGAGCGTGCGGAAATGGGACACGCGGGATCCTCGGATCAGGACGGCAGGAAGACGTGGAAGACGGAGCCGCCGCCTTCGCGGTCGCTCACCGAGACGCTGCCCTCGTGGGCCGCGAGCACGAGGCGCACCAGGTAGAGCCCGAGCCCGTAGCCGCGCCGCGCCGTGTCCCGCTTCGCCTCGACCGAGCCGAACTTCTCGAACACCTCGGTCTTGAGCGCATCGGGGATCCCCGGGCCGCGGTCGGCGATCTCGACGGCTCCGCCGCCCTGCTCGGCGCGCCGCACGGTCAGCTCGATCGTGTCTCCGCTCCGCGAGTACTTGACGGCGTTCGCGAGGAGGTTCTCCAGGCAGCGGCGCGACAGCTTGCGGTCCGCGCGGACGAACACCTCGTCCGCCACCGTGAGGGTGAGGCCGACCCGCTGGGACTTCGCGGCGCCCTCGAGCGTCGCGACGGCGTCCGCGGCCAGGACCCCCAGCGAGAGCCGCTCGCGCACGAGGTGCAGCTCGCCCGCCTCCAGCAGGCGCACGTTGAGCATGTCCTCGAGGATCTCCCGCAGCCTTTGGCTGGACTCGGTCGCGCGCTCGAGGAAGAGCGCCACGTCCGGCGCGCACGTCTTCGCCAGCTTGCGATGGAGCAGCTCGAGGAATCCCTGGACGCCCATCAGCGGATTGCGCACGTCGTGGACGATGAGCGACACGAGATCGTCCTTCAGCGCCTGGAGGTGCTTGAGGTCCTGGAGCTGGGTGCGGATCATCGTGTCCTGCTGGCGCATCTTGAGGAAGGCGGCCACGCGCAGCAGAAGCTCGCGGCGGTCGACCGGCTTGGTCAGGAAGTCGTCGGCCCCTGCGGAGAGCCCGGCGTTGCGGTCGTCCTGCTCGCTGAGCGCCGTGAGCAGGATCACGGGAAGGAAGCCCTCGCCCCCGCGCTCGCGGATGAGCCGGCACGTATCGAAGCCCGACAGCTCCGGCATCATGACGTCGAGGAGCACGAGGTCCACCGTCTCGTGCTCGAGGATCTCGAGACCGGCCTTGCCGTTCTCCGCTTCGATGACCCGGTAGCGCGTTTCGAGATAGTCGCGCAGGAGGGTCCGGTTGCGGCGATCGTCGTCCACGAGCAGGACCGTGGCGCGCGCGCCGTCCGCGCGCGTCTGTCCCTGCGATGGGAGGGCATGGGCGTCGTCGGGTCCGATCTCCTGGACTCCGCCCGAACGGGTCTTCGACTCATGCGGCACTTCGATCGCGCCTCCGCTGCTGAAGGTGGTCCCCTGTGACGCGGCCCCGGCGCTGCACGGCCCCGGCGCTGCGCGGCCCTCGCGCGCGTCGTGGCCCGGATCGATGACAGCTCCGAACGCGTTGTCCCCCGTCCAATCTAGTGTCCGGACGTGGGGAGGCAACCGGGGGCGGGCAGATCCCCTGAGGGGGGGATAACACCCCAAAAGGGCCGTGCGGCACCGGGATCCGGGTGGTCTGGGTCCGGAGGGTTCGGGGGTTGGGGGGTTCGAGGGTTCGGGGGGCCGGGATGGTCGGGAGGGTCCGCGGGCCCCCGGTTAGGTCAGTCGAACTCGAAGGGGCGGGGCGGGGGCTTCTCGTCCTTGTTCTTCTCGGCCTTCTTCATGGCCTCTTCGAACTTCTTCGCGAGAATCTCCTTCTCGTGCTTCGCGTTGTCCATCCGGGCGGCGAAGTCCTTGTCGGCCTTCTCGCGCGCTCCTTTGACCTCGGTGAACGCCTGATCGAAGGACTTCACGGGCGCCTTCTTGGGGCGCTCCTCGGAGAGGATCACGCCCGTGGCCGCGTCCACGACGAGGCGCGTGTCGCAGCAGGGGCAGAGGATCTCGAAGCGGCCGTCGTTCCTGGGCATGCGGGAATTCTCGGCCAGGAGCGAGGGTTCGTCAATCTCTCCTTTGACGGCTACGTCAGGGGCGCGCCGTCCGGCCTTAGCCCAGGGTCGAGGTGTAGCCCTTCCGCTCGCGCAGGCCGGCCACGATCGCATCGAGGTCCTCGTCGTGGTTCGATTCGACCGCGCGCACGTTGCGCCGCACCCGCCGCCACGCCGCATCGCAGAAGACGCGCGCCATCCGGATCTCGTCGGCGGCCTCCGCCTCGCCGCGCTCCTTGATCGAGGAGGTCACGCGCGAGAGGGTGGCGAGCATCGCGTAGAGGTCGATGGCCGCGTCGGCGAGACGGCGCTGCAGGTACTCGCGCTCGACGAGGTGGGAGCGCTCGCGGCGGATGACCGCTTCGACCTGGCCGGCGAAATCGGCCGTCTGCGCCTCGAGCAAGGCGGCCTGATCGCGCAGCGCCTCGTGGACGAAATGGAGCCGCTCCGGCTTGACCGCGCGGCGCAGCCGCCCCGCGGCGTACTCGCTCAGGACGCTGGTGTGCGAGAGCGGGCTCTTAAGCGCCTCGCCGACGGTCTTGAGGTACTCGCCCCGCTTCTGCATGCCGGTGAGCGCGATGAGGACGCGCAGGATCTCGTTGGTTCCCTCGAAGATCATGTTCACGCGCGCATCGCGCACGGCGCGCTCGTAGGGGTATTCGCGCATGAAGCCCGTGCCGCCCGCCACCTGCACCGCGTGGTTCGTGGCGCGCCAGAGGGCCTCGGTGCCGAAGATCTTGCAGATCGCGGCCTCGATCGAGGCGTCCAGCTTGCGGTCGTGCAGGCCGGCCGCGAGATAGACCATCGACTCGAGAGCGAAGGCATCGACCGCCATCTCGGCAAACTTCTCCTTCAGCATCTCGAACTCGATGATCGGCTTGCCGAACTGCTGGCGCGTCTCGCCGTGCTCGAGCGCCTTGCGGATGGCCACCTTGATCCCGCCCACGCAGCCCGCCGCGAGCGACAGGCGGCCCGTGTTCAGGATCTCGACCGCGATCTTGAAGCCGCGCCCCGGCTCGCCCACCAGGTTCTCGGCGGGAACGGGGACGTCCACGAAGGAGAGCTCCACGGTGTTCGAGCCCTTGATCCCCATCTTGTACTCGGGCTTGCCCGACGTGAACCCGGGCAGATCGCGCGTCACGAGAAACGCGGTGATCTTCTCGCGCCCGTCCGGCATGGGGGTGCGCGCGAAGGTCTGGATGACGTGCGCGTAGCCGCCGTTCGTGCACCAGATCTTGTTCCCGTTGAGGACCCACACGTTGCGCGCCGGATCGAAGACCGCGCGGCTCTTGAGCGCCTGCGCGTCCGACCCGGAGGACGGCTCGGTGAGCGCGTACGCGCAGATCCATTCGCCCGTGGCGATCTTGGGCAGGAAGCGCTTCTTCTGCTCCTCGGTGCCGTACAGGACGATCCCCTTCGAGCCGAGCGAGAGGTGCCCGCCGATGTGGGTCGCGACGGAGGCGTCGTAGAGGGAGATCTCCTCCATCATCCGGCAGTAGGCGGTGGCCGACCACCCGAAGCCGCCGTGCTCTTCGGGGATCGTCACGCCCATCACGCCGAGCTCCGCGAGGCCGTCCTTCACCGATTCGGGGATCTTCCCTCCCTCGTCGATGGCCTGGGAGTCGATCTCCTTCTCGGCGAACTTGCGGACCGAGTCGAGGAGGAGCTCGAGGTTCTCTTTCTCGTCCTCGCGCATCTTCGGATAGGGCTCGAGCAGCTCTTCGGCGAAAGAGCCGGCGAACAATCCGCGGACGATGCCCGCGGTTTCAGTGGTCTGCGTCATGAAGGTCCTCTAGTTTGCCTGACGAAAACGCCGCCGGCCACGTCCGCCGGCATTCCCCTTTTCGTTCACAGCCCCCGTCACTGCGGATATGCCGCGAGCGAAGCTCGTCGGCATCATCATACCGTCGCCTCCCCGGGAGGAAGTGCCGCGAGCGACGCTCGGCGCCACTTCCGTCAATATGATGCCGGATGGAAATTTCTGCCCGCGGACGCCAGATCGCGCAGATGGCCCGCAGGGGTGAAGCGCCGTCCCCGCCTCTCGGCGAGGATCTCCAGCCGCTCGACGAGGTTCGCCGTTCCGAGGGCGTCGGCGAGGCGCAGCAGCCCTCCGCGGAAGGGGGGAAAGCCCGTGCCGAGGACCATCGCGACGTCCACGTCGACCGGCGTGCGGACGATCCCCTCCCCGAGCGCGATCGCCGCCTCGTTGATCATGGGAAGAACGAGCCTCTCCTGGACGGGCGTGAGCCGTCCCGCCGGACGTCCCGGCAGAGGCTCCTCGCGCCGCGCCCGGCCGGGGACGCCTGCGATCCGCGCGGCCTCGGGGTCGGCGCGCCGCTTGTCGCCGCCGGGGCCGTAGCGGTAGAAGCCGCTCCCGGACTTGAAGCCTTTGCGCCCCGTCGCCGTGAGCTTGGCGAGCGCCTGCGGGGCCGCGATGCGCTCTCCGAAGCCGGCGGCGAGGACCCCGGCCACGTGGGCCGCGACGTCGAGGCCGATCCGGTCGAGGAGCTCGAACGGGCCCATCGGCATGCCGAAGGCGCGCATCTCGGCGTCCACGGAGGGCACGTCGGCTCCCTCCTCGAAGGCGAGGAGCGCCTCGCCCAGGTAGGGCATCAGCAATCGGTTGACCAGAAAGCCGGGCGCGTCGCGCACCACGACGGGGGTCTTGCCGAGGCGCTTGGCGAAGTCCACGGCCGTGGCCGTGACGGCCTTGTCCGTGCGGCGCGAGACGACGACCTCGACGAGCGGCATGCGGTCCACCGGGTTGAAGAAGTGCAATCCGACGAACCGCTCGGGATGGCGCGCGCCTCCCGCGATGTCCCCGATCGGAATGGACGAGGTGTTCGAGGCGAGGATCGCGCTCTCGGAAACGAGCTCCTCGAGCCGGAAGAAGACCTCGCGCTTGGCCCCAAGCTCCTCCACGACCGCCTCGATCACGAGGTCCGCCGCGCGGAATCCGGACCACTCGGTCGTGCCCGAGATCGCGGCCCGCCGCGCGGCCGCTTCGCGCGCGTCGATCTTGCGGCGCGCGCGTTCCCCCTCGATGGTCTTCGCCGCCGAAGCGATCCCCTTGGAGAGCGCGCTCCAGGAGACGTCGCGCATCCGGACGAGCGTCCCGGCCGAGGCGCACGCCGTCGCGATCCCCGCGCCCATCTGCCCGGCCCCGATCACGCCCACCTTCGAGATCCGGCGGAGGGCCGGCACGGGGCCGGTCACGCCCGGGTCGGACTTCGCCGCCGTCGTCGCCTTGAAGAGGAAGATCAGGCTCTTCGAGGTCGGGGTCGCGATGAGCTCGCCGAGGAGCCGCGCCTCGTGGTCCAGTCCGCGGGCGAGACCCAGCCCCGGGCCCTCCGCGGCCGCGCGCAGCGCGAGGAAGGGCGCGGGGTATTCGCTCTCCCGGGCCTTCGCGGCGAGCTTGCGGCGCGCGAGCGCGGCGATCAACGCGCGCCCGGGGGGCGTCTTCTCTGCCACGCGCATCCCGAGCGGGCGCTTCGGCGGACGGAGCGCGACCGAGGCGCGCCAGTCGCGGCGCTCGCCGTCGGGCGTCCGCGCGGACGGGGACGTCTCGAGGGCCTGGCGCAGGATCCGCTCCGCCTGCTCGTCCAGGTAGACCGCCGGGACGACGCGGTCCACGAGCCCTACGCGGCGGGCGCGCTTCGCATCCAGGGTCCGGCCGGAGACGATGAGGTCGAGCGCGGGAGCGAGCCCGATCAGGCGCGGCAGCCGCTGCGTGCCGCCGAACCCGGGCAGGATTCCGAGCCTCACCTCGGGGAGCCCGATCTGCACCTTGGGACCGTCCGAGGCGATGCGGAAGTCGCACGCGAGCGCCATCTCGCAGCCGCCTCCGAGGCACGGTCCGCCGATCGCGGCGACCGTGGGGACGGCGAGATCCGCGATCCTCTGGAAGACCTGTTGGCCGCGGCGCGCCTTCCCCTCCCCCTCGACGGGATCCATCACGCCCTCGATCTCGGCGATGTCCGCCCCGGCGATGAACATGCCGGGCTTGGCGCTGCGGAAGATCAGGCCGCGCACCCTGCCGTTGGCGCGCACTTCGGTCAGGAAGGTGTCGAGCCGCTCCATCGTGGGCGTCGTGAGCTTGTTGATCTTCTCGCCCGGCGTGTCGAAGGTAATGCGCGCGATGCCGTCCTCGGAGACCGCGAGCGAGACGCCCTCCGCCGGCGCGCGCGTCTCGGACGCGGACGCGAACGGCAGGTACTCGCCCGTCTTCGGACTCATGGGGCTCATGCCCTCTCCACGACGATCGCGCCGCCCTGGCCGCCGCCGATGCAGAGCATGGCGAGCCCCAGCGCGACGTCGCGCCGCGCCATCTCCTTGAGGAGCGTCAGGACGAGCCGGGCGCCGCTCGCGCCGACCGGGTGGCCGAGCGCGATCGCGCCTCCGTTCACGTTCGTCCGCGCCGGATCGAGCGAGCCGACCGGCGCACCGAGACCGAGCTTCTCGCGCGCGAAGGCGGGCGACTCCATCGCGCGCATGCAGGCGATCACCTGCGCCGCGAAGGCCTCGTTGATCTCGACGAGCCCCACCTGCTCGAGGGTGATGCCCGCGCGGGCGAGGGCGAGAGGCGCCGCGTAGACGGGGCCGAGCCCCATCCGCTCGGGGTCGCACGCGGCGAACGCGACCGCGCGCACGCGCCCCAGGATCGGAAGCCGCTCCGCGCGCGCCCGCTCCTCGGACGCCAGCACGACGGCCGCCGCGCCGTCCGTGATCTGGCTGGAGTTGCCCGCCGTCACAGTGCCGTACTCGCGGTCGAACCAGGGCTTCAGCTTGGCGAGCGCCTCGAGCGACTGGTTCTCGCGCACGCCGTTGTCCTTGTCCGCGAGCGTCTCGTAGCGCGGCGGGAGCGGCAGCGGCGCGACCTCCTCCGCGAGCCGGCCCTCCGACCACGCGCGCGCGGCCCTCTTATGGCTCTCGAGCGCGAACCGGTCCTGCTCTTCGCGCGTCACTCCGAACTCGCGGGCGAGGACCTCCGCCGTCTCGCCCATGTTGAGGCCCGAGACGGGGTCCGTGAGGCCTGTTTCCAGGGCGATCACCGGCTTGAAGTCGTGCGGGCGCAGGGCCGCGAAGGCCGCGAGGCGCGCGCGGCCCGACTTGGCCCGCGCCGCCCGCGCCAGGATCCGCTTGAAGGACTCCGGGTAGAGGACGGGGATGCGCGACATCGACTCCACGCCGGCCGCGACCACGACGTCCGCCTCACCCGCGCGGATCTTCAGGACGCCGTCCGCGATCGCCTGGAGCGCCGAGCCGCAGTTGCGGTTGACCGTCGAGGCCGGCACGCGGCGCGGGACCCCGGCCGAGAGCGCGATCACGCGCCCGACGTTGGCCGCGTCGTGCGGTCCCGCGATGTTGCCGACGATGACCTCGTCGATCTCATCGGGATCCACCTCGGCGCGCTCGATCGCCTCGCGCACCGCCGCGCGCCCCAGCTCGACGGCGTCGAGGTCGGCGAGAAGGGTCCCCGCGCGGCAGAAGGGAGTTCGCGCTCCTTCGAGGACGACGACGTCGCGGGATTCGGGCAAGGGGCGTCTCCGGGGCAGGCCGGAGGCGAGTCTATCAAGCACGCGCGCTTCGGGCCAGGGACGCCGGCGACGCGTCTATGCCAGCGCGCGCCGCCCCTGGATGACCCGGATCAGGATCACGATGATCGCGAGCACCAGCAGGATGTGGATGAACCCTCCCATCGTGTTGCTGGAAACCAACCCCAGGAACCACAGAACCCCCAGGACCACGGCAATCGTCCACAGCATGGCGTGTCTCCTTTCGGCTGACGTGACCACAGTGAGCCCAAAGGCCGCGGCGCGGTATGGGGTGTAACCCTACCGGGGGTCGTCCGGCTGGGAGGTAGGGTTCTACCCCATAGAGACGGATCGTCTCGGAGTGTAGATTGCAGGTGTCTCACAAGACAGCCGACATCGGATCCCATCCACAGGCGGATCCCCTGCGGCCCATCCCGACAACACCAGAGAGGACGACACCATCATGAGAATTCGTTTCATTGCAGTACCGCTCGCGCTCCTTCTGTCCCTGCCCGTGCTGGCCTCCCCCGGACTGACCAAGAAGGACAAGGCCACCCTGCACGACGCTACGGTGGTCCTCAACACGCTCATGCACGCCCCGGACAAGGGCATACCGCAGGAGTACCTCGCGAAGGCCGACTGCATCCTCATCTTCCCGTCCGTCGCCAAGGGCGCCTTCATCGTGGGCGGTAAGGCCGGCAACGGCGTCGCCTCGTGCCGGCAGCCCAACGGAACCATGGGCTCGGCGGCGTTCTACACCGTCGGAGGCGCGAGCATCGGCTTCCAGATCGGCGGCGATTCGACGGACATCGTCATGCTCATCATGAACGAGAAGGGCATCGAGCACCTCCTGGCGGACAAGTTCACGCTCGGCGGCGAGGCCACCGCCACGGCAGGCCCGGTCGGACGTACCGCGCAGGCGGCGACCGACGCGCAGATGCACGCGCAGATCCTCTCCTGGTCCCGCTCGCGCGGGCTCTTCGTGGGCGCGGCCATCGACGGTTCCGTCGTGAAGCCCGACCAGGAAGCCAACGCGCGCCTCTACGGCACGAAGACGACCGGTACGGAGATCCTCGTCGACTCGAAGCTCTCGGTCCCGGCGTCGGCAAAGGCCTTTGTGGACTCGATCCGCACCCACATGGCGACGGCCGTCGCCATCGAGCAGGCTGAAAAGAAGTAGGAGCGGGAGCAACCCCCCCGCCCTCGCTCAACGACGTCGAGGTGTCCACCCCCATCCCAGGCACCTCGACGTCATTCTGTTTCCCGCCGTGATTCCCAAGGAGACCCTGCATGATGACCCGATCGAGTCTCAGACCGAAGACCGGAGTCGCCGGACGGTACCTTGTGGGCCTTGCGGCGGGCCTGGCCGTGGGCGCCGTGTCCGGCGCCGTGGTCGGAAACGCCTTGGTAGGTCCTCTCGGCGCCGTTGCCGGCGGCGTTCTCTGCGCCATCGTGGGCGCCTTGCTCGGACACGCCACGGCGGAAGCCATGTGGCCGACCATGGGAGATCTCTATTCGATGAGGACCCCGAGCCGGATCGAATCGCGCGCGTCCAGTCCTGCATCGCGACGGTTCGCGCCGCCCGGCGGACCGGAAACATCCATAGCACCTTCCGATGCGCGTTTTCCCGCGCGCTCGCACTATTCAAAGGAGACTCGATGAAGAAACTCGTGTTGATGATGCTGTTCGCAATCCTCCTCTCGACGCTCGCCACGGCGAGCCCCCAGCCCAAGGTCGCGGTTCTGGACGGCACGAGCTGGAAGCTCGACGTGGAGCCGGACGCCATGGCCAAGGACAAGGGAGAGAAGCAGTTCAAGGAGACCCTGACTTTCGCGGACGGGAACGTCTCCTTGAGCGCTCCGAAGGTCGGGTTCGAGGCGTCGCCCTACACCATCACGAAGGCCGGCGAGAAGGACTACACCTTCAAGGCCGAACGTGAGAGCTCCGGTGAGGGCACCGCGGTCTGGACCGGAACCGTCCATGGCAACAACCTCGACGGCAAGCTGATCCTGACGAAGAACGACGGATCCGTTCTCACCTACACCTTCAAGGGCAACAAGCTCGATTGAGCTCCCCCCCTTTGGGGCGGTCCCCGGGCCATTGCGGCCGGGGGACCGTCCCCCGTCTTCCGAGCACCGGCGGCGGGTAGGGTTTCACCCCATGGACAGTGCGAAACGACCGACACATAATCGAATCGATGCGACGCTTGCCTAAAGGGAATCGACGACGTCGATGAGCGGACCTCGTCCGAAACCGGATTCGAGCCTGCGCCCGGGTCCCGGGGCTGTTCACCGGGCCGCGGTCGTCTCGCGACGCTACGCAGCGGCCTTGAAGTCCCACCTGGCGTCCCGGCGACAGCCGAGCCTTCGGCGGGCCGGAGACCTGGGCCACCAGGCCATCGCAGCCGGCCTGGGATCGTCGGATCTGGCCAAGATCCACGAGCAGGCGCTGATCCGCCTCGTCTCCTCCGGCGACTCGCCCCAAACCATGGACGGCAAGATCGCGAGGGCCGCGCCCTTCTTCATCAAGGCGCTGGGATCGTTCGAGTCCAACCATCGCGCGGCGGTCGAGGCGAACGGCCACCTGAGCCGGCTGAGCGGGTCGATGCATCGCCGTACCGTCGAGCTGGCCGGAGCCAAGCGTCAGCTGAAGCGTGAATTCGTCCGGCGGAAGTACCTGGAAGCGGCGCTCAAGAAGAGCGAGCAGCACTACGGCGAGCTGCTCCTGAAGTCACGTTACATGCAGGAGCACCTTCATCGGCTCTCCCGCAAGATCCTCCACGCGCAGGAGCAGGAGCGCAAGCGGATCAGCCGGGAGCTCCACGACGAGATCGGGCAGACCTTGACCGCGGTCAACGTCAAGCTCGCGACGTTGAAGAAGGAAGCCCAGGTCACTACCAAGGACCTCAAGAAGGCGATCAGCAGCACGCAGCGGCTCGTGGAGAGATCGATGAACACGGTGCATCGGTTCGCTCGGGAGCTGCGCCCGCCCGTGCTCGACGATCTGGGACTCATTCCAGCCCTGCATTCCTACATGAAGGTATTCGCCAAGCAATCCGGTGTTCACGTCCGCTTCAAGGCGTTCGCCGGGGTGGAGAAGATGCACAACGACCGCCGGACTGCCCTCTATCGCGTCGCCCAGGAGGCCTTCACCAACATCGACAAGCACGCCCAGGCGACCTTGGTGAGCGTCACCATTACGAAGGCCAAGCGGCTCGTCCGGATGGAGATACACGACAACGGCAAGTCCTTCGACGCGAGCCGTCTCGCGGCCCGAAAGATCGTGCGGCTGGGACTCCTCGGCATGCGGGAGCGCATCGAGATGGTCGGCGGCACTTTCAGCGTCGAATCGGAGCCGGGCAAGGGCACGACCGTCCGGGCGCTGGTGCCGCTCGGCGGCCGCGGATGACATCCATGCGTCCCAGTGCGCCGGGAGTGAAGCCCATCGCGGTTCTCCTGGCCGACGACCATGCGGTAGTCCGAGAAGGTCTTCGGAAGCTGCTGGAGACTGAGACCGACATCCAGGTGGTCGGTGAAGCCTCGAACGGCCGCGAGGCCGTGCGGTCGACCAAGGAGCTGCTCCCCGCCGTGGTCGTCATGGACATCGCGATGCCGCTGCTCAACGGCGTGGAGGCCACCCGGCAGATCCTCAAAGCGGTTCCCGCCACGAGGGTCGTCATCCTCTCCGCTCATGGCGACGACGTCTACGTCGAGCAGATGATGGAGATCGGCGCCGCCGGATTCCTGATCAAACAGTCTTCCGCCCTCGTGCTCGCCAAGGCGATCCGCGAGGCCGTCAAAGGCAAGACCTTCTTCAGCCCGACGGTTGCCAGCAGGCGCTCGGAGCGCCAGCGCAACGCGATTCGCGGGACCAACGGACGCACGAGCAAGAAGGCCGTGGTCCTCACCTCGCGCGAAGTGGAGATCCTGCAGCTGATCGCCGAAGGAAAGGCCAACAAGCAAACGGCGGCCGAGCTCGGCATCAGCATCAAGACGGTCGAGAAGCACCGGCAGCATCTCATGACCAAGCTGGACATCCACGACACCGCAGGGCTCACCCGCTACGCCATCGCCTCCGGGATCATCGAGAGCGGAGTCCGCCTCACCATCGAGCCGTGATCCGCGTCGCGGGCTTCCGAAACTACGAGCCTACTCCTTGGTCTGATGCGCTTCGACGCGGTCCCCGCCGGCGTGCTTGGCGGCGTACATCGCGTCGTCGGCGGCGCGGAGCAGCTCGCTCGGAGTGGAGCCGTCCGCGCGCGCCTGCGCCACTCCCGCCGACACCGTGATCGCGGTTGCCGGCTGGTCGCCGTGCCGTAGGACGAGATTCTTGACGAGTGCGCGGATCTTCTCGACCCTCTGGCACGTATCGGCCAGGGACGAATCCGGAAACACGAGCACGAACTCCTCGCCGCCGTAGCGGCACGAGATGTCGCTCTTCCGCAGGTTCACCCGCAGGATGTGTCCCAGCTCGCGCAGCACCGTGTCGCCGGCCTCGTGGCCGTACGTGTCGTTGAAACGCTTGAAGTGATCGAGGTCGATCATCGTCACGCAGAGCGGAGATCGCCGTCGCACGGCGGCGTGCAGCTCGCGGGCGAGAACCTCGTCGAGGTAGCGCCGGTTGTAGAGCCCCGTCAGCGCGTCCAGGGTGGCCTGCTCCCGAAGGCTTTCGCGCAGCCGAAGATTCGAGATCGAGAGCTTGATGGCCTCGCCCGTCGTGACCGCGAGCTGCTGCTTCACCGCCCCCATCGGCGCTTCGTTCGCGGATCCGATGAGGCAGAGGAGCCCGAGAGTCTCCCCCTGCACGCTCAGGGGGACGCACAGGTAGGCGCTCGCGGGCTGGCCGGCGAAGTGGCTGCAGACCAGCGCGCCAGCTCGGTCGATGACCTCGTGGAGCTGGCCGCGCCGCATCGCCCAGCAGTCGCCGAGAGCGAACGCGGGCACGATCGCGGTTTCGTCGCCCCAGCGCGCCACCGTTTCGACCCGCTGCTCGCGGGGCTGGAGCATCGCCAGAAAGCCGCTGTGGCCCGCGAACAGATCGCCCGCCATCAGGGCGATCACCTCGTACGCCTCTTCCTGCGTCGCGCAGGCCTGGAGCAGATCGTTCATCTGGTTCAGGCGGCTCATTTCGTGATCGCGCTGCTTCATCTCGGCGAGCAGGACGACCAGCTCCTCGTTCGCCTTCCGCACTCCGTCTTCCGCCACCTTGCGTTCGGTGATGTCGCGCACATTGCACTGGATCACCCGGATGCCCTCGACGAGGTAGACGTTGCTAACGAACTCCACCTGCACGCGGTGCTTCGACTTGGTCTCCAGCGGCAGGTTGTCGTAGCGGATGTAATCCTCGTCCTGCAGCCGGCGCATGGCTTCCTGGCTGGCGAGGATGTCCTTGACGGGACCGATCTCCCACAGCGCCTTGCCGACCAGCTCGTCGTGGGAGTAGCCGAGCATGTCCTCGAGGAAGGGATTGACGTCCGT
>Ga0207644_10001083_pt1 | contig 17458 bp, 16 predicted proteins | sample KBSS73metaG_FD_184326 | JGI IMG/M metagenome (GOLD analysis project Ga0207644, IMG submission 184326) | Switchgrass rhizosphere microbial communities from Kellogg Biological Station, Michigan, USA - KBS S7-3 metaG (SPAdes) (version 2) | ecosystem: Host-associated > Plants > Roots > Rhizosphere... | reverse complement strand
AACGTCGATGTCAGCGGACTTGTCTGCCTCGATGTGGGCGCTTCAACCGGCGGCTTTACTGACTGTCTCTTGCAGCACGGGGCGAAGAGAGTCGTGGCACTCGATGTCGGTCATAACCAGCTGGACTGGAAGATTCGCAATGACACCCGCGTGGAAGTGCGCGAAGGAATCAACGCGCGCCACGTTTCGCCAGCAGAGTTCGCGCACAAGTTTGATTTGCTGACGATTGACGTTTCGTTCATCTCGCTCACAAAAATCTTGCCGGCCGTTGTTCCGTTCTTGGGCGAAGGCGGGCGCATCGTCGCGCTAATCAAACCTCAATTCGAAGTCGGCAAAGGCGAGGTCGGCAAAGGGGGTGTTGTCAGAGATACAGCTCAGCACCAGCGGGTGATCGCCGAAGTAAACGCGACGGCTGAATCGCTTGGGCTAAGAATCGCCGGCGTCATCGAATCGCCGATTAAAGGCGCTGACGGAAATGTTGAGTTTCTGGCGCTGTATGTGTGTCAGTACCGGGAGCGGTAGCGACCGGATCATGGATGCCAGCAAGGGATGAACCTGATCCGTCGCTACCGCTACGGGTACTCAAACGAATTGCTTTTGTGCTCTTTGTGCCTTTGTGGTTAATTAAGGCACTCAGTAGCCACGATAATGGACTCAATCAAACGCATTGGCGTGGTCGTCAAGCCTCATCAGCCCGAAGCGCTGGAGACGCTCTGCAAGCTGACGGAATGGCTGACTGCGCGCGACATTGAACTCGTCGGCGGTCCTGCGCTTGATCGCGAACGCATCGAGCATGAGACGGGTTGCGTCATCGCAGTTCTGCCCGATGAGAAATTGCCGCACCAGGTCGAGCTGATGCTGGTGCTGGGCGGAGACGGCACCATGATCGCTACCGCACGTATGTTGGGCGATTCCGAAGTCCCCGTGATTGGCGTGAACTATGGCGGCCTTGGCTATCTGGCAGAGTTCCGGATCGAAGAACTTTTCACCGCGCTTGAATCGATTGTTACCGGCGACTACAAAATTGAAAATCGGGTAATGCTGGCGGTGGAGTTGCGGCGGGGCGACGAACTGGTGACAAAGAACCGTGTGCTGAACGATGTAGTCATGAACAAGTCGGCTTTGGCGCGAATCATTCAAATCGAAACGAAACTCAATGACCAATTCGTGAATTCGTTTCGCGCGGATGGACTGATTGTTTCTACGCCGACGGGCTCAACCGCCTACAATTTGTCGGCGGGCGGACCAATTATTTTCCCCACGATGAACACCGTGGTGATTACGCCAATTTGTCCGTTCACTTTGTCGAATCGTCCAATCGTCGTGCCGGATGATTCGGTCATTGAAGTGCGACTAATGACTGAGAAGGAGGATGTCGCGCTCACTCTGGATGGCCAGGTGGGATTTCCCATTCAGGCCGGAGATCGCGTCGTCATTCGCAAGAGCGAGACGAGTTTCAATCTGGTGCAACCAAAGAATCGAAATTACTTTGACTTGCTCAGAGACAAATTGAGGTGGGGAAGATGAGACGCATCATAATTATTCTCCTGGCAATTATTCTGTTCCCGGTCTTTGCCCAAGCGATAGCAGCTCAAGTCACCATCAATGACAAATGTCGCGGCCCTATCTACACCGCACAACAAGTAAGGCGTCCGGCCAGAATTAAGGAACCGCCTGATTTCCAACCGATTTACGCAGCGTTCGGAGCCATTCATATCCATGCGATTTTAGATGCGGTCCTGTGCCGGTCCGGAAAGGTCACCGACATCAAGGTTGTGGAAGTATCGCCTCCTGAGATTAAAGATTTTGTTGTCGCCGCCGTAAGTCTGATTAGCTTCACACCCGCCGAGAGCAACTGGCACACCGTCTCGGAACGGCAGGGGTTCGAATTTGAGCAAGGCGGCCCTCGCGGAATTGACGCGAACGCTTCCAAGAAAGCCCAAGGCCGTCTCATTGAAGCGATCGACGTCATGGGTTACCGCAAGCTTACGCGCGAACAAATCCTTTCATTGATTCACTCTCGCGTCGGCGAGCCTTATGACGGCGAGACAATCAATGAAGACTTGCGCGCTATTTTGCGTTCAGGATTGATTGATGCCGAGCAAAGCAGAGTCACCCTCGAAGACGGCCTCAGGGGTGGCGTCATCATTCACATCGAAGTTACCGAGTTGCCCACAATCGTGGCTATCAAGTTTTCGGAACTGAAAGAAGCCGAACTAATCACGGCTCTGAATTCCCTCGTCGATCGTCAGGCTGACATTCGATTAGGCGCCCCGCTTGATTCAGCAAAGTTGCAGAAAGCTGTTCGAGTTATCACTGATTTCCTTGAATCGAAAGGATGGCGAGAAGTTAAGGTAAACGTGCAAAGTGAAAATCTGAGTGCGACTGAAGTCTCGGTTACGTTTGCCATAGCCGGTTACAAATTCCAATGACGCGATCAAAGGCCACCACTGCCGCGGCGCAAATGAAACGCCCGTGGTATCGCCCTTCACTGACAACTCAAATACTTATCGGTCTCGTGGTCGGCGGTCTGCTCGGTTATGTCAGTCCGAAGTGGGGCAACAACGTCTACTTCCTCCGGGACATTTTCCTCAACCTCATCAAGTCGATCATTGCGCCGCTGATTTTCTCGACGCTGGTCGTGGGAATTGCCGGAGGCGGCGATCTGAAAAAAGTCGGGCGGATGGGCGCCAAAGCGATTCTGTATTTTGAAATCATCACCACGATGGCGCTGTTCATCGGGCTCGCGATTGTGAATTTGACGAAACCCGGCGCAGGAGTTGCGCTCGTGGGCGGGAGCGACATTTCGACGTTAGTAAAAACTCAGCCACAAGGCTTCCGGGATCTGATAGTCCACATCTTCCCGGCGAGTGTTATCGACTCGATGGTGCGCGGTGACGTCCTGCAAATCGTCGCGTTCAGTGTGCTGTTCGCGATGGCCGTGTCGGCGATGGGCGTAAAGGCCGCGCCGATCCTGCGTGGCTGCGAAGCGCTGGCGCAGGTCATGTTCAAGTTCACGAATTACGTGATGATGTTCGCGCCCATCGGCGTCGGCGCGGCGATGGCCCATACGATTGCCACGAACGGATTGCAGGTGCTGAAGAACCTTGGCCTCTTGATTGGCTCGTTGTATCTGGCTTTGGTCTGCCTGCTGTTGGTGCTGCTCGTTGTCATGCTGATCGCGCGCGTGCCCATCATTCAGTTTATCAAGGCCGTGCGCGAACCATTCACGATTGCCTTTGCGACGACGAGCAGTGAATCGGCTTTGCCGAAGGCGATGGAAAATATGGAGCGGCTCGGCGTGCCGCGTCGCATTGTTGGCTTTGTGATGCCGACCGGCTACAGCTTCAACCTTGACGGAACGACGCTTTATCTGGCGATGGCTTCCGTGTTTGTAGCTCAGGCGGCCGAACCGGTGATTGGTCATATGAGTTTCGGCCGCCAGATCGTGATGATGCTGACGCTGATGATCACTTCCAAGGGCGTTGCCGGTGTTCCGCGGGCGGCATTGGTGATTCTGCTGGCGACGCTCAACAGTTTTATGCCGGCGGGTCTGGGGCCCATCGGCGTCGCGGTTATTTTCGGCGTCGACGAATTGATGGATATGGGCCGCACTTCCGTGAACGTTTTGGGAAACTGTCTGGCTACGGTCGTGGTCGCGCGGTGGGAAGGTGAATTCGACGACAAGAAAGCTGCGGTCTTCGGAACGCCTGAAGAAGTGAAACGCGAACTCGCTGCCGGCGAACCCGCGCTGGCGGAAGCTGCGGCTGAAGGATGATGTGATCCCCTCTCCCTCTGGGAGAGGGTTAGGGTGAGGGTTTTAGCTGATAATTATTTTTTTAACTCGACTCCCCTCGCGAGGAAAGTCGAGTTACAGGAAAAATTCTTTTTGAGTGGCGTTCGCTAGGGCCCTCACCCCGGCCCTCTCCCAAAAGGGAGAGGGAGAGAAACACGAGATGCTTTTTCCGATTGCAGACGACAATCAAGATCGCCGCACGACTCCGGTCGTCAACTACCTGCTGATCGCGATAAATATTCTCGTCTTCATTTTCCTGCAGGGCCTGGGCTCAAACGACAAGTTCACTTACGCGTTTTCAACTGTGCCCGCCGAGATCGTTACCGGCCGCGACATCGTCACACGGGATCGCGTCGTGGTTCAGCCGGTCACCGGTCAGGAGCTCGCCATTCCCGGACTGCAACCGACACCGATTCCTGTCTGGCTTACGCTGATAACGTCGATGTTCATGCATGGCGGCATCGCGCACATCTTTGGCAACATGCTCTTCCTTTGGATCTTCGGAGACAACATCGAGGATCGCCTCGGCCACATTCGTTACGGCATTTTTTATCTGGTGTGCGGAATCCTCGCGGGACTGTCGCACGTATTTGCGACGGCGCTTTTTGCCGGCGGCAACGAGGGACAAATGCTGGTGCCGAGCCTGGGCGCGTCCGGTGCCATCTCGGGCGTGCTGGGCGGATACATTCTGCTGTTTCCGACGCGCCGCGTGATGGTGATGATCTCGTGGTTCTTTGTGCCGGTTCCGGCGTTTGTCGCGGTCGGACTGTGGTTCGTTCTTCAAGTCATAAGTGGTCTCGGCATGTTGGGTTCAGGAAGTAAAGCCGGCGGTGTTGCTTACGCGGCCCATATCGGTGGATTCATCGCCGGACTGATTCTGATCACGCCATTCATGATTGGCCGCTCTCGCGACAACTCGTACAACGCGCCGGGCTAATGATCATCTAAGACTGCATCATGGCAACTGAACTGGCGCCGACCAATCTGCAAGGCCTCGACATTCGCTCGACGCCGCGCGAAGAGATGAATCTTTTCCCGCTGGATACCTTTGCGTACGAGTTTCCCGGCAAAGAAATCGCAATCAATTTTGAAATCCCGGAGTTCACCTGCATCTGTCCGTTTTCGGATTTTCCGGACTTCGCGGCCATTCGGCTCGAATACACGCCGAACAATCGATGCATCGAGCTGAAAAGTTTGAAGCTGTACATAAACTCGTTCCGCGACGTGAAAGTTTTTCACGAGCACGTCATCAACATCATCCTCGAAGATTTCGTGAACGCCTGTGATCCATTGAGTGTCGAAATTGAAGGCGACTTTAACGTGCGCGGAAACATCAAAACGACGGTGCGCGCGAGCTATAAAAGGCAGTGAGCAGTGAGCTGAGCAGTGAGCAGTGAGCAGTGAGCAGTGAGCGACGCGTGAAATGCTGACGACGGCTACAATAATCTTCGTGGTCGCAATTCTGGGAGCAGTCTTTCTGTTTCTAACTCGTCGGGTTCTGCGCATCGCCCTGAAGCTCGCGTTCGCGATGGCAGTCCTGTTTGTGCTGGTCTTGGGCGCCGGCGTCGGCTGGTGGCGTGGATGGTTTGAGACGCGTACAAAGAATCATGTTCCCGCTGCGACCAACAAACGCGTCACTCCCGGCAATCGCTCACGTTAATCTCCCTCGAGCCCCGAAACGGCTCACCAAACCGGTGCATCAACGACCCACGGCTTTACGGATCTTTCCGAGGTGATGCCAACTGTGCCGCAGGGCGTGATCTTCAATCACGAACTGCGCCGTCATCGGAGCCCCATTACTCAGCGAAAATGGCGCGCACCCATCCAATTGATCGTCAGTAAAGGTGCGTACGGCGGCGGCGGCCTCGCGACTGTTTTTGCGTAAGAGTTCCAGCGCGGCTTCTTTCGAGATTTCGCCTTGCATGGCCGCGTGCTGCGCATTCATATGAGCAATCGCTTCCCACGTAACCTCTGTCACCGCTTTGCCGAGAGCCACGCTCTGAGCAACTTCAACTTCGACGGGATAGACACTCGCGACGTGGTGCACAATCACTCCGACTGAGCGCGTGTCAGTGGGCGAAACCGGCATGCGCCATTCCGCATCCGAAAGCGTTTCCGCGAAAGCGGCTAAGCGCATCGCGCCTTCCACAATTCGATCAGCGAGTAATTCAGCTCTTCGACTCATGCTTCCTCCCCGTTCGTTATCGAGCGCGATACAATATCAGAAATGAACATCCGAATTGAACGCTGGGGTGAAGCAGGCGAGCCAAATCCAACTGCTCTGAAGCAGCGTCTACACGCCGAAGGTTACGGCGTCTTTCAATGGAGCGACTCGCCGGGGACGACCTACGGGCCGCACTCACACCCTGAAGATCAGTCGCATTGGATTCTCAGCGGCGAACTCGAGCTGTGCGTGGGAGATGAAACTTACGTTCTCCGCGCGGGCGACCGAGACTATCTGCCTGCGAATACTATTCACTCTGCATTCGTTCGTGGCGACGAGCCGGTGGCGTATCTGATCGGCGCGAAGCACTAGTCTCTTCCCTCTCCCGCTGGGAGAGGGACAGGGTGAGGGTCCCTTGGTACACCAAAGTGTTTCCCCATTTCTTTTGGCCTCTTCGCAACTCCGCAACGGCAGAGTTGCGAAGAGAAAGAAGAGCAAGTTCGGCGTCAAGCTAAAGCCCTCATCCCCGACCCTTCTCCCAGAGGGAGAAGGGAGAAACTCGCAAGTTGCCCTCCCTGCCAGTCGGACTTCTGACATTTACCCGTCTTGTGCCTTTTGTGCGTTTTTGTGGCTAAATCAATTTGGAAATGAACACGCAGTACGAACTCATAACTACTCCCGATCAACTCCGCCGCGCCGTCGAACAACTTGCCAGTAAGCAAGTAATCGGGCTCGACACAGAAACGACCGATCTTGATCCGTATTTGTCGCGGCTGCGCCTTGTGCAACTGTCAACGCCGGACAATGTCTTCATCATTGATGTTAATAAGTTTGCCGAACACGATTTGAAACAGAGTGAAGATTTCGCTTCGTTTCGGGAACTACTCAGCGCGCCGCGACCCGTCAAGATCGCTCACAATTCAAAGTTCGACGCTAAATTCATCAAGCACAATTTTGGTGTCGATCTTGGCGGCTTGTTCGACACCCTGCTCGCCAGCCAACTGGTTTCCGCGGGCGATATCGAAGAGCGTCACGGCCTGGAAGCGATTGCCGGGCGCTACCTGAACGAGGCCGTCGACAAGTCTGAGCGTCTGAGCAATTGGGAATTCGAATTGTCCGAGGCGCAGTTGCAATATGCCGCGCGCGATGCGGCCGTGCTGATCCCGCTGCGTGAAAAGCTGGTCGAAAGAATTAAATCGAGCGGCTTGATCGATTGCGCCAAGCTGGAGTTCGAGTGCGTAATGCCGGTTGTCGATCTCGAGTTGACCGGGTTTTATATGGAGAAAGCCCGTTGGCTCGAACAACTCGCGATCGTGGAAGAGCGGCGGGGTGAACTCGCCAACGATTTGCAGGAGATGCTGGGCGAAGGCGCGGCGCAAGCATCGCTCTTTGGCCCGCCGCGCGCGAATATCAATCTTGACTCGCAGCAGCAAGTCAGCGAAGCGTTAACGCGGCTCGGCATTCCCCTCCCTGATTCCACGCGCAACTGGAAGTTGCAGCCGCTGGCTCTGCAGTATCCGGTCGTGGCAAAGCTGCTCGAGTACCGGACGATGCAGAAGGCTTTGACGAGCTACGGCCAAAACATGATCGAGTTCATCAATCCGAAGACTGGCCGTCTCCACGCGGACTTTCGTCAGATTGGCGCGCCGACCGGACGCTTCTCCTGCACCAATCCAAACATTCAGCAAGTGCCGCACGCTGTCGAATATCGGCGCTGCTTTATGGGCCACCCCGACGGCCGCCAACTGATCATTGCTGACTATTCGCAAATCGAATTACGCATCCTGGCGGAGTTTTCCGGCGACGAGGCATTCCGAAATGCATTCAATTCCGGTGCTGATCTACATCGGGTGACTGCGGCGCAGGTGTTCGGCGTCTCGGAAGATCAGGTCACAAAGGAGCAGCGCGACTTTGCTAAGCGTCTGAACTTTGGTGTCGTGTATGGCATCGGCGCGCAGAGATTCTCGCTGATGACGGGATTGGGCCAGCCGGAAGCGGAGGACGTTTTGCGCAGATACTTTGCGACATACCGTCGTCTCGATGCGTACTTGAAAGAATCAGCGAATCGCGCGGTCGAAGAAAAGCAGGCGCGCACCGCTTCCGGGCGGCTGGTGAAGTTCAACTACGATCCCTCCGATCGGCAGCAGGTGTCGATGACGCAACGCAACGGCAAGAATGCGCCCATCCAGGGAACCAGCGCGGACATCCTGAAGCGCGCGCTGCGACTCTTAAACGACGAACTGCGCGGCACGTCCGGCCAAATCGTGAACATCATCCACGACGAGATCGTTGTGGAAGTGGACGCGGACGAAGCCGAGAGCGTGGCCGCGAAAGTCGAGCGCAGCATGTGTGCCGCCGGCGAGGAATGTCTGCATAATGTGCCGGTAAAAGTCGAATCGCAGATCGCCTGCGAATGGACGAAATGACTTGTATTGTCGATTGCCGATTGCCGGTTGCCGATTGGAATTCGCAATCACGGTGGTCTTTTAGAAGAAGCCCGCGACCTGTCGCTAAATACAATTGGCAATCGGAAATCGGAAATCGCAAATGGCCCGCTGTCATACAAACCGGTCGCGCGGCGCGACTAATTTACTGAAACACGGCGCTATTCCGTGAAAATACAGGCGATGGACATCGCGGAACTGAAGAGCGAGCTCGAAAAGCTCCATAGCGCCAGTTTCGGCTGGGCTTTGAGTTGCTGCCGTCGCGACCATGCTGAAGCCGAAGAAGTCCTGCAGACGGTCTATTTGAAAATTTTGGAAGGCAAGGCCCGCTACCGTGGCGAATCGAGTCTGAAGACCTGGCTGTTCGCGGTGATTCGGAAGACGGCGATCGGCGAGTATCGAAAGAGATTAGTCCGTAGCCTCGTCTTTATCGGCAGTGACGAAAAGCGCGACGGCGCCGCGAGTTTGGCTGATGGACCCACGAAGATTTTTGAAAATTCTGAATTGCAAAAGCAGTTTCGCGGCGCGCTCGCGAAGCTGCCCGCGCGCCAACGTGAAGCGTTACACCTGGTCTTTTATGAAGACCTAAGTTTGAGCGAGGCGGCGAACGTAATGGGAATTTCAGTCGGCAGTGCGCGGCAACATTACGAACGCGGCAAGAAGCATTTGCGCGAGTGGTTGAGTCACACGGAAACCGAAAATGGAATTGTCTGGCGAAGAAAAGAAACTCCAAGCACTGTTTAGCGAGCTGAAGGCAGCGGACGAACAATCTGCTCCGCACTTCGCCCGAGTTTGGAATCGCGTGCAAATCGCGCCGCGCCGTATTCGTGCGTTCAATCCGGTATTCGTTGCGGCGGCCGTTGTGCTCTTGTTCGGAGTGGTCGCGTTTGCTGTCTGGTCGCGCTATTCGCGCACAGTGTCTGTGCCGCCACCGCGGATCGCCGAAGCTCCGCCGGCGAATATCACGACGAAGCCGACTGAACCGTCACCGGCGACGACACTATTGCGAGAGATCAAGCCTAAACAAACATCACTAACCGCGCGCGGCAACAGACCATCGACGCGGCACACGACGCTTGTGGCCGCGGCCGATCGGAAACTTGCAAAGGATGCGAAATCAATCGCGAGTTGGACTTCGCCGACGAGTGCTTTGCTCGAATCTCCGAGCGACGAAATCTTCGGCTCGTTGCCGGAATTGAATCAGAGTGCGACTCAACTGAAGTCATTCTTGCCGAGTCGCTCGAACTAGGATGTATAACAGGCTGCCAGCTTGTTCTACTCAAAAAACTTAGGCCTGCAAGAGCTGGCACCTGTTCCCCAGAGGAGAAGAGATGAAGAAAATCATTGGACTAGTCGTAATCGCAATCGCCTTCGGAGTACTTACCGTCGGCGTAGCATCCGCGCAAGAGCCGCAACCGGATCAGCCACAAAAACCCCGCATGCCGCCACCGCCGCCCGACATGCTGGGAGACGAGATGTTTCCGCCTGACATGATCATGCAGCATCAGCGCGAACTGGGGCTGACTGACGAACAGAAAGCCTTCATGCGTGGCGAGATCAACAAAACCTCGGCGCGCTTCAACGACTTGCAGTGGCAATTACAGGACGCAATGGAAGCGCTGCATGAGACGATGAAGGGCGATCAGGTGAACGAGCAGCAAGCGCTGGCGCAACTCGATAAGGTTTTGGACGCTGAGCGCGAAATTAAAAAGCTGCACATGGCGCTGGCCATTCGCATCAAGAACAATCTCACACCCGACCAGGTGCAGAAGCTTCAGGGCATGCGTCATCGCGGCGATGGTCGCGGATTTGGACATGGTCAGGGCGACGGCCCCGGCGGTGTTGGCGGACCGGATGGAGGACCGCGCACGTCGCGACCAGGCGGACCTCCGCCGGGACCGGGACGGCCACCGCGCCCGAACGAGTTTGAGTTCTAGCCCTTTCGAGCTCGAACGCTGTTTACAGCACCGCGAGCGATAGCGAACGGGATAACGACGTTTCTCTTGCCCGAGATTACGCCTTATTCCGCTCGCTATCGCTCGCGGTTCTGTAACTCGCTCCGCTTTCCACCGAACATTCCGAAACAAGTTTGTCAGCCGAGCGTTTTGATACTTCGCGCGAATTTGTCTGCTAACGCGCACGATTCCGAACTGTTATACTCGCGAGCCGATGGCCGAATTTGTTTGTCGTTTAGGAACTCCCGCCGGTGACATTGTCACCCGGACGATTGAAGCGTCCGCCGTCCACGAGGCCCGCGCGCGCTTGGAACGCGAGGGCTTCAAAGTCTTCAACATCACTCCGCCAAAGGCCGAAGGCTTGACGGCTTTCACCAAAGCCACGGGTGGCAGCCGCGCCGCACGCGTCAAAGCAAATGACTTTCTTCTTTTCAATCAGCAGTTAGCAGCACTGCTGCGCGCGGGCATTCCGATTCTGCAAGCGATCTCAATGCTGCGCCGCCGGGCGACTTCGGTGCGTTTACGCGCAGTGCTGGAAAGCGTCGAAGAGGCCATTCGCGGAGGCGCGGCGTTGTCGCAAGCGTTTGCCGCGCAAGGCCCAATCTTCCCGCGCATTTATACGGCTTCGATTCTCGCCGGGGAACGCTCCGGCGCACTTGATGAAGTACTGTCACGATACGTCACTTACATGCGGCGGTCAGTTGCGTTGCGCCGAAAAATTCGCGGGGCGCTCGCTTACCCAATGTTTCTTTTGATCGCGTCGCTCGGCATGGTGGTGTTTCTCACCATCTATGTGGTGCCGCGCATGTCAGAACTGTTCAAAGGGTTCGGCAACAAGCTCCCATTTGTGACGCAGGTCGTGCTCGGAATTTCAGATCGACTCACCTCGAACATTTTCTGGCTGGCGCCTTTGTTGATTGTCGCGGCGTTCGGCATCGCATTTTGGTCGCGAACCCTAACCGGCCGCCTGACGCTCGATCGATTGAAGTTGAAGATTCCCATAGCCGGAAAACTCCTCGTCCAATTGTCGGTTGCGCAAGTCTCGCGGTCACTCGCGACACTGCTGGCCGGCGGCATTACTCTGGTCGAGTCCTGGGAGATCGCCGCCGAGTCGATCACGAATCTCGAATTGCGACGACGCAGCTCGGCAATTCTGCCTTTGATTCGCGAAGGCCGCTCGTTCACCGAGAGCCTGGAGGCCGCCGAGTGGATGCCCGCGCTGGCCATCGACATGATTGGCATCGGCGAAAGATCGGGCAGCCTGCGCGAGATGCTTGACGAAGTGGCAACATTCTATGACGCCGAGGGTGAGGTAAAATTAGAGCAGTTGACGACCACTCTTGAGCCTGCGATCCTTGTCGTGATGGGCGGCATCGTAGTCGTGATTCTGTTGGCGATTTACCTCCCAATCATCGAATCAATTTCCGGCGGACCAATGATGAAGCGGTAGTTACATGAAGGAAGTCTCTGAAGATCCCAACATTCAGGCCGCGACTGAGGCCATCACCAGCGCCGGCGCAAATGGCGACAGCGAGCTGCCGCACGCCGTCGAACCGCCCGAAGTGCGCCAGGCCAAAGACCTGGCATCGCGTTATCGGCTGCCGTTCGTAAATCTTTTGCCGCAGGATGGCGCATCGCCGATCGACTACTCATTGCTCAATGAAATTCCCGTCGATTTGATGTTGCGCAATCAGTTCGTGCCGCTGCGCCGCGAAAACGGCAAGCTGCACATCGCCATGGCGGATCCGACCGACCTCGACCGGCTGGATGATTTGGCTGCTGCGTTGCGCGCGCGTCTCGTGCCTTATGTCGCGACCGCCGGTGCCATCGATGTGGTGCTCCGCAAAGGCGATGCGACCCAGCGGGTATTACAGGAAGCGGCTTCCAGTTTTCGCATCTCGCTCGTCCGGGAAACTGAGACCGGCGAAGAAGTGCTCGACCTTGACCGCCTGGCGACCGACAGTGACATGTCGCCGATTATTAAGTTGGTTGACACGATTGTCTTCAACGCGATGGAATCGCGCGCGTCCGACATTCACATCGAAACACGCGACACCGAAGTGCAGGTCAAGTACCGCATCGACGGCGCGCTCTATCAAAAGGTCGACCCGATCGATCTGGCTTATCACCAGACTTTGATTTCGCGCATCAAGGTTATGTCGGAACTCGACATCGCCGAGCGGCGCGTGCCGCAGGACGGTCGCTTCCGCGTGCGTTACAAAGGGCGCAACGTCGACTTCCGCGTCTCGATCATGCCGACTGTGCACGGCGAGGACGCGGTGATTCGTATTCTCGACAAAGAACAGATCAACGAATCATTCAAAAACCTCGACCTCGATGTGGTTGGTTTTGATCCGGACGATCTGCGCAAGTTTCGCCGCTACATTGCTGAGCCTTATGGCATGGTGCTCGTGACTGGCCCCACCGGCTCAGGTAAGACGACCACGCTCTACGCCGCGCTCAACGAGATTCGCAACGAAGAAGACAAGATCATCACGATTGAGGACCCGGTCGAGTACCAACTGCACGGCATCACCCAAATTCCCGTCAACGAAAAGAAGGGACTGACATTCGCCCGCGGCTTGCGCTCGATTCTGCGTCACGACCCGGACAAAATCATGGTCGGCGAAATTCGTGACGAAGAAACTGCGCAGATCGCCATTCAGTCGGCATTGACCGGCCACCTGGTTTTCACCACCGTGCACGCGAACAACGTCATTGATGTGATCGGTCGTTTTCTGAACATGGGCGTCGAGCCCTACAACTTCGTGTCGTCCCTGAACTGTGTGCTGGCACAAAGACTCGTGCGCTTGCTCTGCACTATCTGTCGCCGGCCGTATCATCCTACGGATCTCGAATTGGCCGAGTCTGGTTTGCAGCCGGAAGAGCATCGCAACCGCGCCTTCTATTTGAATTCGGGATGCGAAAGCTGCAATCACACCGGCTATCGGGGCCGCACGGCGATTCACGAACTGCTGGATTTGAGCGACAACATCCGCGAAATGATTGTCGAGCGGCGTCCCGGCTCTGAAGTTCGCCGCGCCGCTGAGGCTGAAGGCCTCACGAGTCTGCGCGAATCTGCCTTGAAGAAAGTTTTTGCGGGTGTTTCCACGCTGCACGAAATCAACCGCGTCACGTTTGTGGAAGAAATTAACCTCGGCCAGCGATAGGTGGCTGCGGCCGAATTAAAGCTGAAATAGAACCTGAACAGCTCCCCCGCTTCCTTAAAATGCACCCGTTTTTCGTGCTAAACTGCCGCGAGTTTGTCGCATTGCGGAACCGATCGAACCTACGCCGCGTGTAACGAGCAGTGAACTCCGGCTTCCTCGCATCAAAAAACGGAAGCCCGTCGCCGAAAGGTTTAAGTTATGAAAACCCAGAATCGCTTTGCATCCCTTGTTTCTCTAGTTGTCGTCGCTTGCTTGCTGGCTTTGCCGATGACCGCCTTTGCCAAGAAAGGCCGCGACCACTTCAACCGCGGGTTGGACTATGAGAAACAGCAGCAATGGGAAAAAGCCGCGCAGGAGTTCACCCTGGCGCTCGCCGCCGATCCATCGAACGCGGATTTTCAACTGCATTATCGGCGCGCAGTCTTCAACACTTCGCAGATGTTCATGCAGCAGGGACGCGCGCTGGCCGAGCAACGCGATTATGTCGGAGCTTACAACGCGTTCCGCCAGGCGTTTGGATATGACCCGGTGAATCAACTTGCCGTTTCAGAAATGGAGCGCATGCTGCGGCTTCAGGACGTGAAGCAAGGCGGCACTGGAAATCTCGACACCAACAAATCCGACGGCACCGGCGCTACCCCCGCTTCCCCGACCAATGCGAAGCAGGCTGACGACGCGAGCGTCGCCCGGCCGGAACAATTGCGCACCGTTAACTATAACGGTGACTTGAAGCATTACATCCGCACGCTGGCTGAACAGTTGGGACTAAACGTGATTTTCGACAAGCAGTCGTTCGCGCAACCGCGCACGTTGGAAATTAATCTGACGCAGCCGACCACGACTGCGAAAGCGCTCGACTTTATTTTCCTTCAGGAAGGTTTGTTCTTTCAGAAACTCGATCGCCACACGATTCTCGTGGCCGATCAAGCACGCCGCCCGCAGTACCAACAACTCGTAGTGCGCACGTTCTTCCTGTCGAACGCGAAACCGGCGAAGGCCCTGGAAGTGATCACGAAGGCGCTGCCCGCTTCTGTCGGGCGTCCGCAATCAATCGTAGTCGTTGACGAAGACACCAACAGCTTGACCGTACGCGACACGGCTGAAAACGTGAAGCTGATTGGAGAGTTGCTTACGAGCATTGACAAAGATCGCGCGGAAGTTGTGATGGATGTCGACATCTACGAAGTCCAGCACAACAACCTGTTGCAATTGGGAAATCAAATCGGCGCAGGCCAATTCAGCCTGGGCGGATCGCCGGGTTTCTCGCTGCTCACTGACAACGCCGTGATTCAGCCGCGCACAGGCAACGAGGCAACGCGTGGTGTGAATGTGGCGCCGATCGTCGCGGGCGTTCCCACGGCGCTGGCGGCGGCATTGGTAATTCCGTCATCAGTCTTGACCGCGTTTCAAAGCAAGGTCAATGCGAAGTTGCTTGCCTCGACGCAAGTCCACGCATTCAATAACGAGGAATCGCAGGCGCGCATTGGCCAACGCGTGCCCGTGCAAACGGCGCAGGCATACCCTTTCGGAATCCAAACGGGCGCACCCAATCCCGGTCAAACATTTCCGAGCGGAGGTTTTCCGGTTATCAACTACGAGCCGACCGGTTTGACGCTGAAATTTACGCCGCAGGTGTTCCCGAACCTCGACGTGCAGGTAAAGATGAATATCGAAGAGAAAGATGTGAGCGGCACAAATTCGCTGCAGCCGATATTCACTGAGCGCACCATTTCCGGCACCGCGCGCGTGCAGAACAACCGCACCATGATGCTTGCCAGCGTGACGACAAACATTGACTCTGAGGGACGGTCTGGCATTCCAATACTGAGCGGCCTGCCGATTCTCGGCCGCTTGTTTACTGCGCCGACGCACGACAATCGTCAGGTGGACATTGTGATCAGCGTTACGCCACGCGTCCTGCGCGCGCCTGCCGTCACCCCGCGCGATGAAGAGATGCGGCCCAGCGGAACTTTGCAGTCGCCGACGACCGGATCTCTCGAAGCGATGTTGATCGAAACGGCGCGTGAGGATCAGATTGCGGCGGCGCGAAAGGTGCCGAATCAGGTCAACATTCAATTGCCGGACGCGCCGAAAACAACATACGAGCCGGCGGCCGCACCGACGACCGACGTGGCGAAATCAAATGGGACGAACGCGTCCACACCGGCGGCGACAGATACCAAGAATGTCACTGAGCCAAAGGTCACGCCTTCGACAAGTTCGAACGCCGACACGGTGGCCAAGAACACATCGAGTGACCCCGCTCCTTTGCAACCGAAGGCTGCGTCGTTTGCGCCGTCCTCGGATAGCAACAATGCGAAGCCGCTCGATGTCGCGACTGCGATCAAGAACGTCGTGAACTCTGATGCCACCGTCTCAACGACGGCTGGAAATGCGAAAGAAAGTCCGACAGTGACCGCGCCGGTCGAGGATCTCGCGCCCAAGAGTGCGGCGACGGATACGTCAGCGAAGTCGACGGAGACTTCGCCCGCTGTGATCGAGCTGCGCCTCAATCCCGACAAGAACGAAATGACTGTCGGAGATAAGCGCCAATTCACTGTCGAGTTGAATTCGGAAGCGCCGCTTGGTCTCGCGGTTGTGATGCTGCGGTTCGATCCGAACGTCATGAAAATTAACAACGTAACACTCGGCAAAATGTTTGCAGACGCGAAAACCATCCCCATCATTACAAAGTCATCAACCGAGAAGGGCGTGTGGCTGGTTACGCTCGCGGCGCCGGCCGGAAGTGCCATCTCGGGTCTTGGGTCCTTGCTGAACATCGATGTCGAAGCTGTTGGAGCGGGCGAAGCTGCGTTCGGTTTCGACATTTCGAACGTCCATCTGGTTTCCGCCGATGGTCGCAGCACGGTCCTGCAACTGGCGCCTATGTCGCTCACGGTTAAGGCACAGGTCGCCGCCAAGGCAAATTAATCGTCGTCTGAAGCTGCTGAATGCGTAATGCTCAACCGACAAATGGATTCACGCTGATCGAGCTCGTGATTACGGTCGCAGTACTCGCGATCCTCACGCTCGGCGTGATTCCCCTCATGCAAGTTTCGGTAAAGCGACAAAAAGAAGAACAGCTGCGGGCGGCGTTGCGCGAAATGCGCGAAGCCATCGATCAATTTCATCGCGAGGCTTTGGCGGGCGCGCAGTACCAGGTCAATCAAGGGACTGCCGGAGGAACGGGGAACATCGATCCGAATTCGGGAAACCGCAACGGGGGTGGGTCCGGAAACGGTGTGAACCCTTTCGCCGACCCGCGCGTGCGCGTGTTCATCACCGATCAGACGATCTTTTCGAGTGACAATCCCGATCGTTTTCCTCCGGACCTGGATACGATGGTTCAAGGCGTCGACGTGCTTCCGATTACCACTGGCAGCATGGGCCGACGCGGCAACGCGAACTTCACTGCAACCGAGGCGGCTACGGCCGATTCTGCGCTGCCAAAAAAGAAGATTTATTTGCGACACATTCCCGACGATCCGATGACGCCTGAGGATGAATCGAAGGGCGAGGCTGAATGGGACTTCCGCTCATGCTATGACTCGTCGGACGCAAGTTCATGGGGCGGTGAGAACATCTTTGACGTGCACTCGAAATCAAAAGCGAAGGCGCTCGACGGGACAAATTATCGTGACTGGTAAGCCGGCAAAGGGAAAAGGGCAAAGGGAAAAGGGTAAGAGTCTTCGCTTTCCCCTTGGCGCTTTGCCCTTTGCGTCCGCGCCTGAGCGCGGTTTTACGCTGCTTGAGCTAATGATCGTGATCTCGGTCATCATCATTCTCGCAGCCGTGGCGTTACCCCAGTATCAGAAAACAATCATGCACGCGCGCGAGACGGTTTTGCGCGACGACTTGTTTCGCATGCGTTCGCTCATCGATCAGTACGCGGCCGACAAAGGCAAATTGCCGCAATCGCTCGACGATCT
>Ga0207644_10001081_pt1 | contig 17471 bp, 18 predicted proteins | sample KBSS73metaG_FD_184326 | JGI IMG/M metagenome (GOLD analysis project Ga0207644, IMG submission 184326) | Switchgrass rhizosphere microbial communities from Kellogg Biological Station, Michigan, USA - KBS S7-3 metaG (SPAdes) (version 2) | ecosystem: Host-associated > Plants > Roots > Rhizosphere... | reverse complement strand
CAGGTCGAGCGCCTCGCGGTTCGTCGCGGGAGCCGGCGCGCTCGCGTAGAAGCCGAGCTTGGGCGAATAGATTGTGAAGGTCTTGCCGTCGTAAATGAAGCGACGGTCCTTGATGTCGCTCTTATAGTCGATGACGAAGCCGGGCCGACGAATCTTGTAATCGGTCGTTCCGTCGAGCTGGAGGCGCTGGCCGTCATTGGTCACTACGTCGAGACTGCCCTGCGAAGTAATCTGCAGAGTACTGGCGCTCGACAAATACGCGCTCATCTTTTTCAGCGCCGCAATCGCGGCCGGCTCGACAACACCCGTCTTCGAGACTCCGCTGCTCATCGCCGAGCGCATTGCAGTGGTGCTTGAGCGCAACTGCGCAATGACGCTTTGCGTCGGAATGATCGCCAGGATCAAACCTGAGGTAAGTGCTCCAACAAATCGGGTCCGCATGACACAGCCTCCCGGGCTTAGGTTTCAAAAGCTAAGGATGGCCTAGGCCGCGATTGCCGAACCTTTCATCGGGCTAATCCCTAAGGTTGAGGCCGTGGAGTTCTGGATGACTCGATTTGCTTGACCGGCTGGCGACGCAGCCAAGACCAGCGCGGGCCGGGCATTAAACGGGATCAATTTTGCACTTCGCGCCACGAGGGGGAGGGATAATGCAGACCTGTGGGTTTACCCTGATTGGAACCTCAATCTGGGCCAGTCAGACAATGGTTTGTTAATCGGGGAGCAAGGGTTGCCCAAGTGCTTCAGAAACGGCAGACTTCAGCATTGGGGGCATGCGCGGGTGCGTAGCGTCCATTGCGAGCCAGCGGGTGAAGCATGACGAGCCCGATCAAGCGGATCCTGATCGTCGACGATCACGACGCTGTTCGCCGAGGCGTTCGCCAGCTCCTCGAGACGAAGCCTTATTACCAAGTCGTCGCTGAGGCGCCCGACGGCCGTTCGGCCCTTCAGATGGCGCGCGAGAGCAGACCCGACATCGCGATTCTCGATTATTCGATCCCAGAGCTAAACGGTCTCGATCTCTCGCACGCGTTGAAGCGTGAGTTTCCACGCATCGAGATCCTGCTCTACACGATGCACGATCGCGAAGAGATCATCATGGACCTGCTGCGGGCGGGAGTCCGTGGGCTCGTGCTGAAGTCAGACGCCGAGCAGCATTTGATCGCGGCGCTGGACGCACTGTCGATTCATAGGTCCTATTTTTCCGGGGCGATCTCGGACACGCTCCTCGACCAGTTCCTCGAGAGCAAGACGCAAAGCGTTGCAAGCAGCCTGACGCACCGCGAGCGCGAAGTGGTTCAGCAGGTCGCCGAGGGCCGGATCAACAAGGAAATCGCCACGCGGCTCAATATCAGCGTGAAAACGGTCGAGACTCATCGCGCGAGCGCGATGAGGAAGCTGAAGCTAAGGACGACGGCGGACCTCGTTAGGTACGCGGTCCGCAACCAACTGGTACAGGCCTAGTCGTTCACAGCATTTGCGAACGTCGCCACGGGTAGCCTGGCAACCAGCTGTGTCCCCGGATGAGCGTTCGAAACCTGGAATTCACCGCCGAGTTGCTCGACTCTGAAACGCATGCCCTCGACGCCGACGCCTGCATGCGCAGCAAGATGGTCGGGCATGCCGATCCCGTCATCACGAACCATCAGCTGGAGGCCTTCGGAATTGGAGGCCAACTGCATCGTAACCGATGATGCGCGGGCGTGCCGGTGAATGTTGACCAGCGCTTCCTGCGCGACGCGCAGCAGCGCAAGCGAAGCGGCAGGATCGATGCGAGAAACATCACCCCGCGCCTCGAAACTCACGCGACAGCCCGTACGTTTGCCAAATCCTTCAACAAGCGCCTGCAGCGCTGACGCCAAACCGTCGGCGGATAAGGACATGGGATGATTGATGAAGGCGAGCGAGCGGATTTCGGACGCGATCTGCCGAGTCGTCGCCTGGATTTCTTCGATCAGCTCACCATGGTCATCGGCGGATTCGTGCGACCTCAGCCTGGCAACACTGAGCTGCAGATAGAGCAGGAGCTGGCCTGCGGAATCATGAAGCTCATGGCCGACACGCTCGCGTTCATCGTCACGGAGCCTAAGCAATTCCTCGAACAGCTCCTCACGCGTGCAATGAACGATTTGCGACGCAGAATCCCAGCTTATCGAAGATACGCCGGGTAAGAGCGGCGCGAGAATCTCATCATTGACGGAATTCGGTACCCGAGCCTCAGGGCTCCCCTTAAGGAAGGAATATTGCGGGTCCGCAAACGAGAACCGACTGTCCGTCAAGAGTTGCGTCCTTCCGCTTCTCTTCCACCCCCGGCGCCGCTTTGCTGCGGCGCCACGCGTTCAGTTATGACTAAGACCGAACGAGGCTTAATTTACCTCAATTCATCCACAGAGTCATGGCTTTCCATATGGTAGCCTGTGGATAACCCATATCAGTGAGCTTCCTTAGCCAAGCTGAAGGGTAAACCCGGGGGGCAGGGCTCCCGCGGCCTTTCTGCTGCTTTTCCGACAACCTTTTGAATCCGTCAGTCAGGGTTAGGAAACGACCGTCATTTCGGAGATTTCACGTGTGGCAAATTTGCCGCATTATTTCATGAACAAAGCCATTATCGGGAAAAACCCCGATTAACCCTTCTTTGCACATCGCCGATTCCGGACCCCCTCTGGCGCGCCGTTTCGCTGGCTCGTCCTAGGGGTAAGGAGAAAAACATGCGCAAATATCTTCTGGCAGGCTCGGCACTGCTAATCATGGCAACGCCAGCGGCCGCCAAGGACGGTGCCGGCTATGTTGGCATCGACGCCGGTGTCGTCTGGCCCAACAGTCAGGACATATTCGGCTCGGCCACGTTTGCGGGCCCGTTCGTGTGCAACGCGGTTCCTCCTGCAGTCTGCACGGCGCCCGTCAACGTCACGAGCGCCCAAGTCGGACAAATCCACCGGGGCGGTAGCCTGGATTTCGACGGGATCGGCGGATACGATTTTGGCATGTTCCGACTGGAAGGCCAGATCGGCTACATGAAATCGCACGCGAAGCATGTGACGTTCAATCAGGGCTTCATCACCGTGGTGAATGCGGCAACTGGTAACAGCTTCACCACCGCGTCTCAGTTCAACATCGACGCCAACGCGCATGTGTGGGATCTCATGCTCAACGGCTGGCTCGACTTCGGCGGCCAGGACGGCATCGGCGGCGGTATCGGCGCAGGCGCCGGATACGCGAGTGTCGAGCAGTTTGGCCACAGCGACAGCAAGTTCGCCTGGCAGCTGTTGGCTCAGGTCTATTATCCCGTGAGCCATAATTTCGATATCGGCATCAAGTATCGCTACTTCCATGCCGGCGAGAACACCCAGACCATAACGTACACCGCCAGCCCGCCGACGGCCTGCAATGCGCTGCCGCCGAACGAGTGCGCTACGGGCACCCTATCCTTCCGGGATAGCAGCAGGTGGACGTCACACAGCGTCCTGCTGTCTGCTGTATACAACTTCGGCCACGCGGAAGCGCCACCGCCACCGCCACCGCCACCGCCGCCACCGCCGCCTCCACCGGCGACGCAGACCTGCCCGGACGGCTCGGTGATCGACGCGGCTGCGACATGTCCGCCGCCGCCGCCACCGCCACCGCCTCCTCCACCTCCGGCCGAACGGGGCTAACAGGCCGGGTGACCCTTCGTTCCCCTCGAGCGAAGGGTCACATCTTTGAGAGGCGCTTCTCTTTATTGAGGAGCGCTTCTCTTTATTTTGTTGAAGGCTGAAGCGCCGGAACGGCCGGCCGCGTCGGCAGCACCAGGTACATCATTCCAACGGCGAACGCGTAGGCGATCCCGAACTGTAGCAATCGAGTCGACCAAATCCCCGGGCTCGATGGCCCGGGCAGCAGGCCGAGGCTCAAAATGATCATTGATTGATTGAACGTGATCAGCGCGAGGCTGCCGGCCGGCCCGCCCTCTTCAATCCTGCGTGCAAAAACCAGCGCCAGGCCGAACGTCGCAAAGCAGAGCGTGAACAGGCTGGGAGCGACTTCCACCAGCGCATGGCACGCAACAGCGACCATTCCGCCGAGAAAATTGGCGAGGACCATCGCGAGGCCCTGGGTCGCGCCGCGCGAAGGATCGAAATTGACCACCAGCACGATGGTCGTGATGAGCACTGGCAAGGCGTCGGTGAGCCCGTACATCAGGTAGACCAGCATCAGCGGAAGGACGATCGCCGAGCCCGCCAGAGCCAGCCGCACGGGTTCCACCGCGCGCAGCGCAGCGCCGGCCGGTTCCTTCGTAGCGACCTTCGGCCAGATGGCCTGAGCGATCCATATTGTGGCGACCGCGATCACCATTCCCCTGGCCAGTGCCATCGGCAGTGCGCCCGCCTGCTCCGGCGTCGTGAGGACGACGATCGGAATCGTCGAAAAGCAGATCAGTACGAGCAGCAGCGGCAGGAAGGCGCGGCCTTGGGCAATTACCGAGAAGGAGAGGAAGACGATCAGGCCGATGCTCCCGAAGAGCACCATCGGGGTCTCCCTCAACAAGGAGGACAGGACGAAGGCAGCTAACGCTCCCGCCGACATCACCAAGATCAGCGCAAAGCCGCCCTTGAAGGGCAAGGCGGTGGGCAGGCTGCCAAGCAATGTTGCAGCCAGAATCGGCGGAAGGAAGGTCGGATACCAGCCGAAATATTCGGAAGCCACGAAGGTCGTCGTGACGGTGAAAGCGAAGCGCAGGAGCGCCTGGTTCCGCTCAGTGGTTGCCTGGAGTGCTGCTGAGGCCATCGCCCGCCTGCGTTCTATTGCAGATAGCTGAGCATCGTGATCGCCCAGATCCACAGCCTCCCGAGCGGGTTCATGAGGGAACGTCGACTGGTAAAGACGATCACGTTGGCTTGAGCTCCGCTTCTGCCCGCGCCGATTGCAGTCCGCTGGGATTCGTCGAGCAACTGGATCTGAACGGGAAATCGTTGTGGCTCGCGCAGCCAGCCCTGGTCGGGCGGGACATCGGCGAGCTGCCCGGTGGGCGCTTCGTCGCCCTGGGTGACTCCCAAGCCCACGCTGTGGACCTGCCCGTGGAAGAGCTTGCCTGGGAATACGTCGAGCGCGACCAGCACATCTTGCCCGGGCAGGACATTGCCGAGCTGGTTCTCGCGAAGATTGGCGGAAATCCAGCGAGAGCCGTCCCGAAGGAAGCTCAGCAGTGGCTGGCCTTTCGTGACGAACTGGCCTGAGGCCAATCGCAGGTTCGTGACGACTCCGTCCGCCTGCGCGACCACCGTGGTATTACGAAGATCGAGCTCTGCCTGTGCAACCGCGGCGATGGCCTGCCGGACCTTGGCGTTCTGCTCGCCCGGCGCGCCGAGGTTCGCTTCCGCCTTTTTGACATCAGCCGCGGCCTTTTGAACGTCGGCCTGAGTCTCGGCAACTTCGGCCCTCGCGCGGATGCCGTTGGTTTCGGGCAACGCTCGCTCGGCGACGAGGTCGGTGACGATCTTGCCCAGCTTTTGGTTCGCCTCGAGATCCACCCTCTGCTTGTTGAGAGCAGCCTTGGTCGCCGCGATATCGGCTTCCGACACTTGCGCATCCTGGAATGCGGCAGCCAGGTTCGCCTGCGCGCCCTGCAAGGCGATCCGATAGGGTTCGGGGTCCATGCGGAACAGCACCTGACCCTGCGTCACGTGCGCATTTTCCTTAACGCCGACAGCGATGACCCTGCCCGCAACTTCCGGCGCAATCTGGACGAGAAACGTGTCGACCCGCGCGTGCGACGTGTAGGGCGTGAACCGGTCGGACAATACGCTGTAGATGAAGAGCAGCACCAGCACGATCAGCGTAACCAGAGCGATCTTGCGAACTGGACTGGGAGCAGGCGCGGATTGAGCGGCCGCGGGTTTTTCCACGTCATCTGCGACGGCAGTTGTCATTGGTGAGCGCTTCCAGGGGTTTGGAGCCAATCGCCGCCGAGCGCGCGATAAAGGCTGATCACCGCGCGATACCGATCGCCCCGCGCCTGCGTCAGGGAAAGCTGGGCATTGTAAAGTCCGCGTTCCGTGTCGAGGACGGTCAGATAGTCGGCATAGCCGTTGTCGTATCGAAGCGTCGCGAGCCGCACGCCTTCCTGCAGAGACTGCACCCGGCGGTCGAGGATATTGTGCAGGTCGCCCGAGTTTTGGACGTCGGCGAGGGAATCATCCACGTCGCGGAAGGCGTTCTGGATGGCCTTTTGATAAAGTGCGAGCGACTGATCGCGCCGGGCTTCGGCCTGCAGGTTCGCCGACTTGATGCCACCGCCGGTGAAGATCGGTCCCGCGACGTCGCCGGTGTACGACCAGGTGTGCGATGGGCCGGAGAATAGGCTTCTCAGCGCAGAGCTGGCGAACCCCGCGAAACCCGTCAGCGTGATACGCGGAAAATAGAGCGCGCGCGCAGCGCCAATCAGGGCGTTGGACGCGATCAGGGTCTGCTCCGCCTGAAGGATGTCCGGCCGCTGCTCGAGCAGGTCCGACGGAAGAGACGCCGGCACTGGCGGGAGGGTAAGCGCGTCGAGCGTCCGGTCGCGGGCTATTGGACCGGGGTTGCGGCCGAGGAGTACCGAAAGCGCATTTTCCTGCGTCGCGATCGCCTGCTTCAGGTCCGGAATTGCCGCGGCGGTCGCTTCATATTCCGCCTGGGCCTGCGTCATTTCGAAGTCGGAAATATAGCCGCGATTGAGCCTGGCGCGGAACAGGCTGACCCATTCGCCCCGGCTCTGCAGTGTCACTTCCGCAATCCGCAAGCGCTCGTCGAGATCGAGCAGTGTCACATAGCTGCTGATCACCGAGGACACGATCGTGAGGATGACGCCGCGCCGGGCCTCTTCGGTCGCGAGAAGATTGGCGCGAGCCGCCTCGGTCTCTCTTCGGATGCGGCCCCATAGGTCGATTTCCCAGCTGGCCGTAAGCACCGCGCTAAACGTCGTGCTGAGCGGATCGACGAACGCAGGAACCTTGTGCTCGCTGAGCCGAGTTTGCCCTCCGCTAAGGTCGTATCCGATTTGCGGGTAGGCCTGCGATTTGGTGCCCATCAAGATCGCAGCGAACTCGTCGACGCGCGCCGTGGCGACCTTCAAGTCGGTGTTCTTGGCAAGCGCTTCCCTTACCAGCGCATCCAGCTGCGGGTCGCTCATCCCCCGCCACCACGCCGCGGTCGCTAATCTCGAATGGTTTGCGTCCGCGGGCGGGCTGATGCGGTATTGGACAGGGACTTCGACCAAGGGCTTGACGTAGTCGGGGCCCTGCACGCACCCGGTCAGGGGCATCCCTAACGCTGCTGCAGCGCAAAACCCTTTACTCAAACTCAGGCGCCGCATTCCCTCCGCTCCCGCATAACCCTCAGCCGGTTATGTTTGGCTCCCGGGAGGATAGAATCGGGACAAGTCCAAAGAATCATTTGGGATTAACCCCCGGTCGACCGACCCCCCTCATTGCGCCGGAAAATGAGGCGCTACCGACTAACCCCGATTGCGACGGAGCGGTCCCAATGGCCTGCGGGCCGCTCGTTCCTCAACATCGAGTGGGAAGTGATGATCCGCAGTAACGGCCGCCAACCCATCGGGGAAAGTCGACTCTGGCAGCTTTATGATCGGCGGCGCTTCGCGATCCTGTTTTACGCCCTGCTGTTCACGCTGCTCGTAATGCCGGTCGCAACGACGATCGGCCTGCCGCCATGGATGATCAGGCTGTTCCTCGCCGTGTGTCTGGCCACGGCGGTGATGCCAAACTCGAACAAGCACACGCGACTAATCTTCCTCGCAGTCATCGTTCTGCTCAGCGTTGCCGGCGAAGGGTCCGAGAGAGGTTATCTCCCAGTCAGCCAGGCATTGATCCTGTTGCTTGTCGCAGCAATCGGACTTCTAGCCGCGGTAGGAACATTTCGTTTCATGCTCGCGTCCCGGTCGGTGACAGACGAAACCGTCTATGCTGCGCTCAGTACCTATCTGCTGGGCGGCTTGTTCTTCGGGCAGATCTACTGGTCGATCGAACTGCTTCGGCCGGGTAGCCTCGTGGGGCCGGATCCGACATCGCAAGTGAGGTCGATCTATTACAGCTTCGTCACGCTCGCGACGCTTGGTTACGGCGATTTCCTGCCGCGTACGGACGTTGCCCGCGGGCTCGCGACGTTTGAGGTCGTTGGCGGGCAGTTATTCCTTGCTGTGCTTGTTGCCCGGCTGATCGGGGCCTTCGAGGGAACCAGGCGCGATCGTTGATTATTCCGCAGCGGTGAGCTTGGGACGCGAGCTGCGCGGCGGGGCCGCTTCTTCTGGCGTCGGCGAATTCAGCCACTCCATCATCAGGACCCAGCCCACGGCCAGCAACACAGCGCCAATAAACAAGCCAACGAGACCGTAGGCGATGACACCGCCAATAACGCCTAGCAGGATGACCGGCATCGGCACTTCCAGGCCGTGGCCAATCATTAGCGGCTTCAGGACTGCGTCGCTGAGGCCAGAAATGATGAACCACACGGTGAAGAGGATTGCGACGGTCGTCGACTTGACTGCGAACCCGTAGATGATGGCCGGAATTGTGACGAGCAGGACCGGCACCTGAACGATACCGAGGCCCATCGCCAACAGCGACAATATTCCCGCGCCGGGGATGCCGATTGCGAAAAAGCCGATGCCGCAGAACAATGCCTGGACAAAGGCGACGCCGATCACGCCGTTGGCAACCGACCGCACAGTCGCGCCCATGACGTCCATATAGTGTTGCGCCCGGGCCCGGTCGCCGCAGATGCGCGCAAATAATGAAAGAGCGAAGGCGCGAACTGCGTCGCCATAGGCCAGCATGATGGCGGCGAAGATTACTGCCAGGACCAGGCCGAGCACCGTCGTCACCATGCTGCCGGCTGCTCCCACCAGGCGCCGTGTGAAGCTGGCCAGTTCGGGCCCGTATTGCTTTGCAAAGGCCGGGAGATTGCTTGATGCCTGTGTCCAGATCGCATCAATCTTTGGGCCGACGATCGGAATCCCCTCGAGGCGCGCCGGTGGCGGCGGGATATTCGCGGTCCCGTCCTTGAGCGACGAAACGAGGGCAGGGACCGATGCGGCGGCACTCATGCCAGCGATCGCCGTTGGGATCAGGATCAGTAGCGCAAGCCCCATTCCGATGGTTACCGCGGACCAACGATTGCCGATCTTCCGCGTTAGCATCCGGTGCAGCGGATAGAAGCAGATCGCGAGCACGGTCGTCCACAAAAGGAGCCCGACAAAGGGCATCAGCAGTTGCAGGCAGGCCGCGATCAGACCCGCGAGCAGGAGGAGTGGCAGGATCAGATCAACCAGCCGGCCGAGGGACGTCGTTGCCGAGGCATTGTTCATGCTGGCGAACACCAAAGCGTTTTTCGCGAACGGGCGAAATAATCCCGGATCATCGCCCGGGCTGTCTTCTGAACCACTACGCGATGGAATCAGGGGAAACCCTCTGCTTTAGCCCGAACCAGAAATTTGCTATGATTGCCGGGCCGAACGATCCTCGTGGGGTTAGGCGTCATTTCTGAGGAACCGATCTTGAGCTCGAGCTGCGGTTTCAAAGACCCGGCACAAAAGCTGCTGAGTTTGGCTAACCTGGAAGCCGACTTAGACGCGTTGGTGGATTCCATCGAAGCCGAGTGGCAGCTTCACGGGACCGTGCGTAAAGAATCCGCCGAAGAGGTGCACGCGCTGCTGAAGCGAGCGCTCGCCCTGTAGTCTATTTGCTGGTCGTGCTTTCGGGCCGAATTCGGGTGAGCAATTGCTTGCTCAGTTGCATGCCACGCTCAGCCGCCGACTTGGCTTTGCGGATATGCGCGCGCGTTTCTTCCTCGGAAAGCGGAACGAGTTCGAGCTGTTGTGCAAAGACTGCGGCCAGCGCCGCGAAATCGCGTGCGACTGAAACGATGGACGCAGCGCTATTCGAATCGACAACCTCAGCAGCATCAACGTGCGACCGGCGATTCGGCATTGAACTCTCTTCCTACAGTCCGAACTCGCGCTGGAAGAACGCGTTGTGGTGAATAAGCAGCAATCAGCTAACAGCGTCCAGCAAGCACAACGACTGTGTGCCATCGCAAGACTGAACGTAAGCGAAACGAGCTTTTCGAGGGGCTCCCTTGGCGTCAAGGCGCTCCGGACAGGCGCTTGAGTTCACTCATTGCCCGGAGGCTGTCCTCGGCCCAGATCTCCACGACTTGGCGGAAGTCGCCCCGATTGCTGACGCTATTCCGATTGCCGACGGTATTGTCGCCGACCACGTTGGTATCGACCGCCCGACCAAGCAGCGCGTTGGTGAGCGAGTCACGCAATTCGACGACAAAGGTTGCCTGGCCGGCTTCCCGCGCGAACGAGTAGGTGGGTCCGGCCGTGCGAAGCTCGGGGGCGGAAACGGAGATGTTCACGACGCCCGTCCTGATCTTGAGCGTGTCCGCGGCCGGACTGTCGACGACCGCATAACCACCCTTGCGCCACGTATCGGCCATGATTTGGCTCGAGGCAGCGACGCCCTTGGTTACCGCGTCCTGAACGTCTCTTTCAGACACCCTTCCTGCCAGCGACGACGACGAACTGTTTTGGTCACGGCGCCAGTTCTTACGGAAGGCGACCTCGGTCGGCTCGATGATCACTTTCGTGTAGCCTCGGAAGTCGGCGCCCGGCGCCAAGTAAGCATGGTCGAAGCGCTTGGAGGACACCCGCTGCATGCCGTCCCATTCGACCGGCGGCGCTGGCAAAGCCGCGGTACCGGCCATCAGACCGCATGCGACAATTGCTGTCGCAACCTTTCGGCGAAGCTTCATCGGGCTCTCCTTTGGTCCGCACCACTGGCTCAGCGCCGGAAATCCACCATCAGCGAAAACCCGTAGTCACGGTCAGGATTGACCAAGTGCAAATCAGGTGGGCACCTGATGGTCGGCTGATCGCAGGCGGCCGACTGTGCGCGGATGAGTGCCAGTTTGTTACTCGACAAGATCGTGAAGCTTGCCGTTGCAGCCACGCTTCCCGTTCTGTTTTTGGCCCCGGCAAACCGCGCGCCGCTTACGGCCCAGGCCCGTCTCGACACTACACATTGGCTGAGCTTCGAAACCAATGCGTGCGGTCATCTCCAGCGCGTCGGCAACAAGCGCTCTGTGCCGATACTGGCAGACATTCCCTTCGACTTCGACGACGATGACGAGTGGGTGAATGCGTGGACGATGTCGCCCGAAGAGTCTGTGCTGTTGAATCAATGGCTGCTGCAGCACCCCGACATTGGGACGGTCACCGAGGCCGTAGAGAAGGAATGCATCGGCGATGAGGACCTACCCATCGACGACACCGGCGAGCCCAACATCGTCTGACCCAACCCAGAGCTAGCTCCACTCAGGCCGGCTTGCGGGTTAATGCGGATTACCTGTCGGATGGTTCCTAAGCGATTTTCGGTAAGTGCCACTCCTGGTTTCGGAGGCATGATGATGCATCACCGAATTCGTCCCGATAGCCGGGCGGATCACAACGCGCTGATGGCGCAACTTTGCCGGCAGGCGGCCGCTGGATTGGCCCAGCAGATTTCCCAGACGAAAGACCCAATCAAACGCGAAGCCCTGCACCAGAAAATGTTGGAGCATGAAGCGCAATCGGAGCGCCACCGTACGGTTGCGGAACAACTGGCGCGGCGCGAGAAGGCACATCACACGCAATTCCAAGCGCGCGCTTCGTTCAAGACCTAGGTTCTCTCGCCCTGCAGGCGCGCATTCTTTATGGCTTCGCGACGTATCTTTGACGGAGGCGGCGGGTGTCGAGTGAGTAGCAGCGAACCCATTCCAATCTGGGAACTTCAAGCGGAACTCGGCGAGGGGCCAGTCTGGGTCGAACGCGACCGGGCCCTTTGGTTCACTGACATCAAGAAGCAGCAGGTCCATCGCTACGACCCGCAAAGCGGGGACCGCCGAAGCTGGGATTCGCCGGAGCAGGTCGGGTTCGTCCTGCCGGCCGAAGCCGGCGGCTTCGTCGCGGGATTGCAGTCGGGCCTCTACCGGTTCGACGATCAAAGCGGCGCGTTCGACTTGATTGCCGAGGTAGAGCCTGAAGTCCCAACCAACCGCATAAACGATGGCGTCGTTGATCCCGCGGGCCGGCTCTGGTTCGGCACGATGGACAATGGCGAGCGTGCGAAGTCGGGCGCGTTCTACTGCTTCCACGAAGGCCGGGTCACGCGGACAAAGTTGGACGGAATCTCGATCACGAACGGGCCTGCGGTATCACCGGATGGCAAGCTCCTATATTATGTCGACACACTTAAAGGGACGATCGACGTCGCCGACATCCGCGGCGACGGGTCGCTTGGCGCCACACGGCCTTTCGTGCGCATCGATCACCGCGAAGGTCACCCAGACGGCCCGACGATCGACAGCGAAGGCCATTTGTGGATCTCGCTCTACGCAGGCTGGGAAGCGCGGCGCTACACACCCTCAGGCGAATTAGTGGAAAGGGTTCGCTTTCCTGTCTCCAACATCACCAAGATTGCGTTCGGTGGGGGCGACCTGCGGACAGTCTTCGCCACGACGGCGCGCCAAATGCTGCCCGCCGAGCAGATATCGGAGCAGCCGCTGATCGGCGCCTTGTTCGAGTTCCGCACCGACATCCCGGGCGTCCCCTGCCCGCTGGTGCGGATCTGATTGGCCGCCCACGAATTGATTAGATTGACAAGGGCGTGCGTACATAGGCACCCCTGAAAGCACGAGTTGTGAGGGGAGAGTTCACTAATGGTTATTCCGACAGCAATCGGCGAAGGCGAAGCCAATGCGACGCCGCTCGATCTCCCCGACGGCGGTGTCGATGCTCCCAACTTGCGTTATTTCGTCATGGCGCTGTTCTTCATCTTCGGCGGCATCACCAGCCTCAACGACGTCATCATCCCGAAGCTGAAAGAGCTGTTCACGCTTAATTACACGCAGGCCATGCTGGTGCAGTTCTGCTTCTTCACCGCCTACCTGGTGATAGGGATTCCGGGTGCGCAGCTGGTCAAGAAGATCGGATATATGCGCGGCGCGGTTGCCGGTCTCCTGACGATGATGGTCGGCTGCCTGCTGTTCATCCCGGCCTCTGCGACCGCGACCTACGGCCTGTTCCTGCTCGCCTTGTTCGTACTGGCAAGCGGCGTGGTTGTCGTCCAGGTCGTATCTAACCCGCTGATCAGCTTGCTTGGTCCCGCTCGAACGGTGCACAGCCGCCTGACGTTCGCCCAGGCCTTCAACAGCCTCGGTACAACGATTTTCCCGCCAATCGGCTCGGCCCTCATTCTCGGCGGCTTGGCTGGAGTAACGGCAGCTCAACTGTCAGGCGCTGCGCTCGACCAATACCGGGTCAACGAGACGCGAACGATCGTTCATACTTACATCGGTCTGGCGGTCGCGCTGGCGGTCATCGCCGCCGTGGTCTGGATGTTCAGGAACAAGCTGCCGGGCGAGAGGCATGACCACAGCCCACCGCTAGCGGGTTTCTCGCTGCTCAAGCGCACCCGGTTCGGCTTCGGGGCGCTCTGCATTTTTCTTTACGTCGGCGCAGAAGTTTCGATCGGCTCGCTAATCGTCAATTATCTGATCCAGAAAGACGTGCTCGGAACGACCGCCGAGGCCGCCGGCAAGATGGTCGCATTTTATTGGGGCGGCGCAATGGTCGGCCGTTTTGTGGGCTCTTACTTCCTGCGCATCCTGAGCCCTGGCAAAATCCTCTCCACGCTGGCTGCGGCCGCCATTCTCCTGATCCTGATTTCGGCCAACACCACCGGCACGACTTCGGCCTACAGCCTGCTTGCGATCGGTCTGATGAACTCCATCATGTTCCCGACGATCTTCAGCCTGGCATGCGAAAAACTGGGGCCGCGCGCCGCCGACGGATCGGGCATCATCAATATCGCCATCTTCGGCGGAGCAGTTGTCCCTCTGATGACCGGCTTCCTCGCAGATCAGTCGGGAAGCCTGCACTTCGCGCTGGTACTGCCCGCGGTATGCTACGCGATCATCGCGTCATTTGGGATCTATGCAAGGCGTCCGGCCGAAGGGCCGGTGATGCAGCCACTCACCGCCTGAATAGACCCGGCCGTGAGCTCGCTCATGACGATTCACGAGCCCGCGTCCACAAGCGGGCTTTTGACGGACACAATGGACCGGGAGTGCGCTCGTTGCGACGGCAGGCGGCTTGACCACGCGGACATCAAATTGCGTCCCTGACCCCTAGGGGACTCGAACCCGTGTTTTCGCCGTGAGAGGGCGTCAACCTCGATGCCAGTGAATGCGAAGACGAACAGACCGAAGCTTTACGGAAGGCCAGAGACGGGGCCCTTACGGGCGCCCTGCTTGCTCGAAAGGCACTCGGCACAGACTACTTAAGCTGAAGTCCTAATGTCAGCATTCGACCTATTGCGAACATTAGAAGACCGCGTTTTTTGCCGCCATCAGCCGGAGGTAAGCGGTGCCAATCGCGTTCGCTTCATTGGTGACCAACTGTCGCCTCGCCTCGTAGCGGTTAAGAACGAGCCCGAAGGTGAACGCCAAGAGGAGAACAAGCAGAGCCAATGATCCGCCCAGCAGATATTCTTCTTGCCCCTGAGAACGATCGTTTGGATCGTCGGTGACTTTTGACCGGTTGATCCGGAGCTGACCGATGGAACGACCGGCCAGCGCGGAGATGACTAGGACAACAAAGGTCGCCGCTGAGATTCCCAGCACCGAAAGGTCTGATAGCCATTCCCCGAGCCGCCCCCCATCGCACTGGCTCCTTTAGATCGATTAAGACGCAGACGGCCGCAGTTGAGCCTGGGCCTTATCTCCAATCATGGAGGCTCTGATTAGAAGCAGCGCTTCTCAGGGCCGTGGTAGCATGTCGGCCCAATGCGGCTCTCCATGCAAACGAACATTAGTTAGCAATACACCCTTGGAACGTTAGCAATTATACACGCCGGCCGCGCAGCGCCGTGTCGTACGACGAGCCACGCCAGCCACGCTGACCGGCGTCAACGGACGGCCGACGACCGCGTGGGCGGGAGTGATCAGGCTGAATGCGTCGGTGCCCGTGAACTCGTTCGCCGCTTCCGATCCGACGCCGACCACAAGCACCGCCAGCAGCGCGATCTTCAACCTACGGGTGATGGTCATTGGGTTGCTCCAATCTTGTAGTTGTCAGGCAGGTCGCTCGTGTCCTTGAGCGACTCGATGTCCTTGGCGTCCAGCTTCTTGGCACCGGCCGGGGCCACGAAGGTGAAGTCCGAGGCACCCGGACTACCGCCCACCTTCCAGTCGCGGACCTCGAGCGTGAATTGCGGGGCCTGGTCGACGCCCTTGCTCGTGATCACGTAGCGGCACGGGTATGGGTTGGCGCCCTGGTGGATCCAGATCTGCCAGTCGGTATCCTTGGCGCGGAAGGCGAGGTGATCGCACTCCTGGCCGTTGATCACGCCGCTGCCGAGGTCCTTGATGTCGGTAACATCTTCCATCAGCCCGTCGTAAACGTCCGACTGCAGTAGGTCGGCGCCTGGAAGCTGGCGGTGGAATTTGTCGCGCAGCTGGTCGATCAGGTTGTCCACCGTGCCGGGCGCGTCCGCCTGGACATAGGCGTTCTGCCCCTTGCCGAGGATCGACACGGTCTTCCCGTCGAAGATCATTTCGGTGTCGGAGAAGCCGCTCTTGCGGGTGGTGTGGATCTTGTCCGGCCGGCTGAGCTCGACGGTCCCGGAAGTCGCGAGCTGAAGCTTCTGGTGATCCTTGCTGACGACCTCGAAGATCGAATCGAAGCCCATCGATATGGTCTTCTGCGCCGCGAGATAGTCGGACATGGCCTTGAGCAATGCTTTCGCATTCTCCGCACTTTGGCCTGTAGTCGTCGCACCTTGCGCGGACGCGGCCGGCTCAGTGGCCGCTTCCTCGCTTGTGCTGGGCTCAGCGGCATTTTGCCCAGGAGCTTTCTGGGCCTTCGAACATGACGACAGGCCAGGACAGATGACCAGGGCCAGTGCAAGGGCGGACACCACAGATGCGCGACTTTTCTTCTTCATTTGAGCGATCCTCTTCCCACGGCATCATTGACCCCGGCGGCCCAGCGGGGTCACCGATTGCGGCTGCGCTACGCGCTATTCGACGCGACTGAAGACCAGCACGTCGTGGCCAGTCCCCGCTGCTCCACCGGTTCGATCAATCGTGAGCTCCTTGCCGTCTTCGGAGACGGTGATGACCGCACTACCGACGGGGTGTTTCACCTTCATCGACTCTGCCTTGATCTCGCGAGGGCTCACGCCCGTCAGCTTGACATGGTCCATGTTGGGATTTCCGGAGACCAGGAACCAGTTGCCGTCGGTCGTTGCCGAATAGCCCCAATGCAACAGCTCGCCGGACTCGGTAACGGTGGTCGACCGCATAATCACGTGATTACCTGTGATTCGATATGCGCGGTCTTCGCTCTTTTCCGCGCTCGCCGGTGAAGCGAACTTCGACTTGGCGAGAACGAGGTGCCATGTGGCGGCCCACAACTTGGCGTTGGGAGCCGGGCTCGCGCTGGCGATTTGGGCAGTCGCAAATGCGAACGCAGCGGCAGACATGGTCATTGCCTTGAGACTATTCATGGGAATTCCTCCTGTTGGGGACGTCGCTCAGACTCGCCAGGGTGACGACGCGCGTTGGGCGTATGTGCTCGGCAGGGCAATTCGGCGAACCCCTAGACCCCGGTCGGGTTCAAACCTTTCACCTTATGGATTTCTACTGAGGGCTTGGTGCCCCGGCGTTATCTAAGCACCGATCGCAACGACCGGAGAACAACCGTGCGCGGCTATGGGAATCTGATCGACGGCTATCGGCGCTTTCGAGCAAATCAATCCGGCCACACGCGCGAGCAATGGCAGGAACTAGCCAAGGGCCAATCGCCCCGTGCCGTGATTATCGCCTGTTGCGACAGCCGTGCCGATCCAGCGACCATCTTCGATGCCGATCCGGGCGACATCTTCGTCGTTCGAAATGTTGCCAATCTTGTGCCTCCATTCGAGCCGATCGGCGGTCGAGACGGCGTTTCTGCAGCCATCGAGTATGGCGTGAATGAGCTTAATGTTCGTGAGATCGTGGTCATGGGTCATGAGAAATGCGGCGGCATATCCGCCGTCCTGACAGGCCGGTTTCACGATGCTCGGCCAGGTGAAGGCGGGTTCATTAACATCTGGATGAGCCACGTCGACCAGAGTGCTCAGGCGATTGCTCAAGAGCACGGCACGAGTCCCAAAGCGCACCGGCTCCTCGAAGAAGCGGCGATCCGCCAAAGTATGGCAAACCTTAGGACATTCCCATTCGTGATGGAACGCGAACAGAGGCGATCGCTGGTTGTACTTGGCTGTCACTTTTCGATCCGGGAGGGGGAATTATGGGTACTGGACGAGGCCGAAGGAAAATTTCGCCCCGTCTAAGCGAACAGCCTCCCCGCGCGTCGATGAAAATCGGCTAAAGGGCCAAGTAAGCCGCGT
>Ga0207644_10001080_pt1 | contig 17473 bp, 18 predicted proteins | sample KBSS73metaG_FD_184326 | JGI IMG/M metagenome (GOLD analysis project Ga0207644, IMG submission 184326) | Switchgrass rhizosphere microbial communities from Kellogg Biological Station, Michigan, USA - KBS S7-3 metaG (SPAdes) (version 2) | ecosystem: Host-associated > Plants > Roots > Rhizosphere... | reverse complement strand
GTGGCTTCAGTTGCGCTGCCTACGCCGGTCGAGAAGGCGGCTTCTGTTGCGTCGCCTCCTGCTGCTGCTTCCGAAGAGGGGACACAGAGTGCGCCTGTGCCTCCGGCTGATGCGGCTCCGAATACGCCTCCTGCTGCACCGGGGCAACCAGCAACGCCACCGCAGAGTGCTCCGAATCACTAAAGGCGTTCAGTCGAATAGTTTCTATGCAAATAGACGCACGCGCGATAGTTTGCGCGTGCGTCTTGGTCTCCCAGGACCTTGTTACGCTGCTGGGCGAAGGATGACTTTGGTCCAGCCATCGTCGCGCTGATCGAAGTGCTTGTAAGCATCGGGCGCCTGGTCGAGCGAGAGCTCGTGGGAGATGATGATGGACGGGTTGGCGCGATCCCAGTGGATAAGGTCGCGAAGCTTGCGGTTGTACGCCTTGACATTGGCCTGCCCGGTGCCAAGCCGCATGCCCTTGGACCAGAACTTTCCAAAGTCGAATGCCATCTCGCCCTTCTTGGCGAGGGCGTCCGAGGCCTTAGGATCCTGCGGGACGAAGACGCCGACACAGCCGATAAGGCCTGTAGGTTTTACGGCTTCGACCAGGGCGTTCATGGTCATGTTGGGAACCTCTTTGCCGGTGCTGGAGTGGCACTGGTAGCCGACGCATTCGCAGCCGCAGTCCGCGCCGAGACCTTTGGTGAGCTCGAGGATCTCTTTGGCTTCGGTGCCGTTAGTGGAGTCGATGGGAATGGCGCCAAGGGATTCGGCGAGGGAGAGGCGATCCTCCTTGTGATCGATGACAAAGATGCGGCTGGCTCCCTGGACGCGCGCTGAGAGAGCGGCCATGAGGCCGACCGGGCCAGCACCGTAGATGACGACGGAATCGCCGGGTGAGAGATTGGCGAGACGGGTTGCGTGCCATCCGGTGGGGAAGATATCGGAGAGCATGACGTAGTCGCGTTCTTTCTCGTCGGCATCTTCGGGGAGTACGAGACAGTTGAAGTCGGCGTAGGGGACACGGAGGTACTCGGCCTGGCCACCGGGGTATGGGCCCATGTCAGCGTATCCGTAGGCCGCGCCAGCCGAGCCAGGCTCTGCACACGTGAGACAGAAGCCGGTCAACCCGCGTTCGCAGTTTTCGCAGAATCCGCAGGCGATGTTGAAGGGGAGGACGACGCGGTCACCTTTCTTGACAGCGGAGACAGCAGGCCCGACTTCGACGACCTCGCCCATGTTCTCGTGACCGAAGATGGTGCCTTTGGCGACGTCGGTGCGGCCTTCGTACATGTGGAGGTCCGAGCCGCAGATGTTGGTGACGGTCAGCTTGACGATCGCATCGGTGGGCTTCTGGATTTTCGCGTCAGGAACCTTGTCGATGCTTACTTTGCGTGGGCCGTGATAGACGAGAGCTTTCATTGAGGGGGAATCCTTTCTCTGCGCCGGAGCGCGAGTGTGCGAGGGCGCACGAAGCGCCTCGGTGGAGGTTCCCAATGCTGCTTTCGATTGGGTTGCGTTGCTCTCTTTCAGCGTAGGAAAGAGGCTGAGACGTGACGCTCACGTCATGGGGGTTGGATGCATGTGCGAGGGGGAGGGGTTAACCGCTATGCGCAAGGAGCAAGTGAGATAAAAAACTATGGGCGACTCGATGGTCGCCCATACAACTGCAAAATGCCGACGGCGGTTTCTACCACTGGAGCAGGAGGAGCTCGGAGCAGAAGGCCGGTCCCATGGCTCCCATCATGCTGTAGCAGCCGGGGCTCCCCGGCTGATTGCGCAGGAAGTCTTGCATGACGGTGAGGACAGATGCGGACGAGAGGTTTCCCCGCTGACGCAGGCTGTTGTAGGAGGCCGCGAGCGCATGCTTGGGGAGATTCAGCGCGGATTCCATGGCCTGGAGGACCTTTGGCCCACCGCTGTGAAAGATGAAGCTGCAGATGTTGTGGATGCTGAGATCGACTTCTTCGAGAAAGTCCTCGACGGTGTTGCGGAGCTCGGAGCGTACGAGTTCGGGAACGTCAGCGGAGAGGACAATGTTGAAGCCGCTGTGGTCGATGTTCCAGCCCATAAGGTGCTCGGTGTCCGGATAGAAGGTGGAGCGAGTGGCGACGACGCGAGGGCAGGGCCGCTCGACGCTGGTGGGTCTGCGTCCATGCGGTGTTTCGTCGCCGGCGAGGACGACGGCCGCGGAGCCGTCTCCGAAGAGCCCGGAGGCGACGATATTGGCCATGGAGAAGTCATTCTCCTGCCAAGTAAGGGAGCAGAGTTCAACGGAGAGAAGGATGGCGTACTGGTCGGGGAAGGCGCGGAGATAATCCACGGCGCGGGAGATACCTGCGGCACCGGCGACGCAGCCGAGGCCGAAGATGGGTGTGCGCTTTATGTTCTTGGGGAAGCCCATCAGGTTGACGAGACGGGCATCGATGCTGGGGCAGGCGATGCCGGTGACGGAGGTGAAGAAGATCGCCGAGATGTCAGCGGGAGCGAGACCTGCCTGGCGCAGGGCGTCGCAGATGGAACGTTGACCAAGCTCCATGGCGCCCTTGATCCAGAGATCATTGGTGGAGCCAAAGCCAGAGAGGGAGCCCAAAGTCTCGAGGGGAAACATGATGTGGCGATAATCCACTCCACAATTCGCATGCAGACGATCCATAACAGCTGGAGTCGCAAGATTATCCTGCACACGTTGTTTGAGAGCTTGTGTGATGACCGCTTGGGGATAGCGGTGTTCAGGAAATGCCGTGCCTACGGATGCAATGCGCATGGGTTTAAAGACCTCTTGGAGAACATGGGTTAAAGCCCACAACTATCAGGGGCCATAGAGTCAAGGTTTTTTCGGCAGGAGTACCCAAAAGGGCAAATACAAAGGAAATGCCACACCCGATCAGAACAGCTGGGGCAAGTAGGTTTTTAGTTTACTAGAAATTGGTTGCCTGACAAGACAAATAATCTTACGGGGAGGAACCGGAAAATATGCCGGTTTAAAATCGAAAGAGGTAGAGCCGATTGGCTCTACCCCTTTTTCTTACAGTGTTCCTTTTCAGGAAAGACCCTGAAAGTTGTATTGCTAGCTGGCTGTGAGTTTACGGCGTGCCATGCCAACCACTCCGAGTAAACCAGACCCGAAGAGGGCCAGCGAGGCGGGCTCCGGGACGGCAGGCGCTGCCGCTGCGGCGGTTGATGCGGAGAAGGAGGTCATGCTGGCCAAAGGCTGACCGGCAACATACTGCGAGGTGAACTGGAAGGTGGCATTTCCGGAGGTCCCGGTGATGGCACCCGACGCCGTGAAGAAGCCGTCACCAGTGACACCGAGGCAGGTTTGGCCGGTGAGGCAGCCGTTGGTGCCGTTGTTAACATAACCAGCGTTGTAGTCGGTCATATTGAACGTGAAGGTGACACCGTTGTTCGACACGGTGAAGAGCGGTACGTATCCAGCAGGGAACATGGCAGGAGGAGGAACGTTGTTGCCCTGATTGTAAGGCAGGGGTCCAGGTATGAAGTTGATCGTGTTGCCATCGGCGAGATAAGTAGCGAATGTCCCACCGAGTGCGCCTGCGACTTGAGCGGAGTTGAAGGTGATTGTGTTGGGCGTGAATGTGTCGGTTCCCGTTGCAGAGAAAAATCCGCTAATGGAATCGGCACGCGAGGCGGTGACGCAGCCGACTAACAACGCAGAGAGTACGACCAAGCGTTTGAGCATATGTGGGGCTCCCATGGATGAAATCGACCCCTCGAAGAAGCGTGCATCTGCGAGGAGACGATGTTCCGTTAGAAATTGAATGCGTTGTTTTAGTTGCCCCAATTCACTAACGAGTAACAAGTTTGCAATCGCGGTTGTTTTGCGAAAAAAAATATTCACGCTCAGTAGTGAGATCCGAAAAATCGGGAGCCTTTGAACCGCTGTAATGACGCGGCTAAATGGTATGTGTGCAAAACTATGCGCACTTTATGCAAATTAGTTCCGCTTCTATTGGCGGAGCAATTGCAACAATTTTTGAACGTATTCTTGCATTTGAAAATGATGTGGTAGCACTGACGTGACCACGACAGCTGCCACGATGTCTGATGGTTGTCGTGATGATGATCGAGCTTGGTTGCGATGTCGATCAACGCGCAGAGGGCGATGAGAGGACTACTGTCTTTGCGTTAAGGAACTCGCGCATGCCTGCGGCGGAAAGTTCGCGTCCGTAGCCGGAGTGCTTGATGCCTCCGAAGGGAAGACGGGGGTCGGAAGCGACCATTGCGTTGATGAAGACTGCTCCGCACTGGAGCTCGGAGACGAGGCGCTGCTGCTCGGCGGGGTCGCGGGTCCAGGCGGAGGCGGCGAGGCCGAACGGAGTGTCGTTGGCGATCTCGATTGCCTCATCGAGATCGCGCGCGGGGAAGAGCATGGCGACGGGGCCGAAGAGTTCTTCGCGGTAGACGGGGCTGGTGCGGGGGATGTTGGTGAGCACGGTTGGTTCGAAGTAGAAGCCGTCGCCGAGCATGCGCTCTCCTCCGGTGAGCACGCGAGCTCCTTCTTTGAGGGCGGTCTGGACTTGGGTCTCGAGTTCTTCAGCGATCTTTTGCGTAGCGAGCGGGCCTATGTCGGTGTCCTCTTTCATGGGGTCGCCGATCTTCATGGAGTCCATGATGGAGACGAAGCGGGTTTCGAAGGCGTCGTAGATGGACTCGTGGACGATGAAGCGTTTGGCAGCGATACAGGACTGGCCGGAGTTGACGAGGCGGGCGCGAACGGCGGTCTCAACGGCGACGTTGACGTCGGCGGAGGGAAGGACGATGAAGGGGTCGGAGCCGCCGAGTTCGAGTACGGATTTCTTGATGAGCCACCCGGCCTGCGCGGCGATGGCGCGGCCTGCGGGCTCGGAGCCGGTGAGGGTAACGGCGGCGATGCGCGGGTCGGCGAGGACACGCTCAACTTGCTTGGATTCGATGAGGAGCGCTTGAAACGTGCCGCGGGGGAAGCCGGCGCGGCGGACGAGGGATTCGATATCGAGTGCGCACTGGGACGTTAGAGGCGTGCTTGAGGAGGCCGACGTTGCCGGCCATGAGCGCGGGCGCGAGGAAGCGGAAGACCTGCCAGAAGGGAAAGTTCCAGGGCATGACGGCGAGGATGACGCCGAGGGGGTCCCAGCGGACGTAGGAGTGGTTTTCGGTTTGGATGGGTTCGGGGGTGAGGATGCGGGCCGCGTTGTCGGCGTAGTAGCGGCAGGCGGTGGCGCACTTCAATACTTCCTGTTTGGCGGCGTGGAGGGGCTTGCCCATCTCGATGGTGATGGTGCGGGCGAGGTCGGCGGTCTCGTCCTCAAGGATGGAGGCGAGCTTGCGCATGCAGAGGGCGCGGTGCTCTAGGGGGACAGAAGGATAAGTGCGTGCGGCTTCGTGGGCGAGGTTGATCTTTTCGGCGATGCCTTCTTCAGTGAGAGAGTCGAAGGTGCGGATGAGTTTGCCGTTGGCGGGATTGATGGATTGGATAGCCATGCAGGAGCCGGATGCTGCGTATGAAGCAGATTAGCAAAGTGTGGAGTTGGCGAGGCCTTTTGAGGCGTGTGAAATAATTTGAGTACTTCTTAGAGGGCTTACTGCGGCGCTGGTGCGTGGCGTTTGCGGTGAGGAAGCGGAGCCGGATGCAGGGCAATCCAGAGTTTATGAGGCAGGCGATTGCGCTTGCGACGGAGAATGTGAGCTCCGGCCGCGGAGGGCCGTTTGGCGCGGTGATCGTGCGCGACGGTGCGGTCGTGGCTACGGGTGTGAACCAGGTAACCGTGAACAATGACCCGACAGCGCACGCAGAGGTAGTAGCGATTCGCAAGGCATGCGCGGAGCTAGGCGTGTTTTCGCTGGAAGGCTGCCAGATGTATACGAGCTGCGAGCCGTGCCCGATGTGCCTGGCGGCGATCTACTGGTCGCGGATGGATGCGATCTACTACGGCAACACAGCGGCAGATGCTGCGGCGGCTGGATTCGACGACGCGTTTCTTTATGAAGAGTTGAAGAAACCAGTAGGCGCGAGAAGAATTCCGACGGAACGGATGTTGGGCAAAGAGGCGATAGAGAACTTTGAGGCGTGGCGGAACTTTGCTTCGCGGGTTCACTACTGAGTTTCGAGTACAAGTGAGGATCATGGCGACGAAGAAAAAGCAGGTGAAGATTGGCGCGGCGCGGAAGACAGATGGCGTAGTGAAGGTTGCGCTGCTGGGTTTCGGGACGGTGGGCAGCTCGGTAGCAAAGGTGCTGGCCGAGCGGAAGTTTGCGGGCATCGCGCTGACGCATGTGTACAACCGGAGCGTGGCGCGAAAGAAGGAGTCGGCCGCGGCTAAGTATGTGCCTGCGACGGCTGTTTGGACGGAGAACATCGACGATGTTCTGAAGTCGAACGTCGATGTAGTGATTGAGCTGATGGGCGGCCTGAACCCTGTCGAGGGCTGGCTGAAGAAGGCGTTGACTGCGGGCAAGCATGTGGTGACGGCGAACAAGCAGTTGATTGCTTATCGCGGGGTGGCGTTGCAGCGGCTGGCGGCGCAGCATGGTGTGCAGTTGGTGTACGGCGCGGCGGTGGCGGGCGGTGTACCGGTAATTCCAGGAATCAAGCAGGGGTTGGGTGGCGACAAGATTCTGCGGATCAGTGGCATTGTGAACGGAACGTGCAACTACATCCTTAGCAGGATGGAGTCGGGTGCGGACTACGCAACGGTACTGAAGGATGCGCAACAGCTTGGGTATGCGGAGGCGAATCCCTCGGCGGATGTGGATGGGTTCGACGCGCGGGCGAAGCTGTGCATCCTGTCGCGGATCGCGCTGGGGGCGGAGCTGAATCCGGATGAGGTGGCGACTCAGACCATCTCGACGGTGGAGGCGATCGACTTTGCTTACGCGAAGGAGTTGAACTCGACGATCCGGCAGGTATCGCGCGCGCAGGTGAACGGCGGCGTAGTGCATGCAAGAGTGGCGCCGATGCTGGTTCCGTTGACGTCGCCGATGGCGTGGTCCCATGGGACGCAGAACATGGTGGTGACGAGCGGAGAATACGGCGGAGACGTCGTGTTCTCGGGCCATGGCGCGGGTGGCGAGCCTACGGCGGTGGCTGTAGTTTCGGATCTGCTCTCGGTGGCGCAGGGTGCCAAGGCAGTGGAGTTGCCGGTGAGGAAGCGGCAGGTCACTGGCGAGTTTCTTGCTCCGCACTACCTGCGGTTTGTGGTGGACGACAAGCCGGGGATCGTGTCGGCGATTGCGGGGGCGCTTGCCAAGGTGGGGGCGAATATTGATTCGCTGCTGCAGCGGCCGGGGTATCCGAAGCACAGGCTGCCGTTTGTAGTGACGACGGAGCCGTGTCTGACATCGACGATTGAGAAGGCGATGAACTCGCTGGCGAAGCTAGATGTGATGCTGGAGAAGCCGCTGACTCTGCAGATTCTGGTGCCTGAAGATAAGCCGGAGTAGCTTGCGGCTGTTCGCAAACAAAATTTGAGAGTTCGAGGTAAGGGACGGATGCGGATGCGACTCGGGGTGTGTGCGCTTGCTTGTACGTTGATGGGTTCGGCGGCCGGGTTTGCACGTGCGGCCGATATAGCGCCGGTACATCATGAGCCGAATCCGCCGAACTCGAAGAAGGCCCGGAAGGCGCACTACGTGGTGATGGTATCGCTGGACGGCTTTCGCTGGGATTATGCGACGAAGTGGGGCGCGCCGCATTTGCTGAAGATGGCCGAGGAGGGCGCGAGTGCGCCGGACGGGATGCTGCCGAGCTTTCCTTCGCTGACGTTTCCGAACCACTACACGCTGGTGACGGGGCTTTATCCGTCCCACCACGGAATTGTGGACAACGAGTTCTTGGACCCGGCGCGGAAGTACGAGGAGTACTACTACAAGACACCGTCGAAGGCGACGGACGGGAGCTGGTACGGCGGGGTTCCGTTGTGGTCGCTGGCGGAGAAGCAGGGGATGCGCTCGGCGGCGATGTTCTGGGTGGGATCGGAGTCGAAGATCGCGGGTGAGCGGCCAAGTTATTGGGTTCCTTTCGACGACAAGTTCGATGACGAGAAGCGCATTGCGCAGGTGATGGAATGGTTGTCGCTGCCGGAGGCGGAGCGTCCGCATCTGATCACGCTGTACTACTCCAATGTGGATCATGCGGGGCATGACTTCGGGCCGGATTCGCAGGAGTGCCGCGATGCGGTGCATCACCTGGATGCACTGATGGGTGAGCTGGAGGACAAGCTGAAGGCGACGGGGCTCCCAGTGGACATGGTGATCGTGTCGGATCACGGGATGGTGAAGTTCGCTGATCGGCACTGGGTTGGTTTGGATAAGCTGGTGGAGATGAAGGGTGCGAAGAGTTCGGGGCAGAATATCTATCCGGAGTCGGAGAGCGAGAAGGAGAGGATCTACGCGGGCTTGAAGGGATTGAACGATCCTCGCTTCACGGTCTACCGGCTGAAGGATGTTCCGAAGAACTTTGACATGAGCGCGAATCAGCGCGAGGGTGATCCGGTGGTGGTGCCGCTGGAGCTGTACCCGATTATTGTCCATGCGAAGGTCGACCAAGTGAAGGGCCTGGGTGGCCATGGGTTCGATCCGGCGCGGGTACCGGAGATGAAGGCGATCTTCTATGCGGAGGGACCGGATGTAAAGCCGGGGGTGAAGGTGGCTTCGTTCCGCAATGTGAATGTGTATGACTTTGTTTGCGGGATGCTGGGGTTGAAGCCGGCTAAGAACGATGGAGAGAAGAAGGTGCTGAAGGCGGCGCGGCGGTAGGAGTTGTTCAAGAGCAACCCTGCGTGATCAACGGTTTTTTCGATGAATGGAAGTATCCATTTGAGACATATTCCCAGTTGGCAAGATAACAATCGCTCTTTCGATAAGAGCCGTTCTTGAAGCGGTAAACTTCTAACGACTTTTCACTTGCCGAGATGTGTGATGCCAGAACTAGATCACGGAATCCCTCGGTACGGGTTTCAGCAACCGTAAGTAACTCAATTCCTCCAATCCCGTCGCGGTCCCGTGTATCCAGAATGAGTTTGTAACCTGCCGAAGTCTTCTCAAAAACCCATAGCGCGCAATTGCCAGTCGCACCGCATCCGAGTTTGTAATCAGAAGGCTGCGCAAGGACATCTGGAATTCCATCGCTGTTAAGATCGACTAACTTCATGCGGGTATTACTTGCGAGCTGGGCTAATTCATTCTCGGACGCGATTTCGTTGTCATCCATAAACGGGCGAACTAGTGCCTCGATAGCACTCAGGAGCCATACCTTTTCAGAAGCGGAGAGGATCGTTGATCTTGCGATGGTTCGCTTATAGTCAAGTTCCTCGGCTTTACTTTGGCTCCAGCGGAAGTGGTCATTGGAAAGGCGATTGGGCGCCGACTTGACCTGTTGGCTATTTGAAGTGTGAAGCAAAACGAATAAAGAGATTGCTACGCTTAACGAGCGTTTCATAGCCGCATACTAGCCTAGCTCGCGGTCCTCGCCACGATTATTTGATCTCTCAAAAAAGAATCCCGAACAAGTTTGTTCGGGATTCTTTGCCTGACTGTTTTCCGATTAGTACTTGGGCATCGAGGGGTCGATCTTGTCGGCCCAGGCGAGGATGCCTCCGGCTAGGTTGGAGACGTTGGTGAAGCCGGCGGCCTTGAGGGCGAGGGCGGCCTTCTGGCTGCGGGCTCCGGAACGGCAGTGGATGATGATCTCGGCGTTCTTGTGCTCGGCTAGTTCGTTGATGCGTGACTCGATGGAGCCGACGGGGATCAGCGGTGCGCCGAGGTTGGCGATCGGGTACTCGTGGGGTTCGCGAACGTCGAGGACGAAGATGTCTTCCTTCGCGTCGAGCTTCTTCTTCAGGGTTTCGACGGTGACTTGCGGGATGCCATCGACGATGGGCGCGTCGGCGACGGCCTTGTCGCGGGCGACCTCGAGGGGGCCAACGGTGGTGGGCTTCTCGATGCCGCAGAACTGGTCGTAGTCGATGAGTTCGGTGACGGTGGGGTGTGTTCCGCAGGCCGGGCAGTCGGGGTTCTTACGCAGCTTGAGGGTGCGGAAGCCCATGCCGAGTGCGTCGACTAAGAGCAGGCGGCCGATGAGGGGTTCACCGATGCCGAGGATGAGCTTGATGACCTCGGTGGCCTGGATGACTCCGACAAGGCCTGGGAGGATGCCCAGGACTCCGCCTTCGGCGCAGGAGGGGACAAGGCCGGGCGGTGGGGGCTCCGGATAGAGGCAGCGGTAGCACGGACCTTCCTCGGTGGCGAAGACGCTGGCCTGGCCCTCGAAGCGGAAGATGGAGCCGTAGGCGTTGGGCTTGCCGGTGAGCACGCAGGCGTCGTTGACGAGATAGCGCGTCTGGAAGTTGTCGGTGCCGTCGGCGATGACGTCGTAGTCCTTGAAGATCTCGAGCGCGTTGGCGGAGGTCAACATGGTGTTGTGCTTGACGATGTTGACGTTCTTGTTGAGGCCCTTAAGCATCAGCTCGGCGGAGTCGACCTTGAGCTTGCCGACGGTTGACTGCGAGTGGATGATCTGGCGCTGAAGGTTGGATTCGTCGACGACGTCGAAGTCGATGAGCCCGATGGTGCCGACGCCCGCAGCGGTGAGGTAGAGCGCGAGCGGGGCTCCGAGGCCGCCGGTGCCGACGCAGAGGACGCGCGCTGCCTTGAGCTTCTGCTGGCCCTCCATGCCGACCTCGGGAAGGATGAGGTGGCGGGAGTAGCGGGCGATCTCTTCGTTGGTGAGCTTGGGGAGCTGCTGGACGGCTTCTTCGATGGCTGTTGGCATGGTCTTCCTTGAAGGTTTCCTTAATTCTAGATGCTTTTGAGCGTGTAAGGGCTCATGAGCATGCGTTTGACGCAGCAAGTCGTGTCTTTCAACAGATTTCTGGGCTGCAGGAGCGAACTACTGGGATTCTTCGCCTTCGGCTCAGAATGACGAAAAAAAGAGCTCAGGATGACGACAAAGAAGAATTGAGAAGGGGGACTAGAGGAGGGGACAACAGCTACAACAGGCGGTGCCGCCGGCGATGGAGGGGATGATGGTGAGTTCGTCGGTCGCGGCGACGGTGGTGGCTTCCTTGGAGGGGAGATAGCGGAGGTCTTCGTCGTTGAGGTAGACGTTGACGAAGGAGCGGAGCTTGCCCTCGGCGTTGAAGAGCTGCTGCTTCAGTTCAGGGAACTGCGAGGTGAGCTGGTCGAAGACCTCGGCTACGGTGGCGCCGGGGACTGCGACGGTCTCAGCTCCGCCCGTGTAGACCCTGAGCGGGGTTGGGATGTGGATGTTCATGCCTGACCTTTCGGTTGGGTTAGCGTTGCAACGTCGATCTCGATCGGTTGATCGACAAACTTTTTATCTTCTTCGGAGGTGCCGGTGAGGAGGAAAGAGTTGGTTGTAGCGGCCTTTCCTTTTTCGACGGCGGTTATGACGTAGGAGCAGCCGATCCAGTGGGCTTCGGCGAAGTCGGTGGGGGACCACTGCGCGGGATGGTCAGGGTGCGAGTGGTAGAAGCCGACGATGTCGAGCGAGAGGCTGCGGGCCTGGCGCTGGATTTTTACAAGCTCAATGGGGGCGATGTTGTAGCGATTGTGCGCGGAGTCGGTGCGGGTGTTGCCGGCGCGGATGATCTGGCGGACGTGGCTGCCTTCGGCGTCGGATTTGCCGAGGAGTACGCCGCAGCACTCATTGGGGTAGGTCTCTTCGCCGTGGGCGCGCAGGGCTTCGTAGTCGGTGTAGGTGATGTGCAGCATCGTCAGTCCTGCTCCTGCCAGAAGCGGTCGCTCATGTACTTCTCGGATGAGTCGGGGAGGATGGTGACGATGACGGCCTCGCGGTTGGCGCAGGCCTCCTGCTCGGCTACCTGTATGGCGGCGGCGACGGCGGCTCCGGAGGAGATGCCGACGAGCAGGCCGTGGCGGCGCGCGAGGGTGCGGCAGGTGCGGTAGGCGATCTCGGTATCCATGTCGATGTTGGCATCGGCGAGGGCAGGGTCGTAGATCTTCGGCACGATGGCGGTGGCCATGTGCTTGAGGCCCTCGAGGCCGTTGAAGGCGGAATCGGGCTGCATGGATATGCAACGGATGGCGGGGTTGAGCTCGCGCAGGCGGCGGGTGCTTCCTATGAAGGTGCCTGACGTGCCGAGGCCGGCGACGAAGTGGGTGATCTGGCCGTCGGTCTGGTTCCAGATCTCGTTGCCGGTGGTGCGGTAGTGGGCGCGCCAGTTCTCGTCGTTGGAGTACTGGTCGGCGTAGAAGTAGCGGTCGGGCTCGGCGGCGGTGAGTTCGCGGGCCTTGCGGATGGCTCCGTCGGAGCCGTCCGCGGGGTCGGTCCAGACGACGTTGGCTCCGTAGGCGGCGAGGTACTTCTTTCGCTCTGGGGAGACATTCGACGGCATGCAGAGGGTGACGGGGAAGTGGAGCGCAGCCCCGAGCATGGCGTAGGCGATGCCGGTGTTTCCGCTGGTGGCGTCGAGGAGGCCTTTTCCGTTGCCGATGAGGCCGCGCCTGAGGGCGTCGGTGACGATGGCGGAGGCGGCGCGGTCCTTGATGGAGCCACCGGGGTTGGTCCATTCGGCCTTGCCAAGGATCTGGATGCCGAAGGCGGCTTCGCCGAGGTGGGCTAGCAGGCCGTCGAGACGCAGGAGCGGCGTGTTGCCGATACGTTCGAGGATGGTCGAGCCGAGCGGTTTGACGGTGGTGATCATTTGGTCCCGTTTGTCGCCTGAGCGACGGTTTGAAGCACGTCGGCGGATGTGCGACAGTTAAGCTCTGAGTCTAAACGATGGCACTTATGGCAAAGAAGACCCCGAAGCGCAGCTTTAACGATGTTTTGTCATTCCTTGGCGGTCAACGATTTGATGTCGCACCGGCACAGGATGGTGCAAAGCGTCTTCCAAATGCCTTTCAGGTAAGGAAGTACGGGTGCGCCGCGGAGATTGCTCCGACGAGTGATGACACACCTGAAATCCTTTCACGGCCTGGCGTTCTGCTGAACGGCGAGATTGCGCGGTTGCTGGATCGCGGGTATCAGAAATTCTTCAAAACGTCGAAGCTGGAGATTCCGGCTACCGCGGACCATTTGCGCTCGCTGCACGAGTTCAGCGAGGAGCTAAAAGAAGCGATGGGAGCGACGAGCCTTTACAACGAGGCTTTGGGGACGACGAGCGATCTGTATCAGTACGATCGCGTAAAGGGCCGCAAGTAGTTTCACCTGTCGGAGGTTACCGCTTGCGGTTCTGTTCTCGCTGGAGTTCGCGGTAGGCTTCGCTCTTGCCGATGCCGCGTTCGCGGGCTACTCGCTTGAGGGCGTCCTTTTCGGAGAAATTTTCTGATTGCATCAGGGCTGCGACTTCGGCGGCGATGCTCTTCTGCGCTCTTATGGCTTCATTTGCGATTGGAGAGAAGAGAAGTACGATCTCGCCGCGGACGACGGGGCGCGCGACTAGCTGGGTGTGGAGGTCGGCGACGGTGCCGCGCAGGAACTCTTCGTGGAGCTTTGTGAGTTCGCGGGCGATGACGATGGCCTGTGTGGGGCCGAAGGTGGATTCGATATCGGCGAGGGTCTCGAGAATGCGGTGGGGGGCTTCGTAGAAGATGTGGGTGGCGTTGTCGCGGGAGAGCGCTTCGAGAGCGGTTTTGCGCTGGCCCTCTTTGGCGGGAAGAAAGCCGTGGAAGGTGAAGGATTCGGCATCGAGTCCGCTGGCTATGAGCGCGCTGATAGCGGCATTGGCTCCGGGGATAGGGAAGACAGGTATGCCCGCGGCGATGGAGGCGGTGGCGATCTCGTGGCCGGGGTCGGCGATGCCGGGGGTTCCGGCATCAGAGACGACAGCGATGCGAGCGCCGCCCTTTAGCTGAGCGAGAAGTTCTTCGGCGCGGGGGCCTTCATTGTGAAGGTGGTAGCTGACGGTGGGGGTAGATATTCCGAAGTGGTTGAGGAGCTTTTGCGTTTGGCGAGTGTCTTCGCAGGCGATGCGATCGGCGGAGCGCAGCACGCGCAGTGCACGGAGGGTGATGTCCTCGAGGTTGCCGATGGGAGTTGCGACGAGATAGAGGCCCGGGGCTAGGGGTTGGTCGTGTTTGCCTGCCGGGCTTTGCTCGTCTGAGGCGGACATTGCCGGGTTAGTCCTCGCCGCGCTGTTCCTGCAGACGCAGACGGCGCCGGGCATTGAGCAGGCCCATGGAGTGGGCGAGGTTCTGCGGGGTGATAATGCCGACGATGCGGTCGCCGTCGAGGATGGGGACGAGCTGTGCGCCCTGGCCGGCCATGATGCGGCGGAGGGTCTTCACAAGCGAGTCGTCGGGCTGTGCGGTCTGGAAGGAGCGGGTCATGACTCCCTGGACGTAGCCGTTGCCTTCGGACTGTAAAGCTTCGACGATGCCCTGGCGGGACACGGCTCCGACGAGATTGCTGCCGCGCACGACGGGGAAGACGTCCTGCAGCGTGTGGACGCTGCTTTGAAGGGCCTGTTCCAGGGTGTCGGAGGCGGAGAGTGTGGCGAAGTTGGTGAGCATGACGTCACGCATGCGAAGCGGGTCGGTCTCGGAGTGGAGCAGGAGGCTGGAGTCGTCCATGTGGGCTCCGATGAAGACGAAGCCGCCGATCATGATGAGCCACATGTTGGGCAGGATGCAGCCGGCGATAGCGAGGATGAGGCCGATGATCTGGCCGAGGCCGGCGGCGGCGCGTGTGCCCTTCATGACGCCGTGGCTGCGGGCGAACTCGCCACGGAAGATGCGGCCACCGTCGAGGGGGGCGGCGGGGAGAAGGTTGACGGCGGCGAGGAGGAGGTTGATCCAGACGACGGCGCGAAGCAGGTGCGCGGGGGTGAGCCAGGGGCGTTCGAGCAGGTTGATCTCTGGCGCTACGGTGACGATGATGGCCCCGAGGACGAGACCGAAGAGGAGGTTGGCGATGGGGCCGACGATGCCGAGGCGCTTGCCGATCTCAGGCGTCGCGGCGCGTTCGGAGGCTTCCGGTGTGGCGTACTGCTGCAGGCCGCCGGTTGGAAGAAGGAGGATACTGCGAAGCTCGAGGCCGTACCAGGCGGCTGCGATGGCGCGAGCGATCTCGCGGATGGCGACGGCGAGGAAGAGGAGGATCCAGAGGAGGAAGCCGCGGCCGCCGGTGGAGCCGGAGACCGATGAATAGCTGATGGAGAGCCCGAGCAGCAGGAGGAAGAAAGTGTGAATGCGAATCTCCACACCGAGGAATCGACCGATCGTAAAGGACCACCCGCGCATGCTTATGATTGTACGGGCTGGCCTTGTGGGGGAGGAAGATGCGCGTTATTGCAGGGAGATTTCGCTCGCGGATACTAACGGCTCCGCGCGGGATGAAGACGCGTCCTACGAGCGATCGTTTGCGGGAGACGCTGTTCAACGTGCTTGCTCCGAGCATCGAGGGCGCGAGGTTTGTGGATCTGTATGCTGGCTCGGGTGCGGTTGGGATTGAAGCGATCAGCCGTGAGGCTGAGTTCGTCTGGTTTGCCGAGAACGCTTCTGCGGCCGTGAAGGCGGTTCGTGAGAATCTCGCGTCGTTGAAGGTGAGTGACGGGTTCGCGATTGAGGCTCGTGGTGCTGTTGTGTTGCTGGACGAGTTGGTGAAGCGGGGCGAGAAGGTGGATCTGGTGTTTCTCGATCCGCCGTATGAGGCAGCGGCGGAGTATGCGCGGACGCTTGAGCTTCTGGGCGGTCGCGGCAGCGCGATGCTTGCCGAGGATGCTCGGGTGATCGCGGAGCATTGGAGCAAGGAAGAACTGGCGGCGAGCTACGGGCAACTTGAACGGGTGCGTGTGCTGAAACAGGGCGATGCTGCGCTGAGCTTCTACGCTCGGCGGGCTGAGTGAGTGCTACCCCCTCCCCCCCCGGTGTTTTTCCCTAAATGCTCATTTTATTTGACTTAGCGCCGTACTTCGGCAGCGAAGCATCGATTGCGGAAATGGAAAAATCGGCGTTTGCTTCTATTTCCAATGTACCAATTTGGAGTTAATTAATCGGCGACTGGAAGGCCTAGGCTTAATGGCTTGTTTTGTGTTGGTTGGGGGGATTTCCAGAACTCGGAGGGCTTGACAGATCAGGAGAAGCCTCCACCTTGATGTTGTCCGGTGCGGAGATCAACGGCGAAGGGAACATCTTTGTCGGTGCGAAGATTCCAGCCGGTGCCGTAGAGTGTATCGCCTTCGATGCTCGTGATGCGGATGCCCTCCCAACTAAGGCGCTGGGTTTGCCATGCTTCGCCATCGGGTCCCCATGCGATCAGGGTGTGGAAGCCGGTGAAGAGGAGAAGGTTCTGCTCGGCGAGCGGGCGGGCGTCGACGACGGGCATGAGGGCAATGAGGGTGGAGTGCTCGGGGTGCAACGTGTCAATGATGTAGGCGTAGCCTCCGGCGACGGCGCAAAGTTCGTCAGGGTTGGGGCAGGGGTGGACGCCAGTGGGCATGGTGGAATCGGTAAAGCCGAGGGCGCAGGTGGCGAGGAAGTCGCCGCCGCTTGCGGGATGGACGAGGAGTTGGAGCGCGCCGCGAGCGAGAGCATCTTCTTCACCGGGAATCTGCTGTGGGTAGGTGAACTGACGCGCCGGGGCGATGAGAGGCGGGTCTTTCAGGATTTCGGCGGTCCAGGTGCGCGGAGAAGAAGAATCACGGGCGATTGGCCTAACGTTTTGACTCACCCGGGGCGCCTGCTCAGCGGTATCCGGGACAGGGTGTTGCCGAGCATTCGAGATAGGGGAGGAAGAATCGTGTGCGATTGACCTGACGTTTGGACGCACCCCGGCCGCCTGCTCGGCGGTATCCGGGACAGGGTGTTGTCGAGTATTCGAGATAGGGGGGGAAGAATCGCGTGCGATTGGCCTGATGTTTTGACTCACCCAGGCTGCCTGCTCAGCGGTATCCGGGACAGGATACCGCCGAGCAATCGCGATAGTTGTCCACGCCTCCTCCAGGGGGATTCCAGAACGAACAAGCAGACTAGCGGTTACAACGCTGGAGCGTCCGATACAAGCGCGACAGTGAACCCCAATTCGTTTTCCATTTGCGAGATGGTGTTCGAGAAGCGAGAGGAACTTGAGAAATGATTCAGTGCTTTTTGGAACGCTGTGATCGACGATAGGAAAATGCTCAAAGACCATTCCTGCACGTTCGGCAGCTCTGCGCTCCTTTTTCAGTCCCAACTCGACTGCCTCGTGATTCTCAAGCATAGACACGACAACATCGATGTTTGCTTGTCGCAAGGCTTGCATTTCATCAGCCAGAGAATCCTCTCCTTCTGGTCTGGGAATGATCGCAAGCTGCGGAGTGATCCAGCACGGGGGAACAATCATGACTTAATGACGTCCAATGCCTGCCCGATGTCTTCAAGAAGGTCTTCGATGGCCTCGCAGCCGGCGGAAAGGCGGATGAAGCCTTCGGCGATCTGGTCGCCTCCCCAGCGGGCGCGGCGTTCGGCGGTAGTCGTGATGCCTCCGAAGCTGGTGGCGTCGGTGAGGAGCTTCGATTTGGAGAGG
>Ga0207644_10001079_pt1 | contig 17474 bp, 15 predicted proteins | sample KBSS73metaG_FD_184326 | JGI IMG/M metagenome (GOLD analysis project Ga0207644, IMG submission 184326) | Switchgrass rhizosphere microbial communities from Kellogg Biological Station, Michigan, USA - KBS S7-3 metaG (SPAdes) (version 2) | ecosystem: Host-associated > Plants > Roots > Rhizosphere... | reverse complement strand
CCGCGCCGGTGGTGCCCACCAGCGCGACGGTCTGGCCCGCAGGCACCGAGAAACTCAGGTCGGGCAGCACCAGCCGGTCCTGCACATAGGAGAACTTCACGTCGTTGAAGACGACGTCGCCGCGCACTTTGCCGAGCGCCACCGGATGTGCTGGATCCTTGATGCCCGGGCGCTGTGCGAGCACACCGGCCAGCTTCTCCAGCGCCGACGACGCGGACTGGAATGTGTTGAAGAACTGCGAAATCTCTTGCATCGGCTCGAAGAACATCCGCAGATACAGCAGGAACGCGGCCAGGGTGCCGATGGTCATCTGACCGTGCAGCACGCGGTAGCCGCCGTAGAGCAACACCACACCGGTAGTCAGGTTGCCGACAAGCTTCACGCCGGGCATGAAAATCGCGAGTAACCGGAAGGTTCGCTCGTTGTCCGCCTTGTAGCGATCGGCGATGTCCTCGAAGATCTCCTGGTTGCGCGGCTCACGCCGATAGGCCTGGACCGCCTTGATGCCGGTCATCGTTTCGACGAACTGCACGATCACCAGTGCCGCGCTCTCGCGGACCCTGCGGTACGTCTTGGCCGACTCGTTGCGGAACCACCACACCAGCGCCACCAGAACCGGGAACGCCGCCAAGCACATCAGGCCAAGCCGAACATCCAGTGTGACAAGGAGAATGGCCGTGCCGATCAGCGTCAGCGCAGCCGTGATCAGGCTGTCGAAGCCCGTCTCCAGCATGTCCTGGATGGCCTCCACGTCGTTGGTGGAGCGGCTGACCACCCGCCCCGACGTGTAGCGCTCGTGGAATGCGATGTCCAAGCGCTGGAAGTGCCGGTATATCCGCCGACGCAATTCGAGCAGCACCTTCTGGCCGATGCGACCGGAGCGCTGCAGGAAGAACATCCGGCTGGTCGCCTGGATCACCACCACCCCGCCCAGCACCGCGACGACGACCATCAGCGTGTGTGCCGAACCACCGGCCAGGATCGGCGGGATGCCGTGGTCGATGCCGCGCTGCACAAGGATCGGAACCGAAAGGCGGGCAAGGTTTTCCACCACGACGACAATCGCGAGCAACGCGACCGTCACCTGGTACGGGCGTAACAGCGAAAAGAGCAGGGCCCGGGCTTCGCGGCGGCGCGGCACGCTTTCGTCGATGGGCAGGCTGTCGTCGTTGTCCTCGTCGAGGCGGCCGCGCCACTCGGTAGTCGTCATCGGCGCTCAGCCTCCGAGGAGACGTAGTCGCGCGGCTCGTGCTCTTCCACGAGGTGCTCCAGCCGACCGCGGTCTTCGTCTTCTTCCCACGCGCAACTGCGTTCAGCGCCGTCGTCGAGTTCGTCGTCGGCGGCCAGCAGGTAGCGGTACTGCGGCACAGTGGCCAGCAGCTGCGCGTGCGTGCCGATGTGGGTGATGGTTGCCCCGGCAGAATCGACCCGGCTCAGCAGCGCCACCTTGTCGGCCAGCAGCACCGTCGACGCGCGGTGGGCCACCACGATGCCGGTCACCGAGTGCAGCACCCGGCGCAGCGCCTCCTCGACGACGGCCTCGGTGTGCACATCGAGCGCGGACAGCGTGTCGTCGAGCACGAGGATTTTGGGCGCGGCGAGAATGGCGCGCGCCAGCGAGAGCCGTTGCCGCTGTCCGCCGGACAGGCTCATGCCTTGCTCGCCGATGCGGGTGTCGAGCCCGAACGGCAGGTCGTACACGAACTCCGCGGCGGCTACCTCAATGGCCTGCGCCATCTGTTCGTCGGTGGCGTCCGGCCTGCCGAGCCGAAGGTTCTCGGCCACCGACATGGAGAACAGGGTCGGGTCCTCGAACGCGGTGGCCACCGCCTGCCGCAGCGCGGGCAGGCTCAGCTCGCGGATGTCCTGGCCGTCGATGCGGATCTCGCCCTCAGTGACGTCGTACAGCCGGGACAGCAGCGAGGCGAGCACGGACTTGCCCGAACCCGTCGTACCGACCAGCGCCATCGTCTCCCCTGGCTCGACGATGGCGTTGACGTGTCGCAGTGCCCAGCCGTCGGAGTCGGGAAAGCGGAAGCCGACATCGATCAGTTCCAGCCGACCGCCACGAGGTGTCCGATCAGACGGGCCATCGGTGATCTCCTGTGGCGCGTCGAATATTTCGGCGATCCGGTTGGCGGCAGTGAACGACTCCTGCGTCATCGACAGCAGAAAGCCCAGCGACGCGATGGGCCACACCAGCGACAGCATCATCGTGATGAACGCGACCAACGTGCCCATGGTCACGTAGCCGTGACCCGCGGCATACGCGCCGAAGCCGAGCACGACGATGAGCGTCAGGTTGGGGATGACCTCCAGCAGGGTCCAGAACTTCGCGGATACCGACACCCTGCCGACCTGGGTGTCGTACAGGTCGGTCAACTGCTTGTCGAACCTGTCGTAGGTGTAATCCTCACGGCCGAACGACTTGACCACCCGTACACCGAGAGCGGACTCCTCGACGTGTGTTGCGACGTGGCCGGCCTGGTCCTGCGCCAGCCGGGAAAGCTTGGTGTAGGTCTGCTGAAAGTGCAAGACAGTCAACGTGATTGGCACGATCGACACCACGACGACCACGCCGAGCGGCCAGTACATGCCCAACAGGATGGCCGTCACGACGGCGATCTGGATGGTGTTCAGGAGCAGGAACAGCATGCCGAAGGACATGAAGCGACGAATGGTGCTCAGGTCGTTCATGATTCGCGACAACAGTTGACCTGACTGCCAGCGGCCGTGAAACGACATCGGCAGAATCTGCAGTCGCGCGTAGAGGTCCTTGCGGATGTCGGCCTCGACACCCATGGTGGCGCGCGCGACCAACCACCGGCGAATGAACCACAGCACAGCCTCCGACACGCCGACGCCCATCGCGGCGGCGCCCAGTATCCACAGCCCGTGCTGGTCCTGATGGCGCACCGGCCCGTCGATGACGGCCTTGGTCATCAGCGGAATGGCCACGGTGGCAACGAGGCTGGACAGCGCGATGAGCACCATGGCGATCCAACGTCCGCGGTACGGCAGCAGATAGGGCATCAGGCGCCACAGATCCGAACCGGTACGTTCACGCGCCGGCGGTCGCGCGATCGCCGGCGCCGAGCGCAACGTATCGATAGTCGATTCAGTCAATTCGATTCCAATTATCCGCTGAGCGGCAAATCAATAACGGCCTCCAGACTCTCATGCCGCTATGACAACTCACCGTTTCACCGTAGAACCTCAACAATGGATGAGGTCAACGGCTTCCCGGAGCGATCCGCGTCACCCTCCCAGCAGGAGCACCAGTCGAGTTGCCCAGCTCGTAGCGACAAAGTCGCTCCCGGCGACAAAGTCGCCCAGAGCTGGGCACTTTGGCACATGCTCCCCCGGCAGGGACGCCCCGCCCGCGACCTTCCCCGCACCTCAGACGATGCCGAAGTACCCCAGCACGCCGGCAGCGAAAACCACCAGCAGCGGATTGGCCTTGGTGCGGATGAAGATCAAGGTGCAGATCGCCGTCAGCGTGTATGCCCGCCAGTCGTGGTCGGCGGCGCGGCTCATCACCAGCGACGTGGCCATGATCAGTCCGACGGTCAGCGGTGCGAAGCCCTTCTCGACAGCGATTCGCCACTTCGATTGCTGAGCCTTCTTCCAGAACAGCGTGACGGCATACATCAACGATGCGGCGGGCAGCAGCATCGCGACGGTCGCGATCAGCCCACCGACGATGGCACCGGGGACGCCGCCAACCGTCAGCCCCGCCCCATACCCGACGAGCGTCACGATCAGAATGCTTGGCCCTGGCGCGGTCTGCGAGATCGAGAAGACGTCGGCGAATTGGCTGTCGGTCATCCAGTGATGACCTTTGACCGCCTGCAGATGCATTTCGGGAAGCACCGCGTTGCCACCGCCGATCGACAGCAGCGACAGCGATGCGAACAAGCCCGCCACTTGCAGGTAGGTGTGGATCATGCCGGCCGTTCCCTCGGCCACGCCCAGAACAGGCTGATCGGCGCGAGGATGGCCAGCACCACCGGAAGTGGCCACCGCAGAAGGCCGTTCAGCACGAAGGCCGCCGCGAAGAGCAGCACCGGCATCAGCCCCGTCAAGCATTTCTTGCCCGTTTGAATGACCATCGCCAGCGTCAACGCCACCGCGGCCGCTGAGGCGCCGTGCAGCACGCCCTTGACAGCGGGTATCTCCTTGAACCGGAAGTAGAAGAAGCCGGCCACCATGATCAGGACGACGGGCAGAAGGCAGAGGCCGAACACCGCGGCCACCGCGCCGGACAGACCGCGCATCTTCGATCCGGCGAACACCGCCATGTTGACCTGATTGGCGCCCGGCAGGATTCGGCACATCGTCATCGCGGATAGGAACTCCGCTTCGCCCATCCACTCCTTCTCGACGACGAGCACTTCGCGTGACCACGCCGAGAGCCCACCGCCGAACGATGCGAGCGCAATGTGGTTGAACGTCCAAGCGAGCTCGAAGAGCGAGACCTTGACGGGCCCCGCCTCGACATCACTCATGCATCAAATCGTGGTCGTGCGGGAAGTCGTCCTCGTGGTGCTGGGCCGGATCGAGTGGGTCCGGCGCTTCGTAGTGGTGCGAGGTGTCCCAGTCGCTGTCGAACACCTCTTTCAGCCGCCCGACGATGGCTGGGTCCTCGGTCATGATGCCGAGCTCGCGACGCAGGTCGAACGCGCTGCGGTCGATGTTCATCGACCCCACCAGGGCGTGTTGGCCGTCGACGATGATCAATTTCGCATGCACGCGCAGGTTCTTTTGTTTGTGCACCTTGACGCCGAAGCGCCGCAGCGTCCGCAGCGACGCGAAGGTGTCGAGAATGTCCCATTCACTGATGCCGTGCTTACCGCCGCAGAGCACATGCACTTTGACGCCACGGTCGGCCGCCGCGGCGAGCCGCTCCATGATGACCGCGTCGACGTACTTCGGGTGCTGTACATCCAGGCGTTCGGTGGCCGTGTCGATGAATTGCGCCATGTGGTAGCGCGAATTCGAATTACTCCACAGCAGGCCCTCATAAGCCGAGCAGTCCCAATCGCGATGTTCCCAGTCGGCATTGAATACTTCGACGATCTGCGCGACGTGATAGGGGTTATCGGTGATTACCCCGTAGTCGCGGGTCAGCGTGAAATACTTTTCCATCAGATTGAAGGTCGCGACCAGCGCAACTTTTTCGTCGACCACAATCGATTTCTCGTGGGTCACGTAGAACTTCGGGTTGGCCCACTGCACCGCGATCCCGGCGCTTTGAAATTGCTCGAAGGTCTCATCATTCGCTCGATCGCCGCCCGATCGCGCGGCATTGAGCTGCACCCTGACATCGACGCCTGCCTTCTTCCGGTCAATGACGGCGGCGACCAAACTCGGCTCGGTGAACGTGAATTGCTTGATGAAAAGGGAATTTTGCGCGGAATTGATGAATTCGCGGACCGGATCCAAGCCATCATCGGGCTCGACAATCAGACGCGGAGAGAGCGGGAGCATGATTTCGCAGATGCTAGCACCGGGGCATTAGCGTCGCTTTGCTATCGCGTGAACGTTCAGCTGGCCGTGACACGGCGGTGATAAGACCGCAGCCACGGTGATACCGCGTCGGTTGGGTACCTGGCACATCGGCGGCACGTCTTCAGGCAAGATTGCGGGCATGGACAGTGGAGCGGCTTCGCCCCGCGTGCTTGTAGTGGACGACGACCCCGACGTGTTGGCGTCGCTCGAACGCGGGCTGCGGCTGTCCGGATTCGATGTGGCGACGGCCGTCGACGGCGCCGAGGCGCTGCGCAGCGCCACCGAGACCCGGCCCGACGCGATCGTGCTGGACATCAACATGCCGGTGCTCGACGGCGTCAGCGTGGTGACGGCCCTGCGGGCGATGGACAACGACGTGCCGGTCTGCGTGCTGTCGGCGCGCAGCTCCGTCGACGACAGAGTGGCCGGCCTGGAGGCTGGTGCCGACGACTATCTGGTCAAGCCGTTTGTGCTGGCCGAGCTGGTCGCGCGGGTCAAGGCGCTGCTGCGCCGGCGTGGTGCGACCGCGACGTTCTCGTCGGAAACCATCACGGTGGGTCCGCTGGAGGTCGACATCCCCGGCAGGCGTGCACGCGTCAACGGAGCCGACGTCGACCTGACCAAGCGCGAGTTCGACCTGCTCGCCGTGCTCGCCGAGCACAAGACGGCGGTGCTGTCCCGCGCGCAGCTGTTGGAGCTCGTGTGGGGTTACGACTTCGCCGCCGACACCAACGTCGTCGACGTGTTCATCGGCTATCTGCGCCGCAAGTTGGAGGCCGGCGGTGCGCCGAGGCTACTGCACACCGTCCGCGGCGTGGGGTTTGTGCTCAGGACGCAATAGGTCATGAACCTGCTGTCGCGGATCTTCCGCAGCACGCCTTCGCTTCGAACCCGGGTGGTGGTCGCGACAGCTATCGGCGCCGCGATTCCGGTCCTAATCGTCGGGACCGTGGTGTGGGTCGGCATCACCAACGACCGCAAGGAGCGGCTGGACCGCAGGCTCGACGAGGCCGCGGGCTTCGCGATCCCGTTCCTCCCCCGCGGGCTCGACGAGATTCCCAAGTCGCCGAACGACCAGGACGCCGTCATCACGGTGCGCAAGAACGGCCAGGTGTCGTCCAACTCGGATGTCGTGCTGCCGGAGCTGCCCGCGGGCTACGAGGACACCTATGTCGACGGTGTGCGGTATCGCGTCCGCACTGTGGAGATTCGGGCACCGGAGCCGATGGCGGTCGCCGTCGGGGACACCTACGACGCGACCATCGCCGACACGAACAATCTGCACCGGCGGGTGATCATCATCTGCTTCTTCGCCATCGTCGCGTCGACCGTGTTCGGTTGGATGCTGGCCACTTTCGCGGTGCGGCCGTTCAAACGGCTGGCCCAACAGACGAGCCAGATCGATGCGGGCGACGAACCACCCGAGATCGAAGTGCACGGCGCCACCGAAGCCGTCGAGATCGCCGACGCCGTCAAGGGCATGCTCGGCCGCATCTGGGAAGAGCAGGGCCGCACCAAGGCGGCACTCGCGTCTGCCCGCGACTTCTCCGCGGTGTCTGCCCACGAACTGCGCACCCCGCTGACCGCGATGCGGACCAATCTCGAGGTGCTTGCCACTCTGGATCTTCCCGAAGAGCAGCGCAAAGAGGTGGTCAACGACGTCATCCGAACGCAGTCCCGCATCGAGGCCACGCTCGGGGCGCTGGAGCGGCTGGCGCAGGGCGAGCTGTCGACCTCCGACGACCACGTCCCCGTCGACATCACCGAACTGCTCGACCGCGCCGCGCATGACGCGATGCGGGTGTACCCGGACCTGGACGTCTCCCTGGTGCCTGCACCGACGGTGATCATCGTCGGGCTGCCGGCCGGATTGCGGCTGGCCGTCGACAATGCGATCGCCAACGCGGTGAAACACGGCGGCGCAACAAGGGTGCAGTTGTCGGCGGTCAGCTCACGAGAAGGCGTGGAGATCGCGATCGACGACGACGGCGTCGGCATCCCCGAAGAAGAGCGCCGACTGGTGTTCGAGCGGTTCTCGCGCGGCTCGACGGCGTCGGTCTCCGGCTCAGGGCTTGGCCTGGCGCTGGTCGCGCAGCAGGCCGAATTGCACGGCGGCACAGCCTCATTGGAGGACAGCCCGCTGGGCGGCGTGCGGCTGCTACTGCGGCTGCCGGGGCCTCGCTAGCGGGTGGCCAGCAGGTCGATGACGAAGATCACGTCATCGGGTGGCCAGCAGGTCGATGACAAAGATCAAAGTCTTGCCCGACAGGCGGTGCCCGCCACCGGACGGACCGTAGGCCTGCTCCGGTGGGATGGTGAGCTGGCGACGGCCGCCGACCTTCATGCCGGGAATGCCGTCCTGCCAGCCCTGGATCAGGCCGCGCAGCGGAAACTCGATCGACTCGCCGCGATTCCACGAGCTGTCGAACTCTTCTCCGGTGTCGTACTCGACGCCGACGTAGTGCACCTCGACGGTGCCGCCTGGCACGGCCTCCGCGCCGTCGCCGACAACGATGTCCTTGATGACGAGGTCCGTGGGCGCCGGCCCGTCGGGAAACTCGATCTCTGGCTTGGTAGTCACCGCACTCACCGTAGTCTGGATCCGTGGCCAAAGATGAAGACATTCTTGCGCAGGTCAACAAGCTTGTAGCAGAGGAGCAGGACCTACGGGCCAAGCTGCAGAGCCGCCAGATCGACGAGTCCGAGGAACATCAGCGACTGCGTGCGGTCGAGGTGGCACTCGATCAGTGCTGGGACCTGCTGCGGCAGCGCAGAGCACTGCGCGAGACCGGCGGCGACGCGCGCGAAGCCAAGGTGCGACCGGCCGATGAGGTCGAGGGTTACCTGAACTGAAGCAGCACTTCGACGTCGTGATCGTCGGCGGCGGGCACAACGGTCTCGTCGCCGCTGCGTACCTGGCCCGCGCCGGTCGCAGTGTGCAGGTGCTCGAGAGGCTGGACCACGTCGGCGGTGCGGCGGTGTCCGCGCATGCCTTCGACGGTGTCGACGCCCGGCTGTCGCGCTACTCGTATCTGGTCAGCCTGCTGCCGCAGCGCATCGTCGATGAGCTTGGCGCGCGGGTGAGGTTGGTCCGCAGGCGCTACTCCTCCTACACCCCCGATCCGTCAACGGCGGGCCGCACTGGCCTGTTGATCGGGCCCGCGTCGACGTTCGGCGCGGTCGGGGCTCGCGGCGACGAAGCGGGGTTCGCGGAGTTCTACCGGCGATGCCGCGCTGTCACATCCCGATTGTGGCCGACTTTGTTGCGACCGCTTTGCACCCGCGAAGAAGCCCGCAAGCTTGTGGGCGACGACGACGCGTGGCGGCTCATGTTCGACGAGCCGATCGGGCAGGCGATCACCGCGGCGGTGGGCAACGATCTGGTGCGCGGCGTGATGGCGACCGATGCGTTGATCGGAACTTTCGCCAGCACCGACGATCCGACTCTGGTGCAGAACGTGTGCTTCCTCTACCACCTGCTCGGTGGCGGCACCGGCGACTGGGACGTCCCTGTCGGCGGCATGGGCGCCGTCACCGGCGCGCTGGCTGCGTCGGCCGCCGGGCATGGCGCCGAAATCCTCACGGGTGCAGATGTTTACGCGCTCACTCCGGACGGCGAAGTGAGTTACCGCCGCGACGGCCAGGAACACAGCGTGCACGCCGATGTCGTTTTGGCCAACGTGACGCCCGTGGTTCTGGCGCGACTGCTCGGCGAATCCGAACCGACGTTGACCCCAGGCGCGCAGGTCAAAGTGAACCTGATGCTTCGCCGACTGCCGCGACTGCGGGACGCCAGCGTCACACCCGAGCAGGCGTTCGGCGGCACGTTCCACATCAACGAGACATACAGCCAACTCGACGTCGCGTACAAGCGCGCCGCGCACGGCGTGGTGCCCGATCCGCTGCCATGCGAGATCTACTGCCACTCGCTGACGGATCCGAGCATCTTGTCGGATCGGTTGCGGGAGTCCGGCGCGCAGACGCTGACGGTTTTCGGCCTGCACACCCCGCACAGTCTGATCGCCGGAGGCGACCCCGACCGCGCGCGGGACGCGTTGACGTCCGCGGTGTTGACCTCGTTGAATTCCGTTCTGGCCGAACCGATTCAAGATGTCCTGATGGAGGATGCGGCGGGCCGGCTGTGCATCGAGGCGAAGACGACGCTGGATCTGGAGCAGACGCTGGGGATGACAGGCGGCAATATCTTTCACGGCGCATTGCAGTGGCCGTTCGCAGACGACGAACCCATGGGCACGCCCGCGCAACGCTGGGGAGTCGCGACCGCCCATGACCGAATCATGCTGTGCGGCTCGGGTTCTCGCCGCGGCGGTGCGGTGTCGGGCATCGGCGGTCACAACGCCGCGATGGCGCTGCTGGAGAGTTAGGCCCGTCGCGGCCAGTCGTATACGACGTGCAGGTCGCCGGCGGCGTCCAGGTGCTCGGCTATCAGCGCCGCGTTCTGGTCGGACTGTTCGAGAATGCCGGCCAGCCGACGATGGAGTTGCGCACGATCCGATTTGAGCTGCGACTCGTACGCGACGGCGCGAATAAGCGGATGACGAAATGCGTACTCGGAGCGAGGGCTGAACGATGTCTGGTCGATCAGCTCCGCGCGTATCAGGTCCGCCAGAGCGGAGTCGATTCCCAGTGCCGTCAGCGTCTGGTCATCGAATCGCGATCCGATGACGGCCGCGGCGTTCAGTGTTCGTTTCGCAGCGGGATTGAGGCGGTCGATGCGTGCGGCGATAACCGCCTGCAGCGTGCTCGGTACGCTCTCTTCAGCCACTGGATCCACGCATAGATAGCATCCGCGCCCGCCGATCAAGACATCGCGTTCGCTGAAGTCCCGCACGATCTCTTCGGCGAAGAACGGGTTGCCGCCTGCGCGCTTCACGACGACATCCGCCAGCGCTCCTGTCGACGGATCCTTCCCTAAAAGCTCGGCACTGAGGGTAGACATGTGTGAATCATCCAGTGGCTCAAGGACGATGGTTTGGCTTCGCGATGCATGGGCCAGTATGCCGTCGTATTCGGGACGGTATGCCAGGAGAACCAGGGACTGCGCCTCGGGAACGGCCGAAACAAACTCCGCAAGCATCGATTCGCTCGAACCGTCGATCCAGTGCACATCCTCGATCACGTACAGGGTCGGGGTGGCGCGGCCGAGCAAGGCCGTGGTGGCGATCGCCGTCAACCGTCCGAATCGGGCATCGGGATCGATCTCTGGCGGGGTGACGGCTGGATCGGCGATGTCCAACAAGTCATCGAGCAGGACCAGATCCTCAGGTTCGGCATGGGAAAGCCGTTGTCGTACCCGCGCCCGCGCCTCCGCACCTTCAAAACCTTCGGCCCCCAATACCGCTCGCAGCAATTCAGAGATCGCATAGAAAGGCACGTCGGTCGTGTGGGATTCACAGTAGGTTGCAAACACCTCAACAGCTGAGCTTCTTGCCAGTGAGGTGATCTCGCGCACCACCCGGCTTTTGCCAATGCCGGCAGGGCCGACGACACCTACGACTCGGCCGTCGCCGCGGACAGACGCGTCGAGGGCACTACGGAGCGCGCCCATTTCCGGCTGACGGCCGACGAAATTCGTCTCGGCCCTTCGCGATCGCCGGCCGATGGCCATCCCCAGCAGACGACGCGCGGGGATCGGCTCGCTGGCGCCCTTTATGTGGACGAGTTCTGGCTCGCCAAGCATCGCGATGGTGTCAACCAGTCGCGCGGTGGAGTCGGAAATCATGACGCCACCGGCAGGGGCCACCGATTCCATCCGTTGCGCCAGGCCGACTTGCGCCCCGACAGCGGTGTAACTCAAAGGGCCAGAACCGATTTCGCCTGCGATGACTCGGCCTGAATTCAGTCCGATCCGCAACTGAAACGACGTGCCGTCACGACGCTCGACATCGGCGGCCAGAACTCGAACAGCCGCCTGGATGTCGAGCGCGGCCCGGCATGCGCGTGCGGCGTGGTCCTCGAGCGCGACAGGTGCCCCAAAGAGTGCCATGATCCCGTCGCCGGTGAACTTGTCCACGGTGCCGCCATAACGCTCGACGATGAGTGCCGATCGCTTGAAGAGGTCGGTCATGATCTCGCGCAGGCGCTCCGCACCCACCACCGCGGCGATGTCCATCGAGTGCACCACGTCGGCGAACAGCACCGTCACGTGCTTGTACTCAGCGTGGGCGTCGGCCGCCGCGATCGGCGAACCGCAGGCGTCACAGAATCGAGCACCGTCCCGCGGATCGGTGCCGCAGTTGCGGCACGGTATCGCCACCGTCAAAGGATATGGCTAGCGGGCAGCCACCCGGTCGAGTATTGCCTTCAGAGTCTTCAGATCAACGGGGTCGAGGGTGGCCAGGGCGTCGGGCGCTGGATCCTCGACCGCGTCGATCTTGGCGAGCACTTCTCTGCCCGCGTCGGTCAACGAGACGACCTTGCACCGACGATTCGTGGGATCGGTTTCGCGGACCACCAGCCCGAGGTCCTCGAGATAGTTGACAGCGACGGTTGTCGCGGGAGCATCCATCGTCGCGGCGTGCGCCAACTGCTTGACCGTCATCGACTGGCGACTCAGCCGTTTGAGCACACGAATCCTGCTGAACGGCAGCCCGCTCTGTTCGACGACCGCTCGCTTCCACGCGTCGCGGTTGTCGATCACCAAAGCGGCCATTGCGCGCCAAACCCCGTCGGCCAGAGCATTACTTGACATCAGCACCCTCGAATCGCACATTCGGCCCCGCGATCAACGGTGCCAGTCGGTCAGCGGAGCGCAACGCACGCTGCGACGTCGAGAACAAGCCCATGACGAGGATGACCACGCCGAGGCCCGCGCACGCCAGCCACAGCGGCCGTGCCGCAACCGCGAAGTCCGCGCCCGTCGTCGACAAGGCCGAGCCCAGCACCGAACCGCACAGCGCCACACCGACACTCACGCCCACCTGCCGGCTGGTCGAAGCGACCGCGGAGGCGGCGCCTGCTCGATCGGTCGGCATGCCGCTGACGGCCGCGTTGGTGATGGGCGCGTTCACCATCGAGAAGCCGATGCCGAACACCGAGAAGATCACCAGCAGTTGCCATACCGCGGTGGTGATGGTCAGCCGAGTGAGCAACAGCGTCGCGGTGGTGATCAGCGTGCCCGCGATCAGCAGCGAGGGCCGCGCGCCGAAGCGACCCACCAACCGGCCCGAGAGCGGCGAAAAGACCAGCGCGCCAACGGCTATCGGCAAATACAACAGCCCCGTGCGCATGGCCGAGAAGCCACGTTCGACCTGGAGGTACAGCGAGATCATGAACAGGAACGCACCCCATGAGGCGAAGGCGCACACCGCGATCATCGTCGCCGACGCGAACGGGATGCTGCGGAAGAACCGCAGATCGATGAACGGGTCGTGGCGGCGCGATTCGTAACGCAGGAACGCGGCGAAGGCCAGTGCGGCGACGACGGCGACGATGATGATGCGGGTGTCGGCCCAGCCCCTCACCGGGCCCTCGATCAGCACGTAGACAAGGCCGAACAAGAACGCCATGCCAAGGCCCTGGCCGACGGGATCGACGTCCCGCATGGTGACGGACCGGGACTCGGGCACGAAGATGGCCGTCAGCACGATGGCGAGCGCGCAGATCGGCAGGTTGATCCAAAACACCGCGCGCCAGTTGACCAGTTCGATGAGCAGGCCGCCGACCATCGGACCCAGCGCCATCGAGATGCCGACGACGCCGCCCCACACGCCGATCGCCCGCGCGCGCTCGACCCTGCCGGTGAACACCTGCGTGATGATCGACATCGCGACCGGGTTCAGCATCGAGCCGCCGACGGCCTGCAGCATGCGCGCGAGGATCAAGACTTCGATGGTGGGCGACAGGCTGCACAGCAGCGAGCCGAGCGCGAACACCGTCAGCCCGATCTGGAAGGTGCGCCTTCGCCCGAAGCGGTCGGCGGTGGCGCCCGAGAGCAGCAGTAGCGAGGCCAGCACCAGGGTGTAGATGTCGATCACCCACTGCAGCTGCGACGCGGTTGCCCGCAGGTCGGCGCGGATGTTGGGAATGGCGACGTTGACGATCGTCGCGTCCATCGAGACGATCAGCAGGCTCAGGCAGCAGGACACCAGGATGATGCCCTTGCGCCGAGCGCTCAGTGATCGGACGACAGTTTCATTCACACAACTATTGTGAAACTACAACTGTTCGCGGTGCAACACCCTTCGCGGTGAATTGCGTCGCGGCGAACAGCGTCGAGCGTGCGCAGAACGCCCGCATTTTGCGGCGTCTCTGCGTGCAAACGCGCACGTCCCCAGCTTGCGCGTGGGCCCACGCGGTAGTTGGGGGCGGGGTGGGTTAGCGGGCGCCGAGGTCCTGGTAGTCGCGCTCGGTGTAACCGGTGTAGATCTGGCGCGGACGGCCGATCTTGCCGCTGCCGTCCTCGTGCATCTCGCGCCAGTGCGCGATCCATCCCGGCAGTCGGCCGACCGAGAACAGCACCGTGAACATCCGCGTCGGGAAGCCCATCGCGCGGTAGATCACGCCGGTGTAGAAGTCGACGTTCGGGTACAGCTTGCGCTCGACGAAGTAGTCGTCGGTCAGCGCGACCTCTTCCAGCGCCTTGGCGATGTCCAGCAGTTCGTCGTCGCCGCCGAGCTTGCCGAGAATCTTGTCGGCCTGTTCCTTGACGATGCGCGCCCGCGGGTCGTAGTTCTTGTACACCCGGTGGCCGAAGCCCATCAGCTTGACGCCGTCTTCCTTGTTCTTGACCCGCTTGACGAAGTCGTGCACATCGCCTTCGGACTGCCGGATCTTTTCCAGCATCTCCAGCACGGCCTGGTTGGCGCCGCCGTGCAGCGGACCCCACAGCGCGTTGATGCCGCCGGAGATCGAGGTGAACAGGTTGGCCTGCGACGAGCCGACCAACCGCACCGTCGAGGTCGAGCAGTTCTGTTCGTGGTCGGCGTGCAGGATCAGCAACAAGTCAAGCGCCCGAACGACTTCCGGGTCCACCTCGTACGGCTCGGCGGGGAAGCCGAACGTCATCCGCAGGAAGTTCTCCACCAGGCTCAGCGAGTTGTCCGGGTAGAGGAACGGCTGGCCGACCGACTTCTTGTACGCATACGCCGCAATGGTCGGCAGCTTGGCCAACAGCCGGATCGTGGACAACTCCACCTGCTCGTCATCGAACGGGTCCAGTGAATCCTGGTAGTAGGCCGACAACGCGTTCACCGCGCTGGACACCACCGGCATCGGATGCGCATTACGCGGGAAGCCGTCGAAGAACCGCTTCAGGTCCTCGTGCAGCAGCGTGTGCCGCTGGATCTGGTGGGTGAACTTCTCCAGCTGCTCCTTGGTGGGCAGCTCGCCGTAGATCAGCAGATAGCTGACCTCGATGAAGTTGGACTTCTCTGCCAGCTGCTCGATCGGGTAGCCGCGGTAGCGCAGGATGCCGGCGTCGCCGTCGATGTAGGTGATGGCGCTCTTGGTAGAGGAAGTGTTGACGAAGCCTTCGTCGAAGGTGGTGTAGCCGCTCTTGGCCAACAGCGAACCCAGCGCGATTCCGTCGGCCCCCTCGGTGGCGCTGACGATGTCCAAATCAAGCTCGCCACCCGGGTACGTCAGGCTTGCGTGCTCGCCACCACTGGATGAGTTATCGGCCACGGGAATCCCTTCGTCGCTGCCGGCAATACGGAAGTCTGTCCTACAAAAGGTAGTCCCATTCCAGCAGTCGTGCCCGCGTGGGGTCGGGCTGTTCGCTAGGCGGGCTGCGCGGCGTCTTGAATTTCGCCCATGAACTCGTCGAACGTCGCCTCCAACCTGGAGATGACGCCGTCGACATTCTCGTTATGCCAGTCGACGCCCGGCTCGGAGAGATCGCCGAGCGCAGTCATGATGATCGACCCCCACATCGCGGAGATCAGCCTCAGCCGCCGGTCGCCGAGTTCGACGCCCATCCGCTTGGCCAACTCGACATTGACGGCGTGGGGACGGTACTCGAGGGCGGCTTGCTTCAGGCTCGGCGAGGTCATGATGATCCGGACGATGCACATCATTCTGTCCTCGGACAACGCCCCCACTGGAGCGGTCTTCGTGGCCGAATACATCGAGATGTATGACCGGCGCAGCGCCTCGAAGTGGTTCAACTCGCGGGGCTGGCGGGCCAGTTCGAGGGCGGCGAGATCGATCGCGTCGTCGATGAGGGCGAAAGCGATGGCGTCCTTCGTGGCGAAGTAGCGGCTGAACGTGCGCGGCGAGACCTCGGCGATGGCAGCGATCTGATCGACGGTGGTGCGCTCGAAGCCTTGCCGGTCGCACAGTTCGACGGCCGCATCGAGCAGAGTTGCGCGGGTGCGCTGCTTCTTGCGTTCCCGCAGACCGAGGGCCGGCTCCCCCCTTACATCAGCCACGTAGGGCATGCTAACTCCGCTGAGTGTGAATTGACTTAGAAAGTGGCAAAGCCAGACAGTTGACGCTGGTCAGACTTTGTCGCCCTCGGTCACCCGATAGCGGACAAACGCCGGTACCGCCGCCGCGGCGACCAGTACGCCAACCACCACCAGCCCGCCGCCGCCGGCCGCTGCGACCGTCGTGCCCACCACCGCGGCGGCTGCGCCGTGCACCGCGTCGGCCAACCGGGGCCCGCCCGCGACGACCACGGTGAAGACGCCTTGCAGTCGGCCGCGCAGATCATCGGACGCCACCTGCTGCAGAATCGTCGAACGGAACGCCGCCGACACCATGTCGGCCGCACCACCAATAGCCAAGAACGCCAACGCAATCCAGAGCAACGCCCCGGTATGGCCGTGCGCGAATCCACCGGCAACACCGAATCCGATCATCGCCGCGCCCCACACCACAATCGAGACGACAACGGCCATACCCTGGCGCTGAATGCGGGGGAACCAGCCGGAGAACACCCCGCCTGCGACCGCGCCTGCCGACATCGCTGCGGCCAGCAGCGCCATCGTGGTGCCGCCCTCGACCGGCCCTCCGAAGCTCTCATGCGCCATTTGCGGGAACAAAGCGCGGGGCATGCCGAGGATCATCGCGATCAGGTCGACGACGAACGACATCAGCACCACTTGGTTGCCGGCCAGGTAGCGGAAGCCGTCAAGGACCGCTTTGAACCCGTATCCCGACGTGCCGTTGGCGCCGTTGGTCGGTGGCATCGGCGCGAGCCGGAACGTCGCCCAGATCGGGGCGATGCACGTGATCGCGTCGATCAGATAGAGCGTGGACAGGTCGACCCAGTGCAGCATGACGCCGGCCAGCAGCGGGCCGACGATCGCGCCGAACTGGAACACCGTGAAGTTCAGTGAGTTGGCGGCGGCCAACTGGTCGCCGGGAATCATGCGGGGAATCGCCGCCGACCGGGTCGGGCTGTTGATCGCATAGAACGCCTGTTGCACCGACAGCAGCGACAACACGACCCAGACGTTGTTCAGCGACAGCGCGGCCTGCATCCACAGCAGCACCGACGAAAGCGCGAGCCCGATCGAGGCGATGATCAGCAGCTTGCGGCGGTCCATCGCGTCGGCCCACGCCCCGCCGAGAAGCCCGAACACGATCAGCGGAACCAACGCGAACAACCCGGACAGCCCGACGTAGGCGGAGTTCTGCGTGAGGGCGTAAAGCTGCACCGGCACAGCGAAGATGGTCAGGTTGCCGCCGATGACCGTGACGATGCCGGACAGCCACAGCCGCCGGAAGTCCGGTGTTCGCAGCGGTGTGGTGTCGGCGAAGAACTTCCGCACTACGGCTGGAGCCGCTCGATGCGGGTTTGCACCGCCACCGGTAGTTCGGTGTCAGTGACTACCCGAATCCTGTTGTGCACCCGGTTTTCCCGGCCCTGCCAGAACTCCACGACCTCGGGCGCGATCAGATAGCCACCCCAGTTCGGTGGCACCGGCACCTCTGCATAGTCGGCGAATCGCTGGGTCACAGCGGCCAACTGTTCCAGCAGCGCTGCTCGCGAGGCA
>Ga0207644_10001078_pt1 | contig 17474 bp, 16 predicted proteins | sample KBSS73metaG_FD_184326 | JGI IMG/M metagenome (GOLD analysis project Ga0207644, IMG submission 184326) | Switchgrass rhizosphere microbial communities from Kellogg Biological Station, Michigan, USA - KBS S7-3 metaG (SPAdes) (version 2) | ecosystem: Host-associated > Plants > Roots > Rhizosphere... | reverse complement strand
ACGGCACGCACCTTGGCAGAGAAAGAATTGTCGTGGGAGCGCATGACGGCCAGTTTGGAACAGTTTTACGTTAAGTCTCTTCAGTGAGATCGATCCGCTTTGAATTCATTACCGTCAGCCTCCGTCATTGTTCCGACTTATAACCGCAGCGGGTTTATTGAACGGGCGTTCGCGTCACTAGTAGAGCAGGACTATCCGAAAGACACGTTTGAAATCATCGCTATCGACGACGGTTCAACGGATAGAACACCCGAAATTCTGAAGCGTTTTTGCAGAGACCACACTTACTTTCGCTCTCTTTCACAGGCTAACAAAGGACCGGCTGCCGCTAGAAATCTTGGTATTCGTGAGGCGAACGGCGACATCGTTCTGCTGATGGACGACGATTGTATTGCTGAGAAAAACTGGGCCAGGGAACTCGCCGGCTCTTACCGTTCCGATAACATCGGTGGCGTCGCGGGCCGGATAAAGTTCGTGGCGAGCGATAATAATATCGCCAACCAGTTCGCAGCGCATGACATTGGCTCAGGCCAGCCGCTGAACGCAGCCGGCGAGATTGATTTCTTTGTGACGGCAAACGCGTCGTTCAGACGCAAGGTTATCGAGCAGGTGGGCGGATTCGACGAGACTTTCCCATACGCAGCGCACGAAGACGTGGATCTCTCTCATAGAGTAAGGCGCGCCGGCTGGAGACTTCTTTATCATGACGCCGCCGTGGTCGATCACTACCACCACCACAACATCAGAGGTGATCTAAAGAAGGGATACCAGGTGGGCAACTCTGAGGCTCTATATCAGTTGAAACACGGCGATGATTTGCAGTTGCTTAATGCCGTAACCGAATGTTTGCTCTCTTTCGGGAAGACGCCGCTCTCGATTGCCAAATACTTAACGGAAGGCTTGGGGTTGAGGCGCAGCTTGGCGTTCCCTCTGCTCCATCGTCTGCATAAGTTGATGGTGACGTCCGGCAAGATCAAGGGCTACTACTCCTACAGAAATTCATTCAACGGGCACGGATCGCATGTCAACCAATAACGGTTTCGACGAACGGCATCTTCTAAACACCAGAGTCGAGGAGCACTTTGGCGGCCATAGTTTCCCCGTGTATCACACCAGTGAAGAGGCGAAGCGGGGCCGAATTCAAATGGATTGGGATCGTATCGTGTTCACGCTTGGCGTTATCGAAACACACTTTAGTGATCCAACAGCGATTAAGATCCTGGAGCTCGGAGCGAATCCCTATTTCCTGACAGAGATGATCCAAAGCCGGTTCGGTTCGGAGATACAAACCAATGGCTGTCCGCTCGGTCTGACGGATGGGAATGGAGAAATAAGGGCCGGCGTTGTTTCTTTTGAGAATTCGTTAGGTGGAAAGCGCACCATAAAAAACAGCCTCTTCAATGTTGAGGAAGAGCGTTATCCCTACGATGACTCCAGCTTTGACCTAATTATTTGCCAGGAGTTGATAGAGCACCTGCTGTTCTCTCCAACATTTATGCTGAACGAGATTCACCGGGTGCTAAAGAAGGGCGGGAAGCTAATCATGACGTGTCCCAATGTCGCTCGGATAGACGTGCTCCGGCGAATTTTCGCAAACAAAAATCCGACGTGGGGCTACGTGAGAGTTGTCGGCAGTTCTGATCAGCGCCAACCTGATTGGCCGGGATCGCACGGTGTTTACGGAAGACATAACCACGAATACACGCTGCCGGAGGCGACCGATTTGGTTCGAGGGTGTGGCTTCAAGATCCTGGAATCAGAATGCGTCACGTTTTGTTTGCCAAAGGTGGAGTTAAGCTTGAGCAATCCGCGACTCTTTCTGCAAACGCTGATTTATCGCTCGATGAAGTCGGCGACTTTTCTTCCACTCAGGTTCTTACAGATGAAGAAAGACTTTGTCTTCATTGTGGCTGAGAAGGACAGCGACCAGCCTGTCGAGTATTACCCTGCTAATTTGTATGACGTCTGGCAGGTCGAGACTGACGAAACGAAGGTTGCTCAAGAGCGTGACCAGCTAAATGCCTGATCCGCTAATGGCATTGGCCCGATGGATTAGTCCCATCGGAGTTGTTCTCGTCTTGCATCTTGCCGTATGTGTCGTTAGTGCGATTCTGGCGCTGGCGTTCGCTACGCTGCGAAAACCTTCAGGTCTATTCTTGCTATCTGTTATTGCAATCATCGTCTTCTATAGGACCTCGCTATTTGGATTCGTTCTCACGACTGGAACGGTGTTCCTGTTTATGCTCGCAGTGGATCGCGCGGCGCGACATCGCAAGGACCCGGCACGCTTTCGCTGGCGTCTAAGTTGTGCCGGAATTCTGGTGCTGGTGGCGGCGTTCGTACTGGGTCGCGCCTGGCAATTCGACTCACAAAGTTTTTCGCTGGGCGGTGTTCGCTGGGGATTATTGGCGTTGGATATGTGGCTGGTCTTGCGGTTGGTAACCATATTGTGGGAGGTGGGCTCAGGACGAATCAAGCTCCCGACTGTTTTTCGTTTCGTGTTCTGGGTGGCATTACCATTTACGTTACTGGGACCGTTGCTGCGGTATTCGCAATTTGAGCAGCAACTAACTTCACTGGGTCAGTCCAGCGAAACTCGGCAAAGTCACTCGGCGAAATTGATAAAACGTTTTGCTCTGGGGTTGTTTCAGGTCTTGCTGGGTGTGCTGTTGACTGGTTTGCAGGCATCCATAGCGGGCCCGGGCAGTAGTCTCTCGCGACTGCAAAAACTGCTCATCGCTTTTTCGATTGCGCCGTGGTCTTTTTACTTATTGTGGGGGGGCTATTACAAGTTGATGGAGTCCCTGGCGCCGTCCTGGGGAATCACGCTTCCCCAGAGTTTCAATCGACCGTTCGGCCGGCGCAATCTGTCGGAGTTCTGGGCCAATTGGAACATGAGCGCGACATCTGTCTTTCGCGATTATTTGTTCTTTAATCGATTGGGATTCGCGAGAGCGAATGTCTATGTAAATACGCTCATCGTTTTTTTGATGGTCGGTTTGTGGCACGGATCGAATGGATATTGGATTCTGTTTGGCCTGATGCACGGCCTTGGTTTCTGTGCGTATCTTTGGTACAGCCGAAACAGATCGCGTTTCGCACTCTTACGGAGAGGTCTGGTTGATTGGCAATTTCGCTATACCGGCCCAGTCGCTACGTACCTGTACGTCTGCTCGTGCTGGTTCCTGCCGCCGACGATCCTGAAACTTATTCGTTAGGCTGTTTTCTTTTTGAGATCAACTTTAAATCATGACCGAAACGACAAATGACATTCAGCAAAGGGTAGAGAAGACGTTGGCGCGCATGTTTGACGTGCCGCCAGGCGAAGTGTCCGGATTGGGAATGGGGCTACATCCACGTTGGGACTCGATGGCCCACATGGAACTGGTGATGCAGATCGAAAAAGAGTTCGGCCTTAGGTTTCCCACTTACGAAATCGGCGAACTGGTAAATCCCGCCGCCATTACCAGCGCTGTCGAGCGGCACGTGCAAAAGTGAGTTCACCAAAGAGCATGCTCTATTCGACTGCCGATCTGCCGGTGACGATTCCCGCGGAGATCGTCGATGATTTTCTGGCGAAGCTGCACTACGTGTCGGAATCGCTGGAGAGTTTCGAACTCCCGAGCGAAAGAAACTCAGTGCGTTTCCGCGTGATACCCGGTCGTGAGGAAGAGTCGCCACTGATCGCATCGCGAATTGCCGAGGTCGCGCAGAAGATGTGCGACGCGCATCGACCGACCGAAGCGAAAGTGTTGGTTTCACGCAAAGGCTCGGGTGAATACAAACTCGATCCGCAGCCGATCCTGGAGCGAGAAGGTGAGTTGCGTAGATTTGGCCGGGGGCGATACGGACTGGGACCAAAGCTGGTCGGTCTAATGACATTCTTCGATCGCGAGCTAACGCTGGCGTTCGAATTGTTTTCTCCTGAGCCGCACCAGTTTCCAAGTTTGATCGGCGCGGACGTGCTCGAGTCGTGCAAGTACCTGCGATCGTTTCCGCATGCGCTCACTTTGGTTTCGCACTTGCGCGAGGACTTGGCCGCCGTGCAGGAGTTCGCGCGGTCGGCGAAATGGGACGGCGGGCAATTAGTTTCCGACCCGTCGCATCTTTCATCAATTGAATGTTTGCTGGCTCCTGCTGTGTGCTTCCATTGCTTCGCTTGGCTTCAGAACAGTAAGCAAGAACGCGATAGAAGCTTCACAGCGATTGGAAAGTGCTTTCGCTATGAGTCAGGGAATCTCGAAGGGCTTGAGCGGCTGTGGGATTTCACGATGCGGGAGCTGATTTTCGTTGGCACAACGGATTTTGTGCTTGGGCAACGACAGAAAGCGATTGACGAGTCAACGAAACTTCTCGACGAATGGGGATTAGGTTACGAAATTCGCAGCGCAACTGATCCGTTCTTTATTGAAGAATACGCGTCAGCGACTTTCCAATTGGCTTTTGATCTCAAGTTCGAAGTGCGAGCCAATCTTCCCTACAAGGGAAAGACGCTCGCTGTCGGATCGTTCAACTTTCACCAGGATTACTTTGGGCGCTCGCTAAACATAACGAATGAAAACGGTGAACCTTCGTCGACCGGATGCGTGGGGTTTGGGTTAGAGCGGCTTGCTCTCGCGTTTCTAGCCCAACACGGATTGGATCAACGCAACTGGCCTGATGCCATCGGCAAACACCTCCGCTAAAGCTCGTGCAAGCGTCTACTGATTATCTGGTTCGTGAAGGTACCGCTGAGGATGTTTCACGTCTTCAGTCTCTGTGGCTTGCGCTGTATGACAACCAGAAGGCGAATGGGATGCTGGTCGACTTGCCGGAAGACGCTTTCGATCGTTGGACGGCATCGCTGCTGCCGATGCTGGGTCGATTCACGTGCGTTTTTGTCGCTGAAAAGGGCGAAGAGCTTGCTGGTTTTTTAGCGGGAAGAGTACGCGCGCTGCCCGCGTACTTCGGCGGTGCTCAAGTTGGTTTCATCAGTGATGTCTACGTTGATCCGGCCCATCGTCGAACTGGTTTAGGAAGGCAACTCGTCTCCACGGCAACTGAATGGTTTCAGAGTCTTGGAATCACGCGGCTTGAGCTGCAAGTAATTGTGAATAATCCGGCAGCGCGCAAACTCTACAAAGACCTCGGTTGGTCGGAAGAGTTGTTACAGATGGTTTGGCAAACGGAAAGAGCAACCGATGGCTGAGTGGCACATCATCACTTGTGAGTATCCACCGCAAGTCGGTGGTGTGAGTGATTACACGAAGCTAGTGGCGGAGGGTCTCGCTGAGGCCGGTGACGAAGTGCATGTGTGGGCGCCGCGAGTTGCCGGAGGCAACGAGGGCAAAGGCCAAAGGGCAAAGGGCGAAGGGGAAGAGCAGGAGTCACGAGGCAGACAGCAGGCGGCAGGAGTAACTGTGCATAGGGAGTTGGGGAGATTTAGGCCGAGCGATTTGCGACGCGTAGGGAAACATCTGGATCAATTTCCGTCGCCGCGAAGATTGTTGGTGCAATGGGTTCCGCACGGCTACGGTTATCGAGCAATGAACATTTGGTTCTGCGTTTGGCTCTGGTGGCGAGCGAAGTTCAAACGTGATCGAGTAGAGCTGATGGTACACGAACCTTTTCTCGCGTTCCGCGAAGGATCGTGGAAACAGGATCTCGTCGCCGTAGTGCATCGCGTAATGATGGCGATGGTCCTTAATGCAGCGTCACGCGTTCGGATATCGATTCCGGGATGGGAGTCGCGACTTCGGCCTTACGCTTTTGGCAGACGCCTGCGTTATGAGTGGTTACCGATTCCGAGTAACCTGCCCGTCGTCATCGATTCCGTCGGCGTGCGGGAAACACGCCGTCGCTACGCTCATAACGGAAATCTACTAGTCGGCCATTTCGGTACTGGCGAGCCCCACATAACAGATCTACTGCTTACGGCCATGACTTCGCTCGTGAAGGAACATGCAGAGCTTCAGCTTTTGCTGATCGGCCTGGGAAGCGAACAAGTGCTCACACAGCTCACGCAGAAAGTCCCGAACCTAATGGGAAAAGTTCAGGCAACAGGGTGGCTGCCGCCGCACGATCTGTCGCTACATGTCAGCGCTTGCGATCTCATGCTTCAGCCCTATCCTGACGGAATCAGCAGCAGGCGTACCAGCGCTATGGTTTCGTTATCACACGGAACACCCGTAATCACTACGACAGGCCATCTTACTGAGCCGATGTGGGCGGAAAGTACCTCAGTCGCCCTGGCTCCCGTCGAAAAGATCGACAATGTGGCGGGACTAACTGCGGACCTATTCTCGGATTCCCGCGAGCGCGAACGTGTGGCGGCGGTAGCGAAAAAACTGTACCGAGAGCGCTTTGATATTCGACATACGATTGAAGCTCTCAGGGCCGGTCTAACATGATCAAGGTTCTCCAAGACTGGGAGGAGATTGGCAACTCAATCCTAACTCTTCAGAGGGCCGGCTTGCCTACACACGAGACACCACAAAAAAATTGGGATCACTTTCTGCTCTACCACGCACTCGCCGAGACCGACAGGAGCGCCGTCATTGCTGATCTTGGCTGTGGTGGCGGGTACGCACTCTCGTTACTGCGTGCTCTCGGTTTTGAAAAAATTCATGGTGTGGACTTTCACATCAGCTGGCGCCTCAGAGCAAGACGACTCGTGGCGATGCGCCACGAGAAGTCCTTGAGACTCCCATATCGGTTACACAAAGGCGACATCATTAAGACTGACTTCAGCGCCAATTCCTGTGACTTCGTGTTAAGCATTTCGACGATAGAGCATGGCGTGGACATGGATCAGTTCTTCAAAGAGGCGCGTCGGATACTAAAACCGGGAGGCGATCTGTTCATCACTACCGATTACTGGGAGACCAGAATCAACACCAACGGCGCGTCTCGCGCATTCGGTCTGCCATGGGACATCTTCTACCGCGAGCGTGTGGACGAACTCATAGGTATCGCCCGCGCTAACGGTCTTCGTCTGCAGGACGGCGACACGATCCCTCCATGCTCAGAAAGGCCCGTTACTTGGCAAGGGCAAAGCTACACCTTTCTTGCCATTCAATTTAAGAAGACTGATTGATGCGTATCGCCGTGACCTATTCCTATCGGGGAAAGATAGGCGGAATCGAGAGCTACCTTGATGCCGTTATCAAGGAGTTTGTGCGAGACGGGCATGAAGTCTCTTACTGGTATGAGGTCAAGAATGACTCGACGTCAGAACCGATAGAACTTACGGAAGGAGTACAGGCTTCGTGCGTCGAGGAGTTAGGTGTTAGGCGCACCGTCGATTCGTTGCGCGCATGGACGCCGGACATCATTTATTCGCACGGTCTTCTGAACACGAGTCTTGAAGATGCCATTCTCACCGTGGCTCCAGCAGTAATCTTTGTTCATGGCTATTACGGTACGTGCATCAGCGGGAGCAAAGCTTTCAGCCGTCCGAATCCCGCGCCTTGCGACCGACGCTTTGGGTCAAAGTGCCTCTTGAACTATCACGTGCGCGGCTGCGGCGGGCTCAATCCCGTGACGATGATTAAGGAATACAACCGTCAGTCGCACAGGTTGAGGTCTCTGCAAAAGTATGCAGCTATTGTCACCGCTTCAAGTCACATGAAGCGGGAATTCATTAGAAACGGAGTTAGCTCGCAGAAGGTTCATCAAGTGTCGCTTCCGCTCGGTTCCCGACGTGAAAGAGCGGCGGTTGAGACTTCTAATAATGGCGCTGCCAACGGGCACACGGTTAAGCGCTTGGCTGCCCTCGTGAACGGTTGTGACAATGAATCGGAATCGGATTTTGCAGGAATTTGGCGGCTGCTATTCCTCGGTCGTATGACGCACTTAAAAGGCGGCGAAATGTTACTTGATGCTCTGCCAACAGCCCGAAAGATGTTGGACAGACCTTTACAAGTTACTTTCGCCGGAGACGGACCGGACAGAAAAAACTGGCAAAGAAAAGCGGAGCGAATTCAGCGTCATCATGCTGGGTTGGACATCACATTCCCGGGGTGGATAAGTGGTTTCGACCTACAAACGACTTTGCGCAATTCGGATCTACTGGTTATGCCGAGCGTCTGGCCCGAACCGTTCGGGCTCGTAGGGCCGGAGGCCGGAATGTTTGGAGTGCCGGCAGCCGCTTTTAATGTCGGCGGTATTCGCGATTGGCTCACCGACGGCGTCAATGGATTTCTCGCGCCAGGAAACCCGCCAACGTGGGAAGGCTTGGCCGAGGCGATTGTGAAATGTTTGGCTGACCCCAACATGTACGCGCGGCTGCGGGCGGGCGCATTTGAGGCGGCACAGCGGTTTAGCGTGGAAAGCCACTTGGTAGCCTTGCTCGAAGTGTTTTCTCACGTCACTGGTCGCGACTTTAGAAGCGAAGCTGCGCAACTAACCTCAGGAGCGTCCGCGACCGCATGAACATCGCCCTTATTGTTCACGACCTGCACGAGCACGGCGGGCACAGCCTCTACACAAAAATTCTGGCTGATGGTCTCAGCCGCAATCATGGCGTGACTGTTTTCGCTAACAGCTGCGCACCATCAAACGGTCACGCCTGGAAGTTCCGACCAGTTAGCGCGTTGCGGGTCAATGCGTTATCCAGTGTACAGACGTTTCCCCTGGGCTTGCGCATGCACCGGGCAGAGTTGGCAAAGTTTGACGTGGCGCATGCGCAAGGCTACTGCGGCGGTCATCCCAATGTAGTAACCGCTCATATCTGCGTCGCGTCCTATCTGGAATCGCTTCGTTCGATATCTTTGCGAAATCGCGTTTCGATAAAGCTGATGGCCAGAGCGGAGTCGAGATTTTATCGTGGCTACAACGGACAGGTAATTGCTATTTCGGACCGGATCGCGCGGGACCTCCAGCACTATTATCAGATTAGCGGCCCAATAAGAGTCATACCCCATGGCGTTGACAGCGCTCGCTTCACTTCGACAAACCGCATGCGATTTCGTTCCGTGGTGAGGAGTGAACTCGGCATAGATGATGATCGAACGGTTGCCCTCTATGTCGGCGATCTGACTAAAGCTCATACGCATTTGAAATCGCTCGCCGCCGCCGCTCCTGAAATTCAGCTCGTAGTGGTGACGCCCTCGCAGGGTTATCGGTGGAGCGGAAAGAATGTCTACTTCCTTTCCCCGACAACCCAGATAGAGCGTTACTACGCCGCGGCGGATGCTTTCGTGTTCCCGACTACTTACGACGCGTTCGGACTCGTCGTTTTGGAGGCGATGGCTTCTGGGCTGCCGGTCTTCGTGTCTGATCGTGCTGGCGCTTCAGAGCTTATCAATTCGGCCAAAGATGGGTTTGTACTTTCGTTGGAGGAATGGACGGAATCTACGCTTCAAAAGCTTCGCGACAGAGAGTTACTCAACGCAGTAGGACGTGAAGCCGAGACGAAGGCACGCTTACACGATTGGGGAAAAGTAACAAGCGAAGTTGAAAAGCTTTACGCTCAGGTTGTAGGTCGATAATTTCAATGCCTCGCAAGCCACGGAAACTTTTATCGGTAGCACATTCATATTGCGTAGCCTTGAACAGACGCCTTGCGCACGAGATGGCGTTAGCTGGCGGGAGAGACTGGGAGGTTACTGCTGTCGCGCCATCCTTCTTCCATGGGGACTTGCGGCCAGTTCCACTTGAACCAATCGCTAACGAGGCATGCAAACTTGTGCCGGTGCCGATGCGGTTTACAAATCGAGTTCATGTGATGTTCTACGGAAAACGCCTTCCCGAAACGCTTCGTCAGAATTGGGACGTTGTCCACTGTTGGGAAGAGCCTTACATCTTCGTCGGCGGCCAGATCGCTAAATGGTCGCGGCGTGACACTACATTGGTTTATGCAACGTTTCAGAATATTCCTAAACAATACCCACCGCCGTTCAATCTGATCGAACGCTACTCTATGAAACGGGCGAGTGGATGGATCGCCTTCGGACGTACGGTGGCTGAGGCTTTAGAAAAACGCACCGGCTACTCAGAAAAAGCGCACCGCGTCATTCCTCCAGGGGTCGACGTAAATTTGTTCCGCCCCGATAGGAATGCTGGGCGAGAAGTGCGACGAAAGCTTAACTGGGACGAACGGGGCGCTCCCGTGGTCGGTTACCTCGGACGATTCGTCGAGGAAAAAGGTTTACAAATGCTTATGCGCGTTCTGGACCGGACGCTATCTGATTGGCGTGCACTTTTCGTTGGCACAGGGCCGCTCGAAGGGGTGTTAAGAAACTGGGGTGCCACCAAAGGCGAACGCGTAAAGGTTGTGACCGGAGTCAAACATGACGAGGTTCCGCATTATCTAAATGCTATGGATGTTCTTTGCGCTCCAAGCCAGACCACACGACGTTGGCGCGAGCAGTTCGGACGAATGCTCTTAGAATCTTTCGCTTGTGGCGTGTCGGTGATAGCGAGCGACAGCGGCGAAATCCCGCATGTAGTGGGGGACGCTGGCCTCATCGTTAACGAGAAGGATGAACAGGCATGGGCTTGCAGCATCGCCTGTCTGCTTGAAGATGACAAGCGTCGCAACGAGATGCGGCAACGCGGCCTTGAACGGGTCAACACAACGTACGCTTGGCCAATTGTGGCCCGCAAACATTTGGATTTTTTTGATGAGCTTATTGATTCGCGTCGAGATTATTAACAGCTGAGGAGTGACTACTAGAAAAATATAAGTCCGGAGCTGCCGGTCCAGATGCCTAGTAATCAACAAGCAATACTCGCGGGACATTTCGCGAAGAAACAGCTTGCTTCGAAAAGCCGGCTCATCTCGTGGTCGCACCGCAGTCGGTTTCAGGTTGCGCTACAGCTCGCCGAACAGTTTGCGGGAAAGCGTTTGCTGGACTACGGCTCAGGTGACGGAAGTTTTCTGGCGATGTTGATGGAAACCTCTCATGCGCCGAGTGTGGCTGTTGGCGCGGAAGTTGATCACCGAGTCATCGCTGAGTGTCGCGACCGGCTCGGCGACCTGCGTCACTTAAGTTTCATCGAGACGAGAGAACTCGAACGGCACGAATACGTCGCAGCTTACGACGCGATCGTGTGCATGGAGGTGCTAGAACACGTTCTAAATCCAGACCTCCTTCTGCAAATGTTCTCGCGCTTATTGTCTCCAACGGGGAAATTGTTGGTGAGCGTCCCCGTTGAAACGGGATTACCTTTATTGGTGAAGCAATGCGTGCGGAGAATTGCGGGATGGCGAGGGATCGGAGATTATCCCGGACAGACACCCTACACATTCGAAGAGCTCGCAAAGAGTGTGTTTGCGGGTCGTGACCGTCAACACATTGTGAGGCCCGTCCACACGAATGGCGACGGCAGTGAATTTCACGATCACAAAGGCTTCAATTGGAGGCTGCTTAAGAAGCGATTAGAGCGAGACTTCGAGATCGAGCGGATTCTGGCCTCGCCAGTGAGATGGCTTAGTCCCCATCTTGCCAGTCAGGTTTGGTTTGTCGCGCGAAAGAAATGAGATCAGTTAGTGCAGCCGAGCGGTCAGGTGGATTCGACGCGCGGTTGCGCGTTGGCGTCATCTGTGACTTTCGGGAAGAGAACTGGCCCAGCATGGAATTAGTCGCGGACATGCTTCTGTCTTCGCTGCAAACAGATCATTCAGATGACATCGAGGCAACGCGGATTCAGCCGGCGATGAAGATGCGGTTCGCGAAACTGCGGCAGGATAAGAATGGCCACTCGGGCAATGGCCGACTTCACGCCAACGGGACGCGTTTCAATGCCGACCGAGTACTTAACCGGTTCTGGCACTACCCGCGTTACTTGCAGTCGCGGCAAACTGATTTCGATCTGTTTCACCTAATCGATCACAGTTACGCCCAGGTCCTGCACAGCTTGCCGCCGGAAAGAACCATCGTCACGTGTCACGATCTGGATACGTTTCAATGCTTGCTGAACCCTGCGGGTGAACCTCGATCGTTGCTATTCAAGAAGATGGTAAACCGCACGCTGACTGGCTTACGTAAGGCCGCGAGGGTGATTTGTGTCAGCGAGGCAACGCGTGATGAGTTGCTGGCTCACGGGTTGGTTGACGCTGATCGAGCTGTGGTCATTCCGAATGGCGTGCACGAGATGTGTTCTCCAAATCCTGATCCGGACGCTGACGGCGAATTGAACCGGCAACTCGGCTCAGGCGAGTCAATCGACATTCTGCATGTCGGCAGCACAATTCCACGAAAGCGTATCGATATTCTGTTGCGTGTATTCGCGAAGCTCACGGAGCAGTTTCCAAACGCGCGGTTGCTGCGCGTGGGCGGCAATCTCACCGACAAGCAGAGCCGGCTAATGCATGATCTCGGGGTAGCCGAGTCGGTGGTCCAGCTTCCGCAATTGGACAGAAGAACTTTGGCCGCGGTTTACCGGCGCGCAGCAATTGTTCTGCTGCCGTCTGAGCGCGAGGGCTTTGGTTTGCCGGTGGTTGAAGCAATGGCCTGCGGCACGCCGGTCGTGGCGAGCGATCTGCCAGTGCTGCGTGAAGTTGGCGGCGATTCAGCCGCCTATTGTCCTTTGGGCGATGTTGATGCATGGACAAAAACAATTTCCTCTCTGTTACAAGAAAGAGAAAAGCGCCCGGAACCTTGGGCGCAGACGCGTTCAGCAGGACTGGCGCAAGCGGCGAAGTTCAGTTGGGCTGAATACGCGTGCCAGACCGCCAACGTTTATAGGTCCGTCCTAACAGAAGCCGAGGGCTAAGACTCTGGGCTTCTCATAAATCTCATGAGAACAATCATCACCGGCGGAGCAGGATTTATCGGGAGTAACGCGGCTGCGCGCTATCTTCACCGCGGCGACGACGTTGTCGTTATTGATAACCTTTCCCGCAAAGGCGGCAAAGAAAATCTCGCGTGGCTTAGGTCGCAGGGAAATTTCTCATTTATTCATGCGGACATTTGCGACGCGGACGAAATGAACCGCGTCTTTGATTCCAATCGGGACGCCGATTTCATTCTTCATCTCGCGGGACAGGTGGCGGTAACAACTTCCGTCGTCGATCCCCGTGCAGATTTTGAAGCGAACGCGATCGGTACTCTAAATGTATTGGAGGCCGCAAGGCGTGCGGAATTGCAAGCCCCGATACTCTTTGCTTCGACGAACAAAGTCTATGGCGGGATGGAAAGTGTCGGCGTTGCGGCGAACAACGGTCGCTATGCTTACGCTGATTTGCCGGGCGGCGTCGATGAGGAGCAGAACCTCGACTTTCACTCGCCGTACGGTTGTTCGAAGGGCGCGGCCGATCAGTATGTGCGCGACTACTCGCGGATCTACGGAATGAAGACGATTGTGTTTCGCCAATCATGCATCTATGGCTATCGACAATTGGGAGTTGAAGACCAGGGATGGGTGGCGTGGTTCACGATCGCGGCTGTCTTAAACAAGCCGATCACCATTTATGGTGACGGTAAGCAGGTGCGCGACGTTCTGTTCATCGAAGATCTCCTCGACGCATACGATGCCGCAGTGCAGAACATCGATCGGACCAGCGGCAACGTCTACAACGTCGGCGGCGGCCCTCAGAACGTCATGTCCGTGCGTGAAGTGCTGGATTTCTTGAATCGCAAGCAAGACCGAGAAGTACCTTTCACCTGTGCTGATTGGCGTCCGGGTGACCAACGCGTTTACGTCAGCAACATTTCGAAAGCGAAAGCAGACTTTGGTTGGGAGCCGAAGATCGACAGTGCGCAGGGATTGGATTTGCTTTACGAGTGGGTTTCGGCAAACACCGGCTTATTTCGATAGAGTCCTAATTCAGTTTTTCCTCTACCTCCGCGCAAGCCGTCGCGCGCTCGGCGTTTAATAAAAGCAGTAACCGCAGAGGAGCGTGAAGGAAGTCGCAGAAAACTCAGAGAGAACTTCAAACCAAGTCTCTACTCTTATTCCGATGAGCAATAGACGAATGAAGGTCTTGCAAGTTGGGAAGTTTTATCCGCCGCACATGGGCGGGATCGAGACGCATTTGCAGGTGCTCTGTCGCGAGTTGCAGAACGAAATTGATCTCGAAGTTTTGGTTGCGAATGACGGTTCGCGTGAGGAAGAGTCGTGGGAAGGACGCGTGAAGGTCACGCGCGTAGGGACGCGCATGAACATCTCAAGCGCGCCCATCTGTCCGCGCCTTCCGCAAATGATTCGCCGCGCGAAGGCCGACATCGTGCATCTTCATCTGCCGAACCCGGCGTCAATTCTGGCGTTCTTTACGAGTGGTTACCGTGGCCCAGTCATAGCGACTTACCACAGCGACATCGTCCGTCAGGAAAAGATGGCGAGATTGTTCGATCCGATTCTGCACGCTTTTCTCAAACGGTGTGCGGCCATCGTTGTAACTTCCGAAAGATACAGAGATACGTCGCACGTACTCACTCGATACCTCGATAAATGTCGCGTCATACCGTACGGAATTCCTTTTGAACAATTCCGCAAAGTGTCAGCATCGGAAGTCTCCGCCATCAACGCCAGGTACGGGTCGCGATTAATCATCAGCGCGGGTCGTCTGATTTACTACAAAGGTTTTGAGTACCTGATCGAAGCGATGCGGGAGGTCGACGGTCATTTGCTGATCGTGGGTGACGGGCCATTACGTCGCGAACTGGAGACGCAAACTGCGGAGAGCGGCCTTCAGGATAAGGTCACCCTGCTGGGCGAAATCCATAATGACGATATCGCGCCCTACTATCACGCCGCCGACGTCTTTGCGCTGGCATCGGTCGCGCGCAGTGAAGCGTTTGGAATTGTGCAGCTCGAAGCAATGGCGTGCGGCAAGCCCGTCGTTAACACGAAACTTGATTCCGGTGTGCCCTGGGTTTCGCAGGACGGCGTGACCGGAATCACTGTTCCGCCTAAAGATCCGATTGCTTTGGCCGGGGCCATCACGAAACTCCTCGATGATGCGGACTTGCGAAAGCAGTACGGCGCGGCCGCGAAATTACGGGTCGAAACCGAGTTCAGTCAGGACCTGATGGTCGCGCGCATGTTGGAAACCTACCGCGAAGTTCTGCGCGTTCCGGTGGCCGAACAAAGCATATTAGTGAACGCTCCGGAGGTGGCACGGGCGTCACGCCCGTGAACCGCGCGCAGGATGCGCGTGCCACTTGAGATTGGAGAGCAAAGAATAAGCTTGACAGAACCCGCCGGTGCGGTTAAAAGTCCGGCACCCGAATCGCGCGCCTCAACCCCGATCTAAGCCAGTTTGAGCGCAATCAATTTTTCGTTGAGATAGTCCCAGGTCACCTCATGAGAACCTACTTCCTTCTCTTCACCGTCGCTACTTTCAGTTCGCTGGCGCTCACGCCAATCATCAGACGTCTGTGTCAGCGGCTAAGCTGGCTCGACCAGCCAGGTGACGGCCGGCGTTTGCACACGGTTGCGACTCCGCGTCTTGGCGGCGTGGCGGTTTTCCTCTCAATGCTGCTCGGGCTCGCGCCGCTGTTATTTATCCGGAACCTCTTCACGGACTCATTCCGGACAAGCAGCCCGCGGCTGCTGGTATTGCTTCTGCCGGCGGCGCTGACTTTGGCGTTGGGCGCGTTCGACGATCTGCGCGGACTAAAGGCATGGCAAAAATTCGCTGGGCTGGTTGTCGCGAGCGTAGTTTTTTACGCGATGGGCGGGAGAATCGAGAACGTAAGCGTTCCGTTTGTCGGCTCGGTCCACATCCCAATGATCCTGGGACTGTTACTGACTGTTTTTTGGATCGTCAGCATTACGAACGCGTTCAACCTGCTTGACGGCATAGATGGATTGGCTACGGGCGCCGCGCTGTTTTCTTCGCTCGTGATCATGTTCATCTCGCTGACGCAATCGCGGCCGCTCTTGATCGCTGTGTCGCTCGTGTTCTCGGGAGCACTGGTCGGGTTTCTGCGATACAACTTTAATCCCGCCTCAATTTTCCTGGGCGACTCCGGCGCGCTGTTTGTCGGGTTCATGATCGCGGCATTGTCCGTTGAAGGAACTCAGAAAGCTTCGACGGCGGTGACGGTGGCAATTCCGTTAGTCGCGTTGGGCCTTCCCATTGTCGACACGGCGGTCACGATCGCCAGGCGTTTTCTGGGACGGCGTCCGCTGTTCCAGGGAGATCGCGAGCACATCCATCATATGCTGCTCGAACGCGGCTGGTCGCAGCGGCGGACGGTGCTGGTGCTTTATGGAGTCTGCGCCGCGTTTGCTTTGCTGACGTTACTGTTTGCGAGTAACTCCACAAATGTCACCGCGCTAGTGCTGTTTGTGGTAGGCGTTGCGGTGGTGATTGGCGTAGGCCAATTGCGCTATCACGAAGTCGACGAGCTAAAAGCGAGCGTTCGCAGAAACATCACAGACAAGCGCGCGCGCGGAGCGAACAACATTCGTGTACGGCGCGCGTCGCGCAGCGTGTCGCAAGCGAATACGTTGGCGGAATTACTCGAAGGTGTCACAGAGTTGCTTGAAATTGGCGAGTTTGCCCGCGCCGTGATGATCCTCGGACGCAGCGGTGATGCTGATTGGAATGCGCGCGTGCTGGCCGAGAGCGGGCCCGAAGAGAGATTTCGCGGCGCGCATTTGCGAAACGAAGTCATTTACTGGACATGGACACGCGATGATGTGAAGCGGGCCGAGCCACACACGCTGAAAGAAATGTGGGCGCTGCGTCTGCCGCTCGCGGGCAGAGATGGCATCGTGGGACACCTCAACTTGTACCGAGAGGCCGGCCTCTCGGGTTTGCAGCTCGACATCAATTATCTCTGCACGCTTTTTCATGAAGAGGCGGTCAAAGCCGTGGAGAGAATCCTCGCAAAACCGAGCGAAGAGCCGCAACGGGCTCGTGCAGCCGCGGCAGGCCGGTGGGCCGTAACCAACCGCACCCTCTCCGGCGAGGTTAGTTATCACGAATCCGAGTAATATCAGCGGCGGCTAATTCCTTTAGTTGGGCGGCCCAGTTAAGACAACGACAACCGCGCAGCGGTTGAAGAGAGTAGCCAGGGGTGAGCGGCCGCAGGTCGCGCAACCCCTGGATCACGTCGAAAAAGGATCTCGCGCCCTGAAGGGGCGCAATAAAGCACGGAGTGGGTAAGGACATTTCACGGGCTAAAGCCCGCGCTGAATTAGGTGGGACCTGAACCCCGGGTTACGCTTCGCTTCGCTCGCTCACTCGGGGCTACTATCTTTCGCCCGCGTTGCGGGCTCGTAATTGTGAACATCTAGTCGTCACCCGAATCAACACGAGCGGTTTTTCACCGAATTGATCGGGTTTTATTTCAAGCCTCACCTTCTTAGCACTTTACATCGTGGACAATTCGATTGAAGCCGGCGCTTTCCTGAGCAGTCGCGCCACCACGCCTTCGCTGAGAACAAACGTTGCCCGGGCGCTCAGCTCGGGGGTGTTCTATGCGTTGCCGCTCGTGATGTTGGTGATTGCCGTGCCTTACGGCGGCGCGCAGCCCTGGTGGCAAGCGGTCTTTGAGTGTCTCGTTTTTCTGCTGGCGGCGATTGCGGTGGTGGAG
>Ga0207644_10001073_pt1 | contig 17502 bp, 15 predicted proteins | sample KBSS73metaG_FD_184326 | JGI IMG/M metagenome (GOLD analysis project Ga0207644, IMG submission 184326) | Switchgrass rhizosphere microbial communities from Kellogg Biological Station, Michigan, USA - KBS S7-3 metaG (SPAdes) (version 2) | ecosystem: Host-associated > Plants > Roots > Rhizosphere... | reverse complement strand
CACCCGGCACGTTCGCATAGCCGACGCGGGCGAACCCGGCGATCCACTCGGGGGTGATATTCAGGGCCTTGAACTCGATGAGCGAGTGGACGCTATTCGGGCGATAACCCGCTCGCGCCATTTCGGTGATGTAGCGGCCGTCGACGCCGAGCGCCGATAGCGCGATGACGTCGTCCATCTTCGGCGTGGGATAACGTGTAGTACCCAACGCCTGGATCATCTCGCGCTTGGCGTTCACTGCCACCAGGGCAAACGCCTGATCGTGGGAAGGCTGCCCGATCCCGCGCGCCGCAAGCAGCTGCAGGAAGGCGGGATCCGACGTGAAGCGGCAGTTTCCGTGAGCATAGCTTTCGCCGCCGGAGCCCGAACAATCGAGACGCCCGGCTTCCCGCACTATGGAGAAGTGAAGCGGCCGCGAGCCGGCATTGCGAAAGGAGGACACCTCCAGCCCGATGAGATCCGACGGCATGAAGCCCGTCGACCAATTATTCTCATCGCGGCCGTTCTTTTCGCGGCTGAAGCGCGCCTTGATCTTGGCGGGGTCGCCCCGCTGCGGCTCAAGCGTGAAGCCTACCATGTCCGGGGACTGCGCCATGCAGGCCGAGGAAACGCTGATGAAGGCAAGTATCATTGCAAAGAAGAAGGCGAGGGGACGGTTCATGATCGGTCTCCTTTCGAAGTCTTCGGGCAAAGTCCGCCCGTCCGCCCGGGTTGGGCGATCAAAATTCAGTCAGTCGGAAGCTAGAGGTTCAGGACTTGGGCGCGTCAGCCGCCGTCATCGGGATCCGGATTCCAGCCGCGCGGCGGCACCGGTGCTTTCGGCGGCACGGGTGGCCTGGTCACGCCGAGCGCCTTGAGCTCGACTAGATCGTCAGCGCGCTTGATCTTGAGACCTGACGCCTTGACCCGCGCCGCGAAAGCCGGGTCGACGCCGACCGCCCGAAGCTGGACGAAGTCGTCGAGATCGCCCTGCAGGCCAGTCGAGCGCATCGCCCGGACATATTCGCCGGTCAGGCCGACCGCCCGCGCCTCGACGATCTCTTCCGCGGTGATCGACGGGAAGCCAGCAGCACCGAGCGACCGGGCAAATTCGGGAGTGACGCCGACTGCCCGCATCGAAGTGAACTCGTGGAAGCCGAGGCGGGAGAATTGCGGGAGGGCTGCGCGCATCGCACTGATATATTCAGGCGTGACGCCGGTCGCCTTGAGCTCGATCATGCGATCGATCTCGCGATCGCGGGCGTGTGTGCGATCGTACGTCCTGGCGTCCGCATAGGAGATGGCAGTCGCTCCGTTCGGCGCGACTGCGACGATCTTTCGGCGGCCCTGCGCGTCGGCCGGATAGACCGTGACGCTAGCGCCGCTCGGGGCACGGGAAGTGACGGTCCCGTTCACGCTCTCGACGGTTGCTCCGCTCTTGGCCTCGACGCGATAGTCGCCTTCCTTCTGCTTCACCACGACCTTGGGCGCGACCGCAGTTGCAGCTGCGACCGCGGTAGTCACCGATGTCGACACGCCCTGCGCGATGATGCTCGGCAGGTCGGTCGGCTCTTCGGCCTTGGCGGCGACCGGATAAACCACCTGCGGCTGGCTTACGGCGCGAGGCGATGCCGCGGCCTTGACCGGTTTCGGCGCAGCCGGTGTCAGGGTGAGCGCCGCGAGCGGAGCCGCGACCAGGACGGCGCCGGAGAGCACGCCGAGGGCAAATGAACGGGCGACCGGGCCACGAACCGACTTGCCGTCGAGCACGCGGGCGACACGCCTTGCGAGCGAGCTTTTGGATGGGGCAACCCCGTGCGCTCCGAGCAGCAGGCCGGGGCATTCGTGGCGAGCGACGCCGACGAGCAGCTGCGCATAATCCGTATCGACGATATCCGCCGCGAGCACCGTGTCGTCGGCCGTTTCTTCGCGCAGCTGATGCGCTTCGCGTGCCAGCAGCCAGACGAAGGGGTTGAACCAGAACAGGGCCGTCGCAATTCTCGCCAGCAGGAGCTTGATCCAGTCCATGCGGGCAACGTGGGCGAGTTCGTGCGCAATGATCGCCTCGGCTTCATCGGCAGCCTCGACCGCGCGGCTGTTCAGCAGGATGACCGGGCGCATGATCCCCCAGCTAATCGGCGAAGCAAGATCGTCGCTGGTGAGCAATGCGGTGCCGTGCTTGAACCCCATCCGGCGCTGGGCGCGAGCGAGCGCGCTCAACCAATGACCGTCCACTAGGACGTCGGCGCGGGCGCGCAGGGCAATGAGGCGCCCAAGCGCGAGGAAGGTGATGAACAGCAGGATCGCCGCGGGAATTGCATAGAGCGCCGTCGCGGCAGCCGCTGCGCTAAGCGACGGAAGGGCCGAGGTGGCGGGAGCCACTGCGGGCGCCGTCACCGGGACCGTTGGTGTCGTCGCCGCCACCGTTGACGTCGTCGCGGTCGCCGGCAAGTTCTGCACGACCTGCGGGGTGTCCGCAGTTGCGCTGATGAGAGGCGTCTCGATGTTCCAGGTCGGGAGCACTAGCGGCGCAGAGGCCATGATCACGAGTGCTAGCAGGCCGACATGGGCCACCCACGACCGCTCGGCCGCGGAACGCGACTTCATGAGCTTCAGCAAGCCCAGCGTCAGGCCTGCGATCAGCAAAGACTTCAGAGCGATCCCGATCAGGACATGCATTACTTGTCCCCTTTTGCCTTGCGTGCGCGGGCAATCATCTGTTCGAGCTCACTGAGCTCGTCTTCCTTGAGCTTGTCGGACATGCCGAGCAACGCGCTTGCGGCGCTCGCCGGCGAGCCGTTGAAGAAGACGCGAACGATCTCGCTCAACGCGGATTTCTTCGCCGCCGTCTCCGAAACCACGGGCCTGTAGAGGTAGCCGCGTTCCGATTCGTCGCGCTGCACGAAGCCCTTGTCCTCAAGACGCTTGAGCATCGCCCGGACTGCCGAGCCGCTCAGCTGGACAGGCAGCGCGTCACAGATGTCGGAGACGGGGAGGGCGCCTCGTTCGTAGAGGATATCCACGATCTGGCGTTCACGCGGCGGAAGCTTGCTCAACATTCGTTCGTTCCTTCTTCGCACGACAGACTCGGCGCGCTACATTTGTAGCTAGTGCTACATTTGTAGCGTGAATGCAAGATGAATGTTGCCGCGCCTTCGACGGAGAGGCCAGAAAATCCTGCGAAGGGTGGCGGATGGGGTGGGATTCGAACCCACGGACGCTTGCACGTCGCCGGTTTTCAAGACCGGTGCCTTAAACCACTCGGCCACCCATCCGTCGGTTTGCGCTTTCGATGCTGCAATCAACTTATTCAAGCCCGTTTGGCCACTTCCCGTTAATCGCTCGTGTCGATTTAGGCGGGACAAGTTGTGCAAGCCGTGCGGTGAACCAAGCTGGCCTCGGGAATTTACGACTTTAGCCTCGGCGGTAATTGAGGAGATTGCGTTGCGTATGAACGGGTGGGGGATCATTACGATCGGAGCGGCGTCGATCAGCGCGGCTGTCTTGCCAGCGCAAAGCGCGCTTGCGCAGACCGCCGGCCTGGAGCCCGCGTACAGTCAGCCGGCCCCCGCAATGGATCCCTGGTACGGGTACAAGCTGCGTCTGGCCGCGCTCGCCCGGCAGCAGGGAGTGAGCGAGGCGACGATCCAGAGCAATGTCCCGGGAATCACAAAGAACGACCGCGTGATCGAGCTGGAGCGCTCGGAACCTGTGGCTCGGACGAGCAACGGGGTCGTCGGAGCACTCGCTCCTTATCTCCGAAGCCATGTGACTCCTTCGCTCGTGTCGCGCGGACGGAGCAATTACTCGACCCTCTACGACGGACTCCGCGCGATCGAGGGCCGTTATGGAGTCGATCCTGCTGTCCTGCTGGCCATCTACGGCCATGAGACGAGTTACGGGCTGGTTACTGGCCGCACCGATCTTCTCGAGGCGCTGGCGAGTCTCGGTTATTACGGACGACGGCGCGACTTCTTCGAAACCGAGTTCGTCTCGGCGCTCAAGCTTATCGACCAGGGCGTCCCGCGCTCGCGGCTGAAAGGCAGCTGGGCAGGGGCAACGGGCTTTCCGCAATTCATGCCGTCAGTCGCCCTTCGTCTGCGGGCTGACGGCAATGGCGATGGTTATGCCAATATCTGGAGCGACGAGCTCGACGGGCTGGCGTCGATTGCCAATTACCTGCGAGATGCGGGTTGGAAACCCAACGTCGCATGGGGAATTCCCGTTCGCACTCCGTACAATCTGAATCGAGCGACGATCGTCAGCCGTACGACGGCGCCACGGTGCCCGCAGGTCTATCGCCGGCACAGCCGCTGGCTGACGATGCGCGAATGGCGAGCCCTCGGCGTGACGCCGACCGGGCGTTCGCTCCCCGACAATGAGATGGCGAGCCTGATCGAGCCGGACGGCTATGACGCGACAGCCTACCTGCTGACGACCAATTATCGAGCGATCCTCGATTACAATTGTTCGAATTTCTACGCGATCTCCGTCGGAGTTCTGGCGGACGCGATTGCGCGGCGATAGACAGGGTCTTCACCATTGAATCGGGGACGCTGTTCAAGCCCATGTCGCGCATCATCTTCCTAGCCACCGCTGCTTCCTTGCTCGTCTCCAGCGCGGCGCCCGCCGCGGCGCCGGCGTTCGACACACCGGCGAAGGTCGCCTTCCTGATCGACATTTCTTCGGGCGCGACGCTCTACGCCAAAAACGCCGACGTCCGGATGCCTCCTGCATCCATGGCGAAGATGATGACGGTCGAGGTTGCCTTCGAACTCATCGACAGCAAGCAACTTGCGCTCAACAAGATGTGCACGGTGCGGCCCGAGACCTGGCAGAAATGGCACGGCCCCGCCGCCGGCTCGACGATGTTCCTCTCGGCGAACGAGCAGGTGAGCGTCGAGAACCTTCTCCACGGAATCGTCACCCTGTCCGGCAACGACGCCTCGGTCGTCCTGGCGGAGTGCATCGCCGGAACCGAGCAGGCCTTCACCGGGCAGATGAACGCGCTCGCCAAACGCATTGGCCTAAACAATAGCCACTTCGGAACCGCGAACGGCTGGCCCGACAATGGCGTCACTTACGTGACCGCGCGCGACCTCGCGACCCTGGCCCGCAGCGAGATCGAGAAGCACTACACGCTCTACAAGAAGTTCTATTCGCAGCCGAGCTTCACCTGGGGCAAGACGCTGGGGTCGGGGCAGGACATCACCCAGGGCAATCGCAACCCGATCCTTGGCAAGGTTCCCGGCGCGGACGGGCTGAAGACCGGCCACACGGACGAAGCCGGCTACGGGTTCACCGGCTCGGCCGACCAGAATGGCCGTCGCCTGATCGAAGTCGTCGCCGGTCTCGGCAGCTGGAATGCGCGAGTCGAGGAATCGACGCGCCTGATCCAGTGGGGCTTCAATGCGTGGGCCGCCAAGCCCCTGTTCCAGCAGGGCGCAAAGGTTGGCACAGCCAAGGTCCAGCTCGGAAGCAGCAGCGAAGTGCCGCTGGTTGCGCCCCGCAACCTTGCCGTCAGCGTCCCCGCAGGCCTGACAAGCGGAGCGATCCAGACGAAGATCCGCTACGAAGGCCCGCTCGTCGCGCCGATCGCGAAAGGCCAGGAGGTCGCACAGCTGGTGATCACGACCGGCGATACGCCGCCCCAGATCGTGCCGCTTGTCGCCGCTGAGGACGTCGGTCGCGCCGGATTCTTCAGCCGCATCTGGCTGGGGCTCAAGTCGCTGTTCGGGATGGCGTGAGCCGCGGCAGGTTCATCAGCCTCGAAGGCGGCGAGGGGGTCGGCAAGTCGACGCAGGTGAAGGCGCTTGCCGAAGCTCTACGCCAGCGCGGCATCGATGTACTCATCACGCGGGAGCCCGGCGGAAGCGAAGGCGCCGAGAGGATTCGCGAGCTGCTGCTAAGTGGCACCGAGGATCGCTGGGGCCCGCAAGCCGAGGCTCTTCTGTTCGCGGCGGCCCGGGCGGATCACACCGCAAAGACCATCCGGCCCGCTCTTGAGAAGGGCCAATGGGTGGTTGCGGACCGGTTCATCGACAGCTCGCTCGCCTATCAGGGCGGCGCGGGCGGGCTCGGCATTGAGACAGTGCGCTCGATCAACAGCTTCGGAATCGGCGAGGATTTTCCCGACCGCACCCTGATCCTGACCGTTAAGGAAGGCGCGGAGCGCGCCCGCGCCCGCGACACGGCCGGCAGCGATCGGATCGGCGGCCGGCCCGACGACTATCATCGGAAGGTCGAGGCGGCCTTCCACATTATTGCGGCAGAGGAACCTGACCGGGTCTCCCTTGTCGATGCGTCGGGGACCGCGGATGAGGTCACGGAGCGGCTCTTGGCTGCGATCAAGGACCTGCTTGCATGATCCTCGGCCAGCAACGCGCCGTCGATCAGTTCGCCACCGCCTGGCGTTCGCGCAAGCTGCATCATGCATGGCTACTCGCCGGACCCAAGGGCGTCGGCAAGCGGAGCTTTGCCCATGCCGCCGCGCGGCGGGTGCTTGCCGAGGCCGCAGGTCCAACTTCCGAGCTGCCCGGGATCGATACGGATGACGGCCATCCGATCGTGAAGCTGGTCGAGGCCGGCAGTCACCCCGACATGCGGTGGCTCGAGCGGCTGGTGAACGAGAAAACCGGCAATCTCGCTCGCAACATCAGCGTCGACCAGGTCCGCGAGCTCGGTGAGTTCATGACCATGACGGCAGCCCTATCGCCGTGGCGGGTGGCAGTCATCGACACGGTCGACGAGCTGGAGGCCTCGGGCGCGAATGCGCTCCTCAAGATTCTCGAGGAGCCGCCGGCCAACACCTTGTTCTTCCTCGTCAGCCACGCGCCGGGACGCCTGTTGCCCACGATCCGCTCGCGGTGCCGGCGGCTGGACTTCGCCAAGCTCGACGATGACGCCATGACGTCAATCCTCGAAGCTCACGCCCCGAAGGCGGGAGAGGCTGAGCGCAAGCGCATCATTGCCATGTCGGGTGGCTCCGCGGGGAGGGCGCTCGCCTTTGCCGAGCTGGATCTCGCCAAGCTCGAAGATGCGGCACTGACGATCCTGCGGCAGGGCGACCCGACCAACGCCCGGCGGTCGGATCTCGCCTCGGAGCTTGGGAAGAAGGCGGCCGCCGAACGCTATGCGGCCTTCCTCGATCTCGCGCCGTCGCTGATCGCCCGTGAAGCGCGGCAGCTGGAAGGCAGCCGACGCGAACGCGCACTCGAGGCTTACGGGAGGGCGCGCGAACTTGCGATCGTCGCGCCGCGGCTGTCGCTCGATCCTGCGGCGACGGTGTTCCAGATCGGCGGCATCCTCGCAGACGTCGCGGAACCGGCTTCCTTGAAGCGCTAGTCATGCCCCGCTAGGTGCGGGCGCAAGCATGTCCGACCCTTTCTACATCACCACCGCTATCAGCTACCCCAACGGGCCTCCCCACATCGGGCACGCCTATGAAGCCATTGCGGCCGACGCGATGGCTCGGTTCCAGCGCGCTCAGGGCCGCGACGTCCGGTTCCAGACCGGCACGGACGAACATGGGCTCAAGATGGCGCAGGCAGCCCGCGCGGAGAGCGTTGAGCCGCGCGCCTTTGCGGACAAGATGTCGCAGCTTTTCCAAAGCATGTGCGACACCCTGAACATTTCGTACGACCGCTTCATTCGGACCTCGCAACCGGACCATTATCTGGCGAGCCAGGCGATCTGGAAAGCGATGGAAGAAAGCGGGGACCTCTATCTCGACCGCTACGAGGGTTGGTATTCCGTCCGCGACGAGGCTTATTACGAGCCGGAGGAACTGGTCAGCGCCGAGGACGGCACGAAGCTGTCACCGCAGGGAACGCCCGTTGAATGGACGGTCGAGGAAAGCTGGTTCTTCCGCCTGTCGAAATACCAGCAGCCGCTGCTCGATCATTATGCCGCCAACCCAGACTTCATTCGCCCGGAGAGCCGCCGCAACGAGGTCGTCCGCTTTGTCGAAGGCGGCCTCAAAGACCTCAGCATTTCGCGCACCAGTTTCGACTGGGGCGTGCCGGTCCCTGGCAGCAATCAGCATGTGATGTATGTCTGGCTCGACGCGCTGACCAATTACATCACCGGGCTCGGCTATCCCGACGATACCGAATTGTGGCGCCGGTACTGGCCCGCCAATGTCCATTTGATCGGCAAGGACGTGGTCCGCTTCCATGCGGTCTACTGGCCCGCCTTCCTTATGAGTGCGGGGATTGCACTTCCGAAGCAGGTTTACGGCCACGGTTTCCTGCTGAGCCGCGGCGAGAAGATGTCCAAGAGCGTCGGCAACGTCGTCGATCCGATGGTCCTGGCCGACCATTTCGGTGTCGACGCGCTGCGCTACTTCCTTCTTCGCGAAGTCTCGTTCGGCCAGGATGGAAGCTACAGCGCTGAGGCGATCGTCAATCGCGCAAATTCCGAGCTGGCGAACAGCTTCGGAAATCTCGCCCAGCGAACTTTGTCCATGATAGTCAAGAATTTGGGTGGCGTTCTTCCCGCAGTGGGAGAGGCGGCTGAAGACCGCGAATTGCTCGATCTCGTGCGAAGGGCAGTTCACGAAGAGTTGCCGCAGTCGTTCGATCGCTTCGCTTTCTCGGTCGGGATCGAAGCCTGGATTCGCGCGGTCTTCGCTTGCAACGCCTATGTCGACACACAGGCGCCTTGGGCTTTGCGCAAGACCGATCCGGACCGCATGGCCGCTGTGCTCGGCACACTTGTGGCTGCGGTTAGGGAGTTGGCGCAGGCGATCGAGCCGATCATTCCGGAATCCGTGGGCAAGCTGCTCAGCCTTATCGACAGCGGAGAGGGTGGCACTCCAATTCCACAGCCGACACCGCTGTTCCCGCGGCTTGAGCTTCCCGCTGATAGCGAGGAAGCGGCGGCGTGAGGCTGATCGACAGCCATTGCCACCTCAATTACGAAGGCCTGGCCGAGCGCCAGGGCGAAATCCTCCAGAATGCGCGCGACCGCGGCGTTACCGGCTTCCTCAACATTTCCACGCGGCAGCGAGAGTGGGCTGAGATTGTCGCACTGGCTGAGCAAGAGGCCGATGTCTGGGCCAGCGTCGGCGTGCATCCGCATGAAGCGGACGCGCATCCCGACCTGGGCGCCAGCGCGCTGGTCGCTGCATCCAACCACGAGCGCGTCATCGCCATCGGCGAGTGCGGGCTCGATTATTATTACGACAAGTCCGATCGCCAAGCGCAGCGCGAGCGCTTCGAGGCGCATATCGAGGCCGCCCGACAAACCGGCCTGCCGCTGGTCGTCCACACGCGAGAGGCGGAAGCGGACACCGCCGAAATCCTATCGGCCGCGGTGCGGCAAGGCGGCGTCACGGGAGTCCTCCACTGTTTCACGGGCTCGGCCGATCTCGCGCGGAAGGGCCTCGACCTTGGCTTTTACGTCTCGCTGTCCGGCATCGTCACGTTCAAGAACGCCCAGGACCTTCAGGAAACTGCCAAGTGGCTGCCTGCCGACCAGATGCTGGTCGAAACCGACGCGCCCTTCCTCGCCCCCGTTCCGCACCGTGGCCAGAAGTGTGAGCCGGCTTTCGTCGCTGACACGGCAGCCTTCGTTGCCGGTCTCAGGGGAGAGGAGCCTGGGCAACTAGCGGAGACCACGACCGCCAACTTCTTCAAATTGTTCAGCAAAGCGGCGTGAAGGTTCGCATTCTCGGCTGCGGGACGTCCACCGGCGTACCGAAGATCGGGAATGAGTGGGGACAGTGCGACCCGAATGAGCCGCGAAATGCACGTCTCAGGACCTCCATCCTCGTCGAAAGCGCTGGCGAGCAGATCCTGGTCGATTGCGGCCCGGATCTCCGGCAGCAGCTGCTCGCGGCGCAAGTCTCGCACCTCGACGGCGTCATCGTCACTCATGCGCATGGCGATCATTGCCATGGGATCGACGAGCTGCGACCGGTTTCCCAAGCGATTGGCCGTCCGGTGCCGCTCCATGCCCGCCGGGACGTTCTCAACGAACTGGAGCTGCGCTTCGCTTATGCCTTCGCGCAGTCGGACTTCTACCGCGCCATTGCCGAGGCGAGGGAGCTCGGCGAGGAGCTGAGCTTCGGAAGTTCCACCGTTCGCTACGTTGACCAGCCCCATGGAGGGCCGACTTCGCTGGGACTGCGCTTCGATGAAGGCGGGTTCTCTGTGGGATATGGAATAGATTTCAGTGAATTGAGCGACGACATGGCTGCACTTTATCAAGGTGTGGATGTCTGGGTCGCCGACTGCCTCACACGCACTCCGCATCCAACTCACATGCATCTCGACGGCTTGCTTGCAGCAGCCCGAGACTTGAAGGTCGGCCAGTTATATCTGGTCCATATGGGCAACGGCCTCGACTATCGGCAACTCTGCGCAGAGTTGCCTGATTGGGCAGCGCCAGCCCACGACGGGCTCGAGTTCAGCTCATGATGACCAACGACCTCATGTTGGGCGGCGTTTATCTGCTGATGGCCATCATGCTTGTGGCCGGCGGACTGATGATCCGGCGTGAGCCTGCCGCAAAGCTGCTGACTATGGCGCTGGCCTGGGTTGCGATTTTCGGCGCCGGCTTTGTCCTGTTCACGTTTCGCGACAATCTCGGCTGGGTAGCGCAGCGACTGAGGGCTGAGGCCGTCGGAACGCCGGTCCAGCAAGGCCAGGAAACGCGCATACCAATGGCCATCGACGGGCATTTCTGGGTAACCGCCAAGGTCAATGGCCGTGACGTCAAATTCCTGGTGGACAGCGGCGCGACGACCACGACGATTGACCGCAATACCGCCAAGTCTGCCGGGGTGAGCGTATCGGAGCAACGCGATCGCTATGTTCGAACTGGAAACGGCGTGATCCGCGTCGCGAGCTGTCGCGCAGATGAGCTGACCGTCGGAGGGATCACGCGCCGCGACGTCGCTCTGGAGATCGCGGACAATGACGATCTCAACGTGTTGGGAATGAATTATCTGTCTTCCTTGAGCCGCTGGGGCGTGGAAGGGCGATGGCTGGTTTTGACGGCCTGACTATGATGACACTTTACATAATGCATATTATCATACTTTCGAATGCAGACAGGAAAAGGGCCCCTCATGCCGCTTGAGCGCCTTAGGGAGATCATGCGGCGCCTCCGCGATCCGAAGGCCGGCTGCGAATGGGATACGGTCCAGACGTTCGACACGATCGCGCCCTACACGATCGAGGAAGCCTATGAGGTCGCGGACGCGATCGCGCGCAAGGACATGGACGCCCTTGCCGATGAGCTTGGCGATCTCCAGCTCCAGGTCGTGTTCCACGCGCAGATGGCCGAGGAAGCCGGTCTCTTCACGCTAGAAGACGTCGTCACGCGCATCAGCGACAAAATGGAGCGCCGTCATCCGCATATCTTCGGCGACGCCGAGCATGGCGGCCATCATCTCTGGGAAATCATCAAGGCCGAAGAGCGCGCCGCCGATCCCGACAAGAGCGCGCTGGCCGGTGTCGCCCTGGCGCTGCCGGCCCTCGAACGCGCGGCAAAGCTTCAACGGCGCGCGGCGCGCGTTGGGTTTGATTGGCCGGACGTCGAAGGTCCGCGCGCAAAGATCGAGGAGGAACTTGCCGAGCTGGACGCCGAGACCGAGCATGACCGCAGGCTGGAGGAACTCGGAGACCTTTTATTCGCCGTAGTGAACCTCGCACGCCATCTTAACGTCGAGCCGGAAACTGCGCTGAGAGAAGCCAGTCGCAAGTTCGAGCAGCGCTTTAGGGCAATCGAGCAGGCGCCGGGATTCTCCGAAATGTCGCTCGAAGAAAAAGAAGCCCTCTGGGTGAAAGCGAAGAAAGCTCAGGCCGAAACCAGCGCCTGAAACCGCGCCCAATTGTCGGGCGAAAGCCTTACCGACATCTCCATCTCGTCATGATCGAGCGTCTGCTCGAGCACCTCTCCACGTGAATGGAGCCAGGCGATGCGTTCGCCATCGATTGCCGGCAACCGGATCTGGTGAATCTGCTCACCGCTCCTGAGCTTCGCCGCCATGCAGTCGCGCAACGCATCGAGCCCGTCGCCGGTGACCGCTGAAATGGGCACGACGTCCTCGCGGCGCCGCGCCTCCTCATCCAGGCGGCCGCGCTCCTCGGCAGACAGTAAGTCGACCTTGTTCCACGCCTCAATCCTCGCCGGCGCCCCCTCCTCCCCGAGGCCGAGCGACATCAGCACGTCCTCAACGTCCTCGCGCTGCGCCTCACGATCGGGATGCGCCATGTTCCGAACGTGGATCAGCAGGTCCGCTTCCCGGACCTCCTCGAGAGTCGCGCGAAAGGCTGCGATCAACTCGGTCGGCAGGTCCGAGACGAAACCGACCGTGTCCGAAAGGATCACCTTGTCGAAGCCGGGCAGGCGGATGTCGCGCATCGTCGGATCCAGGGTCGCGAACAGCAGGTTCTCCGCAAACACGGTCTCGCCTGTCAGGCGATTGAAAAGGGTCGACTTCCCAGCATTGGTATAGCCGACGAGGGCGACGACTGGCCAAGGCGCGCGCTGGCGCCGGTCGCGGTGCAAGGAACGCGTCCTCTTCACCTGCTCAAGCTCACGCCGGATCTTCGCCATGCGGTCGCGGATCATGCGCCGGTCGGCTTCGATCTGCGTTTCGCCAGGCCCGCCTAGAAAACCGAAGCCGCCGCGCTGGCGTTCGAGATGGGTCCAGCTGCGGACGAGGCGGCCCGCCTGATAATCGAGATGCGCCAGCTCCACCTGCAGCCGCCCCTCCGCGGTCGCCGCCCGCTCCCCGAAAATCTCCAGAATGAGGCCGGTTCGATCGATGACCTTGGTGCCGACCTCGTCCTCGAGGTTCTTCTGCTGGATTGGGGAAAGCGCCGCATCCACGATCAGGAGGCCCGCGCCCTCTTCCTTCGCGGCCGCGGCTAGCTCCTCAACCTGTCCCTTACCGAGCAGCGTGGCCGGACGGACTGCCCTGACGCGAAAGGGCCGCGATGCGACGACATCGATGCCGATCGCTTCCGCAAGGCCCTCCGCCTCCTCGGCACGCGCATCGGCCGACCGCCGTGCGGCTTCCCGCGGCAGCTCCGGAATTGCGATGACCGCCCGCTCGCCGCGAGCGACCTCCATCGCGCCATTACCGTCGAACGTCGAGCTCAGGACTGTGCCTCCCCCTCGCCGTTCGCCTCATTGCCGAGATCGAGGGCATGTGCAGGCTGCAAGGTCGAGATTGCGTGCTTGTAGACGAGCTGGATCTGACCGCCGCGCTCCAGAATGAGGCTGAACTGATCGAAGCCGGTGATCGAGCCCTGCAACATCACGCCATTGATGAGGAACAAAGTCATTCGCTCCTGTTCCCGCGCAGCCGCCGCCAGGAACAGGTCCTGCAAGCCGGCCTTGGGGCCATCCGCAGCGATCGTTGTAGAAACGAAATCGGGCAAGGTATCGGACGGCATGATGGTGGAGATCGAGTGCTTGTAGACGAGCTGGGATGCCCCATCGCGGCGGAGGAGGAGAGAGAAAGCGTCGAACCACGTCACGACGCCCTGCAACTTGACGCCTTTGACGAGAAAAATCGTCACCGGGAGCCGTGCACGTCGCAGGCTGTTCAGGAAATGATCCTGCAGACTCAGTGACTTGGCCGGCATGACGCCACCCTCCTACTCTTCGCCCTCCTTCTTGTCGCCGATTCCGAGGGCTTTCAGCTTCCGGTGCAATGCCGACCGCTCCATGCCGATGAACGACGCGGTGCGCGAGATGTTGCCCGAAAAACGGCGGATCTGGATCTTGAGATACTCGCGCTCGAACGATTCGCGGGCCTCGCGAAGGGGGCTGCCCATGATCGCCATCGCGGTACCCGCCCCACTCATCGGGCCCTGGTTTTCAAGGACCTCTGGCGGAAGGAGGTCGACCTCGATGCACGAAGCCCGATCGCCCGGCGCCAGGATCAGGGTCCGTTCGATGATGTTCCTCAACTGCCGGACGTTGCCCGGCCAATCATGCGCCTGGAGCGCTGCCATCGCTTCTTCCGAGATTGCCGGAGCACCCATTCTGCGCTCCCCAGCGAACCGCGCTAGGAAATGGCTCACCAGTTCGGGGATGTCCTCGCGGCGTTCGCGAAGCGGCGGAAGCTTCACCGGGACGACATTGAGCCGGTAGAACAGGTCCTCGCGGAACCGTCCCGCCGCAATCTCTTCCTGCAGGTTGCGCGAAGTCGCAGACAGAACGCGGACGTCGACCTTCACTGGCCGCTGCCCCCCGACGCGCGTGTAGCTTTGGTCCGTGAGCACGCGCAGGATCTTCGCCTGAGTCGTCAGCGGCATGTCGGCGATCTCGTCGAGGAAAAGCGTTCCGCCGTGCGCATGCTCCAGAAGGCCCGGACGCATCACGCCGTCGCCCTCGGACCCGAAGAGCTCCTCTTCGACCCGCTCCGGGCTCATCATTGCCGCCGACAGGACGATGAAGGGAGCCTTGGACCGCGGGCTCCATTGATGGATCATGCGGGCGGCAATCTCCTTGCCGACGCCTGGCGGTCCCGAAATCAGGACCCGGCTTCCCGTGGGAGCGACACGCTTGAGGGTCGCCCGAACCGTGTTGATGGCGACGGAGCTGCCGTGCAGCTGGTCTTCCTGCCCGACCTGCAGCCGCAACGTCTCATTCTCGCGACGCAGCCGCTCTGTCTCGGTTGCCCGGTCGACGAGGTAGATCAGCCGTTCGGCCTCAAACGGCTTCTCGATGAAGTCGATGGCCCCTTCCCTGACCGCAGCAACCGCAGTGTCGAGATTGCCATGGCCAGAGATCATCAGGACCGGAATGGTCGGGTCGCGCCGCTTGATTTCCTGCAGAAGCTGGAGCCCGTCGAGCTTCGAGCCCTGCAGCCAGACGTCGAGGAGCACCATCGACGGCCGCCGTTCTTCGACGGCGTCCAGGGTTTGCGTGCTGTCCGCCGCCGAGCGCACCGCATAGCCCTCGTCTTCCAACACGCCGCTGACGAGATCTCGAATGTCGGCCTCATCATCCACAACGAGCACTTCAAGCGCCATCAGGCTTCCTCATCATTCTCATTGGTGTCTGTTGCGGGCGGCGCATCCGTCGCCAAGGCGGCAAGCTTGTGGGTGTCAAACGAAATCCGGACGTGCGTGCCGCCGCCCGAGCGGTCCAGGAAGGCAATCTCTCCCATATGCTCCTCGACGATCTTCTTCACGATCGCGAGGCCGAGCCCCGTGCCCCTCACCCGGGTCGTCATATAGGGCTCGGTTAGCCGTTCTCGATCCTCAGGAAGCCCGATCCCGGTGTCCAGTACATCGATCACGAGGTGGCCGGAATCCTCACGCAGCTTCAGGTCGATGCGGTCGCCGGCGATGCTGTGCTCGCCGCGATTCCTCCTGCCTTCAATGGCTTCTACCGCATTCTTCACGACATTTGTAAGCGCCTGAGCCAGCTGCCGCCGGTCGCAGACCATCCGATAATCGCCTTGCGGCGAATCAAGCGTGAATGTGATTGCGGGGTGTGCGACTTCGTGCAGGAACAGCGCCTGGCGAGCAATTTCATGGACATCCTCATCGCGGAAATGCGGCTTCGGCATCCGCGCGAAGTTCGAGAATTCGTCGACCATGCGCCTGAGGTCGCCGACTTGACGGACGATGGTCGCGGTCAACCGCTCGAACGTTTCGGCGTCTGAGGAAATCTGCTGCCCAAACCGCCGCTGGAGACGCTCGGCGGCCAGCTGGATCGGGGTCAGCGGATTCTTGATCTCATGCGCGATGCGGCGCGCGATGTCCGACCACGCGGCGCGGCGCTGGTCGGATAGCTGGTCCGTGATGTCGTCGAAGGTTAGGACCGAGCCGTCCTGATAGCGAACCCGCTTGACGGCCAGAGTCCGCTTCACGCCCTCGTCCGCCATAAGGACGTTTGCCTCCGATTGCTCGCCGCGCATGAACTCGTCGAGCTCGGTAGAGACCGAGGCGAGGTCCCTCCCCTCGATGTCCTCGTCACCCTTCCGCAGGACGGTTTCTGCTGTGCGATTGAGGAGCCGGATGCGAAGCGCGCCGTCGACTGCGATAACGCCCGCCGTGACGCTGGACAGGACGGCTTCGATGAAGGCGCGGCGGGTGTCCAGCTGCGTATTCGCGGTCCGCAGGGCGTTGGTTTGCTCCTCGAGCCGGCTCGTCATCCGATTGAACGCCGTCGCGAGCGTTTGCACCTCGTCTTCGGTCTTCGCGACGGGTACGCGAGCGGAGAAATCGCCGGCCTCGATTCGCCCTGCCGCAGTGACGAGCTCACCCACCGGACGAACCAGCCTGTCGGCCAGGGACAGCGCCGTCAGGATCGCAAGCCCCACGATGATCAGGGCGCCGAGAAGGAGCGCGGCATTGAACCTGAGCTGGTTCAGTCGTGATCTGGCCAAGAGCGATTGATAATCGCGGAGAACCTCGTTCGCCCGGTTCAGTTGTTCCCGGAACTGCGGGTCGAAGACCCTCGCTGCGTAAAGGTAGGCATCAGGGCCATATTGCAGACGGGTGAGAGCTCCGACCCGATCCGGTGAATTGAGCGAGACGACCCTTTTGTTCGCGAGAGCCGCAATATTGGCAGGCGTAATGACTCGTTCCAGAGGACGGTCATAGGGGTTCACCAGGGCCAGCGTTCGGATTTGCTTATCGGAACCGAACGTAAAAATGATTGCTTCGGATAGATTGCGATTGAGCACCTGATTGCGCGCAAACGCGGCGGCGAAGCGAGGATCGTCAATCGTCGTTTGGCGCAGGTAATCTGCTAGATCTCCGCTCGCCGTCACTGTTTCATTTTCAACGCGCTCGACTTCGCGGCCGTAGCTTGCACGGGCAACCTGGACGGTGTTCTCGAGCATGCTTCGAGCGCGGTTCGAAAACCAGAACTCAAGACCGCTCTGGAAAAGCACCGAAGCGAATATCGCCACCAGGACCGTAGGGACGACGGCAATTACGGAAAACAGTGCAACAAGACGAACGTGCAACCTTCCGCTGCCAAGCCCTCCCCGCTCCGCTCGCCGTACCGCCACCTTGCGCGCATAGAGCACCATCAGCGCAATCGCGGGTAAGAGGTTGAGGATCAGCAGCAGCGCGATCAGTGGCGGCGACAGCAATGTTCCCGGCTCGGCACGCTGCCGCAGAAGCCAGAAGCTGAGGGCCATCATGCCCGCGAGGAACGCCGCAATCACCCATGCAAGGCGGTCGTAGAACCGCCCACTCGCGCGCTCCCGCTGGAGCCAGCTGTCCTGCTCTGAGATCACCGGCGATTCGGCCGTACGGGCATCCATTCGGCGAGCGCCCTAGCACGGGCGTTGCACAAAAAACACAGTCTGTTTGCAGTGATTTTGTTCAGGCGGCGGAGCGCGTCAGCCACGGGGAATAGAATTCCTGCAACATCCGAACCACGACCGTCGGATCGTCCTGCTGGTTCACATTGTTTCGCAGCTCCGCCGATCCCGGCAGGCCCTTCGTATACCAACCGATATGCTTGCGGGCGAGGTTCACTCCCGTGTGCGTGCCGTAAAGCTGCAGCATCTCATCATACAGCTCCAGCATGGCC
>Ga0207644_10001072_pt1 | contig 17502 bp, 11 predicted proteins | sample KBSS73metaG_FD_184326 | JGI IMG/M metagenome (GOLD analysis project Ga0207644, IMG submission 184326) | Switchgrass rhizosphere microbial communities from Kellogg Biological Station, Michigan, USA - KBS S7-3 metaG (SPAdes) (version 2) | ecosystem: Host-associated > Plants > Roots > Rhizosphere... | reverse complement strand
CGCCTGCACCTCGGGCGACACCTGCGCGGGCGGGGCCTGCGCGCCCGGCGGGGCGGTGAGCTGCGACGACACCAATCCCTGCACCGACGATTCCTGCGATCCGGGGACCGGATGCGTCCACACGAACAACAACGCGCCCTGCTCGGACGGGAACGCCTGCACCGATGGGGATGTCTGCGCGGGAGGCGCCTGCGCGCCCGGTGGAGCGGTGAGCTGCGACGACGGGGACCCGTGCACGCTGGACTCCTGCGACGCGATCACAGGGTGCCTCCACGCGGCTCAGGATGGGGACGGAGACGGAGTGTGCGATTCCCTGGACAACTGCCCCGCCGTGTCCAACGCGACCCAGGTCGATGCCGATGGTGATCTCGTCGGCGATGCGTGCGATAATTGCCCTTCTGACCCCAACCCCGATCAGTCGGACAGCGACAATGATGGGACAGGCGATGTCTGCGATCCGTAGGTCGCGACTCGAGCGGCCCGGAAGGCCGGCACGGGATGCGACATAAATGTCTTATTTTTCAATATTTTACGAATAATCCAAGAAAGCGCGCGAGGAAAATGTCTTCGATCGAATCAGAGCGCCGAAAAATCGAGATGTTCTCCCCGATTCTTGTTGACAACGCGCTGAATCATCGTAAATTGACGGTCGCTTTTAGGGCGAGGTAGGAGTTTCAGTTGACCCCGCAATCGCGGGAGGGAGAACGGAGGTTTCTGGCATGAAGATCGTGCGAGGTTTCGCTCTCGGGTTGGCAGCCACTGCTATGGTGATCCTCAGCGGGGCCTATGCGGTCGCCAGCAATCCGGCTACGGTGGGGGATTTTCTTTCGGCCTACGCGAAGGCGCTCAAGATTGAGCTGCCGGCCAACACGAGCGGCGACGCCCTCGTGGGCACGCTCCGCGCCTCAGGCGTGAAGCTGGACGCAAAGGTGGACGTCAACAAGCCCCTGACTCAGGGCGACGTGGTGAAGATGGGCAAGGCCAACGGCCTGCGCCTTTCGACCAACAAGCCGGAGGCGTCCTTCACGCCTCAGGAGATTGGTCAGTTCTTCACGTCGTATGGACTCACCCTGGGTTCGACGGCACCCACTGCCGGTGACACGCGCTACGCGGCGTCGGACAACCCCCCGGGCGATCCGGCGGGCCACGCCAACACGAGCAAGGGCAAGAAGAAGGGCCGTCCGTTCCAGTGCCCGACCGAGCCCGAGTAGTCACCAAACACACCAACGAGGTATGAGGCTGAGGCCGTCGTCCACCAGGACGACGGCCTTTGCTTTTCAGGGAGGAGATCCAGCCGCTTTAGGCCAGTCCTCGATGGCCAAGGATTGCGCCCTACCTGAATTCCGGAGCAAGAGAACGTCCTTACGGGGTTGATACCAGCACCGATCCGCCGTACATCTACGATCGACCCACACGATTCACCTGGCGGACCCCGCCACTACGGAAAAGGATCGAGAAACGTGCCTGGCCCCCGAGCGCACCTGTCGAGAATTCTCTATCTCCTGACCATTCTCCTTCTGGTCACAGCCGGCCGCACGGCCCAGGCGACGACCCGCTACGTCAATGCGGCGAGCCCCTGTCCCGGAACGGGCACCCTTGCAAGCCCGTACTGCAAGATCCAGCCGGCGATCTGCGTCGCGGTCGCGGGGGATCTGGTCTCCGTCGCGCGCGGCACCTACAACGAGTCGCTCCGGATGCGGCCCGGCGTCTCGGTCGTCGCGAGCGACCCGCTCGGATACCAGGTGACGATCATCGACGCCGCGGGCAAGAAGTGCATCAACGGCAGCGACTTCTGCACGGAAAACGCCTCGACGACGCAGTGCAGCGCGGTGGTCTTCGGATCCAACTTCGTCAACGCCGATAAGCTGGACGGATTTACCATCAAGAACGGCAAGGGGCTCAATCGCAGCGCGGAGAGCCGGCCCAAGATCGCGGGGGGCGGCATCTTCACCGTCTCCTCGCCGACCATCTCCAACAACCTGATCACGGCCAATTCCCTGCAGGGGCCGCAGGACTACTACTTCGGCGGCGGCATCTACCTCAACTCCACCACCGTCTCCTCACCCCTCATCACCCGCAACACCATCGACGGCAACCGCGTCGTTCCGGTCGCGGGGACCAACAGCAACAACACGTTCGGGATCGGCGGCGGGATCTACAGCGGGTTCGCCACGCGCGCGATCATCACGAAGAACATCATCACGAACAACGTCGCCGGGGACGTCAACATCGCCAACGAGCGCGGGTACGGCGCCGGCATCAGCGTCTATCAGATCGTGAACGGCACCGACACCACCATCACCAACAACACCATCGTCGGCAACATCGCCCGCAACTTCGGCGGCGCGGTCTACGTCGGAGTCTACGCGCTCGGCATGCCTCACACGCCCACGACCATCACGCTGAACGAGATCCGCGGCAACCGGGCCAGCGGCGGAGCCGGCATATCGACGTTCTACTGTCTCTCGAAGATGGTCCACAACACCTTCGTCGGGAACGTGGGCTTCCAGGGCGGCGCCCTCTTCGTCGATCAGGGGAGTGCCACGGACGTCGTCAAGGTCGCGAACAACATCTTCACCGACAACACCGCCGACGACACGGCCGAGGGCGGCGGCGCCATCTACGTACGCGACCTGGCTCCTCTCACGCCTCTCACGATCAACAACAACGATTTCTTCAACAACCTGCCGGTCGGCAAGCAGATGGGCGGCCAGCGGTCGGACGCCGGAACGATCGGGCTGCTCGGCAATCTCGGCGTCAACCCCGCCTTCGTGAACGCCCCTGCGGACAACTACCATCTGACCAGCGGATCTCCCGTCGTCGACAAGGGCTCCAACGCCGATACGATCGATCCGATGGACTGGGCAGTGGACAACGATCCGCGCATCGTCGACGGCGACGGCGACGGCACCGCGACGACCGACATGGGCGAGGACGAGCTCGCCCTGGACCAGGACAATGACGGAACGCCGGACAGCTTCGATCCCTGTCCTCTCGACGCCCTGAACGACCAGGACGGAGACGGAATCTGCGCGGGCAATGCGTTCAACCCACCGAAGACGGGGAAGAACGACAACTGCCCGACGACCGCCAACACGAACCAGCTCGATACCGACGGGGACGGGAAGGGCGATGTCTGCGACAACTGTCCCACGATCTCGAACGCGTCGCAGACGAACTCAGACAGCGACACTCTGGGCGACGCGTGCGACAACTGCCCGGCCGTCGCCAACCAGACCCAAACGAACTCGGATTCCGACACGCTGGGCGACGTCTGTGACAACTGCCCGACGGTGACGAACCAGAACCAGTCCAACACCGACGGCGATTCGCGGGGCGATGTCTGCGACAACTGCCCCTCGGTCTCGAACTCGTCCCAGACCAATTCCGACGGCGACACCCGGGGCGACGCCTGCGACAACTACCCCACCGTTACCAACCAGACGCAGACGAACTCCGACACCGACACCCTCGGCGACGCCTGCGACAACTGCCCGACGACCGCGAACCAGAATCAGGCCAACCAGGACGGTGACTCCCGTGGCGACCTGTGCGACAACTGCGCCACGGTTCCGAACTCCTCCCAGACCAATTCCGACGGCGACACGCGGGGCGATGCGTGCGACAACTGCCCCACCGTTTCCAACCAGAATCAGGCCAACCAGGACGGGGATTCGCGCGGCGACCTCTGCGACAACTGTCCCGTCAACTCGAATTCGTCCCAGACGAACTCCGACGATGACACCCGCGGAGACGCATGCGACAACTGCCCCATGGTCACGAACGAGGCGCAGACGAATTCCGACGGAGATACGTTCGGCGACGTGTGCGACAACTGCCCGTCGATCACGAACCAGAACCAGATCGATACCGACACCGATACGCGCGGCGATATCTGTGACAACTGTCCTACCGCCACGAACGCCGACCAGCTCGACACCGACGTCGACGGACTCGGCAACGCCTGCGACCCCGACGACGACAACGACGGATTCCCGGACGTGGCTGACTGTGCGCCCGTAGCCCCCAGCGTGCACGGAGCCCCTTCGGTCGTAGGTCCTTCGCTCAGCTGGCCCTTCGGCACGCATGTCGCCTGGACACGCGTTCCCTCCTCGCAGGCGAACACCTTCGACGTCTATCGCGGCACCATCGCGTCGCACGGCCTCGGCGCCTACAATCACGTCTGCTTCGAGGAGGATTCTCCGGACAGTCTGGCGATCGACCCCTCCCTGCCCTCCGCCGGCACTTCCTACTACTACCTCGTCTCCGCGAGGAATCGATGCGGCGAGTCAGGACTCGGAACCAACTCGAGCGGCACGCCGATCCCCAACACGTCTCCCTGCGCGCTCGTCCTGCGGGACAGCGACGCGGACGGTTTCGTGGACGTCGACGACAACTGCGCCGCATACGCGAATGCGAACCAGGCCGACTCGGACGCAGACGGGATCGGCAACATCTGCGAGGTGGACGCGGACAACGACGGCGCCGGGGATGCCGTCGACTGCGCCCCGAACGACCCGGGCTCCTTCGCGACGCCTTCGGAGGTCACGGGGGACAGCGTGACGAACGTGTCGGGTACGAAGGTGTCCTGGACCCCGCTCAACGCCGGAACCTCGACCCGTTACGATCTTGCAACCGGAACGATCGCCCAGCTGCGGAACCTGGGACAGGGCTTCCCCGCGGGGACCTGCCTGGCCAACGATCGCACCGCGCCGCCTTTCACGGACGCTAGGGCAAACCCCTCGGTAGGCGGAGCCTACTACTACATGACAAGGGCCCAGAACGCTTGTGGCACATCGACTTACGGCTCGGCGGCCCGGAATACGCATGGCAGTCAGGGCGGGGCCTGCCCCTGAGCCTGGCGGTGATTTTTGAAGAATTGAGCAAACACACCCTTGAGCGGACCCCCAGAGGGGCGTATATACAGGGGACAGTCTCTCGAATCATCTGGACGAAACCCAACGCGCCGGCACAGTGTCGGCCACACCATTGGAGACGACGATGCTCAGGCAGCCCCCCCCTCTGGCTCGAACGATTTGCTTCCTGTCGATGCTGGCGATGTCAGCGGTCCTCACCTTCGGACAGCCGGCCGCCTCGGTCGATTCCAACCTCACGATGGGCGACTTCCTCCTCCAGTACGCCCGCTCGATGCACATGACGCTACCTCCTCAGGCCACCCCTGAGGTCGCCCAGGCGGCCCTCCAGGCGGTCAATGCGCTGCCTGATCAGGCGGTGCCGCTCAGCAAGCCCCTCACCCATGGCGACGTCATCCGCCTGGGCCGGGCCGCCGGTCTCAAGATCACGTCCAGCACGCCCGACAAGTCCTTCAGCAAGCCCGAGGCGGACATGTTCTTCGAGACCTTCGCGGGGGTTCTCGCGACACATGCCGGATCCACCGCATCGACCGGAAACGACCTTCGGACGGCCGCGGACTCCAGCGCCCCCGACCACGCGAACCTCAGCAAGGGAAAGAAGAAGGGCCGTCCGTTCCAGAGCCCTAACGAGCCCTAAGCGTCAGCTCGTGCACGGTCGCGTCTTCGACGCGCACCGACTTCACGCACCTCCCTCGCGACGCCCAGTCGGCAAGAAACCCTTTGGCGGACTCACGGTTTGGCTCTCCGAGCCAGGCCGTGCCGCCTGTCGCGAGCAGTGTATTCAGGAGCTCGGCGATCGGCTCGTGCTCGGAGCGGTCGTAGATGACGTCGGCTCCGAGCACGAGGTCGAAGGGGCGGGCCCAATCGGGGGCCCGCCAGTCCACGAGCAGGAACTCCGGATCCCGCAGGCCTCCCGCGGCCGCGTTGCGGCGGGCAAAGGCCAGTGCGTCGGGATGATTGTCGGCGAAGGTCACCCGTGCGCCGAGCCGTCCTGCGGCGATCCCGGCCAGCCCGAGCCCGCATCCCAGATCCAGGACCGTCCGGCCCTCCAGAGTCCCCGTTTCGGCCAGGTGCGTTGCGATGGCCCGCGACGACGGCCAGATCTCGGCCCAGTACGGTATCAGCACGTCCGGATCGGCACGGTTGCACCAATCCTGGATCAGCGAGGCGGGGTCCTCCGGGCGCTCGATGCGGATCGAGCCCTCCCCGAAGGGGACATCCTCGAAGAGGATGCCCACCTCTTCCCCATCCGAGAGGACCCTCACCGCTTGAGCCGGCACTCCCAGCGCACCTGTACGGTCTCCGCAGGCACATAGCCCGACTTCTTGTCGTCGCCTGTGATTCGCACGTGATGCCAGAGCTTTCCCGCCGAGTCGCGGATGGACCCTTGAAGCTCGACCTCGGCCCCGTCCGGGGCGGTCGGCGCGCCGATCGTCATCGCCGGCGAGGACTTGTCACGAGATCCATCGGCTTCATTGGCCGGACGCCCCGCAAGCTCTTCCGAGGGTTTGAGACGCACCTGATCGCCGTGCCCCTTCGCGGTCAGAAAATAGCGCCGGGCGCGCGTGCAGGCTCCCGGTGGGAGCGGCACGAACGCGGAGCTCACGGGGAGCGCCGGCTCGAAGACGATGCTCTCCGCCGCGGGATAGAGCCGGAAGCGGGCGCCGGCCCCCACGCAAGGGTCGAAGCCCTCTGCGACCTCGCCCCGGAACCCGGAGCCTTCCTCGGCGCGGTCGAATTGCAGGACCGGATTTTCCGCCCCCTCGCGCAGGCCTTCGAATTCATAGAAGCCCCCCTGCGTCGCCCGGATCTGGATCTTGTACGCGGCCGAGCCGTCGAGCGGAGCGTACGTCCACGCACCCTCGATGCCGGTGCTCGCGTGCGGGGTCTGCAGGTGCAGGTCGATCGCCAGCAGCAGGATCGCGATCATTTCGGTTTCCCTAGTGCCGAGACCATTTCCTTGATGCGCGCGCGGGTCGACTCCGCGAACCAGGACCCGAGCCATTCGTCCGCGTGCTCCGCCCCGTGCGCCTTCATGTCCGCGAGCGCGTGCGCGCGCAGGTACTGCTTCGTCCGCGCCAGGGACCGGGAGTCCTTTTCGAGGAACTCCGCCATTCTTTCGAGGCTCCGGGCCTCCGCGTCTTCCGCGAGCTCCTGGACCAGGCCGACGCCCAACGCTTCCTCGTCCGCGAAGTTCTTCCCGAGAAGCGCGACCTCGGTCAGCCGCTCCGGCCGGACCGATGCCTTCAGCAGCGTCGCCACCGTCCACGGCAGCGGAACTCCCACCCTGACTTCGTTCAGCCCGATGTTGGCTCCCCTCTTCAGCACGCGGTAATCGGCGGTCAGCGCCAGCACGCAACCCCCCGCCACCGCGTGTCCTCCGATCGCGGCGACGACGGGCTTCGACATCCCGTAGAGCGCCCAGACCATGCGCTCGAACCGGTCCATGAACACCTTCATCGCCGCCCGGTCGAGCTCCACGAGACCGACGAGATCCAGCCCCGGGCAGAAGACTCTCGGATGGGCGGACGCGAGCAGCACGCCCCTCACGTCCCGGTCTTCCTCGGCGCCTCCCACCGCGTCGGTCATGTCCCGCACGAAGGTTTCGTCGATCGCGTTGGCGCGCGCCTTGTCCATGCGAAGGACGGCGATGCCGTCGCGCTTCTCGATCTTCACGCTCACCGGCGGGCTTCCTTTCTCGGCGGGAGAGGCGCGCGCACCGGACGGACATCGCGCTGCGGCCGCGCCGGCGCGTCGCCGAAGATGCGCCGCAGGTACTCCCCCGTGTGGGAGGCCGCGATCTTGGCGACCTCCTCGGGTGGCCCTTCGGCGACGATGAGACCGCCGCCGTTTCCGCCCTCCGGACCGAGATCGAGGACCCAGTCGGCGGTCTTCACGACGTCCAGGTTGTGCTCGATCACGATCACGGTATTGCCCTGATCCGCCAGCCGGTTGAGCACGGAGAGCAGCTTCTTGATGTCGTCGAAATGCAGGCCGGTCGTCGGCTCGTCGAGCACATAGAGCGTGCGCCCGGTCTCGACCTTCGAGAGCTCCTTGGCGAGCTTGATCCGCTGCGCCTCGCCCCCCGAAAGGGTCGTCGCGGACTGCCCCAATCGAATGTAGCCGAGCCCCACGTCGTAGAGGGTCTGCAGTTTGCGCGCGACCACCGGCACGTGCTCGAAGAGCTCGAGCGCCTGGTGGACGGTCATCTCCAGGACGTCGGCGATGTTGCGTCCCTTGTAGAGGATCTCCAGCGTCTCCCGGTTGTAGCGGCGGCCCTTGCACGAATCGCAGGTCACGTACACGTCGGGCAGGAAGTGCATTTCGATCCGGATCAGCCCGTCCCCCTGGCAGGCCTCGCAGCGTCCCCCCTTGACGTTGAAGGAGAACCGTCCGGGCTGGTAGCCCCGCGCGCGCGCCTCGGGTACGAGCGCGAACAGGTCGCGGATGGGAGAGAAGAGCCCCACGTAGGTCGCCGGATTCGATCGCGGCGTCCGGCCGATGGGCGTCTGGTCGATGTCGATGATCTTGTCGATCTGCTCGATCCCCGTCACGCGGCCGTGCGCTCCGGCCTCCTCCGAGGAGCCATACAGCGCCTTGGCCACGGCTCGGTAGAGGATCTCGACCACCAGCGTCGACTTTCCCGACCCCGAGACGCCCGTGACGCAGGTGAGCAATCCCAGCGGAAACCGCACCGTGAGGTTCTTGAGGTTGTGCGCCGTGGCGTTCTCGATGACGAGCGCTTTCCCGTTCGACCGGCGCCTTTCGGTGGGCACCTCGATGCGAAGCTCGCCCGACAGATAGCGCCCCGTCAGCGAGCGCTTGGACTTCATGATGTCGGCGGGCGTTCCCTGGGCAACGACCTCGCCGCCCAGCTCTCCGGCGCCGGGGCCCAGATCCACGACATAGTCCGCGGTCCGGATGGTCTCGTCGTCGTGCTCGACGACGACGACCGTGTTGCCGAGATCCCTCATCGCGCACAGCGTGTCGAGGAGTTTGCGGTTGTCGCGCTGGTGCAGGCCGATCGACGGCTCATCGAGGATGTAGAGGACACCCGTCAGGCGGGATCCGATCTGGGTCGCCAGGCGGATTCGCTGCGCTTCGCCGCCGGACAGGGTCGCCGCTCCGCGGTCCAGGGTCAGATAGCCGAGCCCCACGCTGGTCAGGAAGCCGAGCCGTTCCCGGATCTCCTTCAGGACCTGACGCCCGATGGCTTCCTCGCGCGCCGTCAGCTTCAGCTCGGAGAAGATCTTCTGCGCTTCGCCGACCCCCAGCGCGGTGTAGTAGGAGATGCTCTGGCCCTGCAGCTTGACCGCCAGAGACTCGGCCCGCAGCCGCGCGCCCTTGCAGCCGAGGCAGGGATGGAAGGAGAGGTACTTGGCGAAGTCCTCCTGCTGTGACTCGGACGCTTCCTTGTAGCGGCGCTCGAAGTTGGGGATGACGCCCTCCCAGGAGCGGGTGAAGTGGTACTCGGAGCGGCTGCCCTCCCACTTGAACTTGAACTCTTTCTTGCCGGACCCGCGCAGCACCACGCGCCGCACCTCCGCGGGGAGCTTCCTCCACGGCGTGCTCGGCTTGATCTTGTAGTGCTTGAGAAGGGTCTTGAACATCGTGCCGAAGAAGGAGGACGTGGCGCTGCCGACGATCCCGAGGGCGCCTTCGGTGAGCGGCGCGTCCGGGTTCTCGACGATCTTCCCTTCGTCGACTTCCTGTTTCGAGCCGAGCCCGCCGCAGGCCTGGCAGGCGCCGTAAGGGGAGTTGAACGAGAACATGCGCGGCGCGATCTCGGGGACGGACAGGCCGCAATCGATGCACGCCAGGGCTTGCGAGAAGAGCATGTCCTTGCCGTCCGAGTTGACCGCCACCAGCCCCTGCGCCAGCTCGAGCGCGGTCTCGACGGAGTCGGTCAGGCGGCCGCGGATGTCAGGCTTCACGACGAGCCGATCCACGACGATCTCGATGGTGTGTTTTTTCTGGCGGTCGAGGACGATGGTTTCGGCGAGCTCGCGGACGGTGCCGTCGATGCGCGCCCGCACGAATCCCTTCTTCGCGGCGTCGACGAGCTCTTTGCGGTATTCGCCCTTGCGGCCGCGGACGATGGGGGCGAGGACCACGATCTTGGTCCCCTCCCCGAGCGACAGGACCGCGTCCACGATCTGCTGGACCGTCTGCGCGGTGATCCCCTTTCCGCAGTTCGGGCAGTGGGGCACGCCGATCCGCGCGAACAGGAGGCGGAGGTAGTCGTAGATCTCGGTGACCGTGCCGACCGTGGAGCGTGGATTGCGCGAGGTCGTCTTCTGCTCGATGGAGATCGCGGGCGAGAGGCCCTCGATCAGCTCGACGTCGGGCTTCTCCATCTGCTCGAGGAACTGGCGGGCATAGGCGGACAGCGACTCTACATAGCGGCGCTGGCCCTCGGCATAAAGCGTGTCGAACGCGAGCGAGGACTTCCCCGAGCCCGAGACGCCCGTGACGACGACGAGGGCATTTCGCGGGAGGGTGAGGTCGATGTGCTTCAGGTTGTGCTCGGAAGCACCCTTGATGACGATCGAATCGTTGGGCATGGAAACGTTCATTATATCGCTCGATCGTTCTGGAACGCCCCTGTTCGAAGAACCCATTTCAAGCCCAGCGGCGCGGTCCCCGTGACCCTCGTGCGTCCCCCGTGTTCCCCCTGCTGATGGTGGAACCGGCACAGGCAGGTGCGGTTGCCGGGCTTGTCGTCCCCTCCCGCCGATCGATAGCGGATGTGATGATCCTCGAGGTTCTTCCGGGAGCTGCATCCCGGCGCGGTGCAGCGCCACCCGTCGCGGATGTAGATCCGGTCGGAGGCCCGGGGAGGCGAGGCGTCCCAGACCTCTACGAACTCGAGCAGGATCGACGCCAGGCCCCTGCGCGTCACGAGCGCCTTGAACGCCTCCGCCAGATCCAGGGGCAGCTTCACTCTCAGCGTGACGCCCGGGAAAACGTCTGGGGTGGCGCCGGCCAGGGCGCAGAGGCGCCGGACACGCTCCCGCGATTGCCCAGGAACGCGCACCAGGAACGCGCGCCACTGCGCATCGGTGGGTACCGAGCCGCCGCGGCGCGACGATCCATGGACTGGATCCGGCGCGGCGCCCGGACGCGCCGAGCTGTGCTCATCGAGCGGATCTTCGAGCGCGGCCCGAGGGCACGCCGGACTGTGCCCATCCGTCGGGTCCCAGAGCGCGCCACACGGGCACGCCGGACTCTGCTGATCGATGGGATCTCCGAGCGCCGCACCCGGGCACGCGGCGCGGAGCTCCTCGAGCGAATCCCCGACCGAAGCCTCCGGGCAGGCGGGGTTGTGCTCGTCGATTAGTCTCATGGCCCGCGCCACCTCGTCACGCAGGCGCCGGATGGTGAGGATCTCGGCGTGCCCGACCCACGCCGCCTGCTCCGGAGCCGACAGTCTCCATTCGGCGAACAACCGGCCCAGGAGAAGGACTGCTTCGTGACCCAAGCGCCCGCTCTCATATGATTCCTTGAGAGCCGGCGATCGCGACACGACGCGTGCGATCCAGGCGCGCGACTCCGCCGCCGCGCGGGACATTCCCAGGCGCTGTTCCCCGTAGTGTCCGACGCCGGAGAATCGGAGCGCGGACCACGCTCGCCGTTCCGCCATGTGGGCGAGCAGCGCTCCCAGCGCCCGCTCGAGGTCGTTCTCGAGCGCGATCAGCGCGCGAAGCTGCGTGTCGAGGTCCTCGGGCTTTCCTTCCCCGGCCTGACGGCTCAAGAAGCGTGCACGATGCAGCACCGTCCTCGCGAGCCTCGCTTCCGGACTCTCCGGAGCGCGATCCTGCGTCTCGAGAGATCTCCAGAAACCGGACACCTCGGCCAGGTACCTTTCGATCCGGCTTCGATTCCAGACCCGACGCGGCGAACAGGGATCGGCCGGCGAGGGCTCCGGAGCTTCCGCGCCCGCGGACGGCTCACACGCGGACGCCTCGCCCACCAGCGCCTCGACGAAGGAAGCCCTGTCGGTGGGACGACCCTCGACGGCCTCGTGGAGCCTGTGCGCTTCATCGAACGCCGCACGGAGCGGGCGGGGCACGCGTAGCAGCAGCTGCGTGAGGTCGTCGGACTCTTCGTTCTCCGCGCCTTCCTGGATTGAGGCGTCCGCTCCGCCCCCGGACATCCCGCCGGTCCCGGCGAGCGCTTCCGCCACGCGCGCGCGCAGCTCACGGATGGGAACGGATCTCGCGAGCAAGACCCACGCATCCAGAGTGGCTTCTGTCGCGCAGCGGCCGATGAGCCCCGCCGCCACCCGCCCGATGGGCGATCCCCCATCATCGCCGCACAGAGCCCGAGCCAGCCCCGGCAGACGAGCGAGAGCGCCGCCCAACATCCCCAGGTCGCGCACCCACCGGCCCGACCGGCCGAGCCGCTCGCGCGCGTGGTCGCTCGCCCGCGCGTAGCCGAGGTCGAACCATCCCCTCCGAAAAACGAAAGCCGCGGAGCATCGCGCCAGCGGCACGCTCAGCGCATGGCGAGCCCGCACCAGCTCGGAAGCCAGCCGATCCAAGCGCCACGGATCGGTCGCGGGCACCCGCGTGCGAACCGCCTCGCTGCCTATCCCACCCGCCGCTCTCGCGTGATTCGAAATCACGAATCGAGTATAGCGAATGTAGAGCGAAAGTCAATAGGGGACCCTGAAAAAATAAGGGAAATGGAAGTTCGACACGACTGTCGTGGCCCTGCCACTGAGAGGTTTCAGAGGAGGTCCTCGTCACCCTGGATGTGGGCTCGGGCATTTCGGTCTCGCGCCCATCCCTGATCGAAATCCGCGCCCTCGAGAGGTCCGATGGCATCCTGCATGGCCCGAAAACAGGGGGGTTCTGTCCCTACCCTATCGGTCCACCGGCGCGAGCAGCACGGCGACACACAGTCCGTCTCGGGCACGCCAGGGGCCGAGGGTGCGATCCAGCGGTCAGCGCGATGCGACAACGCTAGACGCTCACCTGGCCGACACTCGTAACTCGGAAGAATGATCCCGCTCGATGTTGCATTGACATATCCGGCGCGCCAAAGTGACGAGGCCAGGTGACTCACTGAATAGGCACGGGTTGGCCATTGACTTCGCTACCTTCCCCTCGTAAGAATAAGGCGATCGCGGATGCAGGAGAGGGCTTCCGCCCAGTCGCCTCGGGGTACCATCAAGCAACGCCCTTCTTCGGGGGGAAGGTGATGCCAGATTCGGGGAGCCCCAGGCTCGGATCACAGCTCAAGAAGATCCGGGAAGAGCGCAAGCTCACGCTCGGGGCCGTGGAGACACTGTCCGCGGGTCTCGGCGCCACAATCCCAAAGACCTACCTCTTCCGCGTCGAGCGCGGCAAGACGTTCCCCACTCTCCCCCGGCTGCGCACCCTGGCGCAGGTCTACCAGGTCAAGCTGGCCCGTCTCGTGGAGACGCTCGAGACTGCTGTTGAGGAGCAGGAGCTCGCCAAGGAATTGGGCGGCGACCTGTCCGCCGCAACCTTCGAGGAGCTGCGGGAGCGCGGCATCGAAGCGAAGAAGCGCGGCGACCTGGGCCGAGCAGTCCTGCTGTTCAAGACGGCGTGGGAGCGCGCCCAGAGCGAGAGCCCTTCGAGCGAGCGTGACCTCGATATCGCAAAGGCGCGTCTCGATTTGTCTATCGCCTATCGCAGCGCTGGGCACCTCCAACTAGCCCGTGAGGAAGCCGAAGTAACTTTGCAACTCGCTCCTATCGACTCCGAACTTCTAGATTGCGCACGCCTGCAGCTAGCAACGATCTACTGGCGGTTGAACTTGACCGCTCTCGCTCATGATCTGCTTGAAGTCATGCTGACCAGGAGAACCAAGCTCGCCCCGGAACTCCAGGCGGATGCAGTGCACATCATGGGTAACCTTCTTTTGAAGGCCCACCCGCGGAAGGCCGCAGAACACTATCGATCCGCCCTCCTTATTCAAAGAAAACTCAAGAATCATTGGGAGGCATGCATTCTTCTGCACAACTTGGGACTCGCAGAGTCTCACTCAGGTCGATATGAATATGCCCTGAAGCGTTTTAACGAGGCCATGGCGGTTGCTACCCGTGAGCACTTCAGTTTCTGGATATGCAAAATCCGTGGTGCGATCGGAAAGAACCTTTACAAGAGTGGTAACACGGAGGCCGCCCGTTCCGCACTGCTTGAGGCGAGTCAACTTGCACGGAGAGGCGACTACTTCAAGGAACTCTTCGTAGATCACTATTATCTCAGGCGGTTGGCATTGGATTCGGGCGACCTGACAGCCGCAAAGGTGTCGGAAGCGAGCCTTAAGTATTTTGCGACGCGCCTCGAGGAAGAGATCGAAGAACTAGTAGCATTCAAGCGAGAGCAGGAGGGCCAGAAATGAGAGTTCGACTTCTCATGCTCTCGTGTCTGGCGATTGCCAGTTCACTGGCAATCGGCGAAGTTAAAATCAGCGTCGTTCCAGGCACCCCTTCGGATCCCGACCCGCATGCCAAACTCGTGATCATCGTTCAGACCGATCCCGGAGATCCAGACCCTCATCCCCAACGCACCTTCGAACTCAACGACCCGCTTCTCTCGCCCGATCCTTTCCTGAGCCAGAGCCCGAGCCCTATCGGCCCGGTAATTCTCTCTTCTCCACCCCACTACGCCACTTCGGAAACCGAGCCTCTGCGCCTCTGGTCCCCACTCCTCCTGAGCGATCCCGTCTCGCCCGTATTCCTCAATCCGCTTGGGGATCAGAATGGCGACGGACCTCCCGATATCGGTATGAGCATCGTGGGCGCGGCGAACCCTCCGACGATCGTGTGGGCGCGCCAGGTCGGGCGCGGGAATCACGATCCGGTCTTCGCGCGGTTCGTCGATGGCGCCTGGACTGAGTGGACGTCCATTGCTTCGGATCCGGCGGAGGATCTGGACCCGCTCTGGCTGGAGGCTCCGGACGCAACGATCCATGCCGTCTGGCGGCGCATCGACCCGACGACCGGCAACAGCCAGATCCGCTATGCGACGCGCACCGCTGAAGACACGCCCTTTGCCGCGGATGAAGCGGTCTCAGTGGCGGGGGAGGAGTCCGCGGCTCCGTCGCTGGCGCTGCTTCCGACGGGAGAGCCTCTGATCGCCTACGCGACGACGGGGTCGGACGGCGCTCGCGGGATCGTCGTGGCGAGCAAGGCGTCACCGGACGTTTCGTTCCAGCACGAGGTGGTGGGCGTGACATCGTTCACGAGCCCGAATCCGGAGATCCGCTCGCGGTGCGGTCGCACGTGGCTCGTGTGGACGGAGTCGTCCGCAGGGATCGCCACCACGGAACTCGTGGACGGGCTCTGGTCCTCTCCGGTCCACGTGAGCCACGACGCGGCCGTCTCCGACGGCAAGGCGCGCATGAGCCTGCAAGCGGAGCTCTGCCGGGGGCGGTAGCTCGTGCGGCTCACCGGTCGGCCGCAGCAGGACCGGAAGCCCGAGGGTTTCACGGGGCTCGCCGCGGCTGAAGTCACTCCGCCCTGGACGACCTGAAGAAGCTCCAGAAGACGACCGACGGCAACCCGCTCCTACTCCACCCGGAACAGGTACAGGCCGAATCCGAGCGTGTCCCTTCCCCACCGCAGGTACGCGTCGCGCCAGCGGCGGATGTGGTCGCGGAGCGCAGTGGTGTCCGGATCTTCGGGATGTTCGGCGGTGTAGCGCTCGACGGCGCGCAGGTAGAGGCCCTCGTAGCGGTCCCATTCGTCGCCGCTGCTGACGGTGCTGTAGAGGGGCACGAGTCCCTCCTCGACGGCGACGGCGACGTTGCCGGCATGGTCGTGGAACTCGGCGCGGGTGGTGCCGAGCGCGGCGAGGTAGCCGACATCGGGATCCTTCCTCCAGTATCCCTCCCCGACGAGGATCTGTCCGCCGGGGCGGACGGCGCGCGCGAGAGCGCGCAGGGTCTGACGGTAGCCGCCGAAGGCGTGCGTGGATCCGGTGCAGAGCGCGGCGTCGAAGGGGGCGGGAATGCTCTTCGCTGACAGGACGCCGCCGGCGGCGCTTGCGACAGGCGAACGCGGCGGACGCGAAGAGCGCGGCGCGGCGTGCGCGGGCGAGAGTGGCGGGGCCGCCTTCCCGCCATCCAGGTAGGCCGCAACGTCCCCCTCGATCAGCTCCAGCGATCCGGGCGGCACGCGCGTCGCGGCGGCGCGGCGGGCCTCTTCGAGAAACCGCGGATTCAGATCGACGCCCACGCCGCGGATTCTCTGTCCTGCGCTTCCGCCGCGGATTCCCTGTCCTGCGCTTCCGCCGCGGATTCCCTGTTCCCCGCTTCCGCCGTGGATTCTCTGTCCCGCGCTTCCGCCCCGGATTCCCTCCGCCTCACTTCCGCCCTCGTCACGAGCATCACCGGCGCGCCGGCCCCGGCCTCCCTTGCCGGCAGAGTCGCTCTGTCCCAATCCCGGCATCGCTGCCTGCGCCGTCCCCGCCCCGCGCCGTTCGATCAGGCGCATCAGGATCTCGGCCTTGCCGCAGCCGGCGTCGAGGACCCGCGCGTCCGGCGGCAGGTCGAGGAGATCGAGAACGGCGTCCACCTTCTCCTCGCCGACGGGATTGCAGATGACGTGATCGGCGTGGCCGATCGCGGTGAGCTTGGCGCGGTCGAGTGTCATGAGGGTGAGAGATCCTTCTGCACGCGCCGGCAGCCGATCAGTACGCGAGGAGCTCCTTCAAGGCGGGCGCGAGCCGTCCTTTCGGCGAGAAGATCCCTTCGAGGTCGCGGCTGAACGGGATGGGGATGTCCAGGCCGCCGACGCGCGAGACCGGGGCGTCGAGCCACGAGAAGGCGTCCTGGGCGATGGCGGCCGCCACCTCGGCGCCGAACCCGCCGGTGAGGGGCGCTTCGTGCAGGACGAGCGCGCGGCCCGTCTTCTTCACGGACTCGATGACCGCGCCGCGGTCCCATGGCAGGAGAGTGCGCAGGTCGATCACTTCGAGCTGGGGGCCTTCCTGCGCGAGCGTCGCCGCCGCCTCGAGGGCCCATGTCAGTCCCACGCCCCACGTGACGATCGTCGCGTCGCCGCCGGTGCGCGCGAGGCGCGCGCGGCCGATCGGGACGGTGTAGTCGCCTTCGGGGACGGGCCCCTTCGCGGACCGGTACAGGAACTTGTGCTCGAGATAGAGGACCGGGTTGCCGTCTTCGAAGGCGGCGATGAGAAGGCCCTTCGCGTCATAGGGCGTGGCGGGCGCGACGACCTTGAGGCCCGCGACGTGCGTGAACCACGCCTCGGGATTCTGCGAATGGAACGGGCCCGCGCCGACGCCGCCGCCCACCGGGCAGCGCACGACGATGGGGACGGGCGCGCCCCAGCGGTAATGGGTCTTCGCGAGGTTGTTGACGATCTGGTTGAAGCCGCACGTGATGAAGTCGCCGAACTGCATCTCGACCATGGGGACGAACCCGTCGAGAGCGAGTCCGAGCGCCGCGCCCAGGGCGCCTGATTCGATGATCGGCGTATTGCGCACGCGCGCGCGGCCGAACTCCTCGAGGAAGCCCTCCGTCACCTTGAAGACCCCGCCGTACTCGGCGATGTCCTGTCCGAGGAGCACGGTGCGGGGATTGCGGATCATGGCGGCCCGCAGGCCGTCCGTGACGGCGTCCACGTAGCGCT
>Ga0207644_10001071_pt1 | contig 17504 bp, 14 predicted proteins | sample KBSS73metaG_FD_184326 | JGI IMG/M metagenome (GOLD analysis project Ga0207644, IMG submission 184326) | Switchgrass rhizosphere microbial communities from Kellogg Biological Station, Michigan, USA - KBS S7-3 metaG (SPAdes) (version 2) | ecosystem: Host-associated > Plants > Roots > Rhizosphere... | reverse complement strand
CGGCGGCGTCGGCGTCGCGCTCGGCGCCGAATGGCGTAAGGAGTCGGGTGCGGTCGATCCGGACCAGTTCCTGGCGTCGGGTAACGTCGCCGGTTTCAACCCTGGTCAGGCGACCCGCGGTAGCTACACGGTTCGCGAGTTCTTCGGTGAAACTCGCATTCCGATCCTGAAGAACTCGTTCCTCTACCGGTTCGAGCTCAACGGCGCGGCTCGTTTCTCGCATTACAACAACGCCCCGGGCAGCGTGTTCACCTGGGCAGCCGGTGCTGAGCTCGCTCCCATCCGCGACCTCACCTTCCGTGGTAATTACCAGAAGGCGATCCGCGGTCCGAGCATCAACGAGCTCTTCCTCGGTAACACCGTGTCGTTCGCGGGCAACGCCGACTCTTGCGGTACCGCAGCCGCGGTTCCTGCTGGTCCGCTGCACGACATCTGCGTCGCTCAGTTCACCGCTGCGGGTGCACCGCTGTCGTCGATCGGTAACCCGGCCATCCAGGATCCGAACGTCGTTAACCCGGTCACCTTCCTTGGTGGTAACGCGAACCTGCGTGAGGAAACCGCCAAGACCTGGACGCTCGGTGCGATCCTTCAGCCGACTTTCCTGCCGGGCTTCTCGGCGACGGTCGACTACTACCACATCGACATCAGCAACTACATCGTGCCGGGTATCGGTACGCAGGTGATTGGTAATCTCTGCTTCACGCAGCATATCCAGCAATACTGCGACACGATTCAGCGTAACTCGATCGGCGAAATCGACTCGTTCCGAGATCTGTTCGCCAACACCGGTGGTCTCAAGACCCGCGGCGTCGATGTCAGCGCGTCGTACAACCATGGCATTGGTCAGCTCTTCGGCAACACCAGCCGGATCGGGTTCAACTTCAACGGAACCTACCTGATCAAGAACGACCTCACGCCGGTCGTCTCGCAGCCGGACGTCGTGATCCGCTGCGCGGGCAAGTTCGGCGCGAACTGCGGTGCGCCGACCCCGCACTGGAAGCACCAGGCTCGTGTGTCGCTGAGCTCCGGTCCGGTGACCCTCTCCGGCAACTGGCGCTACATCGGGTCTGCGAACGATGACGATCCGGACACGCTGTATGGTTCGGAGCACTTCAACGCGGTCAGCTACTTCGACCTCACCGCGCTGTTCAACGTGGGCGAGCACTATGAGCTCGGCATCGGCGTCTCGAACATCTTCGACAAGAAGCCACCGCTGGCGGCTTCGACGCAGAACGGTGGTAACGGCGAGCAGTCGAACACCTTCCCGACCGTGTACGACGTTCTCGGCCGGACCTTCTTCGCGAACGCCCGCCTCAAGTTCTAAGGGCTTCGTTAGTTACAAGGCGAAGGGCGGTACCTCGGTGCCGCCCTTTGTTTTTTGGCGCCTTTCAGCTGAAGAGTGAACGATCGACCTACTTGCCGATGTTCGATCGACAGCGTTACGGAAGCGCTGATCCGGGGCGCTGGTCCATAAGGTACGATGTTCGCACCACTCTCGAAGTCACGGCTGAACGCCTTCGCCAGGCAATTCGCGCAGGACGGGATCGTTCGCATCGACGGCGTTCTGGACGAGGGTGCGGCATCGGCGCTTCTCGCTGACCTCAGCGATCGGGACGATTGGCGCCAAGTCCTTAACAGCGGCGACAAGCTCTTCGAACTCGATCGGCCGCTTCGCTCGACCCTTTCGCCAGAGAAGGTGAAAGAGCTCGACAGTGCCGTCTATGCAGGAGCACGGACCGGCTTTCAGTATCGCTATGAGAGCATTCGCGTGCCCGACTCGAAGTCAGAGCGGCAGGGAAGCAGCGACATGCTCGCTGCTCTCGCGAATGAAATGTCGGGCGGGGCAGCCCTCGAAGCGTGGCGGGGCATTACCGCCGCAGCCGATATCGAATATGCTGATGCTCAGGGAACCGCCTATTCGGCCGGCGACTTCCTTACCGGTCACGACGACAGCTTCGAAGGTAAGAACCGCCGCGCTGCCTATGTGCTGAGCCTAACGCCGGTTTGGCGCCTTGAGTGGGGCGGGCTACTGGTCATGCATGGCGATGATGATGGACCTGCCCGCGCATACATGCCGCTGATGAACGTCATGACGATCTTCCGCGTCGGACAAATGCACAGCGTCAGCGAGGTCACGAGGGCCGCCGCCTTCCGGCGCTATTCAGTGACCGGATGGCTTCGCGCCGAGCCCCAGCCAAGCTGAGCTCGACCTTCGAACAAGCCGCCCGCAGCCCGGACAGGTGGATCCTGAAGCGCTAACCTTGCTTTTCAGAATCAGGCCGCCTGGCGCTCGTCGGCGTCCAGCTTAATCACGAGCTGACCATCGCCCTCATCCACCCGGACCGTCGAGCCATCTGGGATCTCGCCTGCAAGGATCTTGTCGGCAAGCGCATCCTGCAAATACTTCTGAACCGCGCGTTTGAGCGGCCGGGCGCCATAGACTGGATCGTAACCGACGCGCCCGAGCCACGCCCGGGCGGCGTCGGTAAGTTCGAGCCGGATCTTGCGATCCTCGAGCAGTTTCTGGAGTCGCGCGACCTGGATGTCGACGATTGGGCCCATGTGCCCCGCGCTCAGGCGGTGGAACAGGATGATCTCATCCAGGCGGTTCAGGAACTCTGGCCGGAAGTGCGCGCGGACGACCTCCATGACCTGCGGCTCGGCCTTTTCGACCGGCTCGTCCTCCCCGAGCTGCGCGAGATACTGCGAGCCGAGGTTCGAAGTGAGGATGATGATCGTGTTGGTGAAATCCACCGTGCGGCCCTGTCCATCGGTGAGACGCCCGTCGTCGAGGACCTGTAAAAGCACGTTGAACACGTCGCCATGCGCCTTCTCGACCTCGTCGAAGAGGACGACCTGATACGGCCGCCGCCGAACGGCCTCGGTCAGAACTCCGCCCTCCTCATAGCCGACATAGCCGGGAGGCGCGCCGATCAGCCGTGCGACCGCATGCTTCTCCATGAACTCGCTCATGTCGATGCGGACCATCGCCGTCGCATCGTCGAACAGGAACTCGGCTAGTGCCTTGGTGAGCTCGGTCTTGCCGACGCCGGTCGGTCCGAGGAACAGGAACGAGCCGAGCGGTCGGTTGGGGTCCTGGAGGCCCGCGCGCGCGCGGCGGACCGCGGCTGACACAGCCTTGACTGCATCTTCCTGGCCGATGACGCGTGCACCGATCAACGCCTCCATCTGAAGAAGTTTGTCGCGCTCACCTTCCATCATCCGCTCGACCGGAATGCCGGTCCAGCGGCTGACAACGCCGGCGATGTCCTGGTCGGTGACCTCCTCGCGCAGCATTGCGCCCTTGGATGCGACCTGCGCGTCCGCCAATTGCTTCTCCAGCTGCGGGATGCGCCCGTACTGGAGCTCACCCGCCTTCGCGAGGTCACCGCTCCGCTGCGCCTGCTCAAGCTCGAGCCGCGCCGCGTCGAGTTGCTCCTTGATCTTGGCTTCGCCGGCGATCTTCTCCTTCTCCGCCTGCCAACGGGTCGTCAGCTCGGCCGACTGCTGCTCGAGGTTTGCAAGCTCCTCTTCAAGCTTTGCCAGCCGATCCTTGGAAGGGCGATCCTGCTCTTTCTTCAGTGCCTCGCGTTCGATTTTCAGCTGGATGATCCGACGGTCGAGATTCTCGATTTCCTCGGGCTTTGACTCCACCTCCATGCGAATGCGGCTCGCGGCCTCGTCCATGAGGTCGATCGCCTTGTCGGGAAGGAAGCGGTCCGTGATGTAGCGGTTGCTCAGCGTCGCCGCAGCGACAATCGCCGCGTCGGTGATGCGAACGCCGTGGTGAAGCTCGTACTTCTCTTTGAGCCCGCGCAGAATCGAGATGGTGTCGGGGACCGTGGGCTCACCGACGAAGACAGGCTGGAAGCGCCGCTCGAGCGCCGCATCCTTCTCGATATATTTGCGATACTCGTCGAGCGTGGTCGCGCCGATGCAGTGGAGCTCGCCGCGCGCGAGCGCGGGCTTCAGCAAATTGCCGGCATCCATCGCCCCTTCGGCCTTCCCGGCGCCGACCAGCGTATGCATCTCATCGATGAACAGGATGATTTCGCCCTCGGCCTGGCGCACCTCGTCGAGCACCCCTTTCAGACGCTCCTCGAATTCGCCGCGATATTTCGCGCCCGCGATCAACGAGCCCATGTCGAGCGCGAGCAGGCGCTTGTCCTTGATGCCGTCGGGAACGTCGCCATTGGCAATTCTCAGCGCGAGCCCTTCGGCAATCGCCGTCTTGCCGACTCCGGGCTCTCCGATCAGCACCGGATTGTTCTTCGTCCTGCGTGCCAGCACCTGGATTGTACGACGGATTTCCTCGTCGCGGCCAATCACCGGATCGAGCTTGCCCGCCCGAGCTGCATCGGTGAGATCGCGGGCATATTTCTTCAACGCATCGTAGCGGTCTTCGGCGCCCTGCGTGTCAGCCGTCCGACCGCCGCGCAGCTTGTCGATCGCTGCGTTGAGATTTTGCGGCGTCAGCCCAGCCTTCGAAAGCGCGTCACCAACCTCGGTGCCCTTCGCGAGCGCCATCGCAAGAAGGATGCGCTCAACGGTCACGTAACTATCGCCGGCCTTGTTGGCGATTTGCTCGGCCTGGTCGAGGAGCCGGATCGTGTCGCCATCCATGGCGGGCGCCTGCGACGCGCCGCTGCCTGTCACTGCCGGAACCTTGGCGACCAGGGCGTCGACTTCGCGCTTCGCGGTCTTGGCATCGCCGCCGGCAGCCCCAATCAAACCTGCGGCCATTCCCTGCTCGTCGTCGAGCAATGCCTTCAACAAGTGCGCGGGCGTGATCCGCTGGTGATGCTCGCGAACCGCGATCGTCTGCGCAGCCTGCAAGAAGCCGCGGGCACGGTCGGTGAGCTTTTCAAAATCCACAGTCCTACCCCTCTTTCCGTTGGGGTCGATATGGTGTTGCACATCGGCAACACAAGGGTCCACGCACCGCCAGGCGGAAAACTGGCGAGCGCGCACATTTGAAGCGGCGCTAGCGGGGCTGTCCTCGTTCCGGCTGCAGCGCGGCTTGCGGCGAGGCGACGGGCCCGCCCTGGCCCGGAGCAGCGATCGGAGTCGCTGGCGGTAGCGGTTGCCCGATACTTGCAGCATCTTCCGGATGGACGATTGGCGGACATTCGGCCGCAACCGCCGGGTCCATGTTCCACCGCCGGTACTTGGTGCTGTCGACGTGGAATCGCATGTAGGCATAGAAGCCGAGGCCGGCGTGGTAAGCGGCACCATGCTGGGTGTGACCGCCGCAAAGCGTCCGCATCATTGCCTCGCGGGTAATCGGGCGCAGCGGCACCATGTCGATCGCCGAATAGAGCTTGTGAGCACTCTCGGGTGCGCCGCCGGCGCAGACGTTGAGTGCGGGATTGCGATAGACCGACACCGGTTCGACCGGCCCCAGTGCGGGAATCACATAGTCGCGGATGTAGCGAAGCGTGTCGACGATGTGCGGCCATTCGTTGGTCGGCGGAATCTCGAAAGGCTGCGCCCCACAGCCCTGCCAGGAAGTGGCGGTCCTGAAGAGCTGCCAGGTCGGGACAATGCCGCCCACCTGCGCGCTCACGAGATAGTCATTGAATGTCTTGACCTCAGCCGCTCGGCCAGGAGCCGCGAGATACCAGCTCCGATAGCCCGGCTCGTCCTGCCCGGCGGTGATGTAGGCAGCCCCCGGATCCCACGCAGGCTGCGCGGCGGGAGCTGGCGCCGGAATTGCCGTCTGAGCGGCCGCGGGCGAGGCCATCACGAGGAGGCAGCAAAGCAGTCGTCGCATCGAAGACGATGATACTCGTGCTGGTCGGCTTGAAAAGCGGAGAACTGCGGGCAACATCGCAAATATGACTCAACCCATCGACGTCGACCTGCCCCACAACCTCGGCAAAGACGAGGCGCGGCGCCGCATCGCCAACAACATCCACAAGCTCGAGCAGCACATTCCCGGAGGCGCACGCGTGCAGTCGGGCTGGACCGGCGACCAGCTCAACCTTCAGATTGCGGCGATGGGAGAGGCGGTGAACGCATCCATCGACGTGATGGATACCAAGGTGCACCTCAAGGTGTTGCTTCCAGGCATGCTCGGCATGTTCGCGGGCCTTGTGCAGGCGTCATTGCAGAAGAAAGGCAGCGTCCTCCTGGAGGATCATTCGAAGGGCTGACGCTCGGCGGATGCGCCGCTAAGCTTCGCTGAAAAAGGGAGGCGGCATGCGGCATTTCGCGGTGGTCGGTTCGGGACCGGCGGGCTTTTACACCGCCGAGGCGCTGGAGAAGGCCTACGGCGGCGCAGACGGTCGCGGCGCGCGCATCGACATCATTGATCGCTACCCGGTCCCCTATGGACTGATCCGCTTCGGAGTTGCCCCTGACCATCAGTCGCTGAAAGCGGTCAGCAAGCGCTACGACAAGGTCGCGGAAAGCGCCGGCGTCGACTTCATCGGAAACGTGACCGTCGGCCGTGACATCTCGGTCCCCGAGCTTCTCGACCTCTATGACGCCGTCATCCTCGCCACCGGGGCGCCCCACGACCGCAAGCTCGGCGTTCCGGGCGAGGACCTGCCGGGCGTGGTCGGCTCGGCGGAGTTCGTTGGGTGGTACAACGGCCATCCTGAATTCGCCGACCTCGACCCGTTCTTGAACGGCACGCATGCGGCGGTAGTCGGCAATGGAAACGTCGCGCTCGATTGCGCCCGGATCCTCTCGAAGACGCGGCACGAGTTCGAAGGCTCGGACATTGTCGGACACGCGCTTGACGCGCTTGACGCATCCGCCATTCGGACCGTCACGATCCTGGGCCGACGAGGACCTCACCAGATCGCCATGACGCCCAAGGAGCTCGGTGAATTGGGGCACCTTGAAGCCGCTGTGCCGGTAGTCGATCCCGGTGACTTCCCGCCGCCCGAAGCTGATGAGGCGCTTGAACCGGGCCTCCGCAAGTCGGTCAGTCTCCTGCGCAGCTTTGCAGCTCTCGAGGCGAACAAGCCCAAGCGCATGGTCTTTGACTTCTTCGCCAAGCCGATCCGGATCGAGGGCGACGGCAAGGCCGAAACGATAATCGTTGAACGAACGGTGCTCGATGAAAAGGGCGCGGCTCGAGGCACTGGCGAGACCTACGAAGTTCCGGCCTCTCTGATCATTACTGCCATCGGCTATTCGACTTCGCCGATTCCGCACGTGCCTTTCGATGGAGGCAAGTTCGTCAACAACGGCGGCCAAATCTCCGATCGGCTCTATGCTGTCGGCTGGGCGCGTCGCGGGCCGACGGGCACCATCGGGACCAATCGACCCGATGGGTACGAAATCGCCGATCAGGTGGTCGCAAACATCCCGGCGGGAAGCTCCGGCGAGCGCCATGGCGCTGAAGGTCTCAAACGGCTCCTCCAGCAACGCGGTATCATGGTCACCGACTATGACGACTGGCGCAAAATCGAGGAGACAGAGACCGGCCGCGCCCGTCCCGGCAGCCCGCGAGAGAAGTTTGTCCGGGTCGAAGAATGGCTTCGGACGCTCGGCCGGTGAAACGCCGCTTGCACTGACGGGAACCCACCTCTATCTAGCCCCCGCCTTGGCTCCCGCCGCGATCAGCTGTCGCGTTCGAGCGGGTTCCGGTCGGGGAGTAGCTCAGCCTGGTAGAGCACTGTCTTCGGGAGGCAGGGGCCGGAGGTTCGAATCCTCTCTCCCCGACCAACGTTTTCAATAACATACGCAGATGATTGCGCCGCGAGCAGGGACGCTTGTCCTGGTTATGTCCGCGCTAAGGCAAAAAATGACACGAGAAACGCCGCGCGAGCCTCTCCCGTGGGGGAGGTTGTGCAACCTCAGCAGACGCGCCGTCGCCGAGGAACTAGATACACTGGCGGCGAAGGCGATCAGCCAAACCAGGGGGGTCCGGTCATATTGGCAAGCCGATTCCTAAATGCTGAGCGGCGACCGGCGAGACAGAGGACAGTCTCGCAAGCAACCGCTGGCATGCAGCATCGAACCTTTGACCGATACCTAGAGCGATATGAGAAGCTGCCGAATGCGGCGCCGAAATGGCGATGCTGGTGCTGCGGCTGGGGTGCAGGCTCTAGCGCACCGTTGAAAGAAATAGGTCAAATACTGGGCGGAGGGGGTCTCTATATCTCCAAAACGTCCTTTTGGGAGAGTGGTCTTGCTCTCACCTTCAAACGCTTAACCAGCTTTTCTCGCGGGTGTAGCGCGCGGCCGCGCGCAAGGCGGCAGCGCCGAAAAACATTCAAGTTTTCAAAACCGCCGCCCGTATTCGAGAGTCTCAGCACCCAAAGCTGACATTGGGTGCGAGGAGTTCTTCCTCACGTTCACTACACCCGAACGATCTCGACAATCATGTCGCCAGCCCTAATCCGCGGCGGTATCGCATCGTCGGGACAAAGAATTTCCTTGCCTCGATAAAGGCGCAGCGCTCGACCACCGCTCACCTCATTCAGAAATTGGCCGACTTCACCCTGGGTGACTTCACGCTCGCGCAGCCGCATTTTGCCTTCGGTAGTCGCCAAATCGGTGAGATAATCAGCAATATGCGCGCCATGGCTCGTGCTTGCGAGGAGGAGGCCCGCGAAGCTGACCGGGTTGACCACGATATTCGCACCCGCCTGACGCGCAAGAGCTTCGTTGTCGCAATTGCGGATTGCCACCGCAATTCTCACGGTGGGCGCCAAGTGGCGACCAGTAAGCACCGTCAGGATTGACGTATCGTCGCGACCGCAACTGACTATCAGGCTGCTAGCGCGCTCCAACTGGACAGCCTTTTGCACCTCATCTCGGGTTGTATCGCCGCGGATGGCGGCGACACCCGCCGCCTTCGCAAGTTCGATCCTGTCTGCATCGGAGTCGATTACAACGATCTTGCCGACGTCAGCGCCCCCAGCGAGCAGCTCTTCAAGAGCCTTCTGGCCGCTGCGGCCAAATCCAGCGAGCACGACATGATCGTGCAGCGTTCGTTGGATTTGACGCATACGCCAGTTCTCCCATCTATGTTTGATCAGAAACTCCGCGGCCGTTCCGAGGAAGATCAGCCACAGGAAAATTCGGATCGGCGTTATGAGGAATGCGTCGATCAAGCGCGCGCGCTCGCTTACCGGAACGATGTCGCCATAACCGACCGTCGAAACGGTAATCATTGTGAAATAGACGACGTCAGCGAAACTGAGGTGACCGTCGATATTGTCCCGGAGACCGTTCCGATCGAACCACAGCAGCGAAAAGGCAAGGCCAACCAAAAGGCACGCCGTGGCGACGCGGACTGCTAACCCACTCCAGTGCCATAAAGTCCGCCTCTGAAGCGACGCAAGTTCCCCCTTGCGCCACATCCTTTACGAAGCCGCATCCACGTCAGGGCGCCAGAAGGTGTTCGCTTCTTTCTGCCCTGTAACCCGTCGATGCATTCCTAGTCCTCCGGCATGTTTACTACCGCAACGACCGACATCCGATGCTCTCGATGAGTGGCACGCGCCATCGGGGTTACTCCGTGGACAACCGACCAGGACAGCTTCTCTCATTGCATTCTAATGCCCGCTTTCCGCCCATTCTTGCCGTCTGCCAGAGGGCGGCTTCCGACCCGAAGCGGACGTTAGCGGACGCAGGCGGACGATCCGGTCTTCCGGAGAGTGGCTGTACGTAGTGGCGAACCGAGTGCTAAAAGGCGTCGTAACGTTGATCGACGAGCACGTGACAGGGGCTGGCCATGATGAGCGAGCAAGCTGCCCATTGCCTCATTGAGGTAGCAGCCAACGCTATTCGTACTTCTCTGAAGGCCTTCCCTGAGGTGCTGAATGAACTCGCCGCGCCCAGATACGTCAGCGACTAAGTAGAGCGGCTCTAGTGGACCCTGCTAGATCTTACGGACCCGTCCCTCATTTCAAGCACGAACCCAATCAGGGTGTCGACCTCCGAGAAATTCAGGAAGTCATTGATGGGCTGGTAGAGCAGGTTGCGCTGGTCAGCTGCGAGGGCACGATTCTCGCAGTCAACGAGTGCTGGCGCCGGCAAGTCGAACGCCAGGCGCGGACCGGGCTTCATATAAGCCGTGACTATATCGCTTTTCTGGAAGGCTTGATCGAAGAGGGTGACGAAGGCATCGGGCCGATTTTACAGGCGTTTCGAGATATAAGCGCGGGCTCGCGGCGTACTTTTCGACGTCTTTATGAGGGAAGCGGGGCTTTCGACGGTTATGACTTCAACATCATCATTGCCCCGCTGACGATCCATGGAACGCGGCACGTTCTGGTCAGCGTTCACGACGTAACCGAACTCGTCGGCCTCAAGCGTCAACGCCGTCGTGCCGTGGGCCAGTTCCTTCGAACGCAGGAGGACGAGCGGCGGCGCATGGCCCGCGAATTGCATGATTCAACTTCGCAGATGCTCGTATCCCTCCGGTACGACTTGTCCCGCCTAGCTCGCCAGAATGTTGGGCCGGAAAGCAGGGTCATTATCGACGAGTGCAAGAAAGCGTTGCAGGAAATCCAGAAAGAAATCCGCACTTTTTCGTTTGTAGCGCATCCCCCTTCATTGACCGCAAGCAGCCTCGCCATTGCCCTGCAGAATCTCGTCAGCGGCTTCGCTAACCGCACCGGCCTCAAAATCGAAGTCGAGATCTCGGACTCCGGCGACGTCTCCGCATCTGTGGAAGCTGCAATCTATCGCCTGTCACAGGAAGCTTTGGCCAATATTTACCGGCACGCGGGTGCAACGCATGCGACCGTTCGCCTAGTCAGTCGGAAGAATTGCTTACATCTGATTGTTGGCGATGACGGCGTTGGCTTCCATGGCGTTGACGTGGCAAGCCGCAACTCATTGGGCGTCGGCGTCATCGGGATGCAAGAGCGTGTCCGTGAACTCGGCGGCCGAATGTCGATCCAAGGTGCCGCTCAGGGAACCGTCTTGATCGCTAGCCTTCCTCGTCACAAGCAAACCACGCTGGTGCCTCTTATTGGTACTTCATAGACTGTCCAGGATGGCGGGTCGCTGAACATGGCCAACCCAATGTCCGCTTTCGGGATGTGACGGCTTCCAACCGCTGCGACATCAGGTCTGTACCGGATGACGGGGCAGTGCGGATGATGAGATACCCCCCGCAATGCGCATCCTGACGACGGTCATTGCTTTCGCCCTAGCCACCGAATTGATGTCGGCCAGCGCGTCGGCGCAACAGGTTGAGCGCGGCAACCGCGCCATCCTCGACCTGGTCGAAACTTTGAAGCCGGGGCAATATGTATGGGCACCCGAGCTTGGCGGCGACGGCCCGGCACTTGTCGTCGTGAACCTGGAGACGCAGCGGCTGGTCCTGTTCCGCAATGGCGTTCCAGTGGCCGCGTCGACCGTATCGAGCGGCAAGACTGGCCACGAAACTCCCACGGGGGTTTTCACGATCCTGCAGAAGAATGCCGCGCACCGCTCCAAGACCTACAACAACGCCCCGATGCCGAACATGCAGCGGCTCACTGAGCGCGGCATCGCCCTCCACGCGGGGAACCTCCCCGGCTACCCCGCTAGCCATGGCTGTGTTCGGCTGCCGCTCGCATTCTCCAAGCTTCTTTACGGGACGACCCAGCTCGGAATGACGGTGGTGATTACCGCCATTCCGGCACTGCCGGCTGCTACCGAGGGGCCTGCGCTGGTGGAAAATCACGTACCCGGGGCGCAACCGACCTCGCTGAGCCAGGCGTCCTACCAATGGAATCCGGTTCCACCAGGGCCAGATGACCTCGTCTCGGTCGTCGTCAGCATTGCCGACCAGCGCGCTATCGTTTTTCAGGGCGCCAAGAATATTGGATCGGCGCCGGTTCGCGTCAGCGGTCCGGCGAGCGGCGCCACAGCTTACGTCTTGGAGTCGTGGGATCAGACCGGAAAGCATTGGCTTAAGCTGCAATTTTCTGGCTCCGGAGGATCGATGGAAGTCGGGCCTGAGGAACTGAAGCATTTTGACGCTCCGGTGGCTTTCCGCTCCGCCATTGCGGCGGCGGTCAGGCCGGGGAGCGTCGTGATCGTCACTCCCGAGTCGTTGACGAGTGGAAGTACGGGACGGAGTCAGACTGTGTTCGAAGACGAGCCTACCAAATAGCCGACGGGCGCACCGTTTGCTTGACGTCCGCTTTCCACCCAAAGCTGGAGCTGGCCGAGTGACAGCTTCCGACCCAAAGCAGCGCCAGGTCCCGGACAAGACCTGCCGTGCACCCTCGGTGGGATTGCGAAGGCATTTCAGGCCCAGCCATGCTTCACCTGTTCTGCATCGGGCAGGCGCCACTTAGAAATCATTATCGACTGATTCATAGGCTGCTGAATTTGATCAGCGCAGCTTTCGGAAGCGGACTGTCGCCCAGGCCGTTTATCGGACCCTCCTCCACACCTGCGACTTGCACCCCATTCCGGCAAAAAGACAGCCACGCGCTACGATGGTGTTCTGGTCCTTTACGGTGCCGGTGCCTGTAAGGACCTTGTTGAGGTCCGGGACGAAGACCTTTCCCTTCCAGACTTTTGGGCTCACCTCCCTGAACTCCCGGAAAAGTTCGGTGCCAACGAGCTCGCGCGTCCCGCCCCGCGCCGAATCCGCCTTCGCCTTGTCATTCGCCCACACGACCGTCCCGCAGCGGCTCTTGCCGCATGGGTGGACACGCACGTGAACGCTATTCGATGGGTTGCGCAAAACGAGGTCTGGCCCGTTCTGCGCGAATGCCGCCGAGGGCGACAAGAGGCACGCCACGGCTGCCGCCGAGGTTGCGACCCTTATGAAAACGCGCATCTCTTTCCCCCTGTCAGTCGCCCTAAACACAGCATTCTACTTCGGAGCAGCGGAGCCTTTCTGCGCGATCACGCGCCTTGGTCTTGCCTGTCTTGCCGGCGATCCTCGCGGTTGTGCGATCCAGCCGCGGCCATGCCGATGGCCGCTCCGCTCCTGGCCTTGTTCTCCTTGTTGGCATCCCCTCACAGCGCCGGACACATTGTCATGTTGGTTGGCCTGCACCGCAGTAGGCTGGTCCGGAGCAGGGCAACATCGGGATTATGGCCGAGGCTTGCTTCAGACCGGCATTGGGCACGAAGGCTCGCGGTCCAAAATCAGTAACGATCCGTATTGGATGCAGTCGGACGGTAGCTACGGACAGATCGATGTCACCGAACGCGATCGGACTAATCGCATCTACGGCCGCTGCGGCCGCGGGGCAGAATGCGCATCATCATCACTGGTCTTACAGTGGACGAGAAGGGCCATCACACTGGGCCTCCGAATTCCCAACGTGCGGGCTGGGGAAAACCCAGTCGCCAATCGACATAGTGCCTTCGAAGGTCGCGACCGAATCCTTGCCCGCCCTCGAATTTCATTATCAACAAGCGGAGCTCAAGATCGTCGACAACGGCCACACGATCATGGTGAACTATCCACCCGGAAGTTCGCTTGTTGTCGGGGATCACAGGTACGAACTCGTCCAGTTTCACTTCCACAAGCCGAGCGAAGAGACGATCTCGGGCAAGCATTCGGCGATGGTCGCGCACCTCGTGCACAAGGACGCGCGGGGTAATCTCGCTGTCGTCGCCATATTCCTGGAGACTGGCATTCCAAACCATCTGATTGAAACTCTCTGGCGTCACATGCCCCACGAGAAGGAGCACGAGGTGGCCGTCAGGGGAGTGATGATTGACTTGAATGAGCTCCTGCCGAAGCGTCGAGGCTATTTCACTTATGAAGGCTCATTGACGACGCCGCCGTGCACGGAGGGCGTGCGCTGGTTCGTAATGAAGTCCCCGGTGAGGATCTCAAGGGAAGAAGTCGCGGCATTCGGTAAGGTCTACCCATCGAATGCACGTCCGGTACAGCCGCTCAACGGCCGGAAGATAGCGGCGAGCATTTAGACGGAGCACTCTTCTCGTCGAGCCCGGAAGGGGAAGTATCTGCGGCGCGAAGAGCACCGGTCGTAATCCGTTCGGGGTGCCTTCATTGATTCCCTGAGCAATAGGAGCGCCTGCTGGCCTTCTCGGCTCGAGCGCTGCTCGGGCGATTGAGATCAACGATCATTGCAGCCGCCAAGGTGACCAGCATGAATGGAACTCCCACGACAACGCGCTGGCGGGCCCGCGGAGTACAGCGCCAAGAGGCTGCCATTAGGCGTATGGCCTAGAGAGCCTCGGAGTTGATGTAATAAACGCTCACGGAAACGACGCTGTGGTCGCGAAACCGAATGGCAGTGTTCGCCACGGTCCTCAAACCCGACTGACGCGAGCGCGATTGCTCCAACGACGAGTCCGACCGTTTGCTAGGAATCACCGCTCTTGAATTGCGGGTTTCGCCCCGTTGAAAAAGACAATGGCGCAGCGTTTTGCGGGCTCCGGGGATAATGAAAGCAGGAGGAAGCAAATGCTTCGCAAACACCTGATCGTTTTGGGCGCGGCGGGCGCGCTCCTGTTCGTGGCGGGCGCCCAGGCGAAGCCGCGGATGACGACCGACGCGGCGCACGACGTGCAATTCGCCAATTACCACACCTTCGACTGGGCTAGTACGACCCCGCCGGCCGGCCTCAATTCGGTGCAATACCATCGTGTCATGCAGCACATCACGGGCGCGCTGGGGAACAAAGGTTACAAGCATGCGCCTCATGGCGACCTCACCATGGCGTTGACCGTCGGCAAGATGACGAAGATCGACCTCGATACCTGGAACCACTACGGCTATCACGACGCCTACACTCACCACGAAGGCCAGGTTGCCCTCGATGCCTTCGACAGTAAGACAAAGCGGGCGGTGTGGCACGGGCAAATCACCGACGCGATCAACCCGAACAAGCCCGATGCGGCAAAGCTCCAGGCGGCGGTGGACCAGTTGATGGGACAATTCCCATCGCACTGAGCGAAACAAGTTAGGCCGCGAATGGCCGGGTCTTAATCTCATAACCGCGCGTTTTGCCTGCAGAGACCCGCTATGATTGAGAATCGGCGAGGCTATGACGACGGCGCTTTGGCAGCGTCTCCGGCAATACCGCACACGATGCCCCGGCGGCTGGAGAGACTTCGCTACTCGTCATCATGTCCGCAGTCGTGCCGTCAAGGAATTTTCATCTAAAGGCGCGATTAATCAGGTTATTCCCTGATGGGATGGTCACAAACTCGATATAGTCTCGATCGCGGCCACAGTTCGTTTGACGAACATCTTCTGGCCGAACCGCAGCGGCCTAGCTTTTCCCCTTCTTAGCTAGGCCGCTTGCGTAACTCCGGCTGGCACTACGAGTTTTCATCATGAAATCCCCTGGCGCGCCTCGGGGGTAGTCCCCTTCAAGCTTGGCGAGCGGCTAATGTCCACAATGGGCCGGAGGTTCGAATCCTCTCTCCCCGACCAAAGCCACGCGCCGGAACATCCAAGGGGCGTCCGGGCGTTCTCGTCCCCGGCGAATCATCCGGACGATACTCCCTGTGCGGCTGGTCCGAAGCGCTCGCGATGAGGGGCAACGGCCTAATCGTAACGATTATCTTAACCACCTTGGGTTAGACGTTCTTCCATGGGCTGTTCTGCTCGCCGCCTGCTTACGAAAGGCGCGATCCCTGTGGGCTGCGCGCTCGCCGGGCTATGGGCAAGTCCGGCAACGGCCCGATCCGACCTCGAGCTCTTCGGCGCTGACAATTTCGAGCTCAGCGGAGATGTCCGGCTCGTGGCCGTCGACGGTGAGGAAAGCTGGGTCGACGGCGGCTTCGGCAAGCTTCGTTCCGGTAGCGCCGACGACGTCCGGTTAACGCCGCAACTGGGCAATGCGAGCCTCGTCTGGAAGCCGCAATTCACCTGGTCGCTTGGAGCGGTCGTGGTCGGTTCGCTCCAAGGAGGTGAGCGCACCGAAGCGGGCCTCAGTCAGGCCTACCTGAGCTTTCGTCCCATGCGAGGCGACACGCTCGCCCTTTCTGCCCGCGCCGGCCTCATGTGGCCGCCAATCAGCCTGGAGCACGAGGGGGCAGACTGGCATGTGAAGGACACGATCACGCCGTCCGCCATCAACAGCTGGATCGGTGAGGAGGTCCGCCCCGTCGCGGCCGAGGCGACCGTCACGGCCGGCATCGGCGAGCACAAGATCCGCGCCACAGCCGCTGTCATGGCAGCTAACGACACCGCGGGTACGCTCTTGAGCTTCCGCGGCTGGGCGCTCCATGACCGGACCACGCTTGCGTTCCATCGCGAACCGCTCCCGCCGTTCGATGGCGAGATGGCCGAATATCAGGCGCCCTATACCCATCCTCTCCTGGACGTGGCGCCGGGCTTTGCCCATCGACTTGGATATTACGCCAAGCTTGCCTGGCAGCTGCCGTTTCCGGTCCGGATCGAGCTCTTTCGCTATGACAATCGCGCAAATCCCGAGGACGCGAACATCGATCCCGAATGGGGTTGGCGCACGGCTTTTAACCACATCGGCCTGGTCGCCGACCTGGGGTCCGGCGGCGAGCTCAAGGCCCAGGCGATCGATGGGCGGACGCGCATGGGCTTTCGCGAGCCGGATAAACGGTGGATCGATAATCGATTTAGGTCCGCATTCGCCATGGCAACGCAGGCCTTCGGTAGGGTTCGCATTTCAGTACGCGGCGACGTCTTCGACACCCGCAATAGCGGGACCCTCTGGGACAATGAATATGACGAAAGTGGCTGGTCGGCGATGGTCGCCGCCAAGCATGACTGGACGCTCCTCACCGGCTTGATTGAGCTGCTTCACGTCTCCAGCAAGCGCGAGGACCGCGAGGAAGTCGGCATCGAACCGCGGCAGCATCAAACTCAGCTCCAGGCTGAACTGCGAATGCATTGGTAACCATCCTCGCTGGGCGAGGCGTTTACCGTTTCTCGCTTAATGCTTGCCGATGGTGCGTAATATCCTGTTTGCCCTGGCTGTCGCCGGTGCTTCCTCGCCGCTCGTCGCGGCTCAGTTGAGCGTGCGCGTCGTCGACGCGTCAGGGCGTCCCGTTCGCGATGCCGTTGTGACGCTGTATCCGGCGGGGAATGCGGTGAGGCCGCCGCGCGCCGCCGGCCGCTTCATCGTCTCTCAGCGGAACCTGCAATTCCAGCCGTTCCTGACGATCGTTCCGGTGGGCGCGGATGTATCGTTTCCGAACCTCGATCCGACCAAGCACCACGTTTACTCCTTCTCGGCGGCAAAGAAGTTCGAGCTGAAGCTTTTCGCCAAGGACCAGTCGCGAACGGTGCACTTCGACAAGCCCGGCGTCGTTGCGCTTGGCTGCAATATCCACGATCAGATGAGCGCGTTCATCGTCGTCACCGACAGCATGTGGACGGCTCGCACCAATGCGCAAGGCATGGTCAGCTTCGCCGATGCGCCGAATACCCCAGCTCGCCTCAACGTCTGGCATCCCTACATACGCGCGCCCGGCGGCCAGCTGCAGCAAGCGGTTGCCGCCGCGCAGCGCACCGCAAGTTTCCAGGTCCGCCTTCGCCCGCCGCCGGCGATGTCGATGACGGACTACTGATCCGCATGCGCTCGTTCCGCTCGCTGAGCGCGCGGCTGACGGTCCAGTTC
>Ga0207644_10001069_pt1 | contig 17515 bp, 19 predicted proteins | sample KBSS73metaG_FD_184326 | JGI IMG/M metagenome (GOLD analysis project Ga0207644, IMG submission 184326) | Switchgrass rhizosphere microbial communities from Kellogg Biological Station, Michigan, USA - KBS S7-3 metaG (SPAdes) (version 2) | ecosystem: Host-associated > Plants > Roots > Rhizosphere... | reverse complement strand
GCAGCATCACCCCATCCGCAACCGAGCCGCCTTCCAGGAATGATTGGCCCGAATTAGCAGGGGCAGGTCACTCCGACCGCGCCGATTTGTTCGATAGATACGATTACCCCCGACACGCTCCGGAGTTCAGATGAGAAGGCCAAGTGCTCCGCGCACAACGCTGGCAGCGATCCAGTGACATCGGGGAGTTGTCTGCGGCAGCGTCCCTAGGTCGAACACGGAAACCGATCAGCCCCTGTCGCCGGAGATGTAGTGCTCGAGCTGTTGGATGATGAATTTTTGCTCAGAGATGATGCCCTTCACAAGGTCCCCGATGGAGATAAGCCCGAGCAGCTCGCTGCCGTCCACGACTGGTAGATGGCGCAGCCGGTTCTCGGTCATCAGCACCATGTGCATTCCTCACTGGTCTGGCCGGGGCGCACGTACATGACGTCCGCCGTCATGATCTCGCGCACCGGCGTTTCTCTGGACGACCGTGACATGAGAGCGACTTTCCGCGCATAGTCGCGTTCCGTGATGATGCCGGCGACTTTGTCGCCCTCCATTACGAGCAATGCGCCGATGTCCTTGTCGGCCATCAACTTGAGGGCCTCGAACACCGAGGCACCAGGCCCGATGGTGTGGACGGACTGGTGAGCCTTTGATTTCAGAAGGTCTGCGGCTGTTTTCATCAAAGGACCGTTGGTGAATGAGGCCCCTCCGAAACGAGCAGCCCGCCGCGGGCTTGCGCCAGGGCGGGCTGTCGTCCTTCGCCGGCAGCGTTGAAGGCGCTAGCGGGCCCTTAAAGAGCGGAGGTGAAACCCTGCGGCCTAGCGTGTCGTGATTGACGGTACCAGTGTAGACCTCCGGGATGGCTGCAACCCCGAAAGCGACACGTTGATAGGGTGACTGCCGCAAGAGCGGAGCCCCGATGACGTTCACAAGATCGGCCGCTTGACTCGCAACGTTCTCTCGGAACGGAGCCAACCCAGTTCGGCTCGTGGGCCGCGAGTTCGAGACGGGCAGAAGCGGGCGTTCGTCGCAGTCGTTGTGGGGGCGATCGTACTTTTGGTGCAGACCGACACGCGCGACGTGAAGACGGGTCCATGAAGCGACGCGATCAAAGAATGGTGCACTGCTTACACCGCGCATAGCTGCCCACGCTCGCGCACTGCGCCGATGACCCGCGAGAGCCTTTCGCGCTGCGCGCCGTCAAGTCTTGAACATTCGAGCGCAGCTGCGAGCAACGCGTCAGAGGAGATTGGGACGGGCGCGGAGCGTTGGCGGCCTTCCAGGGCTGCCTTCATCGCTCGCAATTTCAGCTCGCGCCGCGCCGCAGCGAGCACGGGTGGCGACTCGACCTGAAACGCGGCCTCGAGTTGCAGCAGCAGATCGTCGGTCGACGCGGCACCTCGAGAATCGCCGGGCTCGGCATGGGCCAGCGAAGCGCGCCGAGCCAGTGCCTGTTCCCAGACCGCGGGTAGCGCGGGCAACGCTATCCAGCGCTGCTCAAGCGTTGCGCGTGCGTCGGGCGACGGGGTCCCTTGTTCGAGCTCCTCGCAAAGCGCCACCTTGGCCAGCAGCGCGTCGCAGACGGCGTGCCAACTGCGTTGCGCGCCGCTGGCCAGCAGCGATCGCGCGTTGCTGCGAGCGCTCAGGAACTGCGACTCAAGTCTGGGCGCGTCGGCGCGCGACGCCGGCCCCAGACGCTGCCATTGCGCCTCCACGTCCGCCAGTGTCCGCTTGAGTTCAGGCGCCGGTGTGTCGACCGTGACGGTCGCGAGTCGTTCAATGAGCGCCTGTCGCTCTACGCCGCGAGCGTTGAACTCCGCGTCGCGGGCCTTGTAGGCGGCGTCTCGCGCGCTGAAGATCGCGTCGATGTCGACCTTGAAGCGTACCCAGAGCGCGCCTTCGACGGCACGTGCCAGCGGCAGGGCAGCGGCCTGGCGCTGCCACTCGCCCTGCAGCTCGCGCGCCTTGCGGGTCAAATCTCCAGGCGCGCTGGCGGCTGCCTCGGCAGCCAATGCCTTGGCGTTCGCGATCAGCCGCTCACGGCGGAGCTCGGCGACCCGCCGCGCTTCGCTGAGAGGTGACTCGAGCCGCTGAAGAGCGGCGTCCAGGCGTGCGACGAGCTTGGCGCGCTCCTTGTGCGGCACGGTGTGCTCGAGCGGTCCGAGCTTGCGCCACTCGGCTTGGAAACGCTCCAGCGTCGCGGCGACTATCTTCCAGTTCGGTGTCTCGCCGCTCTCACCGTCGTCGGGAAGCGCGACCTCGCTCAGAGCGGCGACGAGTTGATCGCGCAGCTGCAGGTTCTGTTCACGCGCGCTACGCTGGACAGCGAGATGTGCCGCAACGGGCTGGTACGCGGCCTTGAGAGCTGTGTCGAAGCGCTGCCAGAGGGTTCGGCTGGTGGCTCCCCCCAAGCGGTCGAGCTCCTTCCAGCGCGAGCGCAAGTCCTCGATGACCTCGGCCTGCTGCCGGATCGACAACTTGACCATGTCCGCACCCGGCTCACCGCGGGTGGCGGCCGCCAGGGCCTCGGCTTGGAGGACGAGTTCGTCGCGTGCCAAGCCTCCGCCCCAGTGTTGCCAGCCCTTGAGTTGGGTGTACTCGCCTCGCACGGCATCGATTCGCGATTGCAATGAGTCCGCCGATGCGCCTCCGTGCAGGAGCTTGTCGACCTCCAGCAGGTGTCCCTGGGTCTCGGCAAGATGACCGGCGGCGAGTGCGGCTTCGGTGCGTTCCAGCGCCATGACGAGTGCCTCGGTGCGCTCAATTCGGACTTCCCGCTCGCGCTCCAGCTTGCGCTCGCGTCGCTCGGCGCGTCGCGCCTGATGAGCCTGATCTCGGGCCTGCTGCCATCGCTCGACGCGATCGGCAAGGGCTTCGTTGAGCTGGGCATCTGCCAGCGGCGGAAACTCGCGCCAGCGCAAGGCTGGATCTCGCGGCGTTGCGGGCGGGTCCCCCAAGCCTTCGCTCGCGGTGAGTTGGGCGACGTCAGTCGACGATGACGTCCGAAGGTCATCGAGGACAGCCAGACGTTCGTCCAACTCGGCCCAGTTCTGCAATGCGCTCTGGAGCGAATCGTGCAGCGCGGACGTGGCGGTCTCCGCTGGCGCGCTGTCGAGGACAGCGTGCGCCGCGGTGCCAGCGTCGGCGAGGTAGGGACGATCCTCTGCGCCCGTGGCAGCTGCGATGCAGGCAGCATGCAAACGCGCCAGCAATTGGCGCGCTTCGGCCGTCCAGCGTGCGATCTGCAACGAGTGTTCGCCGCGCTCGCGGGTCAAGGCGACTAGCTGTGCCAGCAAGGCGTCGAATTCGGCGCGTTGTTCGGCGTCGACCAGCGTCGGGTCAAGCGCCTGCCAGTCCCGATCGAGCTTGACGAGGATGTTGGTCGGGATCAAAGGCTGGTCGAGCAACGCTCTTGCCGCCTCGACCAACCGGCTCGCTTGCTCTGCGGTTTCGCGGAGTGCGACTTTCGCCAGATAGCGCTGCTTGGCCAGCCGATGGACTCGGCGGTCGCTGTTGCGATGCTCGCGCTCAGCAACCTTCAAAGCCGCTTCACCGGTCAGGCCCGTTACGGCAGCCACCCTGATGGCAACAGGTGCGCCAGCGCGGGCCAGCGCCAAGAGCGCGGTGTCGTCCCCCGCGGCCGCTTGCAATGCCACATCCCAATCGATCGCCGACGCGCTGTCCGGCTCCCCGTCCCCGTGCGTCGGACGACTGTCAGCCCTAGGTTGGACGGAAGCGTCCGCCGCTTGGGTCCGCACGGGATCCTTGGTCTTCTTCAGCATCCAGTTGAGCATGAGGTGGCTAGGGACGAACGACAGCGAGATTTGGGCATTGTGCGATGCACGGAAGGCGGCACCATTGGCCCTAAGGGAGGCCGGTAGGTACCCGAACGCTACTCGAGCAGGCCCGAAGTCACGGGCGCGCGCTCAAGCTGCGACACCGCCGCTGCGCGCGTTCAGTCAAACTTCGAGGTCGATAGCAGCATTGGGTACGAACGGTCGCTGCTTATGCGTGTGGTCCGTCAGAATCCGCCGATGAAGTCGGCTCCGAGCGCTCTGGCACGGTCGTTGGTCGACCAAGCCTACGACACGATACGCCGCCGCATCCTAGACAACGCATATCCGCCCGGCGCGCGGGCGCTGGAAGGCGACCTTGCAGCCGACCTCGGAATCAGCAGGACGCCGGTGCGCGAGGCGTTGATACGGCTGCAGGACGAAGGCTTGATCGAGATCATCCCGCGTCACGGCATGAGAGTCCTGCCGGTATCGGCGACGGACATGAAGGAAATCTACGAGGTGATCACGGCACTTGAGTCGTGTGCGGTCGAGCTCGTCGCGCGTCGCAAGCCCGCCACGTCAGAGATTGAGCGCTTGGTCAATGCGACTCGCAAAATGACGAGCGCACTTAAGGCTAGAAACTTCGAAGCCTGGGCCTTGGCGGACGAGTTCTTTCACCGACATCTGATCGAAGCCTGCGGTAACCGATTGCTGGTGGAGGCAATCCAACAGTACCGTGATCGAGTGCACCGCGCGCTGATGTTTTCCGTGCGCTTTCGACCGAAGCTTGAAACGTCCGCCAAGGAGCATATGGTTCTCGTGGAAAAGTTGCGCGTCGGGGACGTGGCCGGGGCGGTCGACACCCATCGTGCGCATCGAGAGCGCGCCAGCCAGGAATTGCTGGACATCTTCGAACGCTACAAATTCCAGCAGCTTTGACGATCGCTCGGCATCGAGACCGATTGGCAGTGCTCCTGGCCATGCCGATGCCCGACGAGTCGTGCAAGGCGATATAGCAGCGTGAAGCGCGACTTCGATTCGCTGAGCTTCTCTTCCTCCCGCTGACCTAGCGGCAGACCGCCAAAAAGCTGCTGCTTTCCAAGCAACGGCGAAGAAGGCGGCGAAAGCGGGATGGTTACGCCCGAGCAGTGAAGACATGGTGCGCAGCCGCTTCAGACCGTGCTGCGCAAGGTTGCCTGCCCTGGGTTGCGTCTCCTGTCGACGAACCCGGTTGACGGCGTCGGCAACGACGCATACATTGTCCCATACGTTCTTTGAGGCCCTGTGCACCACGCGCACATGGGCTGCCTACATCAAGGTTGCGCGAAGGCAGGTGGCGTTCGCGGCTTCCCGATTCCACTGAGAGGAGACCACCATGCGCGGAGTGCTGCACCGACTGTTGTCTATCGGGATCACGGCAACCCTTCTCCTGAGTGGTTCGTTGACGCTTGCCGCACCGACGGCGGCAGATCTCAAGGCGTCAATGCGGGACGCCAACCAACTGCCGTCTCCCACGAACGTCGACGAGAGGGCGGCTAGAGGGAACTATCTTCCCTACACGGGCTACTTCGAAGAAACGTATACGAGTGGCGCCGGTGCGGGCAGAAAGGCGAGGTTTTATATCCCGCAAGGCACCTTTGTGCGCAACTACTTCCTGGCAATTGCGCTGCCGAGCGGAACGGACGTCGAAGCTTTCCTCGTGAACAGTGGGTGGATCGACATTGCCGACGCCAACACCCTGCCCTTGATCATCCTGTTGCCGGACGGTGGCCAGTGGGGCCCCTACGCGCAAGAGCGGGCGTACCTGGGACGGGTGCTCGACGGCTATACGTCGGGTCGCAGGTGGTATTCCGTTTACGGTGAGTTCTATCTGGCCGGTTACGGCAACGGCGGCGACATCCTGCAGCAGTGGGCTGGCGAGAATCCCCTGTTCGTGATCAGCCAGTCATATTTCGATTCAGCCGTCGATGCGGCGGCGCTCGCGGCTGCGGGTGAGTATTACTACACCCCTAGCGGGCAAACGGCGCTGACTTCCGCGGCGCCAGCGGTGACGGCACCGGGGGCTGGCGTGCCGTGTGGCTTCACCTTTCAGTGCGTGAAGAAAAAAGACGTTCCGATTCCCACCGACTTGTTCGGCGCCAGCACCCCTCAAGGCGCCATAGATTATTGGAAGTACGCGAACGAGTGCGGCGTGACCGTGACGAAAGGCGCCGGCGCGCTCGGCAGCGATCTCTGTCTGCAGGACAAGAGGAACTCGAAAGCCATCGCCACCGGGGTCAGCAGCGTGGTCTCGCGGGTGTCGGTGCTGAACGCTCACGTCGAGTACGTGGACCCGCGGGTCACGAAGCAGGTGTACGACAGTCTCTTGACCTATACGCGTTACACGAACTCCTCTGCCTGGAGCAATGCGTTGGGATGGAAGGTCAATCACCAGATGCCGGGCTTCCAGATTGTCGATATCTATCGACCGGAAGGGGGTAGGAATGTCAAGCGCCAGTACTGGTCCTATGTGCCCGACAAGGTCAAGGACAAGAGCCTGTATCCCAACGGCGCTCCAGTGATCTATGCGTTCGGCGGGAACGGAAACGCGGTGTTCCAGTATTTCGAGTCGTCCCAATACGTTGAACTGGCCGATACGTACGGCTTCAGCGTCGTCATGCCCGGCGAGCACACGGCGGCGGACGGCGTGACCACCACGTGGAGCGTCAACGAGAACGACTATCAGTTCATCCTGGCCGTTATGCAGGAAATGAACGCCAAGTACGGGCAGTACTTCGACCAGAAAAGGGTCTTCGCCTTCGGGCACTCGCAGGGCGGCGTTCTGACCAACTTCCTTTCCGAACGGGATCCCAATCTCTTCACGGCGTACGCCGTGAACGCCGGCGGGGGCCGGAACTTCGCCGCGGGCACGCCCCCCGCTCCGATGTACGGCATCTACGGCGAGTACGACTCGGTTGCCATCGCCAGCGGCAGGATGGGCTGGTTCGCACGGAACAACCTCGACGTGGCTAACGGCGTAGTCACCGACCCCTTCGATCTGCCGGCGAGGTTCGACAACCCGATTCAGTATCTGATCTATCCGGACACGCCCCAATACCCGGGCGATCAGTACCTCACGACGTCCTGGTACGACGCGAAAGGCTTCCCGATGTTCAACGAAACGCTGGCTTACGGGAAAGAGCACAACAACACCGTGTCCGGCATGCGACGGACATGGAGCGACTGGTTCAACCATTGGTCGCGCGATGCAGGCGGCAACCGCATCTACGCAGCTGCGACGCCGCCGGAATCGCTCGCCCTGCAGGTCGTGCCGAATGTCTTGAATCTGCGCTCGATCTCCGGGCTCGTCACATCGGTGATCACCGCCCCCGCGGGCATCGACCTGCGTGAGTGGGGCCTCAGCGCCATCGCGGCAGCAGGTGCACCCGCGGTCTCCGCCGCCTACACGAGCGACGGCCGCTCGCTCGTGGTGACGTTCAGCAAGGCGCAGTTGAGCAGCTTGCCGGCAGGCGACAACGTGCGGTTCGTGGTCACAGGCCAATTCAACCGCTTCGGCGTCCAATGGCCGATGACCATGACCGCGGCCGTGAAGGTCATCCGGTAGGGGATCGAGGTCAATTGCGGCGAATGGCTGCTTCAGCGTCCCTACCGTTGCTCTATCGCCGCTCAGGGTAAATAGCAGCCGTCTGGGCGACTAACCGGACTCGCCGAAAACAGCCTTTCCCGAACGTTGGCGGCGTTCGCCGTTAGGTCTACGAAGGCCGCCTGCGTCAGTTACGCCGACCGTCCTGCGGCCCCGAAGCTCGCACTGGGCGCTGAACGTCGCCTCCCCCGTGCCTGAACCGTCAACTTTGGCCCTCATGGGCGTCGGCTCGCTCGTCATCGTCAGACCGACGCGTCGCGCTCGGCGCGCGCGCGGCCGATCCAAAGTCGTTCGGCCTTGAAGCTTTTCTGGGCCCAGGTTAGCGTCGCGGCTGCGGAGGGGCTGGGAGGAGGAACCTGTCTCCTCAAATAGCGATGCTGCCGACCGATACGCTTAGCCCCGCTGCCGAGGCTCGCCCCGGCGCGTTGCTTCTTGAACTCTGGCGCCGCGCTGTAGAGGTTGGTCGGGTCCGAGTCGTCGAAGCTGCGGTCCAGACCTGACTGGAAAAGTGATGAAGTCACCGTTGCAGCGAAGTCTTGCTGCTGACCTGCCCGCAGAGTTCGAACTGGGCCCGGTCGACTCACGGCTACAACTATTCAACGCAACATTCGACGCGCTGACGCAAGCTCAAACCGTCGACGCAGTGTTTGAACTCTTGTGGAAGGGCCGTCGTGGCTGGCTGTCGACAGTCAACGTGTCGACGTTGACGCAGATGCGAGAGCAACCATGGCTGCAAAGCTACGCCGATCGGGCACTGATGGTTGTTGCGGACGGGCAACCCATCGTCTGGTGCGCTTCGCTGTTCGGCGGGAAGCTACCCGAACGCATCGCAGGGATCGATCTTCTCGAAGCGCTCTGCGCGCGGGCAGAGACAGATGGGGTAGGGGTCTACTTTCTTGGGGGTACGTCAAGCGTCGTTCATGGTGCCGCGTCCGAGATGCGACGACGTCATCCGAAGCTGCACATCGACTCATCCGACGGGTACTTCGCCGCGAACAGTGCGCTCTCACGAATCCGGCAGATCCGATCCAGTAGGGCAGGGCTGGTATTCGTCGGAATGGGAACGCCACTCCAGGAGAAATTCATCGAGGAGTACTTCGACCAGTCGGGAACGGGGATAGCCATTGGCGTCGGCGGTAGTTTCGACGTCATCGCTGGGCTACGTTTTCGTGCGCCGCGATGGACTGCCCGCTTCGGACTCGAGTGGCTCGTGCGTCTGGTGCAGGAGCCCCGACGTCTGCTCTGGCGCTACGTCAGGTCGAATTCAGTCTTTTGCCTGTTGCTTGTCCGCACGATCGCGTCGCGGCTGAAGCCGCACTAGGCGGATGACGACCCTGGCGGCGTCGCGCGATCGGCTGAACACTGGCATCGCGGCCGCCGTCGAGAACGATGCGAACTTACCGGCCTGAATCCGCCGCCAAATTCACCTCGGCGATCCAGGACCGTCATCGCTCAGCTGCTGACCGGGGCGGCGGAGCTCGAAATTCGCGACTGACGCGAGCAAACTTGCATGGCGCACCTCGAGGAGGTTGCTCACGTTGCGCTGATGCGAGGCTGGTCGATCAAACGACCTCTGCCGTTTGCGCGGCGGCGCCGGGCGCTGGGCTGATGCCAGCGGCACTCGCCCGATAGTACCGAGACACCGCCACCGCGCGAGCCTATCGCATCGATGCTGACAACGTCTAGCGGTCGCGACAAGGGCCCGCGATGTTGTGAAGTTGCATGACTGTCTCCGGTATTCGGTCATGAGACCGAAAAGCCTCATAGAGCGCTTCTTCCAGACCGCCGGTACCCGGCGGTGGGTGGTCGAGAGAGCACCAACGAGACCATTTGGCGAATTGAAAACGTCGGACCTCAGCAGCAAGCATTTCGGACCGCTGCCAAGACGAGACTGCGCCCTCCAGCAGCATCCATGCGCGTCGTAGCCAGTGGTCCCGGCGCGCACGGCGCAGCGTGTATTCGTTGGTCGGGAGATGGAGACACCTCGCGAGCGGAAGTTTGCCGCCGCCGGCCAGAAACGCACTGAATCCCCGGCACAGCCAGTCCAAGTCCTCGCGTTCGAAGCGGTAAGTCGCGACGCGTTTTGCGCGCAACAACTCGAGATCAGATTCGGACCAGTCACTGAGGTCTTGGGACACGGGCGGAGCGGTCGCTAACCTCCTTGGCAGTGATCCCACAGGAGCGTCTAGCGCTTCGGTGCCGCTGCCCAATCGCTCTTCATCCAAAGCTGTCATCAGGGCTTCCCAGGACACAACAGCCGTCGCCACGATTTAGCGACTTCGCGTTACGCTGACCCGGGCTTAATAAGAATGACGCCCAGCAAGCAGCGATCTGCGAGCCAATGCATCCGCCGAACTTGCGCTCGTACCGACTACTCCCATCTGCGACGCGAGTTGGGAACGGGGTGAACTATGGCTCGGGCAGAGCGCAAGGGCTGCCGATCTCGTCGGCGGGCGCCAGAGCAACGAAGCGAAGGTTTTCGGTGGCCGTCACGCCACTTGCCGCAAGCGTTTGGCCCGGGTTCTACGCGCAGCAAGTGGTCCCATCCCCACCAGAAGGAGCAGCCAGGGCGCGGGAAGAGGCACGGCGCTCGTGATCGTTACTTGGCCGAAGCTGGACGCGTTGCCAACCCCTTGCGCCGGGAATCCGGCGCTGACCTCGCTGCTGAGCGTCAGATCGAGCAGGCTCGCGGTTCCCGGGGCTAGGTTGTAGGTCCACGGACCATCGACGAAGCCTTGGAAGAGCGTTGTCCCGCCGCTCGTCAGCGAGACGAAGAGCGAAGTGGTCGCAAGACCCGAGCCGACAGCGAAGCCGAGGGGCGTGAAGCCGATGACCAGATACGGTTCGGCGGCGCTCGAGACGAATGATCCTGTGAAGTGGGAGGTCGCGACGGCATTGATAGCGCCGCCTCCGCCGCCCGACACGTCCGCCGAGCTGGTCAGCAGTCCGGGCCCGGCGATCGCTCCCGCGGTGGCGATGTCCGCTCCGCCAACCGAGTCAGCTGACGCGGATATTGGCGTAGCTGAGGGCGGGCTTGCCTGGGAGTCGAAGCCAGCCGGCCCGCTGGTGACCGCGATTGCAGTGACATCGAACTGGGAATTCGTGAACGTGATTGCGCCGGCCTCGGAGCAAAGCGCCAGGGCCACCAGACACGTGATCAAGGCTCGCTTGGTCATCGACCCTCCATGCTTGCAAGTTCGGGAAGGGCGCTGCTGCGCGCGCCAGTGCTGCTTAGGTGCCAAGCGGTACCGCAAGCTGTCAGGTCGAAGACTCCTGATCCGCCGCCCCTTGCCGTCACGTGAATCATGTACGAAATGGCTGCGGTCGGCCCCCCTCATTCGCGGGGCCGGGTGATCTCGGCGGTGCAGTGTTCCTCGACCAGTTCTTCAACTCGAACTGTTCTGCGAATTGGCGTGGCCATAAGGCCTTCTGGAGAATTGAGGACGCGCGTCTGTTGCTCATTAAGGTGGTGACGGATGCGTGCTCAGATGTACCGAAGGAGTTCCCGATTGAGAAGCTCTTTCCCGGCAAGTCAACGCCGCTGCTAGCGTCCTGGTACTCAGGGAAGCTGGTAGTCGGTATCGGCAAGCCTCACCGGAGCCGAGCACTGAGGCCGCAGTACGACCGGTACCTGGTGATCACCGTCGCCAACGGCGTGGTGCTTGGGAGTACCGAGCAGGATGCCGCAGTCAATTGAGGCCGATCGGGTGGCCACCGGCGCTCTCATCACGTAGAGCGGATGCACTCTCCGTAGCCAGGTGACGAGCGGCAGCGCCCAAGCCTCGGTCGAGCTAACCAACATCCCGCATCATCGGAATTCCCCGCAGCGGACCACCCAGTTGCCACGCCTTCGGGTGATAGTGGGGTGCGAAGCTTCCGCAGACACTGACCTCTTCCATTGGGGTGAGAGATGAACGACAACGCGCAATCTATAGGCAGTCCACCTCAGGGCCAACTAGAGGGGGCAATCGAGGTTGTCCAATCCGTGTACGGACCAGACGCCTGCCGGGATCATCTTGATGCAGTGGTTGCGGTGCTTACCGCAATCAGAGCCGACTACACGGACGCAGCTAGGGGCGCCAGGTGATGGACACCCGCTACGCGCCGCCGACCGCTGCCGTAGCTGACGTTGGGGTGCCTTCGGCCGCTCCCCAGAGCGTGCGACGGGCTTGCAAGTTGATCATTGCGTCCACGTTGCTCGGCCTTGCCAACATTGTGTTTGTGCCCGATGAGGTGCTGCGCCTCACCCGATCAGAGCCAGTTCTTGCCGGCATGCTGGTGGGGGCCGCCATAATGATAGGTGTCACGGCGTGGCTCGTTGTCAAAATCTACCGTGGTCGAAACTGGGCCAGGTGGACGATGCTGCTGTTTGCGGCGCTGAACTCGGTGTTGACAGCCTTCCACTTCCCGGAGCTAGTGATTCAGAGTCCTGTCGAAGCAGCGTTGGCGCTCGGCATATGCGCGCTTGATATGGCTGCATCTTGGCTGTTGTTCTTCAGTGACAGAGCCCGCCAGCATTTCGCAAATCGGCGCGCCGTTTAGACGCGACGGCGGCGAAATCAACTCCTCAGAGTCACTAGAGACGCAACGCGTCTAGTCGTCGCGCGCAGCAATGCCGCAGGGGCGATGTGAACGCCGATCCGTGCCGTTGTTGTTTGACGATGAAGTCGAACTGCGCGGGTGCTTCCACCGGCAGATCGCCGGGGTTGACGGCCTCCATAGGTCCGCCCACTACAACCGGACGAAGCGACGGCCGAATCTTCCATGGTCGGAGCGGCGGCGAAGAGAGGAGTTGCCGCCGGACATCATTACTCTGATCGCGTCTTGCGGCGAGAGAATCCGAATGACCGACTCCATCGAACTGCGGACGTAGGCATCGGAGGAAGGTTGTGATCTTCGTCACCGCACCAGGCGCCTATCGGGTGCAATCGGCGGCGCGGTAGAACGCAGGCTCGAAGATCTGCGCCGACTCTTTCGCACGCGCGCGGGCAACCGCCTTCGCAGGTCCGCGGGAGCGACTCGGACCCCAACCGCTAGATTTGGCGACATAGGCGCCCTCGTTCTCTTGGTGACGGTCACCATCTTGGTGAGTCCGACGTCGCTTACTGCGTGCTTCCGCCATGATAGACACTCCGCTAGGTCTTTCGAGCGTGGCAAATGACGATCCCGCCGATGGCCCAATCAGACATTCACGGCCGGCGGTACGGCACTGAAGCAACCGTCCAAGACGGCTCGGCTCGCGTCTTCTACCCCGCGCCGCTGGGTGTGCGTATCACCTTGCGTCGACGCGGTGGCGTGAGGTGACTTGTCAACATCCGAAAATCACGCCGATTGGTTTGCGTATCGACGCTCCGGCCGGCCGGGTGAACTCTCTCGGCGGCTCGGGTGCGCCGATCGTGGAGAGCCGCACGCACTCGCACCGAAACATCGGGCCTGTATCCAAGTGTTACGCGAGGTTGTCTCGCCCAAGCCCGCTCTCTAGGATGTTTTGGAGGGCCTTCCGAGGTCCTCGTCCTAGTAGAAGGAGTTGCTCTCATGATCTCGATCGAACAGGTGGTGAATACGCAAAAGATGAATGCCGAGTTCCTCTTCGCCCTGAACTCGAAGGCCTTCGAAGGTTTCGAGAAGCTCGTCTCCCTCAATGTCGAGGCGACGAAAGCAGCGCTCGAGGAGCTCGCGGATATTTCCAGGTCCGCGTTGACTGCGAAGAGCGCGGAAGAAGTGGCCGAGCTTCGGCACCGGTTCCTGGAGCCGGCGGCCGAGAACGCCGCCCAGTACACGCGCCAAGTCCAGGAGATCGCGCAGGAAACCTGGGCGGGGCTGGCAGAAGTAGCGGTCAAGTCGGTTTCGCAATCGCCTGAGAGGCTTTCGGCGTTCGTCACCAGCGCGTTCCAGAACGCTCCGGCCGGTACCGAGAACGCGGTGGAAATCATCAAGTCGACCGTCACCGGGGCGACCTCTGCCTACGAGGGCATGCAAAAGGCCGCGAGCGACGTCCTGGGCGCGAACATGCAAGCGCTGGCGGCCGCCGGCAGCATTGCTCAAGCCAACGGCAAGTCCAAAGCCGCTGACCGGCGGGCGAACCGCGTGCACTGAGAGCAGGGCCAGCCGGCGCAGTGCCTGGGCCCTTGGCCATCAGTTGTGCCGGCAGTGATGCTTTGCATCTCGGGCGTGAGTTTCCGAGCGAGGCTTCTTCATTCGGCCGTTCGCCCTGGCTCAACGCTGAAGACCTTCGAAGCGCCTGCCGTCGCAAGGTGCCGTAGCAAAGCAGCGAGTTACTTCAGAACTGGGGAGTTTTCCGCGAGGCAACTCGCGTGTGCTGCAGGGGTCGAAGAGCCTCGCGCATGTCGTGGAACTCGCCCAGAGTGGTGTCGAACTTTCTGGACTCGGACAAATCGGCCGCTTGCTCTCGGCGCCTGCGGTTGCGGCCGCGGACGAAATAGACGACGAGCAGCGCCGCCGCGGCGAAGAAGGCAATGAACGCGGCAGCTAGCACTCGCGCACCTGAAGGCTTGGCTGTTGGATGAGGACAAGAAAACGGCCCTGGTTTGCCAGGGCCGTTTTCACGAACCGAACTCGACGGAAATCAGGCTTGCTTGCGGCGACGACGAGCAACGAAACCGAGCGCGGCCAGGCCGGCGAGCATGAGCGCGTAGGTCTCGGGCTCCGGAACGGGCGTGACCGTAAACTGGGTCGTCTCGAACGCATCGATGCTGCTTGCGAACGTCGCCGTCGAGATCACCGTACCCGCCGACGGCGAGAACTGGACGAACTGGTTGAAGCTCTGATCGCCGTTCTGCACCGGGAAGCCCAGCGATGCCGTCGTGAAGACGTAGTCGACGTTGAGGTTGTCGCGGAGCGTAAGGACGTTGAAGGTGTCGGGCGATCCCCACAGCAAGCCGAGGTATGACGTGCCGCCAACGAACGTCATCACCGCGGGCGTGGTGCTGCTCGGACCGGCCGCGAGGAACGGCACGCCCGGCAGAACGTCGTCCGCAAACTGCATGTCGGTCGCGTAAACCGTGCCGCCCACGATGGTCGCGACCGGCGCGGCCAGAGGACCGAGCGCGCAGTTGTTGCCTGCCGGAGCCGCGACGCACGGCTGTCCGAACGTCTCCGTGGTGAGCGGGATGATCGGGCCTGTGGGGCCCGGGGCAAGCGAGCCCGTGATGACGGCCTGGGCACCGAAAGAGGCAGCAACGGCTGCCGACGCGAGGAGAGACTTGACGAGATGCATCTGGAATCTCAGTGGGGAGGATATGGGATTTGTAACTGGGCGGCTCGGCGCCGCCATCCCCATGATCAGGGGGTTCAGCGTAGGCGCCGTCCGACATCCGCCATTGGCCTGGGCAACGTGCTTGCCTGAAGGAAGTCAACGGTCTGATCGCGGGTTTGACTTCATGAAATGCTCTCGGTCGGGCCAGTCCGAGAACTGGATCGCTGCGGAGCATCGAAGCACGCGCGATCGGGAACTCAGTACGCTGGCTGATACTGAAATGACTCAGCCGCTAGCTGCGCACAGCACCCCAACCCCAGAAACGCCGCCCGCGGCGCCGCCTGAGCCTCCTCCACCCGGTCCGGAGGATCCTTCACCTGCCGTGGAAGATCCGCCAGCGCCGGCCCACCATGCACCGGTGCAAGAACCCGGTAGGCAGTCACCTGCGGTGAGATAAGCCCGTGGCTCGCAAACCTCCGAGTGCGACTCCCCGTAGCCGGGCAGAACGACTTGCCCAAAGCTTGAATTGGCGAAAAGTGACTGTGGTCTGTCTTCACGTCCGCGGAGAAGCCTCTGTGGCCGTTTGAACGACCGCTTCTCTCAACAGCGCCTGGCAGATTGGGATCGCAAGCCGAATTTGCCAGTGCTGCTCGTGGATGGGGTTAAGGCAATCGACCGGACCGATGGAAGCACGGCGCGGAGTCCGCGCGGGACTGCACGACCGGACACCTGCAAAGTCGCAGACGAGGACCACGACCGGTCGAACGCCTGCTCGCGGTCCCCTTCGGTTGCCAAGGGCGAGGTACCTCAACGCGGACGCGCTGATGGTCGACCACGGCTCGGCATCGGCGTGATGCGCGGCGGCGGCTGATCATTGACCGGGCGAGAGGCCCACGATGGTCTGGAAACCGCCCCAGAACATGCGCTGGCCGTCGAACGGCATCTTGCTCGGGTCCATCTGCGCCTTGAGCTCGGGATCCTCCCGGACCGCCGCCGCTATGCGATCGCGGTCCTCCCTGCTCTTGTAGACAACCCACGACACCGCGACCACCTCGTCGTCCTTGAGCTGCACCGCTTGCGGGAACGACGTCAGCTTGCCCGGCTGGACGTCGTCACCGACGGCATCGGAGAAGTACATTGCGCCGTGGCGCAGATGCGCCTTGCCCCACTCGGCTGACATCTGCTTGTAGACGTCGAGTTTGGCTCGCGGAACGGGGATGACGACGACGTCGAGATAAGGTGACATGAGACCTCCACCGAAGTTGAAGCGTGCTTCGATTCGAAGCGATGGCGGCGGTTCCGCCGTGGACCCTGACAGCTCGAAACCGCTGACGTGAAGACCTGCGCGCCAGCGCGCTCGACGGTTGCCGCCAAAGCGTGGCCTCGAAGCGCCGCGACCTCTGCGAGACTCCTACTGAAGAGCTACTCCGGGAATGCCAAGCTCGGGTCGTGCAGCTAGCCCAGGACACCGGGAAGCATTGCGTACTCTATGACGCACTCGAGATGGACGCGCCCGACGTCAAGGTGGCGTGGTCGCAAAGGAAGCTGGACGAGGAGGCCCCGGTGAAGCTCCGTAGGGCGATCGTGGTACCGAACACGAAGCTAGCCCGCACTCGACTTGCCGCGCAGGCTCGCTGCGTCGGCGACCACTCGGAATCAAAGCGTAGGTTTTAGCCGTAAGTTTCCTACGCACAAGCGGGAAACCTGCGCCAATCCTCACGCTCGAGCCGTTGCATCATCGGCGTGTGCGCCGACGCGGCGGAATCGCCGGGGACGCTTTCCGCCCGGCGCGATTCGCCCGAGGCGGGCGCGGCTTTCAAGCCCGGCCGCGCGCCGCCGCGGCGGCCGCCGGCGCGGGCACGTACATGTAGCCGGCGTTGCGAACGGTGCGGATGCAGGTCGGCTCGGCGCCGGGATCGGGCTCGACCTTGCGGCGCAGGCGGCCGATCCGGATGTCGATCGAGCGGTCGAACGGCTCCCATTCTCGATTGCGGGTTCGCATCAGGAGCTGGTCGCGTGAGAGGACCCGGTTCGGGTTGGCGGCGAAGACGCGGATGAGGTCGAACTCCATCGCCGTCATCGAGATCTCGTCGCCGTTCTGCTCGAACAGGCGGCGCGACTCGACGTCGAGCAGGCAGCGGCCGAACGGAACGCGGACGGCGACGCTCGCCTCGGCACCGGCCGCGAGCGGCGCAGCGCCGGTGTCGTCCTTGGCTCGCGCCTGCATCCTGCGCAGCACGCTCTTGACGCGCGCCAGCAGCTCGCGCGGATCGAACGGCTTGGCGACGTAGTCGTCGGCGCCGACCTCGAGGCCGACGACGCGGTCGACGACGTCGCCCGACGCGGTGACCATGATGATGCCGACGTCGTAATGCTCGCGCAGGAAGCGCGCCAGCGTCAGGCCGTCCTCGCCGGGCATGCGGATGTCGAGCAGGACGAGGTCGGGAAGGTCGCGCTCGATCTCGGCGCGCATCGCCGTGCCGCTGTCGGCGACGCGGACGTCGTAGCGATGGCCGCCGAGGTACTCGGTGAGCATGGCGCGCACGCCGGCGTCGTCATCGACGATCAGGAGGCGTCCGCTGCTGTCCATCCGTAACTGCGAAGCGCTGAGGCTGGCGGCCTTCGATACAAAACGATAACACGCGAGGCGGCGCGCGATGCGGCGCGATTACCGGCGCTGCCGAGACTGACGGCGTCGATCGGCGCATGGTGCTCCGGCGACATCGCAGAGGAACCATCATGAACATCGCCACCCCGCTCGTCGCCGCCCGCTACGCCAAGGCGATCGAAGTCTCCAAGCGCGTGCGCTGGGAGATCGAGCGCGACGTCATCCGCGGCCGGCGCTTCGACCTCGATCGCGCCTTCCTCCCCGCCGGCCTCTCGCTCGTC
>Ga0207644_10001064_pt1 | contig 17536 bp, 16 predicted proteins | sample KBSS73metaG_FD_184326 | JGI IMG/M metagenome (GOLD analysis project Ga0207644, IMG submission 184326) | Switchgrass rhizosphere microbial communities from Kellogg Biological Station, Michigan, USA - KBS S7-3 metaG (SPAdes) (version 2) | ecosystem: Host-associated > Plants > Roots > Rhizosphere... | reverse complement strand
CGGCGACATCGCATGGCTGCCGATCCTGCTGATCTGGTTCGGCTTCGGCCTCACGACGATGATCTTCGTCATCGTCTACACCGTCCTCTTCCCGGTCGTTCTCAACACCGTGCTCGGCGTCCGCTCGGTGCCGATCGAACTGCACCGCGCGGCGCTGTCGCTCGGCGCGTCGAAGACGCGCATCGTCTGGGAGGTGGTGCTGCCCGGCGCGTTGCCCAACATCATGACCGGACTGCGCAACGGCCTCGGCTTCGGCTGGCGGGCCTTGATCGCGGCCGAGATCATCGTCGGCACCAGCGGCATCGGATTCTTGATGTTCGACGCGCGACGCGCTGGCTCCGTGGTCGAGATCCTGCTCGGCATGATCGTGCTCGGCGTGCTCTGGTACGTCGTCGACAGCTGGGTGCTGGCGCCGATCGAGCGTGCCACAGGCGAGCGCTGGGGCCTCGTGACGCGCAAGGACTGAAACGATGAAGAGCCTCACCCTCGAGCACCTCGAGAAGACCTACTTCGATCCGTTCGCGAATCGGCAGGTGACGGCGATCCGCGACATCTCGCTCACGGTCGACGCTGGCGACTTCGTCTCGGTGGTCGGCCCGTCGGGATGCGGCAAGACGACGATGCTGAACACGATCGCCGGCTTCCTCGCACCGACCGCGGGCCGGATTCGCGTCGACGATCGCGTCGTCAGCGGGCCGGGGCCGGACCGTGGCGTCGTCTTCCAGTCGTTCGCGCTCTTCCCCTGGCGCACCGTGCTCGACAACGTCGCGTTCGGGCCGAAGATGCGCGGCGTGCCGAAAGCGAAGCGTCACGAGATCGCGCGCGAGTACCTCGCGCTCGCCGGGCTCTCGCACGCGGCCGAGCGCTATCCCAACGAACTCTCGGGCGGCATGCAGCAGCGCGTCGGCGTCGTGCGCGCGCTGGCGAACGAGCCGGACGTCCTGCTGATGGACGAGCCCTTCGCCGCCGTCGACGCGCAGACGCGAATGACGCTGCAGGAGGAGTTGACGCGCATCTGGGGCGAGCGCCGGCCGACAGTGCTGTTCATCACCCACGACGTCAACGAGGCGGTGTTCCTCGCCAACCGGGTCGTCGTGCTGTCGCACGGCAGCTTGCTCGACGACATCACGATCGACCTGCCCCGGCCCAGGGTGTGGGACGCTCTCATCGAAGACGCCGCGTTCAAGTCGCTCGCCGCGCGCGTGCTCCAGCGGGTGCGCGCCGCATGATCCCGAGGGCATCGAGATGGGCCTGATGCGCGACGCCGCCCGTTCGACGCGCGGCCGCATCGTCATTGGCGTCGTCGTCGCGCTGTTGGCGTGGAAGCTGGCGCTGGTGCTGCTCGCGCCCGGCAAGGTGATGCCCGGCTTCAAGGCCAACACGCGCGGCCAGGTCAACGCGCTGGTCACCCTCACCTGTACGCCCGAGCGCTTCCACGTGCTGACCTTCCAGCAGTTCGGGCGCGTCTCGGGCACGCAGGACGAGACGATCGAGTTGCGCGGCGTCCAGGTCGCCAACCTCGATGCCGTGGCCCGGCCCTATTGGGTCAAGCGCGTGGAGCCGTTGCGCGCCGAATGAAGTGAACCAACAGAGGAGACTGCAATGAAGCGATGGAAACTATGGACTGCGACGCTGGCGCTCGCCGCACTGGCGCTGCCCCTGGGCGCGGCGGCGCAGACACTGGTGAAGCTCAAGGCCGGCATGGTGACCGGCATCGACCAGGTCGGCTTGCCGATCGCCCTTGAGCGCGGCTTCTTCGAAAAGCACGGGCTCGACGTGACCATCGCACGGCCCTACGCGACCGGCGTCGACGCGTTGAACGCGCTGCAGGCCGGAGAAAGCGAGATCGTGCAGGTGGGCGTGCCGATGATCGGCGCCGTGATTCGCGGGATGGACCTCGTCGCCCTCGGCAATTACAGCGGCAATGCGACCAAGCTCGGCTCCGATGCGACCGTGGCGCTTGTTGCGCGCGAGGGCTCTGGCATCGATCCGAAGAACCTCGCGACGCTGAAGGGCAAGAAGATCGCCGCTTCGTTCGGCACGATCAACCACCTGTATGCGCTCGCGCTCATCGAGAAGGCGGGCCTCACGCCGGCCGACGTGACGCTCGTCAATACGCCGCCACCCGACATGACGGTCGCACTGCTGTCCAAGGGAATCGACGCGTTCTCGGGTTGGGATCCGTGGCCCATCGTCGCGCAGAAGGACGTTCCTGGCGCCTACCTCGTCATCCGCGGCGGCGACCTGATCTCCTACCTCGGCTACAACGTCGCCACGCGCGCCTGGATCGAGAAGAACGGCGACACGATCGAGAGGTTTCTTGCCGCCGTCGCCGAGGCCGACAAGTGGATGCGGGCCAACCCGAAGCAGGCGGCGCAGGTGGCGACGCGCTGGATCCCGGGCCTCAAGCCCGAAGTCGCCGAGGCGGCGATGCAGTTCAACATCCAGCAGAACGACCGGCGTCTCTCGGCGAACAACTACCGCGCGCTCTGGGCGGCGCAGGACCGCCTGAGCCGGCTGGGCATCATCAAGTCGACGTTCGACGTCAACAAGCACATCGAGCCGAAGTACATCCTCAACGTGATGCGGACCAAGCCCGAGCTGTTCTCCGACCTGCCGCCGATCCCGGCCGACGTCGCCCTGAAGCCCGGCTACGTCTTCACGCCCTGACATGGAAGCTGCGGCGCGGCGGGTTCTCGTCACCGGCGCCACCAGCGGCATCGGCGCCGGCATCGCCCGCGCCTTCGCCGCGGCGGGCGACGCGGTCGTCGCGACCGGCGCGACCGAGGCCGAAGTCGAGGCCGCGCGCGGCACGCCGGGCATCGAGGTGCGGCGCCTCGACGTGCGCGACGGCGCGGCCGTGGTCGCGCTGGTCGCCGGGCTCGGCGAGCTCGACGTCGTCGTCAACTGCGCCGGCGTCATCCGCCGCGGCGTCGAGCACGACCCGGTCGCCTTCGCCGAGACGCTGGACATCAACCTCACCGGCACGATGCGGGTCTGCAGCGCCGCGCGGGCGGGCTTGAAGGCACGGCGTGGCTGCATCGTCAACACCGCCTCCATGCTCAGCTTCTTCGGCGGCGGCGCGGTGCCGGGCTACAGCGCCAGCAAGGGCGGCGTCGCCCAGCTCACCAAGAGCCTGGCGATCGCCTATGCGGCTGAGGGCATCCGCGTCAACGCGGTCGCGCCCGGCTGGATCGCGACGCCGCTGACCCAGCCGCTGCAGGACGACCCGGCGCGCGCCGGGCCGATCCTGGCGCGCACGCCCATGGGCCGCTGGGGCACCCCCGACGACGTCGCCGGCCCGGTGCTCTTCCTGGCCAGCGCCGCGGCCGGCTTCGTCACCGGCGTCGTCTTGCCGGTCGACGGCGGCTATCTCATCGCCTAAGGAGAGTTCGATGATCGTGCAGCTGCCCGGCATCCAGCCGGAGATCGCGGTTCAGGCCATTCCCGAGGACGAGCGCGTCTGGGTGCCGCAGGCGCCGGGCGTGTGGTTTCGGCCGCTGCTGCTCAATACCGTCACCGGCAGCTGGTGCAACCTGCTGCGCGTGCGCCGGGCCGGCGTGCTGTCGCGGCACATCCATCCGTCCTGGGTCACCGGCTACGTGATCCGCGGCGCCTGGCGCTACCTCGAGCACGACTGGGTGGCGAAGGAAGGTTCGTTCGTCTACGAGCCGCCGGGCGAGATCCACACCCTGGTGGTCGACGAGCAGGTCGGCGCCACCGAGATGATCACCTTCTTCAACATTCACGGCGCCATGGTCTACGTCGACGAGGCCGGCGAGGTCACCGGCTACGAGGACGTGTTCACCAAGATCGACATGTGCCGCCGCCACTATGCCGGGAACGGCCTGGGCGAGGGCTACGTCGACCAGTTCGTACGCTGACTTTTCTGCTGCTTGCTAGGTTGACGTGACAGGTAGCGCGCACCGCAAACCTTGACGCACCTACGCTTGGTACCCCGACAGGGGGAGGCAGTGAAGCGCCGAGAATGGAGGCCATGAAGCTCTACATCGCTCGCTACGGGGAAATCGACCTGAACGCGAACGGTGATTGCTACCAGGGCAGCACCGACATGCCCCTCAATGCCAAGGGCAGGGCACAGGCGACGGCGCTGGCCCTGGCGCTGCGGCAATGGACAGTTCTTCTGCGCGACCCCTTCGTAGGATCCGCACGCCTACCGGGCACCGTTGGGGTCGCGACGGGACGCAGCTCGCATGTGTTCCAGCGGGCGAAGGGCCTCCCGCATGTCGTGGAAGTCACCCAGCGTCGTGTCGAATTTCTGCGGCTTCAAGGAGACTTGCACCTCCCCCCGGTACGCGCGCTTGCCGCGACGGCGAACATAGAAGACGAGCGAAAGGATGGCTATTACAGCAAGCGAGATCAGGGCAGCGAGCATGGCAGTCAGCGGTGAAGAATGGACGGTTTTGCATGCCGGCGCCCTTGCGCGGGCGGTCGCGCGCCGAGCCCGATTTTGGGGCTGTCGAGCACGCTCAGTGTGTCAGCCAAACCACTTCCGCAGGTCGACAGACGATCGATTTCCTACATCGTCCGCGTGTTCCTTGAGCCAGTTCGCCGCCCGTTCGCGGCCCTGGCCGCACAGCATCTCGAGAAACGGCGCGTGCGCGAGCGCCTTGGTCTCGGCACGCTCCAGGCTGGCGAGGTCGCAGACGTCGATCATGTGAAACCGTATCGCGCGCAGCTTCGATTCGAGGGTGCCGCTCGTGGCGGACGAGACGTCCGAGAACTCGGCCGCGCGGGCAAAGGTCTGCATCTCGCGCATGAAGGTGGCATTGAACGACAGCTCGGTGATCCGCTCGTCGATCTCCTTGACCGTTCGCGGCGAATCGTCGCGTCGCAGCGGGGTCAGCAGCACGAGCAGCACATCTTGTGCGTCACACTCGTAGAACAGCGGAAACACCGCAGGGTTCGCGGAGTAGCCGCCGTCCCAGTACGGCTCGCCATCGATATCGACGGGATGATGAATCTTCGGCAGGCATGCCGAAGCCACGAGCATGTCGACCGTCAGCTCATGCTCGCGAAAGATCCGCAGCTTGCCGGTGGTGGCCTGCGTGGCCGCGACGAACAGCTTGAACGGGCTGCGTGCGCGCACGGCCTCGAAGTCGACGAGTCGCGTCAACAGATCGCGCAGCGGGTTGAGCTCGCGCGGGTTGATCTGTGCGGGAGAGAAGTGGCTCGCCCAACTCATGAGCAACTTGCTTGCCGCCGAGAGTTGGATCGCATCGCCTGTTCCCTGGACCACGATGGCGGGCGGCATCAGTTTGCCGACCTCGGACCAGAAGCCGGCCAGGGCTTCACGCGCGCCTGCGCACCCGCCCTTGAGCCAGCCATCCGCCAGGACGACGGCGTTCATCGCGCCGGCACTGCTGCCGCTCAGGCCTTCGAATTGCACGCTTTCATCGTCGAGCAATCGATCGAGCACGCCCCAGGTGAATGCGCCATGGGCGCCACCCCCTTGCAGCGCCAGGTTCAGGCGACGCGGGGGGTGTTGTGTTGAGGAACCCAGTGCGACGTTGGCGGCGATGGGTTTGGATGGGCTCGCGGCCCTCATACGAATGGCGTCCATGTCAGGGGATCCTTTCTTGGTTGCCAACACGCTGACGAGCCTTGCGGCGGCCTCGTTGTGCAGTGCAGCAATTTTACCCGACGATGCGGGTTTACCCTTGTTTCTCACGGGCATGCGGCTGTTGGCCTCCGGAGACCTGGCCGCGCAAGCGTCTGACCAAGAGTGCCCACCAACTGTTTTGGGCTCGCACCCTCGGATCCAATTGACCATCAACGTCGCACACGAAGCCGCTTGGTACAGTGCCGACGCGCGGCGGCGACCCCGCGTTCACCAGGGACAACAGAGTGTCGGGGCTCGAACAGGAACGGCTCGAAGCCGCGATCGCGGGTCTGCAGGCGCAGCGCTCCGCGCTCGGCGACGCGGTCGTCGATGCCGGCGTCGCGGCGCTGCGGGCCAAGATCGAGGCGCTGCGCACGCGTGCGATCGGCCCGGTCCTCCGCCAAGTCAGCGTGCTGTTCGCCGATGTCGTCGGCTCGACCGCGCTGAGCCGGCGCCTCGAGCCCGAGGACGTGCAGCAACTCATGGACGGCGCGCTCGCCGCCTTCACGGTGAGCGTCGAAGCCCACCGTGGAAGAGTCCTGCAGTACGCCGGCGACAGCCTGCTCGCCGCGTTCGGCACGGCCGAGGCCCGCGAGGACGACGCCGCCCAGGCCGTGCACTGCGGCCTCGCGCTGCTGGACGAAAGCCGTCGGCAGGCGGCGGCGGTCCCGGAGTTCGGCATTCGCGTCGGCGTGCACACCGGCGGTGTGCTGCTCGGGGGTGGCGTCGACGAAGAGGGCACGATTCGCGGGCTGGCGGTCAATGTCGCTGCCCGCATGGAGCAGAGCGCGCCGGTCGGCGGGCTGCGGATCAGCCACGACACCTACCGTCATGTGCGCGGCATCTTCGATGTCGTTGCGCAGGCTCCGATCGCCGTCAAGGGCATTGCCGAGCCGCTCGTCACCTACCTCGTCGAACGTGCCAGGCCGCGCGCGTTTCGCGTCGAGACCCGCGGCATCGAAGGCGTTGCGACGCGGATGGTGGGCCGCGAGGCCGAGCTCGGCCGGCTGCAGCAGGTGTTCCGGTCCCTGCTCGAGACGCGGCGCCTGCACCGCGTCACCGTCGTCGGCGATGCGGGCATCGGCAAGAGCCGGCTGTTGCACGAGTTCGTCGACCGGATCGAGACCGGGCCGGAACGGGTGCTGCTGCTCCAGGGGCGGGCGACACCGCAGACGCAGGCGCGACCCTACGGGCTGCTGTTCGACGTCATTGGCTGGCACTTCGGCATCGGCGAGGGCGACGCGACGGACGTGGCGCAGCGCAAGCTCGTCGCCGGGGTGGTGCCCCTGCTCCAGGCCGAAACCGGAACCGACGACGCCGAGGGGCATGCTCACCTGCTCGGCCACTTGATCGGCATCGATTTCACGACCAGCCGCCACGTCCAGGGCATCGTCGACGATCCGCTGCAGATCCGCAGCCGCGGCGTCCACGCGGCCGTGCGCGTGCTGCACCGCCTCGCCGCGACCAGCGGCACGCCGCTGGTGCTGCAGCTCGACGACGTGCATTGGGCCGACGGGGAATCGCTCGACTTCGTCGACCACCTCGCCGAGGTCGGCGCCGACATCCCGCTGCTCGTCGTTGCCCTTGCGCGGCCGACGCTGTTCGAGCGCCGCCCTGCGCCGGTGACCGACCACGCTGCCCACCAACGCATCGATCTCGCGCCGCTCGACGAGGCGGCGCGCAGCCGGCTCGCGGGCGAGCTGCTGAAGGAGATGACCGACATCCCCGCGGCGCTGCGCGACCGTCTCACCGGGACCGCCGAGGGCAACCCGTTCTACATGGAGGAACTGGTCAAGATGCTCGTCGACCAGGGCGCGATCGACACCGGCGGCGCCGAAGGCTCGCGCTGGAGGCTCGATGAGACCCGCCTGGTCATGGCGCGCCTGCCGACGACGCTCACCGGCATCGTGCAGGCGCGGCTCGACGAGCTCGAGCCCGACGAGCGGCTCGCGCTGCAGCAGGCGAGCGTGATCGGGACCGTGTTCTGGGATCGCACGCTCGCTGCGCTCGACGCACGCGCGCCGCTGGCGCTGGCGAGCCTGTGCCGACGAGAGCTCCTGCGACCCGATCCAGACGCACCGCTCGAAGGCGCCACGGCCTTCGCCTTCAGGCACCAGATCCTCCAGCAGGTGACCTACGACACGCTGCTCCGGCGCGAGCGCCGCGCGCTGCATGCCGCGGCTGCGCGCTGGTTCGCGGCACTCGCCGAGGCGAGGGCCGGCGACTTCCTCGCCACGACGGCGGGACACTACGAGCGGGCCGAGGAGTGGGTGCCGGCGGCCGAGTTCTACGTCCGCGCCGCCCAACACGCGCGCGCGCGCTACGCGCGCGACGCGGCCGCGGCGTTGGCGACGCATGCACTCGAGGCCCTCGACCGGGGTGCCGTCGACGCTCCCGCCGGCCGGCCTGCGCTGCAGCTGCGCTGGCGCGCGCACTGGGAGCGCGAAGACGCGCTCGGGCTGCTCGGGCACCGGCAGGAGCAGCAGGCCGAGCTCGACGCCCTGCAAGCCATCGCCGAGCGCCTCGACGACGAGGCGCTGCGCGCGCGCGTCGCCGAGCGGCGCAGCTCGCTTGCGCTTCGGCTGGCCGATTTCGCCGCCTGCGAGGCCCACGCGCGCGAGGCGATCGAGCGTGCGCGCCGCACCGGCGATGTCGAGCTCGAGCTCCGGGGCCAGCGCATGCTGGCGGCGGCGCTCGTACGGGTCGGTGCGGCCGCGCAGGCGGAGGCCATCGTCACCGAGGGATTGGCCCGGGCGCGCGCTCATGGGCTGCGCCGTGTCGAGGGCTTGTTGCTGAGTGTCCTCGCGGTCGCCGCCTCACGGAGATCGGGTCCCGTCGCCGGCCTGCGCATCGACCAGCAGGGGCTCGTGATCTGGCGCGAACTCGGCGACCGCGTGATAGAGGCGATCACCCTCACCAACTTGGCCGGCGGCTGGTTCGACCTGGGAGCGCCGGCCGAGGCGCTGCAGTGCACGGAGGAGGGGTTGAAGCTGCTCCGTGACGCCGGCGATCGCGCGGCCGAGTGCAGCCCGCTCGTCCGGTTGTCGACGCTGACGCTGTGGGCTGGCGACGCGACGCGGGCGCTCGAGCACGCACGCTCCGCGCTCGACATCGCGAACACCGTCCAGGCCACCGATCTCGAGGCCATCGCCTGGTGCTGCGTCGGCGACGCCGAGCTCGCCCAGGGGCGTCTCGACGCCGCCGACCAAGCGTACGAGCAGGGTGCGGCAGCGGCTCGGCGCATCGGCGAAGCCACCGAAAGCGATGCGCTCGCGGGCCGGGCGCGCGTGGCCCGGATGCGCGGCGATCGGGCCGCGGAGTTCGTGCTCGCCGAGGAATTACTGCGTCGGCGTGGTGCCGGAGCCGGCTGGCTGGGCTGCGAACGCTCGACACTCGTGGGCTTCACCTGCTGGCAGGCGCTGGCCGAGGCCGGCGATCCGCGTGCTGCCGGGCTTCTCACCGAACTCCACGACCACGTTCACGCCGAGGCCGAGGCGATCGACGACGCAGCGCTGCGTGCGGGCTTCCTCTCCGGCGTGCCAGAACATCGTCTCATCGAGGCGGCGTGGCGGCACGCTGCGCCGGGGCGGTGATACGCCCGTTCGCGCCAAGTCTTCGGTTGACTGCTTCGCCTGGCAGTACGCCTTCTACACCCACTTGCTCTATCGCAAGGCACCAGGTACTGCAGCGCAACTGCTCGACATCACGCGAGTCGTCCACCTCATGCGGGGCCACCGAGATCCCATTCGAGTCGCTCAGGAGATCTTGCTGACCTGGCCTCTTGATACGACAGAGCGGGGTGAATAACAGTAAGGCCTTTACGGCAGCGTTGCCGGAATCGTCTCTTCGAAGTCAGTACTGATGAAGTCGAGTCGAATGACTGTTTCGGACAACGGGATATCCATCGTGGCCGATCTTGAGGGCAAGTCGCTATGTGTGATCGGCCTCAACTTTTCGGTCGACCGTGACAGCGCCGACGCACCTGCCCTTACCGGGGGCACTACCGTGAACTTCATAGGCTCACGATAGGTTTCCGCTTGTAAGCGGTCTATCCCGCGAATGCCGGTACTGCGTCCACTTGTCGGCTGCGTTCGTCCGTCTATCCCGGGCAGGCTATGTTTCAGACGAAGGGTCGTGGTTCTGCCACTCCTCCGGAGCGAGCGAGTGGACCTCAGGACCCGTTTCGGGAAATTCGCCCAAGTCCATTTCGACCGATGACATTGAGCCTTCGACCCTCTCCGCCTCGGGAAGCCGCGTCGCTTCCTCCTCGGTGAGTTGGACCGTGGTCTCGCGGATTTGGCCGGACTTCGAATCGCGGTAGCGCCATTGCCAATATTCCTGGACGCGCGCCCGCTTCTGATCTCGTTGCATGACCGGTATTCGGCAGAGTAGATGCGACCCTTGAGACAACATCGCGTCAACCTTTCGACGTTCCCTGAGCGTTCCGACCCCCGGTGATCTTGAAGACCTACCGCCTGAAAGTGGCGCCAACCCGCCAGCCAAGCATTTCTGATCCGGGCTACGGCGGCTGGGAAGGTGGATAGAGCATCACGCGGTTCGTCACTGCTTCATCGCCAATTCGCAGCAGTACATCACCTGCGCGAAGGCCGCAGCACTCCGCTGACGCTTCATGAACAACATCGCAGATCGCGAACCGGCCGTCGCCAAGACGGCAGACCCCCAGGCCGGGTGCCGATACCGGCATGCGCGGTGGCCGACCTGACAGCTGATCATGGTCGCCTAATACCCGGACCCGGTCATGAGGGCCGGTCGAGACTCATGTTGGGATGACCGCTTCAGACTGGGTGAGGGCGTCAACCCCATCGGTTCGTGCAAAAGTCGCGGCACGATGCGTCGTGTGCATGCGATTGCTCACGCCTCGACACGTCATTCGCCCGAAGGCGGTGGCAAGCTTTCGCTGGCCCGATGCGCGCCGGCGCATCCCGACCCACACCATCGCCCGAGGTCCGATGATCAGCGACAAACGTCTGCTCGAAGCGCGTCCCTGCCACGAGCCCGATGTCGTGGCCGCGGCCGGGCGATCGAGCCTGGTCGAGTGGGCGCGGCGCGCACTCCTTCAGAGCGAAATTGCGAGCGCCCGCGAGCTGGCCGGCCTGACCGATGCCGAACTGACGCATCTGGAGAGCGAGTTCTCCAGATGCGGGACGCGGCCGCGACCGGCCTGGCAGCGTGACGCGGTGCCGCTCGGAATCGCCGTTCTTCTTCTCGCCGGTTGCGCATTCGCCGCGCCGGAGTATCTCGTCCGTCTCAGCGACTTCAATGCACTGCTGGTGCGGATCGCCGGCGCCGCGCTGGTACTGATCGGGGCGTTGGCACTCAGCGCCCGCTACCTCGCCTCGTTAACGGGCGCACCGCTCGACCGCGCCTACAGCACGCTCGGCCTCTACGTCAGCCAGTTACAAGACCGCCACCCCTGGCTATACGAGACGCTCAGCGTTGCCCGCCACGAGGCGGCCGACGAGTACCGGTGTAAGGTGCTCAACGAGCGCGGACTGCTGCGCGGCGCCGATTACGTGCTCATGAGCGAGATCGTTCGCGTTCACGAGGCGCTCGATCGCGCGCGCCCGGCGAACTTCGTGGTCGAGGCGCTGCAGCTCCTGCCCACCCCTCCGCCGCCTGCCGACGATGGAGCGGGTGTGGAGCCCCGTCTGGTACCGATCGGCGCCGGATGGCGTGGTCAGGCCTAAGAGGCTGTTCGTCGACCGGCGCCGTGCTTTCCGGAATGAAACGCCTCGTCGTGCCTCCTTCGGCTCCGTGAGGATCCTTGTGCCCCCGCTCTGCCTCTTGCGCGTGTCCGTAGCCCGGTACAAAAGCGAGCGGGAAACCACTCTTGGTCCGTAGGTCGAGTGTTCGAGTTACTCAGGGCCCACCAGTGAAATCAAGCGGCTAGCTTAGTAGAGCTAGCCGCTTGGTCCTTCAACGCAGCGACGCGCGCGGTGGCCTCACCGCTATAGTTTGGAGCGCGCCGTTCGGGGCCCTATTCGCCACCACGGGCTGCGACGGCGACGACGATTCGTCGTCACAAGCAATTTGATATCAGGCGAGGCCAGATAAGATTTCTGGATGTTTCGCTCAATGGCTTTTGGTGTGGGTGCTGCGATCGTGACGGCGCTTTCGCTGTATGGGTCTTTGCGGAACGGCCTGTCCTTCACCCCGGACAGCTGGGCCTTCTGGCAGATATCGGTGAGTCTGCTCTCCGGTCATGGGTACCGCTACGCGGACGGGCACCCGGTCGTATTCTGGCCGCCGGGCTTCGCCTGTTATCTCGCAGTGTGGCAAGCCATGTTCGGCATCTCGGTCGGCACTCTGGTCAAGGCGCAAATCGCTGTGGGCGCCTTCGCCGCGCTCGGCTGGACGGCCCTCGCTCTCTCGATCGGCAACTCCGACAGGCATCGGCTCGCGTCGGGCGTCGTCACGGCCCTGCTGATCGCGGCCACAGTTAGCCGGTTTTTTCAATCGCCGTGGGCCAATTTCGCGCTGTTCGCGTTGATTCCCTGGCTGCTCTGGGCGACTGTCAGGCTGGATGGTGCGCGAACGTCTTCCGGCACGCTGCTCTGTGCAGGGCTTGCGTCTCTCGCGTTGCTGCTCATGCTCCTCACTCATAACTCGGCGATCGCCTTTCTCCCGCCGCTCCTCGCAGTCGCGCTCACCCGAAAGGGCATGGTTCGCTGGCCGGCCGCGGCGATCGTGCTGACCGCCCCGCTGATATGGTGGGGTGCTCGCTGGCTTCTCGGCCAGCAGGAGAGCGTTGCCTGGATCGGCGGCCGGCATTCACTGAAAAGCTATGTCCAACAGCTTTCGTCCGGGATTGCGGAGCCATTCGGCAGCCAGTACGTGCCGGGCGCGATCCTCGTCATCCTCGTCCTGGCCCTGATACCGTGGAAGGACCTTTCTAGGGCACAACTCCTTGCATTCGCGACTTCGGCAGCCGCCTGTGTCGGCCTCTTGTGCGTGTTTTTGGTCGTCTGGAACTGGGACGGGCTCTACTACAGATTCACTCTCTTCTTTCCGCTGACCCTCATCGGCTTGATTGGAACGACGTTCCTGCTGCACACGGGGTGGCAACGCATACCGGCCGTCACTGTTGTCATTGGATGGGCCGCGCTTACTGCGATTCACCTTGTCAGCCCGGTTCTGGAAGCATCTTCACCACGCGCTCGAGCAGCCGTTGACGTTCTCGATCCCTCGGTGCTCCCGCTGAATGCAACCATCAGCCCGGAAACGTCGGCAAGCGGCAGGTTCGTCCTGGTTGAGCCGCCGAACATCCCACGCAACCACGCAGAGATGATGCAGCTTCTCGCGACTGGCAGGTACAGCCGCTGATTGCGCGGGGCGACGTCGACCGCCAGCGCGCGCGAGGATGCTGGCCGGCGCAATCTGGCCCGGAACGCCTTGAAGAAATCGTCCCACACTTGCGAGCGACGCTCGGAACACTCTGTCGCGCCAGCACGGTCTTGCCGTGCTCGTCGACTCCATGGATCGCGAATACGTTCTTGGCGAGATCGATCCCGACGTAGAGAATGGCCACGACTTCCCCTTCCGAGTGAGTCGATGAGACTTCGACACTCCCATCGTGGCACTCAAACACCCTCGGGGGATAGCCCGAACAACTGACCGGCTCCTACAGTGCGGTCATGTTGCCTCGTCTCTCATGGATCGCTGCCTTCATCGGTCATGCCTTGCGGCAAGGTCATGAGAACGATCCGGACTCGCTCTTTCAGACCGCGGACACCCTCTTTCCCACGCTAAGAGGGTTGGCCCCGGAGTTCGTCGCTGACTCGACGTTCGGCCGACTGGGCGAGAACCGTAGCTCTGAACTCAGGGCTACACGGTTCAGAAGGTCGGCCAGCGCCTTCGCGTCGGCTTCACTGAGTGACAGCGGGATCCGACGCGCGGGTTCGAAGTAGAACGACACGAGCGGCTGCCGTTGGCGGCCGGGCCGGTGACAGACGTGCCATCGCCAGCCCCTTTCGATCGCGGCCCAAGGGCGACCCCGCACGGCTTCCACAGTCACTTTCACACGCAAGCCACCCGGGAGCGTCACGTCTTCGCCCACCCGTGGTGCCTTCGCCATGCCGACATATCGGCGCGGGGCGACGGACCTAAAGCATCAGCCAGTTCGCAACGGATGAAGCCGCAGCGTTGCTCGGTGGCATTTGTCGCAGCAGGCGACCATCCAGAGGTCGATATCCGACGCCTCAAGGCTCAACACGTCAGCGTGGGGCCAATGCTGCCGAGGGATCGGGGGCATCGAGTCCATTGCCGCCTGCGCAGTCGCAGGCTGCTCAACTAAGGGTCTTGCGCGGCTACCCCTCAACCGCTGCATGCGTACGGGCGCAGGACTAGCCATTCAGTGACGAGCGGGTACCCCCGGAACGCGTGGTGCGCGCTCCTGAACCCCCGGGACATGGGATGCATTGCCGAATACTCGCTGGCACATTCAGGCAAGCGCGAAGAGTTCGACACATGTTCCTCGTCTGACCTCAGCCAGTTCCTTTGACGCGCCTGTTTGGTTCTTCATCTGATCGGAAAGTGAAACATGAAAACGGTTAATGCTCTCGTGGCTTCTGCCGCACTCGCAGCTTCGTTCAGTGCAAACGCACTGGTGCAGGGCACCCTGGGAGGTGGTACAGGGCCGTTGGCTCTTTTATCCAGCCCCACGTTGGGTGTTCCGGGCTCGGGAGGAACGCTAAGCGGCGCTGTCTCCGGGACGCTCACGGGCGGAGCCGTGTTCGCCATCGACATGACCTTCGCTGACGATGTCCTGTCCGGCGAGAACTTCCTTGCTGCGGGCCCGACCCCGGGCGGCTTCGGACCCCCAAACACAGCGACGTTGACGTTCACGACGCCTCTGAACTACATCAGCTTCTTGTGGGGTTCTCCAGACACCTACAACACCTTGACCGTGAACAGCACGGGTGGCGGATCGCAGACGTTCACCGCGACAGGCGTAGGCTTTGGCACGGCGTTTCCGGTGACCAACGGCGATCAGGCTTTCATGCAAGCCGTTCAATTCCAAGGGCTCTCTGGAAGTCTGATCACGTCGCTGGTCTTCAACAGCACTGTGGACGCGTTCGAGGCGGCCCATTTCACCGCCCAAGTTCCCGAGCCGGAGACTTATGCACTGATGCTGGCTGGCTTGGGTGCGATTGGCTTCATGTCGCGGAGACGTCGAAAGACCAATTGATCGCTTTTGAACCGTGCAGAGGCCTCGCTCGTCGAGGCCTTTTGCATGGCCGATCGACCTCACCTATCCGTCGGCCGGCAGCCGGCCTGCTGCACCGGATCGATGGCGATGGACGGCGCCCAAACAGGCACGAAGGTCTCGGCTCCTGCGCCATACGCCGCGGCTTCAGCTGGGTCTGCGCCGATCACTCGAGCCTCCCGTTCCAGCACGACGGCTGCGGCGCCGAGGGCTCGAGGTGCATCTGCAATCCGACTGGCGCCGTGCAGTGGGAGACGGTTCTGGCCGAAGTGCCGAAGGACGAGGGGCCTCTGAACTAGGATGGCCCGATAACGCCCTACTTCTCCGACTCCGCGCCGCCAAGAGACCTGCACGAGGAAGCGCTGTAGAAGCGAATCGTGGACGCCGTGCTGGAGCTGTTCGATTACACCGGCACGAGCGCCTTCAGCCTTCCGATTCCGGGTACGTCGCCCCCGCTGTACGTCGCAGCCGGCGAAGCCGAGACGATCGCGCTGCTCGTCAAGTAGGGCTCGGGTGGCCGTCGCCGCATGCGTCTTGGCGTTCAGCGCGACAGTTCGACGGCCTGACTGGTCCTCTCGTTTGCAGCCAACTTCTGCCTGCAGCCGTGAGATTGTCTCCGTCGATGAAGCCAATGGACTTGAGACGCTCGTGCACATGTGGGGGCATCTGCCGCGACCTGTCGTAGTACCAGGCGACCAGCCATTCGGTGTGCATCCTCGACAAGACCAATTCGTCCACGCGCCGCTCCCGGGCTTTGTCGTGACGCGGTATCGGCTCACGCGCGGAAACCTGTAGGACTTTCTGCTGCGCTTCGCGAGGCCACCGCGCCGTTCCTCTCAGACGGGCCCGTCCTCTTCTTGAAACGCCCCCTGCGGGCCCGTGGCTAGAGACTCACCTGAAGCCGTCGCGCGTGGCGTCCTCAGCCACCAGCTCGGGAGACAGTGCCCGCAAGCTGTCCTCCAGACTCCACTCCTGCACCAGCAGCAGCGTGTCCGCGGCCGGAAGCTGCGAATTGAGGGCGAGCAGGCGGGCGCAGGCGCGAGCACACCACTCGCTGTTCGATTGGACGAACTCGGCGCCCTCTTGGTCCCATCGGGAGCGAAGCGGGCAGGTCATATCGAATGCGGTCTGTGTCATACCCTAAATTTTAGGTGCGCCGTAGCCCCTTGATTGCCCCATGCACGTCCCACTTCCCCAACGATTTGCCAACGCGGACACATTCGCTCCCGCTTTGGGGGAGTGCGGCATCGCCCTTGGCAGGATTGACGTCGTCAGCGCGCGGCTCCCTACAGTGCCCGAACACATCCGAAGCCGTTCACCCCGGGAGGCTCGCCGATCTCAAACATCCCCCTCGAGTGAGGGGGCCCGCCGTCCGTCGATCCGAGGATGTGACAGAACGTGTGTTTGTCACTATGTTGAGCGGTGCTTTTCTGGCGAAATTCCCCTCTTGCTTGATTGCGGGAGCGAGTCGTGAGTCACAAGCACAGCTACAAGGGGTATGCCTTCGACGACGACACGACGACAACTGAGGACGGCCGCTACCGTGCGCGAGTAATCCTCAAGACGGTTGGGGACGAGCGCCCTCGGTCGCAGCGTTTCATTGACCTTGAAACGTTCGCGAAGGTCGACGATGCGCGTCAGCGGGTCGTTGCGACAGCGCGGGCCTGGATCGATGAAGAACAAGGCAAGGACAAGTTGGCCTTGCCGACGAGCTTTTCTCCGTGGTGCTGAGCTTTGATTACGGATGAACCACTCGTGAGATCGCGGTCTCAAGCCATGACCGGCTTTTTGGAAGGCGATGTCGTTCAGTTGAGGAGTGGCGGCCCGAAGATGACTGTTGATGGCCTAGACGATCAGGCCGGCAAAGTGCAGGCCAAGTGCAGCTGGTTCAACGGGGCAATCCGGATGAGCGACCTGTTCGAGCTGCACTCCCTGAGGAATCTGGACGATGCTGTTCCAGCAGGAGTGACTGTCAGCCGGATGCTCGATCTCGATCCGTAGCTGAGCCGGCCAGCGACTATCTTCGAGTAGACCGGTGATGGCGTCGAATCTTACTTCTCGAGTTGCTGCATTACTCGTGACGGACCTTGCGAGCAACAGAATCAACGAATGACCACTCTCACTGAGTTCTTCAATTGGTGGGTCCGAGACGACCGCACAGGTGAGCGGCACCTAACGAGCTACAAGTTGAGTCGCGCGGACGCACAGAGGGCGTTTCCAGGCGCCGACCCTGATCCTCTGACACGGAAGGTCCGTCACTTGCCGGATCCAGACGAGACTCTCGCGACCAGCAGGCCAGGGCAACAGTGGTCGTAGGCTGCGACTTCCAGCACCCACAGCGCGATTGAGCACGTCCGGGTGACCGCCGCGGTTTTTTATTGACCCTCGGCCGCTTCCGCCGCGTCGCGCTTCAAAGCATCTGCGCTATCGAGCCGCGGACCCCCGATTGCCTTCATTTCATCGCCAAGACGCGGGGGCACGGGACCAAGTGGCCGAACCGGAACCCAGTACATGGCCTGCAGCCGACGCACGCGACGAAGTCGGTGACAACCGCGGCATGAGGTTTCCGGCTGACCACCACGCGCTCGAAGTTCTCGTAGCCGCAGGGGCACGTCAGTTCGAGTGCTACTCCATCGATCGGCTCGTCCGATGACATCCGCTTGGGTCAAGTACTGTACGCATATACA
>Ga0207644_10001063_pt1 | contig 17561 bp, 12 predicted proteins | sample KBSS73metaG_FD_184326 | JGI IMG/M metagenome (GOLD analysis project Ga0207644, IMG submission 184326) | Switchgrass rhizosphere microbial communities from Kellogg Biological Station, Michigan, USA - KBS S7-3 metaG (SPAdes) (version 2) | ecosystem: Host-associated > Plants > Roots > Rhizosphere... | reverse complement strand
TGCGATTGCCTGTCTTCACGGTATTACCCCTTTGTGAGTTCTACCACCAGCCCAATGATCGTGGGAGCGAAACAGCACAGGGAGAAGGCCAGGACTATAGCCGATCCACAAAAGACAGTCCAGCGCCGCCCGTTTCTTTTCTTTACTGCCCGCGTCCTCTTTCCACTATGCGGACCCACGCGTCCCCACAATCGGACCGCACGAGGCGGCAGCGACTAGGGGTATACCCTCATACAGGAATGGGAAGAACCCTCATTTGAGGGAGAGAGGCGCCGTACATTGAGGAAACACAATGACGCGTTCGTCAGGAACCGGACGTGCGCGGGGCCGAGAGCGTTCGCAGCTGCTCCAGGTACTCGCCGGGGCGCCGGACGAGACGGACCCCGAAGCCGACGCTCTTTCCGTCGCGGCGCCGAGGGCTGATCCAGACCACCTCACCGCCGAGAAAGACGGGGATCTGCGCAAAACGCAGGTCGATCTCGACTCCGGCGCCGATGGGCCGCGGCTGGCCGGTGATGATGAAGAGTCCCGTTTCCGAGAGATTCGCGGTCACGCCCGGAAGCTCGGGACGCTCCCCCCCGAAGCGCACGAGAAGCCGGTGGAGAACGCGAGGCGACGCGGCGTCCGGCGCAGCTACGATCCGAGGGGCGAGCGTGATCCGCCCCACCGCGACCGCTCCCGGCTCCGCGGGTCCGGCCGCGCGCATTCCCCGCGAAACCCGCTCGCTCTCGATGAAGCCGGCGGCCGCCGTTTCCGCCGCTTCGCGCGTCGCTCCGAAGAATTTCAGCGCCACGCGCCCCCCCGGCTCGACCCACATCCGATTGGGAAGGGTCACGATGCGCGCGACCCAGCGACCTCCCTCGGTATCCAAAAGGACCTGGAACGTCTCCCGCCCCTGAGGCGTGATCACGGTTCTCGTATACCCGGGGGTCATCATCAAAGCTTCTCAATACATATAGGCACCGCCGTTTTTCCGTCCAGTGGGCCCGTAAAGGTGGTGCTCGGCCGCTGCGGAGCCTAGACTTTTAGTAGAGGGCCGCTCGCGGCCCGGTCCACCCCCGGCGCGTCCGTACGGTCCGTCCAGAACCCCGAAGAAGGAGCGATCATGAAGGTCCGGATCCTCGCCGTCGCACTTCTCGCCGCCGCAGCGCTCGGCGCGGCCGCGCCCGCATGCGCGAGCTCGCGCTTCGATTTCCTGTTCGACCCTGCGCGGGTCATCGACGACCACCAATACTTCCTCAATCGCGTCGTCCTTGACTTCGGCGTCCCCCGTCCGGTCATCGAGCCGGTCCTGCCGCACATGCGATACCTCGAGTCCGACCTGCCCGTCGCGCTCTTCCTGTCACGCGCGTCCGGTCAGCCGCTCAACGTCATCGTGAACCTGCGCATCGGCGGACTCCCGTGGTGCGACGTCTTCCAGCGCGTCCACGTGCAGCCGGACGTGGTCTTCGTCGGGATCGACCGCGACCCGGGCCCTCCCTACGGCAAGGCCTACGGCTACTGGAAGAAGCGCGGCCACGCCGTCCGTCTCTCGGACGGCGACATCCAGGGGCTCGTCGGCGTCCAGGTCGGCCATCGTCTGGCGGGCGAGTCGCCCTATGATCTCGCGTGCGCGCGAGGCCGGGGACGCACCGTCGTGGCCGCCGTCGCCGAGAAGGGTGGGCGTCACGGAAAAGGTCCCCACGGAAACGGCAATGGGAACGGCAATTCCCAGGGCCACGGCAATGGCAATGGGAACGGTCACGGCGGCAATGGGCACGGTAACGGGAACGGCAAGGGCCGGAATTAGGATCGCAAAGGCGGAGTCGGGGGGCTCGCGCGCGCCCGCGCGCGCTCGAGCCCTCTACTTCTCGACGACGATCGAGACCTGAAAGCTCCCCGATGTCGCGTCGGCGCCGCGCACGGTGACGACGTAGAGCCCCTCGACCGCCGGCAGGTCCGTGACGAGCGTCGCCTGTTGCGTGTCCTTGGCGGACGCGACCGTGAAGTACTCGAGCGGATAGCCGATGGCCTCCCCCAGGAGGAAGTCGGGATGAAGACCGCCGGTGGTCTTCACCTTGATCGACACGGTGCTCCCCGCAGGAGCCGAGAAGTAGTACGGGACGCCGTTCCCCGCCCCGGCGGTGACCCAGCCGATCGACTTGAACCGCGAGCCCCGCTCCATCGCCTGGTAGGGGTACGCCATGCTGTCGCCGGAATAGGTCCGGGGACCGAAGATGCCGCGCGAGGCCGCGAGCCCGTAGATGATCGCCGCGTTCTGCCCGCCGTTCAGGTGCTCGTCGGCGTCGAAGAGCGCGATCGCGGCGTCCCAGAAGTCGAGCCACACCGGCGTATGCGAGGCGCCGGGATGATCGACGAGATAGTCGAGGGACGTGAACTCCAGCTTCTCGGCCCGGCGTACCGTTCCGCGCAGGTCCCACAGCAGGCCCGACCAGATCGCTCCCGTGCAGTGCTCCTCGGGAAAGCCGTAGGAGCAGCCGACGTCCAGGGGATAGGTCTTCGTGCCTTCGACGCTGCGCGGGAGCCCCACCACCTCGCCTACCGTCGGGTCGCCCGTGAACTCGGCCGCGTGATAGTCGGCGTCCGCTTCGGCGAGCGCGCGCTGGTAGGAGTCCATGGGCGCGTATTCGAGGCCGATCCCCTCCCAGTCCACGATCGCGTGCGTGTACTCGTGGTAGACGACGTCGGAGTCGCGGGCGTAGTCCTCGTTCTGGATCGATGCGCCGCAGGACAGCTGGTCGCCGAAGGCGAACCCGGGCTTGCCGTCACCCACGAGATCACCGGTGTAGTAGGCGTTGCAGAGGTTGCGCACGTTGGCGATGGCCGCGACGGACTCGGGACCGTCGAACCAGTCCAGGCCGTGCACGCCGAGCGTTTTCTGGAACCGCACGTGCGCGCGCTGGAGATGGTAATAAGCGCTCACCTGGTCGAACGCGTCCCACTCCTCGAACGGATAGTAGAGGTAGCGCAGCTTGCTCGATGCAACGCGGCTCCCCTTCTCGTCGAGCACCCGGACGTGCATGCCCTCGAGATGGCCCGCGGGATCGACGTCCGCCCCCTGAAGGCCCGTGATCTTCTCGGCGCGCGGATGATTGGGATAGTCCGCGTTGGACCGGTACACGATCCCCTCGCCGGTGCGTGCCTTTGTCTGGGCGGCGTTCTCGAGGGAGAGCACCGTCCCCGTGACCGCGTCGATCCGGGCGACGAACGATCCCCACGGGTCGCGCGTGGCGTAGCGGACGATCCAGAGTCGCGCGTCGCCTCCGTCCGGCCGCGGCCAGATCCAGGGCTCCGAGCGCGGCGCGCCGAGGATCGTGATCCCCGGATGCGCCGCGAGGAGACCCGCGCGCGCGAGGGCCTCCGCCTCGGGAGCGGCGATCCTCGAGCCTTCGGGCGGTTCGAGATCCGCGCGGTAGCTCGAGGCGAGCAGCGTGAGCCGTCCGTCCGCGTCGAAGCCCGCGATCACGTCCGCGCCGGCGACGCGCGCGCCGTCTACGGTCTGTTGCATCCGGACGACGCCGCTCGCCCCCGACGCGCGATCGAACACGGGCTCGAGGCGCGCGCCCGCCTGGGGACCGAACAGGGCCGGAAGGCGCGACGCGATCCCGCGCACCGCGGCGTACCCCGCGCCCTCCGGCAGCCGGACGGCCGGTCCCCGCAGGGCCCAGCCTCCGGTCCTCGCGCCGAGAGGCTCCAGGCGCCACTCCGGGCCGAGCCGCTCGCGCGCCTCGCCCTCACGGGCGTCCGCGAGAAAGGGTGCCTCCGCGCGCCTGCGCCCTTCGCGTCCGGGAACGAAGACACGGGGGCGCCCCACGAGAGGGAGCGCCCGATCCGCCGGATCTTCGAGGGAGTCGAATCCCGCGAGGAGACCGGCGGGATCGAAAGGATGTCCGGCGGCGTCCGATGCGTGCGAGGTCGTGGGGTCGGAGGCGCGGGCGGATGCGGATTTCGATGCGGATGCGGACGCGGATGCGGATGCAGATGCGGACCCGGGTGCGGGAGCGGGAACCGGCGCGGACGGGACACCCGCCCAGACGCCTCCCGCCGCGAGTGCGAGCAGTATCCCGATTCCGGGCGCTAGCCGCAGCTGCCGAAGCACGCGCATCCCTCCCACAATGCCGGGTGGTCGCGAACCGGGGGCCGCCGCCGGGGCGGCGGTGCGGACCGGGCCTCCCCCGAAGGCACGGCCTACGACAGTCTCATACACCCGCGGCGGGCACCGGACCACTTCTTTTCTTTCCGCGTCTCTCCGGCGCCGCCCGGGTCAATCGTAGTCGATGAAGCCGGGGTTCAGAAGACCGTCCGGGTCGAACTTCTTCTTGGCGGCGCACACCGCCGGCCACCGGTCCCCGAAATGCATTCGCCAGCGCTCCTTGTCGAAATGGATATACCCGGACAGGTAGCGTTTCGCGCTCATGGCCATGGAGAGGTCGGAGGCCTGATCGAGCCTGGGCAGGGCGAGGTCCAGGAACTGAGGAGGTATCCCCGGGAGGATCCCGAACCCCATGACCCAGTCCGACTGCGGGCGCATGAAGAGCGGGATCTGCGAGGTCTTGCCGGACGAGGGCCAGAGGAGGATATGGCCCCCGCCGAGGGCCTGGGGAGGCATCTCGGAGAGGATGGCGTTCACGTACCCCTCGGCCGTGTCCCAGGGAAGGATGCATTCCATCCATGGATGCGTGTTCGCCCAGTAGCCCATCCGCCGCCAGACGACGAAGAGGGGCTCCAGCCGGTTCAGGAAGTCCGGGAGCGCGCGGTTCTCGCGGTGCACGACCTTGTACGCGGAGAGTCCCGCGAGCAGCTTGTTGTCGTCGGGAGACGCCCCGTCGTACTCGATCGTCGCGTGCAGGGGATAGAACCACTGCGCGAAGGCCTGCTTCTCGCCTCCCGGCATCGTCTTGAAGCCCATCGGCGAGGGAACGCACCACGACTCGAGATGGTCGACGCGCGGCTCGCCCATGAGGGTCACGGCGTCCTTCATGAAGACGGAGAGGTCGTCGTAGAGCATGAAGACCATCCGCACGTTCGGCTTGCACGCGCGCAGGCGGATCTTCGCGCGCGTGATGATCCCGAACTGCCCGAGCCCCGAGCGGGCGCAGTCGAAGAGGTCGCGGTTTTTTTCGGGCGAGCAGGTCACGATCTCGCCGGCGCCGGTGACGACCTCGAGCTCGAGGGCGTGGTCGCCCTGAGCGCCGTGGAGGAAGGACGCGACGCCGAGTCCCGCGACGGAGAGCGTGCCGCCGATGGTGACGCCGAGGTTGTTCGTCAGAACCGGAGGGACCAGGCCCATCGGAAAGACGTGCGCCACCAGGTCGCGCCAGACGACGCCCGCCTGGACGGTGGCCGTCTTCCCGTCGCGGTCCACCTCGAGGATCTTGTCGAGCGAGTTGACGTCCAGGAGGATCCCGCCCTCGTTGAGGGCCTGACCCGTCTGCGTGTGCGCCTGCGCGCGCGTCGAGACGGGAATCCTGTGGCGCCGCGCGAAGTCGAGGGCGGCGACGATGTCGTGCGCGTCGTGCGGCCGCAGCACGGCCCACGGCGTCTTCACCTTCATGCGGCCGAAGTCTCCCGAGACCGAGGCGCGCGTCGCCTCGTCGGAGAGGACCTGGCCCTTCACACGGCTTCTCAGCTCCTGAATGTCCAAACCGGCTCCTTCGGATATTGCGTTGCGGCGTGAGGCCGCATTATCTCACGCGGCCTCGACGCGGCTCCCGGGGACCGTGGCCTCGGTTCCGTCGTCCTCGAAGCGGACCCAGGCCTTCGTGCCGCCGTCGTAGTCCCGCGCATGGACGATCAGTGTCGCCGGGCGCCCGAGCGCGCGGCAGCGTTCGCGGCCCGGAGGCTCGGCGCCGAGCATCACGCGCAGGAAGGGGTTCTCGCGCCGCTCCTCGCCGATCGTCGTGGGAAGCGTGTGGCCCGGATGCACGGCGACGGGGTCCGGCAGCGCGAGGAGCCGCTCGACGAGCGAGCGGCGCAGATCGGCGAACCCGGTCGCGCCCGGACCGACGCATCCGCCGACCGAGCGGCGGAAGAGCGTATCGCCCGTGAAGACATCGTCGAAGGCATCCCCCGCACCGACCAGGAACGCCGCCTGTCCCGCCGTGTGTCCCGGGATGTGGAGGACGCGGACGGTGAGCGCCCCGGCGCGGATCTCGTCTCCGTCCTCGAGCTCGCGCGTCACGCCGGGGACGCGGCTCGCGTCGAGCCTGTGGGCGCCGATCCCGGCGCCGAACCGGCGCGCGAGGGCCCCGTTCCCGGCCACGTGGTCGTGATGGAAGTGCGTCGAGAGGATCCACGGGACGGTCACGCCGAGCCGCTCGGCCTCGGCGATCAGAGGCCCTTGCGGCGCGCCCGTGTCGATGACGACGCCCTGGCCCCCGGGTGCGTCGGTGACGAGGTACGCGTTGGACAGCCACGAGGGGTCCTCGATGCGGAACACGGAGACGGTCATGACGGATCCTCCTGGGGACTCTTCACAAGACTCTTTACGGGACTCCTCCGGCGTCTCCTCGATCAGGCCTGGAAGGGCGCCGCGTCGGCGGCGCCGGTCACGTGCGCGTCCCCGCTCAGGGGCTCCGGCCGCAGGAACGCACGCGCCGAGAGCGCGATGACCGCGAGCGCCAGCGCGACCAGGACCCCCGAGAGGGCGCGCAGCAGCATGGGGTTCCCGGAGTTCATCATCCCGAGCACGAGCGCCCACACGGTCATCACCATCACGAAGATCATGGGGAGCACGATGTAGACGGGGTTCTTCCCGCGCCTCCGCAGCCAGATGGAGAGCGCGAGCAGCGTGAGGGCGGCGAGAAGCTGGTTGGACGCGCCGAAGATCCGCCAGGCGGTCATGTAGTCGACGCCGCCCAGCAGGCAGACGGCGGGGACGGCGAGGGTCAGCGCCGTCGCCGAGAAGCGGTCCAGCGTACGGCCGAAGACCTCGTGCGCGAGCTCCTGAAGCAGGTACCTTCCGAGACGCGTGCAGACGTCCAGCGTGTCGTAGATGAAGGTCGCGAGCGCCAGGAAGCCGAACTGCAGACCGAAGGCGAGCGGGACACCGAGGACGCCGGCGAAGCGCGCGATCCCTCCCGCGAAGATCGCGTTGGTGTCGATCGCGCCGTCCGCGCCCCTGGGGGCCGCGCCGGGCGCCACCATCATCACGGTGGAGAGCGCGATCACGGCGATCACCCCCTCCAGGAGCATTGCCCCGTAAGCGACCGGACGGGCATGGCTCTCGCGCGCGACCTGCTTGCTGGTCGTTCCCGAGCAGACGAGCCCGTGGAACCCCGAGCACGCGCCGCACGCGATCGTGACGAAGAGGATCGGCACGAGCGGCTGCCCGTTCGGCGCGTGCCAGCCGGTGAAGGCCGCGCCCTGCGCGTGGAAGCCGCCGAGGAAGAGCCCGACGAGCCCCGTTCCCAGGAAGACGTAGAGGAGGATCCCCCCGAGAAAGCCGCGCGGCTGCAGGAAGAGCCACATCGGGGCGACGCTGGCCGCGAAGCAGTAGAGAAGGATGACCGCGTCCCACGCCCGCAGCCCCGCCCCGTAGGAGAGCGAGCCCGGCATCGAGAGCGGCAGGACGCTCCCGAAATGGATGAGGGCGAAGAGGAGCGCCGCGCCCGCCGTCCCGACGACCGCGAAAGGGGCCCGGGTCTTCGTGAGGATCACGCCCATGGCCGCCGCCAGGACGAGGTACATCATCGACGAGGACGCGACGGCAGGCCCCGGAACGAGCGACGCGCCCCCGATGTCGAGCTGCCCGGCCGTGAAGGCCCGCGCCGTCACGTCCGTGAAGTTGATGACGACGAGCACGAGCGCGAGCCAGATGAACGTCAGGAACAGGAGATAGACGGGCGTCCCGACGTGCTCGCGCAGGATCTCGGCGACCGAGCGCGCCCCGTGGCGCATCGAGGCCGCGAGGCTCGCCATGTCGTGCACCGCGCCGATGAAGACGCAGCCCAGGAGGATCCATAGGAGTCCGGGGCCCCAGCCGAAGAGGAGCCCCGCCAGGATCGGCCCGACGATCGGCCCCGCGGCCGAGATGGCGCTGAAGTGCTGCGCCAGGAGCCGGAACGGAGGCGTCGGGATGTAGTCCGTGCCGTCCTCCAGAACGCGCGCGGGGACGGGGCGGGCGTCGTCCAGCCCGAGCCCGCCCGCCAGAAGGCGTCCGTAGACCAGGTAGGCCGCCCCGAACAGAAGCACGGTCGCGGCGCCGAGCCAGACAAGCGGCATGGGCGGAGAATAGCGCGGGGCGCCGCGTCCGGGAAACAAACGCTTTGGCGCCGCGTAAGGAACTCGACTAGTATCGTGCGTCTATTCCTATAGGGCCGGCGTCTTCTCACGTCCGGCCTGGAGGTTTTCCATGATCAGGCCGTCGCCGCGCCCGCTTGCCCTGCTCCTCACCGCCGCTCTCGCCGTCTCGATCCTGGGCGCCTCCGCCGCACGGGCCGAGGATCAGCCCGCCGCCAAGGCTCCTGCCGCGGCAGCGGCCCCGGCGGACTACGGCGAGAAAACGCCTCCCGAGATCCAATCGGCTCTCGAGGGGGTCATGGGGGAGAAGGTCTCCAAGCTCCTCGACGAGAAGAACGCCGACGGCATCGCGTACAAGCGCGGGGTCTTTTCGCGCCGCTTCAAGAAGGTGGACAACAACACCTACCAGGCCACGCTCCACAAGGACACGCTCAAGGACGACGACACGCTTCTCACCGAGCGCTACCTCGTCACCCTCAAGCGGGAGCCCGGGAAGAACACGTGGAAGGTGGACTCCGAGGATCTGCAGGACTCCTACAACAACCTGTACCGCCGCGCGGTCGACAAGACCATCCATCGCTTCGAGTCGGTCAGCCTGATTCGGGAAGGTCTCACCGTCTCGGGCGGGCGCGGCCAGCTCTTCAAGAGCTACCGGCAGGGCAAGGTCGAGTCGATCACCTTCGTCGCGGAGGGGCTCACGTATCAATACGCGCCCCCCGACAAGAAAGACCAGATGCTCTACGAGAAGCTCAAACGGGACAACGCCGCCGACGTCCTGTTCAAGCCCGAGTACGTGGACATCGACTGCGACCCGATCTCGTGCGATCAGATCCTCGGGTCCGCCTTCAAGGGCCTCGCGGACAACGCCGATGCGAAGCCGACGACGGACCCGTCGTCGATCACCGACTCCAAGCTCAGGAGCAAGTTCGAGGAGAGCATCAGGAACTCGAAGAAGAACCGCAAGGAAAGCCCCTTCGTCGGCTATCGACGCCCCGTGTCCCCCGATCGGCGCTTCTACAGCATCTTCATCCAGAAGGACAACCCGGACAAAGCGGCCGGGCTCTCGTACGACAACTGGGAGATGCGCGAGGTCACTTTCTACGGCTACAGCCTGGACAAGGCGTTCCCCAGCATCGCGTCGCTGTACAACTATTACTCCGAGGAGACGCTCAAGAGCGGCGTCAATCCCTACGATCTGGAACGGCGCGACGACCCCGATGCGCGCGATTGCGATCTGGTGGGCCTGAACGGGACCGTCGAGCTAGGGCTCGAGGATCCGGAGATGCTCAAGGCCGACGTCACGTTCAAGCTCGTGACGAAGCGCGAGCTCCGCGAGATCCCCTTCTTCATCTCGCGCCTGCGCCAGACGGAAGAAGAAAAGAAGGAATCCAAGAATCCGCAGATGATCGTCAACTCGATCGAGGACGCGGACGGCAACCCGCTCACGTGGGTCAAGACCGCTCAGGCGGGAGGGCTCGTCATCCTTCCCAAGCCGGTCCCCGCGAAGACGCCCGTGACGCTGCACATGTCCTTCTCGAACAGCGCGGCGATCTACAACTTCACGTCGACCTTCTCGTACGTGGACCGCTTCGGATGGCTGCCCTTCGTGCGCTTCACAGACATGATCAGCGACTTCAAGTTGACCATCAAGGTGCCCGCGCGCAAGACCACGCTCGGCATCGGCAAGAAGATCTCCGACCGCGTGGACGGAGACGTCAGGATCACGGAGTGGGTCGCCGACAGCCCCGTCGAATTCCCCTCGATCACCTACGGCGAGTACACGGAGATGGAATCGAAGGTCGAGGCGAAGAAGGCCGACGGCACGAAGATCCCCGTCAGGATCCACGTGGACAAGAGCGGCATCCCCGTCTTCACCAGCTCGGAGGGCGGCGTGGGCGTCCGCATGCGCGACGTCCTCCCGATCACGCCGTCGGGGATCCAGTTCCTCGCCGATCAGGCGGCCAACTCGCTCAACCTCTATCGCGAGATCTACGGCGTCGACTATCCCTACGGGAAGCTCGACCTCGTGAACGATCCTCTGGGACAGTTCTACGGGCAGTCCCCTTCGTCCCTCATCTACCTGGGCGAGGGCACCTTCGCCGCCCAGGGGGTCGCGGGCGAGGTCGGCGGATCCAATCTCAGCAAGTTCAACCGCGAGGTCGTCCCGCACGAGGTGGCGCACCAGTGGTGGGGATCGCTCATCCCCAACCACAACAACGGCAACTACTGGTTCGTCGAGAGCCTCGCCGAGTACTCCTCGGCCCTCTTCGTGGAGTTCGAGAGCGGCAAGGACGACAAGGCGGCGTACCAGGACAAGGTCGCGGACTGGAGACGCGTTCTTCTGAACTCCGATCTTCAGTCTTCGGTCCAGGACGCGAGCGTGGTCTGGGCCGGGCACCTGGGCCGCGGCTACACCGCCGCCGTCTACAACAAGGGACCGTACGCGTTCCACGTCATGCGGATGACGTGGGGCGACGAGAAGTTCTTCAAGTTCCTCAAGACGCTCGCGCAGGACCTCAAGAACAAGGACATCGTGACCCGGGACATCCAGAGGGTCGCCGAGAAGTCGTTCGGCGGGAACATGGACTTCTTCTTCGACCAGTGGCTGCGCGGCGTCGGCAATCCCGAGTACACCTTCAACTATTCCGTGCGCGAGACCGAGGATCAGAAGTACATGCTGCAGGGCACGGTGGATCAGCGGGTGCTGATCGGAACGAAGAAGGACCTCCTCGAGGGGCAGTACTTCACCGCCGTCGTGCCGATCACCGTCGTCGGCAAGTCCGGCAAGGAATACCGCATCCCGCTGCGGGTGCAGGGAGCCAAGACGCCGTTCCAGCAGAAGCTCCCCGAGGCCCCGAAGGAAGTCACCTTCAACAAGTACGGCGAGTCTCTGGCCTACGACGTGATCGTGAACAAGGTCGCCAGCAACTAGGCCGGTGCGGGCCGAGCGCACGGCTTCCGGCCCGGCCCTTCCCTTCCCACTGCTCGACGGACGCGCGCCGGGATCTCCGGCGTTCGTCCGTCCGCCGCGTCCCCTCGAGAGCGAGCGGCTCGCCTGGCGAAACGCCGACGCGGCGCGCCGCCTCCTCGAGCGGCGCGCGCGCGCGGCCCGGCGCGAGCGGGGGGCGTTCGGCCCCGCCACCGAAGCGCTCTTCGACCTCGTCGCGCGCTCCGAGATGCTCCCCGTGATCGTCCCGGGGGGGCGGCTCCCCAAGGACTTCGCCGCACGGTGCCTGCGCGCCGCCCGGGCACGCGCCCAGGTGCTGGAGATCGAGAAGGCGGCGCTCGAGGCGGGGTCACGCAACCGCGACCGGTTCGAGGCCCTCACCGCGAGGCGGTTCGAGGGCCTCACCGCGAGGCGGTTCGAGGGCCTCACCGCGAGGCGGTTCGAGGGCCTCACCGCGAGGCGGGTCGAAGGCTCCGCCGTCCGGCGTTTCGAGGGCCTTACCGCGAGGCGGCTCGCGCGGCTCGCGGCGCGGTATCCGGGAGATCCCGAAGAAGGTCTTGCGCCGGGAGAGCTCGCCGTGCCCGGCACTCGGTGGCTCGTCGACCGCCGGGGGACGCTGCGCGCGCGCGCGGTGATCCCGGGAACGGCGATCGTCGTAGGGCCTCCGCTCCGATCGGACCGCACCCGCCTGCGCGCCGTTCGCGATCGGCCCGGCGCGGAGCGGTCGGCGCGCCGGCTGGGGCGCGCCCTCGCTCTTCTCGACGCGGCCTGGCCCGAAGCGGGCGCGGAGGCCCGGCGGCGGACGCGGCTCGTCCTTCCGCTGGCCGAGCCGGGTCTCGTCTCCTTCTCGCTCCCCGCGCGGCCCGGCGTCTCCTTCATCAATCTGCGCGGCAAGTCGATCGTGGATCTGGCCGACGATCTCCTTCACGAGACCGCGCACCACCGCCTGCATGCGATCGAGCGCCGCCGACGGCTGGTGCCCGCGTCCGCCCTGGAGGAAGGAGCGCCACGCTTCTGGTCACCCTGGAGGCGCGCCCCGCGACCGGCGCGGGGGATCCTCCACGCGGCCTATACGTTCGCGTTCCGCGCGGAGCTGCTCACGCGGGTGGCAGCCGTAACGGCGGGCCTGGGAGCATCCGGATCCGCCTCACCGAGGCGCGTCGCCGCGCTCGCGCCGGGCCTGCTTCGGGCCGAAGCCGCGCGCGAGCGGCGCCGTCTTCGCGCCGCGCTCGAGGATCTCCGGCGGGCCGCCCGCATGGGCCTGCTCACGGCCGAAGGGACGCGCCTCCTCGCGCCGCTGCGCGCCTCGGTGCGCCGCCGCCGTCCCGCTTCCGCGGCGCGTGTCTAGGACATCTCGGGGTAATAGAGCCGCGAGTCCCGGTAGAGACAGCCGCGCGCGAACCCCCGTCGAAACGCGGGCTCGTCCACCAGCTCTCCGTGCCGCTGGCGCAGCGCCTCTCTGCGCCCGTTCGGGTCGGCCTCCGGCGTGATCTCTCCCATGGCCGCCTCGAACCCGCGACGATAGAGCGCCTCGTCCGTGGAGAACACTTGGCCCTGTTTCTCGTAGTACTCCCCTTCGGCGTCCCTCAGACCGATCCACCACATGTCGCGCGCCGCATCCAGGCTCTCCGCGCCCGAGTCCTCGAGAATCTCCCGAGCGGTCAGAGCCTCCCTGTCGTCCTCGGCGAGGACGACCACGACCGACCTCCCCCGCCGGAGCGCGTCGACATAGACGGGCAGCTCGTCCTTGGGAAGACCCTCGATGAGCTTCGTCTCCAGCGCGTGGCCCGCCGCGGCTCCGCCGAGGGCGCCGCCAAGACCCAGAAGAGCCGCTCCGACCGCCCCCGCCGCGAGCACCGGTCCCAGTCCGGGCACCACCACGGAAGCGACCGCCGGCAGCGCGAATCCCGCCGAGAGGCCCGCGGCCCCTCCCACGACTGCCCCCAGCGCGGTTCCCACGCCCTCGGATTCGGCATCCTCCTCGGGTACGGCGCGCACGTCACGCAGCCGCGACTCGGGAGAGAGAACATTGACCCGGGAACGGCCGATGCCCGCATTGCAAAGACCGCTCACGGCGGCTCCGGCAGCTTCGTGCGATGGGAACGTACCGACGACCGTCTTCATGCAGGGTCACTCCTTTCGCCGACGCATACCTGGATCAGCAAGAGAGGTGCCACCAGATCGGCCTGATGGAAAGGCTTCTGAGCACCGTCCCCGGGGAGTCGCGATGGAAGAGCGCGCTCGGGACGGCAGTGTCCCTCGCTACGGACGCGGGACGATCCGGACATGTCCGTTGAAAGTCCCCCACGCCAGGGGTGCCTTCAGCCGAGAGTCAGCGCGCCCTCGGGCTCGTCTCCGATCCGCGCGATCATCTCCGTCCCCACCTCGCGCATCACGGGGTGGGACAGACGCAGGGCCAGAGGGATGTCGTCGGTCAGGACGGCGTCCGGACCCAGCGCAAGAAGCTCTTCGAGACGATCCCGGTCGTTGACCGTCCACACCACCACACGGTCGATGTCCCCCTGATCGCGCGCCTCGAGGATCTCCCTGAGATCCGACCGGAAGGCCCGCCACGAGCGCCCGTTTCCCCGGCAGGTCACGCGCTTCGCCCCGAACCTCCGCGCCGATTCGAGGAATCCCGGGCGAGCGAGGTGGAGGTAGGGGAACAGGGTTCCCGGCCCCCGTACCGCGGCCTCCTGGGCAACGGCAACGACTTCCGGGTGTTGACTCATGAGATGGAAGCCGAGCGAGGCGCCGGCCTTCGAGGAGGCTACGTGCGCCAGCCGCGCCGCGAGACGGAAGACCTCGGGCGCCAGGCTCGCATCGAGGCGCAGGTCCAGATAGAGATCCTGCAGCCCCGGCAGTCCCGGGGCGGCCGACAGGAGGTCCTCCAGGGTCTCGAATGGAATGCGCCGGCCGCGCCGCAGTCCCAGCACCTCTGAGAGGATCCCTGTGCGACGATGGTAGGCGTAGGTCTCCCGCATCTCCGCAAGGTCCAGATCCCCTACCGTGCGCCGCAATGGGGATCCGAGCCTGGGCACCTCCGGCACGGCGAAGAGATCGACGAGTCCGGCCTGGCGCCGCAGGGCGACGCCCTCGTTGGGGTCGACGTCCCGCCAGAGCACGAGCCGACCGTCGTGCGTGCGGCACATGTCCACCTCGACGGCCGCAGCTCCTTCCATCAAGGCGCGGCGCACCGAAGCGAGGGTGTTCTCGGCGCAGCGGCGCGGTGAACCGCGGTGCCCGACGATGGCGGGGGTCCGGTTCGTGGGTCGGCGAGCCATCACTGGGGTGCGATCATCCATGGGACCTCCAGCTCCGTGCCGGGGCATTGCAATAACCACGCCTCTGCCGCCGGGGCCGGGGACGGAAGTCCAAGCCCGTCTCGGCCCCGGCCGGGCGGGCGCCCCGCACGCGCGTCGTCGAGACGGTCCTCAGCTTCGTGCGTCTTCAGTGTCAGAAGATCCCGTGCGCACGTGGGGCGCGGGGCGGACACAGCAGACGGAATGCGGGGGCGTCTAGACGGCGCGTGCGGTAAGTCCGTACTCGGTGCAGAATAGCGCCGCACCATTCGAGAGACGGGGATAGAGTGCTTTCGCGGTCATTCGTGCTGACGTCGGCGCTTCTCGCGCTGGCCACGGGATGCTCGGGCGGATCGGGGCCTCTCACCAAGGCTTCCCTCACGGGGGGAGCCTCGGCGACGAACCCCGCCGCGCCCACCGCCGCGGGAGTCGCCCCCGGCGCCGACGCTCCCGCCGCCTCCCTGGTTCTCGACACGGTTCCCCGCGGCGAGGCTGTCGCCCGCTCCCGCCCCGTCGAGGACGTCTTCCTCGTCACCGGGGAGCTGCACGCGGTCCGCTCGCTCGATCTCGTCACGCCACGCTCCGAGATGTGGCAGGTCCAGATCAAGTGGCTCGCCGACGACGGCGTGGACGCCCGCGAGGGGGATCGCCTCATCGAGTTCGACAACACCGCTGTCGCCCAGACGATCGAAGAGAAGCGCCTCAACCGGATCCAGAAAGGGATCGACCTCGAGAGCCGCAAGGCGTCGATCTCGGCCGAAGGGCAGGACAAGCAGTTCGCGCTCGAGAAGGCGACGGGGGAGGCGGAGAAGGCGCGCGCCCAGGCGGCCATCCCGCGCGAGATCCTCTCGCAGCGGGAATGGCTGGAGAAACAAGCGGCGGCCCATCGCGCCGAGGCGGATCTGACCAAGGCCAAGCTCGAGCTGGAAAGCTTCCAGGTCTCCTCGCGCGCCGAGATCGAGAACCTCCAGATCGCGCTCGACAAGGCCGGCCGCGAGATCGAGTCCGCCCAGAGAACGCTCGACGCGCTGGCCGTTCGCGCACCCAAGAACGGCATCTTCGTCATCTCCGACAACTGGAACGAGGACCGCAAGTGGCAGGTCGGGGACTCGACCTGGCCCGGCCAGACGATCGCGAACATCCCGGACCTCACGATGATGGAGGCCGTCGGCTACCTTGCGGACGTGGACGACGACCGGATCCATGCCGGGATGCCCGTGCGCTGCATCCTCGACACCTATCCCGAGCGCGTCTTTCGCGGCAAGGTCGAGGAGGTCGCTTCCGTCGCGGACGCCCGCCGCGGCTTCCGCGTGCGCGTCTCGCTCGAAACGTCCGATGCCTCGCTCATGAGGCCGGGGATGTCGGCGCGGCTCGAGGTCGTGCGCCGGGCCTGGCCGAGCGCGCTCACGGTCCCGCGCCAGGCCGTGCGCGAGTCCGGCGGGAAGTCGTTCGTCACGCGTCCGGGCTCGACGGATCCGGTCGAGGTACGGCTCGCGGCATGCACGCCGACCGACTGCGTCGTCGAATCCGGCCTGAGGGAGGGAGAGCATGTCGCGCTCCGCTGAGGACGCTCCGATCGCCGCTTCGAACGGACACGGGGGCGCACACGCGCCGCGATCCGGCCTGCGCGCCCTCTTCACGCGCAAGCGCACGCTCGCGGTCGCCGCCATCGGCGCGGTGGCGGTCCTCGCGGCCCTGGGCACGGGGCTCGTGGGCTCGGGAGGCGGCGGGAAGGACACGCCTCCCGTCCGCGTGAAGCGCGACGACCTCGTCGTGACGGTCGAAGTGACGGGCGAGCTCGCCGCCGTCCATGCGGCCGAGCTCGGCGTTCCGCCCGTGCGCAACATGTGGGACTTCAAGATCGCGTTCCTCGCCCCCGAGAGCGCGCAGGTCAAGAAGGGGGATCCCGTCGTCGCCTTCGACACCCAGGCCCTCGAGAAGAACCTCGAGGAGAAGAGCGCGGAGTTCGACGAGGCCTCCAAGCAGATCGAGCGCAAGCAGACGGACCTCGCGATCCAGACGGACGCCCAGACCATGGCGCTGGCCGAGGCCGAGGCCAAGCTGAGCAAGGCTCAGCTCAAGACGGACATCCCCGAGGACCTCAAGGGCCGCCTCGAGGCGCTCGAGGGCCGCGTCGAGCGCGAGGAGGCGGAGAAGGAGGTCGCGAACCTCCGCGCCAAGCTGGAGTCCACCAAGGTGGCGGGCGCAGCGGACCTGCGCGCGCTCGTGAGCCGCCGCGACCGCGCGAAGGGGCGGGTCGAAGATCTGCGCGCGGCCATCGAGGCGATGCACGTCAAGGCTCCCCAGGACGGGATCGTCATCTACAAAACGGGCTGGCGCGACGAGAAGAAGAAGGTCGGCGACTCCACCTGGGCCGGCGAGAAGATCCTCGAGCTGCCGGACCTCTCCTCGATGATGGCGAAGGGCGAGGTCGACGAGGCGGACGCGGGGCAGCTCGCCGTGGGCCAGAAGGTGACGATCCGCCTCGAGGCGCACCCCGACGTCGACTTCAAGGGGACCGTACGCGCGATCGGGCGCACGGTCCGCCGCCAGTCCTGGCGTGTCCCGACGAAGGTCTACAAGCTCGACATCGCTCTGGACAAGACGGACACGGTCGCGATGCGCCCCGCGATGCGCTTCCGCGGCGACATCGAAACGCGCCGTATCCCGTCGGTCCTCGTCGTGCCGCGCGACGCGATCTTCCTGCGGCCTGCCGGGCCCGTCGCCTGGAAGAAGAGCGGGCTGCGCTACGCGGAGGTCCCCGTTCGGCTCGGACGGAACAACCGGCGCCTCGTGGAGGTCGTCGGCGGACTGACGGAGGGAGATCAGGTCTCGCAGGTCGACCTGCGTCCGCCGGAGAAGCGCGAGAACGCCGGACCCATGGCGGCAGGACTGTGAGACGCCTCCTGCCCGCCTCCCGGCGAGGGAAGCTTACGGTCGTAGCCGGGCTCGCCGCGCTGTTCGTCCTGCTCGTCCTGGGCCCTCTCGGCGCCCGGCGGCTCCTGCACGGCCCTTCGGTCGTGACCGAGGAGGTGACGCGCGGCGCCTTCCTGCGCGAGGTCTCCGCCACC